>Ga0070683_100001809_pt1 | contig 16673 bp, 14 predicted proteins | sample KBSC713LmetaG_FD_64662 | JGI IMG/M metagenome (GOLD analysis project Ga0070683, IMG submission 64662) | Corn rhizosphere microbial communities from Kellogg Biological Station, Michigan, USA - KBS C7.1-3L metaG | ecosystem: Host-associated > Plants > Roots > Rhizosphere ...
GCGGTGGTACTGCAGCGACAGCTTGTGGCCCGCCTTGATGTGCAGGACCTTGCCGACGTAGCGGTCGGTGACCGCCCAGATCATCTCGTGCCCCCAGGGCTTCTCGACGCGCTTCATGCTGTTCTCGGTCTTTCCTTGTGGCGGCTCAGGGACTCGAACCCCGGACCCGGCGCGTATGAAACGCCTGCTCTAACCAGCTGAGCTAAGCCGCCCGAAATTTGGTCCGCGATTTTGCGCGGCGGCTCGACGGTGTCAAGCATTACCAACGTCGATCGCGCCGTTGAGGCGGCAGGTACTCGACCTCCGCGGGCGTCGGCGATTGCGGGCGCGTGCTCGCGAGCAGGCGCACGGCGCCCAGGCCCGCGAGAAAACCGCCGACGTGGGCCATCCACGCGACGCCCGATCCGCTCGGAATCAGGAATTGCCCGAGGAACCAGATGCCGAGGAAGATCCACGCCGCCACGTCGCGCACGTGCCACAGCAGCGGGATCGCCACGAACGTCACGACCTTCGCGCGCGGGTACAGCATCACGTAGCCGCCCAGCACGCCCGCGATCGCGCCCGACGCGCCGATCATCGGCGCCGTCGAGCTCGGGAGGCTGAACACCTGGGCGAGCGCGCCCGCGACGCCGACCACGAAGTAAAAAATGATGTACCGGATGGTCCCCAGTCGCTCCTCGACGTTGTCGCCGAAGATCCACAGGAACCACATGTTGCCGATCAAATGCATCCAGCCGCCGTGCAGGAACATCGACGTGAAGATCGATCCGGGCAGCGGCAGCAGATCGCGCGGGCGGATGTCGACCCAGTTCGCGATCTCGTAAGGAATCGCCCCACCACTCAGCACGAGGCGTTCGTAGCCGCCGGGGCTCAGCGACAGCTCGTAAAGGAAGGCGACGAAGTTGGCTGCGATCAGCAGCACCGTCACCACCGGGAACCGCGTTCGCGGGTTGTGGTCTCGAAGCGGGAACAGCACCCAGGTTGCAGTCTGACATAAACGCCGCCTGCACGCGCCGACGAGCTTCGCCGACCTTGACTGTGGCGGAACCGGCCCCTATAAGGCGCCTAAGAAGATGCGTCTTTACAGCGGAAAGATCCCGACGGTCGGGTCGGACATCGTGAAGAGCTTGGTGGATGCGGGCGACATCGAGGTCACCGACCGCGGCGAGGCGGAGATGGACGTGCAGGCGGTGCTGAAGGAGTACGTCCGTCTCGATCGCGAGATCACCGAGAAGACCAAGGACGTGCTGCAGAAGCGCAACCTCCCCTACGAGCAGTTCGGCAAGGTGAAGCGCACGCTCGCCGGTGAGAAGGGCTTCGGCCTCGGCGAGGAAGGTCTCGACTGGATGACGACGCAGATGATCGAGTCGTTCATGCAGTCCCAGCACATCGCTGAAATTTTCGTCGACGACACCGTGCTGCGAAAGCGCATGACCGACGTGCTGAAGAAGCACATGCAGGTCGACGAAGAGCTGGACGAGGAAGTCCGCCGTCGGATCAAGAACCTCGAGGAAGGGACCTCCACCTGGGAGGTCGAGTACGGCAAGGTTCTCGATCAGATCAAGCGGAACCGCGGTTTGGACCAGTAGTCTCGACGGGAAGAACGTCGGGCCCCGCGATCGCTGGCGCGCGATCCTTCGCGTTGGCAACGACCGCGCGCACCAGCCGATCCACCGCGCGCGCCACGGCAGGCAGCCGCGCCACGTCCGCGAAGAACCCGGGCGTCGAGTAGACGCGCGCCTTCTGATCGACGATCACGTCCTCGGGCTCGCACGGGCGAACGTCGGCGCCCATGACGGCGGCGTGTTTCGCCGCGGCCGTCCCCTTCGATCCGACGGTCACGCGCACGCCCGCCGCCGGTCCCAGCACGCGCGCGGCGAGCAGCGCCGACAGCCCGAAGAAACCCATCGGCCGGTGCGATTGCAACATCGCGCGCAGCAGCTGCGCCACCTCGGGCTGCACCTGGCAGAGCGCGTGCTTCTCGGGATAGTCGGACAGCGTCGCGATCGGCCCCTCCCCGCCCGGCACGATCAACGCGTCGATCGCGTCGGCCTTCAGCGCGGACAGCGGGCGGATCTGCGGGCCCGCGAGGCGCGCCGCCTCGACCCACGCGTTCCGGCCGGGTGTGCTGCGCTCGCCGCTCAGGTGCTCGACGACCGCGGGTTGCTCGGCGTCCGGCGCCGCGCAGACCGCGATCGCGCCGGCGCGCTCGATCACGAGGAGCGTCAGGATCGTTTCCGAGATATCGCTGCCGTCCAGGCGCCCACACCCCGAGAGCAGGACGCCGACCCGCTTCGCCATGCGCGTAGACCTACCATGGCGACGCGGGGAATGCCCCGGCGAGAATCGCCGCGCGCGCCCGCCGCGCCAGGTCCAGGTAGTGCTGGAGGTTGTGGATGCTCGCGAGCCGGTGGTACAGCAGCTCCTCCGCGCGGAACAGGTGCGCCAGGTAGCCACGGCTGTACGACGTGCAGCACTCGCAGGGACAGCCGGCCTCGACCGGGCCCTGATCGTCGCGGTACTGCGCGTTGGCGATGTTGAGGCGCCCGCCCCGCACGAACAGCTGCCCGTTGCGCGCGTTGCGCGTCGGCATCACGCAGTCGAACATGTCGACGCCGGCGCCGATCGCCGTCCAGATGTCCTCGGGCGTGCCCACGCCCATCAGGTACCGGGGGCGCGCGGCCGGCATCTCCGCCGCCACCTCGTCGATCACCCCGTACATCACGTCGGGCGCCTCGCCCACGCCCAGCCCGCCCAGCGCCAGGCCGTCGAACGGCAGCGACGCGATCTCGGCGAGGTGCGCGCGCCGCAGATCGACGTGGACGCCGCCCTGGACGATCCCGAAGCGCAGCTGACCGGGCGCGGCGGGCGCCTCCACACAGACGCGCGCCCAGCGGGTGGTGCGCGCCATCGCCGCCTCGATCACCGCGCGCGGCGCGTCGGAGGGCGGGCACTCGTCGAACGCCATCGCGATGTCGCTGGCGAGCGCCGTCTGGATCGCCATCGCGCGCGCCGGCGTCAGCCGCTGCTCGCTGCCGTCGATGTGCGAGCGAAACGTCACGCCCGCGTCGTCGACGGTGCGCCGCTCGCGCAGGCTGAAGACCTGGTAGCCGCCCGAATCGGTCAGGATCGCGCGCGGCCAGCTCATGAACCTGTGAAGCCCGCCGAACGCCGCCACCCGCTCGGCGCCCGGGCGCAGCGCCAGGTGGTAGGTGTTGCCGAGAATGATGCGCGCGCCGAGGCGTTCGATGTCGCCCGACGACAGCGCCTTCACGGTCGCCTGCGTGCCGACCGGCATGAACACCGGCGTCTCCACCACGCCGTGCGCGGTCTGCAGCCGGCCGGCGCGCGCGCGGCCCGCGGTCGCGACGACCTGGAATGGGGGTGACGGCGCCGACGCGTCGCTCACGATCGCGTCCCCCGGATCAGCATCGCGTCGCCGTAACTATAGAAGCGATAGCCCTGCTCGACCGCCTCGCGGTACGCGGACAGGACGTTCTCCGTCCCCGCGAACGCCGCGACGAGCATCAGCAGCGTCGAGCGCGGCAGGTGAAAGTTCGTGATGAGGTCGGTGATCACCTGGAAGCGCTCGCCCGGCAGCAGACAGAGATCCGTGACAGCGTCCCCGGCGACGACCGCGCCGCCGTGCGCGCGCGCGGACGCCTCCAGCGATCGCACCACCGTCGTGCCGACGGCGACGACCGGCCGCCCCTCGGCCCGCGCGCGCGCGATCGCGTCCGCCGCGTCGGGCGAGATCCGGTAGCGCTCGGGATCCAGCTGGTGCGCGCGCGGGTCGTCGACCTCGACGGGACGGAACGTCCCCGGACCGACGTCCAGCGTGAGGCGCGCGACCTCGTGACCGGCGGCGCTGATCGCGGCGAGCAGCGGCGCCGTGAAGTGAAGCCCCGCGGTCGGCGCCGCGACCGCGCCCGGGCTGGTCGCGTACACGGTCTGGTAGCGCGCGCGATCGTCGACGACGGGCGCCGCCGCGCCCATCCGCTTGCGCGCCGCCTCGATGTACGGCGGCAGCGGGAGCTCGCCGATCGCGTCCAGCACCGCGCCCAGCGACGGTCCCGGCCCGGTCAAGCGCAGCAGCGCGCGGCCGGCGTCTCGCTGCTCGACCACCTCGACCGCGACGCCGCCGCCGACGTCGATCGGCGCGGGCGGCGCCTTGCCGGCGAGCCCGCGCGTCAGCCCCTCCCACAGTTCACAGAATCGTTCGTTCTGTAACCCGGTGATCTCGGTATTCGGAGCGTCGCCGGCCCCGCGTTGCGTCAGTAAAAATTCGACCGCGCCGCCGGTCGGCTTCCTCCCGTGCAGGCGAGCCGCGAGCACCCGCGCGTCATTCAGGACGAGCACAGACCGGGGTGGCAGCTCGTCCAAAATCCCTCGAAATCGCAGGTGCTTGCGCGGTCCACCCTGCCGATCCATGACCATCAGGCGCGCGTCGTCGCGGGCGTCCGCGGGAGCGGCGGCTATCCGATCGGGGGGTAGTGCGAAGTCAAAGTCGGCGGTCTGCAATCGAGCTGCTCTCTGCAATCCACTTTACAAACATTCGTTTCTCGCTAATACAATCCCCTTCAGTTCCCCACATGACGATTCTCAAGGCGCATTTTTCCGATGGGACGGCGTTTCTGGAGCGCTACCTCTCGGACCTGGGTCAGGGTGGGTTGTTCTATCCGACGCGCCGGCCGCTGGCGATCGGCGAGATCGTCGTCGTGGCTATCCGTCTCGGCCGCCGTCGAAGCCCGACTTTGATTCGCGGTCAGGTGGCGTGGCGTCGTCCCGGCAAGCACAGCACGAAGACCAAGGCCGGCATCGGGATCGAATTTCTGCCGACCGAGACGCAGGCGCGTGACTACCTGCTGGCGGTCGCGCGCGGCGACTCCGCCGAGATGGTCGCGCGCCGGCACCAGCGGCTGCCGGTCGAGATTCCGGTGCTGTGGGCGGTCCCGGGCGATCTCCGTGACAACACCGGCGTGCTGCGCGACATCGGTCGCGGCGGTGCGTTCATCAAGACCGAGCAGCCGTTGCCGACCGAGGGCGACGTCGTGCTGAAAGTTTCTCCGCCGGGCGCGGAGGTGGCGATGCCCCTCTCGGCGCGCGTGGCCTGGAAGGGCCGCCCGGACGGTGAGCACGGCTTCGGCGTCGAGTGGAAGGCACGCGACGCCGGCGGCACCCGCCGGATCAAAGAGCTGGTCCGCCGCATCGAAGCGCGCGGCTAACCCCTCTCGATCGCGCTCAGTCAGTCAGGATCTAAGCGGGGCCGTGCTGCGGTCGCTGCACGGGTCCTTGCGGATCTAAGCAGGGCGGCGCACCGCTCGCTCCGGGGTCCTGTCGCTCCGGGCCGCCTCCCCACCAAAACCTTTTTCGGCGAGTCGTGGGCTTACGCAAACATTGCTTGCTCATCACAAGTCGGATCGGCAGGGGTCCCCCCTGCCCGCGCCGAAAAAGCTTTTGGCGGGTCCCCTCCATCGCGCCACCCCTCGCTCGCTATGCGCCGCCGGTAGGTCGAGGCGATCTGGATCCGAAAGTCCCAAGAGAGACGATCGAGTGGACCTGTCGGCCGTGCGGAGGGAGCGGAGCGGGTGACGCGGTGGAGGGGGCCCCGACGGGATTTTTTCGGCGCGGGGACGGGGGAGCCGTCCCGATCGGACGCGTGCCGAGCAAGGTAACTTTGCGTAAGACCACGACTCGCCGAAAAAATTTCGGCGGGGAGGCGCCGGAGCGGCAGGACCCGTGCAGCGACCGCAGCACGGCCCCGCTTAGAAGCGACAGGAAGGAGCGCGAGCCGCCTAGATCAGGTTCAGGGCGTAAAAGCTGCCGCTGTTGGAGAGGACGTAGAGGCGGTGGGTGGCGGGGTCCCATGTGGCGGGGGCGCAGACGCCCTGGCCGGGGTTGAAGATTTCGAGGAGCTCGCCCGTGGCGCGATCGACGACGAAGAGCCCGGCGCGGCTGCCCGAGAAGATCAGGTAGTTGCCCACGACCATCGGGTGCGTCAGGTCGCCCGCCTCGCTGAGGCCCTGCCGCCAGACCACGTGACCGTCGGGGTGCGCGGCGTGGAGGCCGTAGCGCGGCGCCACGAAGTAGAGGCGGCCGGCGTCCGCGGTCACGTCGCCGACGCCCTCGATTCCCAGCCGCCAGCGGACGCTGCCGTCGCGCGGGTCCAGCGCGTAGAGACCGCCCGAGTACGACGCGACGTACGTCGTGTCCTCGCCGAACGCGGCGGTCGAATCGACGTCGACGAACTGATCCGACGCCGCCGCGAGCGACTTCGCCCACGTCACCTCGCCGCTCGCCGCTGCGAGCGACACGAAATATCCGTCCGCGAAGCCGACCAGCAGCTGGGCGCCGCGCAGGCGCGGCCCGGCGTACCCGTGGATCGTGAACCCTTCGGGCATGTCGCGCTCGTACTGCCAGCGCCACTTGCCCGTGCCGGGCTCGAGCGCGACGACGCGATCGGCGGCGCTGCCGACGTAGACGAGGTCGCTGCCGATCTCGGCGGGGCGTTCGATCGCGCCCTTGCCCCGGTACGTCCAGCGGATCTTTCCGTTGCCGGGATCGACCGCATAGAAGCTTCCGTCGTCGGCGCCCAGGTAGACCTGCCCGCGCGCGGCGTCGAAGCGCGCCTCGCTGTCGACGCCGCCCGAAACGGACGTCACCCAATCGAGGTGGCCGGTCGCGGGCGCGACACCGACGACGGCGGCGGCACGCGAGCCCAGCACGAGGCGCCCCTCGGCGAGCACCGCCGACGCGCACTCCTCGGGCGCCGGCTCGAACAGGCCGTGGTCGTGCAGGGTCGTGCGCCACGCGATCTGCAGGATGCCGGCCCGGTGCGGCGGCGCCGCCGCATCGTCGAGGCGGCGCACCGTCGCGGAGGCGCAGCCCACCGCAGCGGCGACAGCGGTCGCCAGCGCCGCGACACCAAACCGGAGCCGCCGGGTCACTTCAGCTCTAGCAGCGCGAGTCGGCCCGAGATCTCTTCGCGCAACGAGGTGGTCGGATGCTTTTCGAGCACCTCGTGATAGATCCGCGTGGCCTCGGCCGGGTTGCCTTGCAGCTCGGCCAGCCGCGCCTCATGGAAGCGGGCCCGGTCCTTGTAGAAGTCGCCCAGCGACGACGCGTCGGTCCCCAGCTTGGCGAACGTCGCCTGCGCCTCGGGAAGCTTGCCCTTGCGCTCCAGCGCGTACCCTAGCCCCTCGTGGGCCAGGAACCTCAGGCGCGCGTCCAGCCGGTCCGCCAGCAGCTTCTCGTACGTGGCTTGCGCCTCGTCGGCGCGGCCCAGATCCAGGAAGAGCCCGCCCCGCACCAGCGCCGCCTCGTCGGCCAGCGGTCCCCGCCCGGACTTGAAGTGCCCGTCCAGCGCCGCCAGCGCGCCTTCCACGCGCTCTTTCTCCGTCGGGAAGCGCGGGATGTTGTCGGTCTTCAGCGGGCTGCCCGCGGGGGCCAGGTCGGCGGCGGCGATGCGCTGCACGCGCTCGAGCGCCTCGGACGCGCGCGCGGCCCGCCCCTCGGCCAGGGTGCTCATCACGACCATGCCGACGGCCACCGTCGCGATCGCGCTGATGCCGACGACCAGCACCTTCGCGTTCCGGGCCGCGAACTGCCCCAGCCGGACGGACGCGATCTGCCAGAAGCCGACGAACTGGTCGGGTTGCTTCAGTTCCTTCTTGGTGAGCTTCTTGGTCGCCACGGGTTTGTCCTGACTTGATCGCGTGGGGAGCGACGAGCTTCGCCCGGCGCGTCCATCGCAGGAGGGTTCGGGAACCCTCCGAGGGTTCCCGAGATAACAGACCCAACACGCGGGGTCAAATGCCCTGAAGGCGTCCGCGTCCTGGTCTTCCTGTATAGTCCGGCCGGCGTGAGAACCGCGGCCGTCCTCTTGGCGCTGGCGCTGTCGCTGGCGGGGGCGCGAACGGCGGCCGCCGCCGGCGAGCACGAATGGCAGGCGGCGCTGCGCCTGGGTGCCGGGACGGTCAGCATCGACGGGCGGAAGCCCTGGGGCATCGCCGCCGGCATCGACATCGAGTACGGGCTGACCGATGCGTGGGCGCTGCGGCTGTCGTTCGAGGGATCGACACACGACGTGAGCAAGTCGAACGACATGGACACGCGGCCGGAGGGCGCCGTCCGCACGGACGCCGCCCTGATTGGCCTGACGTACACGTTCGACGTGCTCCGGCTGGTGCCGTACGCGAATCTGCAGGCGGGGTTCGCGCAGGTCCGGGGCGCCGTGGTGACGCCGCAGTCGCTGCTCGCGATGGAGCTGGGCGTCGGCGCCGATTACTTCGTCAGCCGGCGCATCACCGCCGGCGTCAGCTTTCACTACCTGTTCGAGCCCGGCGATCTGCTGTCGGACCCGTTGAACCTGGGGACGAACCCGTTCTCGTTCACCGCGACCGCGCGCGCTTCGTATCTTTTTTGAAGGGGGGACCGCCCGGCGGCTTCCGCGGCGGCTTGCTCGCCGCCATTCACCGCCGCGCGCGCTTCGTATCTTTTTTGACGGCGGCAGCGGCCGCTACACCGCCGCGCTTCTTCTGGGCGTGGGCGCGGAACACCAGCCGGACGGGCGTGCCCTCGAAGCCGTAGGCCTTGCGCAGCTGGTTCACGAGGAAGCGGCGGTACGAGTGACCGATGTCCGCGGCGTGGTTGGTGCTGATGAAGAACGTCGGCGGCCGCACGCTGGGCTGGGTCGCGAAGTAGAGGCGCACGTGACGGCCGCCGGAGCCCGCGGGCGGCGGCTGCCGCGCGACGACGTCGGCGAGCAGCTTGTTGAGCGCGCCGGTCGAGACGCGCTTCGACGCCTCGGCGAAGATGCGCGTCGCCTCGGTGACGATCCCGGTGACCCCGGCGCGCGTGACCGCCGACGTGACGATCACCGGCGCATAGGCGAGGAACGCGAGCGCCTCACGGGTGGTCTGGATCTTCTTGTCCATGTCGGCGCGCCCGACGAGATCTTTCTTGTTCAGCACGACCAGCGCGCCCCGTCCCGACTCCTCGATCTCGCCCGCGAGCCGCGCGTCCTCGGCGGTGGCGGCCGCGCGCGCGTCGACCACCAGCACGGCGACGTCGCAGCGATCGACCTGGTCGCGCGCCATCGCCGCCGACACGTGCTCGGCGCGCGTGTCGATCGACCGCCGCCGGCGCATGCCCGCAGTGTCGACCAGCACGTACTCGCGCCCGGCGAACGAGAACGACGTGTCGATCGGATCTCGCGTGGTGCCCGGCTCGTCGTGCACGAGCACGCGCTCCTCGCCCAGCAGACAGTTCACCAGCGACGACTTGCCGACGTTCGGCTTGCCGATGAAGGCGATCCGGATGGGGCGGTTCTCGTCGTCGCGCCGCGGCGCCGGGGCGGCGCGCACGGCGGCGGTCGCGGCCTCCTTCGGCAGGCGCGGCACGACCGCGTCGAGGAGGTCGCTGATGCCGCGGCCGTGGCTGGCGGAGATCGGGAACACCTCCTCGAACCCGAGCGAGAACGCCTCGGACGCGGCGCCGATGCCCTCGCGATCGACCTTGTTCGCGGCCACCACGACGGGCTTTCCGGACCGGTGCAGCAGCTTGGCGACCTCGCTGTCGACGGCGGTCACGCCTTCGCGCGCGTCGACGACGAACATGACGACGTCGGCCTCGTCCAGCGCACGCAGCGTCTGCTGGCGCATCGCCGCGAGGATGCCGGTGGCGAGCGGATCCAGGCCGCCCGTGTCGACGACCCGGAAGCGCGCCGTCCCCCAGTCGCAGATGCCATAGCGACGGTCGCGCGTGATGCCGGGCGCGTCCTCGACCAGCGCAGGCTGCCCGCCGACCAGGCGGTTGAACAGCGACGACTTGCCGACGTTGGGCCGCCCGATCAGCGAGACGAGCGGCAGAGAATCGTCTTCGGCGCGCGCGCTCATGGCCCCGTGTATCCGTAGCGTTCGAGCGCCTCGGCGGAGGTGGTCCAGTCCGGGTGAACCGTGATGTGCAGCTTGAGGTGCGCCGGCCGCTGCAGCAGATCGCTGATCGCCGCGCGCGCGCGCGTGCCCAGCTCGCGGATCATGGACCCGCCCTTGCCCAGGATGATCGCGCGCTGACCCTCGCGCTCGACGATGATGCTGGCGGAGATGACGACGTCGCCCTTGCCTTCCCGCTCCTCCCACTCGTCGATGACGACCGCGACCGCATAGGGAATCTCCTGGCGCAGGCTGAGAAAGAGCTGCTCGCGAATCAGCTCGCTGGCCAGGAATCTTTCGCTGCGATCCGTGAGCATCTCCGGTCCATAGAGCGGCGGCTTCGCCGGTAGCAGCGACCACAGCTCGCCGACCAGCTTGTCGACGTTGGTTCCCTTCGTGGCGGAGACGGGCACGATGGCGCGCAAGCGCTCGTTTCCGCCGAGACGATCGAGAACCGGCAGCAGCAGCGACTTCGCCTTCAACGTGTCGACCTTGTTCACCGCGAGCACCGTCGGACGGCCCGCCTCGGCGAGCTGGCGCAGGATCGTCGCCTCGGGATCCCCCAGCCCGCCCTTGCCGCTGCCGACCTGCATGGCGCCGTCGACGTCGATCACCAGCAACGCGGCGTCGATCTCCTGAATCATGCCCATCGCCTCGCCGACCATGAAGCGGTTGAGCCCCTTCTTGGCGCCGTGCACGCCGGGCGTGTCGACGAAGACGATCTGGCCGCGGTCGGCGTTGTAGACGCCGGTGATCCGGTTGCGCGTGGTCTGCGGCTTGGGCGTGACGATGGCCAGCTTCTCGCCCACGATGCGGTTGAGCAGCGTGGACTTGCCGACGTTCGGGCGGCCGAGCAGCGCGACCGTCCCGGCGACCGTCTCAGGATCCGTCGGATTTGTTGGTTCTGGGGCCATCGAAGAGGGCGTTCTATATCACGTGGGTGTCGTAGTATCCGGTGCGCATGCGCCCCCTGCTGATCCTGGCTGTTGTTTCTCTTTTTCCTGCCATCAGCGTCGCCGGGCAACCTTTGACGCTGGCGCCCGCCGCGGACGGCGGCTTCGACGTCAAGGAAGGCAACGCGTCGGTCGCGCACGTCGCCGTCAAGACCGCCGCGCTGCGCCGGGGACAGCCCCGGCTGCGCGAGGTCGTCGTCGACGGCCATCGCATCGCGGAGCTGCGCGTGCCGGTGCGCGGCACCCCCGCCGAGGAGGTCTGGATCGGCGAGGTCGGCAAGACGGTGAAGACGCTGTGGTCGGGCCTGGCGGGTCCGCGCGACGTCGACGGCGAGACGGCGAACGGCGTCGACGTGGAAGGCGATCGCGTGCTCGAGTACCAGACGGCGTCGGGCGTCACCCGCTGCGACGGCGTCGCGCCGCGCCTGTTCCCGCGCGCCTACGACTTCGACACGGGGCGCTTCCGGCCCGTCATGTCGCCGCTGCCCGAGCCGGGCATCGAGAAGCTGGTCGCGCGCCGGGGCGATCCGGCGATGCCGGCCGGCCGCCCGCTGGGCGGGTTCCACTGGATCGCGGCGTCCAGCACGCGCGCGTCCGGCAGCGACGCCCGCTCGCTCGGCTCGCCCGTCGAATTGAACGACGGCGACGTCGCGACGACCTGGGCCGAGGGGACCGGCGGCGACGGCCGCGGCGAGTTCGTGACCGCGCGGACGACCGCGGGCGGCTACGCGGTGCGCGGCCTGCGCATCTTCCCGGGCGACGGCGCCAGCCTGGAGGCGTTCCGCGGCAAGAACCGCGTGCGCAAGTTCCAGATCGCGTTCGGCCCGGCGCGCGAGCAGCGCTTCGACGTCGAGCTCCCGGCCGACCCGGCCACCGACGCGGCGCACTGGCGCGATCCGTACTGGGTGCCGCTGCCGAAGCCGATGGCCGCGTCGTGCGTGACGGTGGTCGTGACCGAGGTGGCGATGGGCAAGGAGGCCTCGCCGCCGAAGAGCTTCGGCGCGACGGCGATCGGCGATCTCGCCGTGTTCACCGAGCTGGACAGCCCCGACGGTCCGGAACGCCTGGTCGCGGATCTGGCGACGGCGCCGGACTGCGCGGCGCGGCTGCCGCTGCTCATCGGCCTCGGGCCTGCGGCCGTCCTGCCGACCGCGCAGGCGGTGCTGGGCGCGAAGGGCTACGCGCGCGAGTGCCTGGTCGAAGGGCTGACGTCGCTGGAGCCCACGCCCAAGAGCCCCGTCGTGCTGGAGGCGCTGGCGTCGGCGGTGGCGGGCGCGAGCGACAAGGAAGAACGGCTGGTCACGGGCGCGCTCGCGCGCGCGTCCGCCGCGCCCGTGTCGCCGCTGGCGGCGCTGCTCGCCTCGGAGAAGGCCGCCGTGGACGATCGCGCGCGCGCCGCGCGCGTGCTGGGCGCGATCGACGACGCGCGCGCCGCCGAGGTGCTGGTCGAGGCGCTGGGCCGCGGGCCCGTCGGCGTGCGCGGCGCGGTGGTCAGCGCCATCGCCCGGTCTCCGAAGCTGCCCAGCGCCGCCGTGCTGGCCGCAATCGCGGCCGGTCCGCACGATGGCGGCGCGCGTGAGGCCGATCTGATGCGCGCGCTGCCCGCGGTGGTCCGGCGCGATCCGGATCGGCGCGCCGAGGCTGTCGGCTCGCTGCGCGCCGCGCTGGCGCCCGAGCGCAGCTTCGAGGTGCGCGGCCGCGCGGTGATGGCGCTGGGGACGCTGGGCAACGCCGGCGATCCGGGCGCGCTCGCGCAGCTGCGCGAGCACGGCGACGAGCCCGTGCTGCGCTACCTGGCGACCCGCGAGCTGGCCGGCCTGACGCCCGCGACGGCCGCCGGCGTCGACGTCCGTCCCGCGCTGCGCGGGGCGCTGAACGATCCGGATCCGCGCGTGCGCGAGACGGCGGCGCTGGCGCTCGGCCAGCACAAGGACGCCGAATCAGCGACGGCGCTGATCACCGGGGCGAAGCAGGAGCCGTGGCCGTTCGTGCGCCGTGCCGAGCTGGAGGCCCTCGGGCACCTGTGCACGCCGGGCGCTGGCGATCTGATGTTGCGCGCGGTCGCGCGCGACGTCGACGAGGTCCGGCGCGCGGCGCTGGTCGGGATGGCGCGCTGCAAGGATCCGCGCACGCGGGCCGTGCTGCTGAAGACGGTCGCGCGCCAGAACGAGGCCGCGACCGTGCGCGAGCTGGCGGCGGCGCTGCTCGGCGAGTCGGGCGATCACGGCGCCGCGCCGCAGCTTGCGACCGCGCTGCGCAGCCTGGTCAACGAGGCCGAAGGCGACCTGGCGCTGGAAGGCGTCGCGGCCACCGCGCTGCGCGCCCTCGCCCACCTGGGCGGCCCCGACGCCGTCGGCGCGGCGGTCACGATGGCCGGCGACAAGCGCCACCCCTATCGCGCGGCTGCCGTCGAAGCGCTGAGCACGCTGTGCGATCCGGCGGCGGGCCGCGCCACGCTGCACGCGCTCGCGACGGGACCGGAGGCGTCACTGGCGGTGGCGGCGCAGAACGCCGAGCGGCACTGCGGCTGGCGGTAGTGGCGCTCCGGTCGAATTCTCGGCCGTTCCTGCTTGGCGCGCTGCTGCTGTGCACGGCGTGCGCGCCCGCATTTCAGCGGCGGGTCCCGTACACGATGATCGTGCCTGCTCGGATCATCGCGCTGCCTGCCCTCACCTCAGCAGATGAACTCGGCCTCGACGGCAGTCACACACCACTACCTCAATGGTCTGGCGCGATGGCGGAAGCCTTGGATGCGGAGATCGAACGCTGGGTCGTTGGAATGCACGGACAGGTTTTCGAGGACGAGGGCGCGACGGTGCCGGCGGTCTACCCAGCGTTCCGAAGGTGGACGACGGTCGCTCTCGCGGAGATCGGCGGGCAGATGCTCGGCCGCGCCAACTTCGGGCTCTATTCTGTCGACAAGTGGGTCTTCGATAGAGACCTCCTCCGAGTCCAGCAGCGCCTTTCCGCGGACTTCGCTCTCGTGACGTTCTTCCGCGATACCAGGCGGACGGGCGCGCACGTCGTCGTCAATGCCCTGACCGGCGTGCACTACCACTTCCTGCAGACTGGCGTGGCCTGTCTGGTCGACCTCGCGGTCGGTCGGATGGTCTGGTGCAACGCCAAGGCCGACGCTTGGGCAGATCTCAGCGTGCCAGCCAACGCCCACAAGGCCGTCGACGATCTGCTGGCCGAGCTTTACTATCCGCCGCCACCACGGCCGCCATCAGTGCCACCGTACCGCCGCACCCAGAACTGACATCGACGGAGATCTTCGCGGCGCTCCGTGCGACGGCGGGCCCCTCACCCTTACCCTCTCCCCGCTGACGCGGGGCGAGGGCAAACGGCGGCGGTGGATCGCAGCAAATCAATCTCGACACGCGCTACCAGGGGCAGAGGTGCTTCACGGGTGCGGGCGGCGCGGCGCGGGCGGCCGCGCACGCGGCGGGGGTGAAGTACACCTTCTCGTGGTCGATCAACACGGCGTCGGGGGTGCCGCCGCCGGTGACGCGGCCGTTGAAGAAGCAGCCGAGGCCGACGCTCTTGCCCTTCGGGCCGTTGAGCATGAGCGTGCCGTCGGCGTACTGGTAGTCGAAGGCGCCGAGGCGGCCTGACAACGGCGACTTGCCGTGGCGAAAGCGCTCGCGCTCGCAGCGCGGGGGCTGACCGCTCTCGACGATGACCCGATACAGAGAGCCGCCCTTGCGGATCACGTCCTCGAGCTTCTTCGGCGCGGCGGCGCGGTCCACGTCGGCGTCGCGCTGCGTCTGGTCGCGCATGATGTCGCGCACCGCCATCGCCATGACGGCCTCGATCGCGTCGGCGTCGGCGCCCGTGCAGTTGCAGGTGACGAGCGCCTCCGGGATCGCGCGCTGCAGGTGGGCCACCTTCGCGGGCGGATCCAGCGGCGCCGCGCCGGCGAACGCGTGCCCGAACGGCACGGCGCAGGTGCCGAACGCCTTTGGCCACGCGCCCGCGATCAGCAGCGAGCGCTTGGCCGGATCCTTCTCGGCCTCGTAGCGGCGCACGAGATCGCGAACCCAGTCGGCGACCCTCGAGGGGACCTCGATCGGGCCGGTCAGGCGCTTGGATGACCGCTGCAGCTCTTCGCGCATCTTCGCGGCGCGCGCGTCGCATTCGGGGGTTGCGGCGTGGGCGCGCGCGGATGCGCAGAGGAGAAAAGCGAGGGTGGCGAGGAGAGCCGGACCCCTCACCCTAACCCTCTCCCCGCTGCGCGGGGCGAGGGGACATGACGAGACAGCCGGAGCCCTCACCCTAACCATCTCCCCGCTGCGCGGGGCGAGGGGACATGACGAGAGAGCCGGACCCCTCACCCTAACCCTCTCCCTGCTGCGCGGGGAGAGGGGACCGGAGGTGGATCGGATCGAGGGCGGACGTTGGACACCTGCGACCGTTTGCCCTCGCCCCGCGGAGCGGGAAGAGGGTAAGGGTGCGGGGTCCGGCTTCACCCCGCGGAGATCTCCGTCGGCGCCCAGCGGCCGCAAAGCGGGATCAGCCGAGGCCGGTGAGGGCGGCTTTGAGGTCGACGTTGGCGGGCTCGATCTCGAGGCCGCGCTCGAACATGTTGCGCGCCTTCGGGATCTCGTTGGCGAGGACGTGCATGCGTCCGAGCATCAGGTAGACCTCGGCCTTCGAGACGCCCGCGCTCTTCTCGTCGAAGTTCTGCAGCAGCAGCGACCGGTAGTACTTGCGCGCGTTGTCGAGATCGCCCGCCCGGAACGCGAGCCGCCCCAGCGCCGCCACTGTCGCCGGGTGGCTGGGATCCAGCTTGTACGCCGCGCCGAAGCTGTCCGCCGCGCCCTTCAGATCGCCGCGGGCCTCGGACAGCATGCCCAGCCGCGTGTGCCAGCGGGCCGCGTCCTTCCCGCGCCGCGCCTTCGTCAGCTCGGCGACCAGCTCCGCCATGACGCGCGCGGCGTCGTCGATCCGGCCCGAGCCGACCAGCGCGTCGGCCAGCTGCTCGCGGCCCGGGATCTCCTTCGGATCCAGCAACACCAGGCGTTCCAGGTGGGGCAGCGCCGCCGCCGGCGCGTTCAGCGGACCCGTGTACAGCGTCGCGACCTCCTTCAACAGGCGCTTCCGCTCCTCGTCGTCGGTGGTCGTCTCCAGCGCCAGCTCCAGCAGCTGCACCAGCCGCTCGTCGTCCTTGGCGTCGCGCGCCATCTTCTCCAGCGCCGCCAGCGTCGGCCGGTGCGTCGGATCCGCGTCCAGCGCGCGCAGCAGCGCCCGCTCGATCTCCGCCCCGTCCGCTTCCTTCCGGATCAGGATCTGGGCGTTGCGGAACTGGATCTCGGCGATCTCCCCGGGCTGCGCCGCGCTCGCCGCCGCCTTGTCCAGGGCCTCGCCCGCCTCGTCCCAGCGCTCGGCGCCCTCGTGCAAGCGCGCGAGCGACAGCAGCGCCCCCACGTTCGTCGGCGACACCTGCAGCACCTTCTCCAGCGCCTCCGCGGCGCTGTCGGGCGAATCCAGCTCCTTCTCCCAGACGTCGGCGACGGCCACACGCAGCGCCAGCTCGGCCGGCTTGTGCCCCGCCTTGCCCTCCGCGTCGGCGTGCAGACCCAACACCTCGACCAGGTCGTACCAGCGCGCGTTCGTCCGCAGCAGGCGCTCCAGCTCGAGGTACGCGAACGTGTTGGCCGCGTCAGCCTCGATGATCTGCCGCAGAAACCCGATCGCCTGGTCGGCGTCGGACAGCTTCTGCTCGGCGTTGCGCGCCAGCTTCAGCAGCACCGCGATCTGATCGGCGCCGAACGTCGCGCCGAACCGC
>Ga0070683_100001810_pt1 | contig 16660 bp, 13 predicted proteins | sample KBSC713LmetaG_FD_64662 | JGI IMG/M metagenome (GOLD analysis project Ga0070683, IMG submission 64662) | Corn rhizosphere microbial communities from Kellogg Biological Station, Michigan, USA - KBS C7.1-3L metaG | ecosystem: Host-associated > Plants > Roots > Rhizosphere ...
CCTGCGGCAGGAGGACGAACGCGCCGTGGCGGTGATGATCTCGGGGCACGCGACGATTGCCGACGCCGTCGAGGCGACGCGGATCGGCGCCTTCGATTTCCTCGAGAAGCCGCTGGCGCGCGATCGCGTCCTGCTGGTGGTCAAGAACGCCGTCGAGTGGGCGGCGCTGCGGCGCGAGAACCAGCGTTACCGCGAGCTCGTCGGCGACGCGCCGCGCATGATCGGGTCGGCGCCGGTCTTTCAGCAGGCGGTGAGCCAGGCGACGCGGGTGGCGCGATCCGACGTGGCGGTGCTCCTGTCGGGCGAGTCGGGGACCGGCAAGGAGCTGCTGGCGGCACACATTCATCGCGAGAGCCCGTTCGCGGGCGGGCCGTTCGTCAAGGTCAACTGCGCCGCCATTCCCACCGACCTGATCGAGAGCGAGCTCTTCGGACACGAGAAGGGCGCGTTCACCGGCGCGGCGGCGCTCCGCCGCGGCAAGTTCGAGCTCGCCGACGGCGGCACGATCTTCCTCGACGAGATCGGCGACCTGCACGCGGCGTCGCAGGCCAAGCTGCTGCGCGTGCTGCAGGACGGCGAGGTGCAGCGGCTCGGCGGCGAGCAGACGATCCGCGTCTCGGCGCGCGTCGTGTCGGCGACCAACCGCGCGCTCGACCAGCTCGTCTCCGGCGGCGACTTCCGCGAAGATCTCTACTACCGGTTGAGCGGCTTCCCGATCCGCGTACCGGCGCTGCGCGAGCGGCTGGCGGACATCGACGAGCTGGTTCCCTACTTCCTTGCGGAGTTCTGCTCGCGCAACAACTTCCGTCCACGCGCCGTCGACCGCGCGGTCCTCGACGTCCTCGCCCGCTATCACTGGCCCGGCAACGTGCGCGAGCTGCGCAACGTCGTCGAGCGGATGGCGATCATCGCCGCCGGCGACCGCATCACGATCGAGACCGTTCCGGTGGAAGTGCGCATGCCGCCGCCGTCGCGTCCGGCGGCCGGGCTGCAGGAAGTGCGCGACGCCGCCGAGCGCGACCGCATCCGCCGTGCGCTCGAAGAGACCGACTGGAACGTGGCCGGTGCCGCCCGCCTGCTCGGCACCGAGCGCACCGCGCTGCACAAGCGCATCCGGGCGCTCGGTATCTCGCGGTGACGTTGCTGGCTCAATCGACAGTCACGTCACGTACTCACGCGGAGCGCGCAGCGCACGCGGAGATCCTCCGCTGGTCCAGCGCTGACACGCGGGGCCGAGCTGATCGTGCAGACGTTCGCTGAGGATCTCACGCAGAGATGCCGAGACGCGGAGAGCGCAGAGGCACTTCCTTGCGTGGCTCCGACGTCACGCGGGGCGGTGCGAGTTCCTCGCGTGACGGCGTTCCGGGTCTCGCAGCAATTTGCCTCGGCGCCCTCTGCCTCTCGGCTCTTCTCTGCGAGAGATCGCGGAACAGGCGCGGCAACCACCCATTCCCCGAGTCGGGCCTGAAAGGCCCGCATCACGAGCCGCGACGGCTCGGCGATATCCGCGATTCCTCGAGCGCGGCGCGCACCAGCGCGCGGGCGGCCCAGACCGACAGCTCTTCGCCCTGCTCGATCGTCAGGCCGCAGACGTCGCGCTGCACGATCAGCGCTTCCCAGCCGATCACCATCGACAGCGACTGGACGAGGCGCTGCCAGACGGCGGGGTCGAGCCGACCGCGCCAGGGCTCGAGAGCGGCTTCGATCCAGGCGAGCCGGCGGTAGCCGCGGCGCGGGCCCTCGTCGCGCGGCGCAGCATCTCCCGGATCGACGGTCAGGCGAACGAGCGCACGGCCGAGGCGTTCCACGTCCGGCGTGACGTGCTGCATCGCGCGCACCAGGCGCTCCACGCGCGCTTCGAGACTCTCCCCCGCCGGCGCGTCCGCGAGGGCGCGGTCGACGCTCGCCTGACGCAGCGCCCCCACCGTGGCGTCGAGCAGCAGCTGATCGAAGGTCGGAAAGTAGAGGTAGATGGTGCGCCGCGAGACGTCGGCCTCGGCGGCGACGTCGTGCAGCGACGGCGTCATGCCGCGCGCGAGCAGCGCCATCGTCGCATCCACGATCGCCTTGCGGGTCCTGCGCCGCTGGCCGGGGCGTTCGGCTGGAGGGCGGCGCGGTTTGACGGCCATGCGGGAACAAGTATACCGTAGTGTCGTAATTACACCTGAGTGCAATTACAGGAGACTTACATGACTTCGGAAAAGACCGCAGCGGACGCCCAGTTTCTCGCGCCAGGCGAAGGCCGCGCGATCTGGTTCCTCAGGAACCGGATGACCGTGAAAGCCACCGCCGCCAGCACCGGCGGCGCCTACGGCCTCGTCGAGTCGATCATCGCGCCGGGATTCTCGCCGCCGCTGCACGTGCACCATCGCGAAGACGAGGCGTTCTACGTGCTCGAGGGGGAAGTGACGATGCAGTGCGGCGACCGCACGTTCACCGCGACGGCGGGCGCGTTCGTGTTCCTGCCGCGCGACGTGCCGCACACGTTTGTGGTCGAGGGGGACCGGCCGGCGCGCATGCTCACGCTGCTCTCCCCCGGGGGCGGCGAGGGTGTGTTCATCGACGGCGGACGCGTGCCGGAGCACGAGGGGATGCCGCCCGCCACACCGCCCGACATCCCGGCGTTGAAGCGCGTCGCCGAGGCGTACGGCTCGGAAATCATCGGGCCGCCGCTGGCCGCACGGCGATGACGCGCTTTCTCTTCGTCACCTGGGACGGCGCCGGCAATCTGGTGCCGACGCTGGCGCTGGCGCGGCGGCTGGCCGCGCGCGGCCACGACGTGCGCGTGCTCGGGCACGCCTCGATAGACGCGCGGTGCGGCCGCCACGGCTGGCGGTTCCGTCCGCTGCGCCACGCGGCCGACTTCGATTCCGCCGTCGGACGCGCCGAGCACGACGACATGCCGGCCGTCGCGCGGCAGCTGTGGTTCAGCGGCGACGTTTCCCGCGACGTCGGGGACGAGGTCGCGGCAGAGGGGGCCGACGTCATCGTCGCCGACTGCCTGCTCTTCGGCGCGCTGTGCGCCGGCGAAGCGGCGCGGATTCCGGTCGTCTCGCTGTTTCACGGCGCCTTCGCGCCGTTCCGCGCCGGGCCGTTTGCGACGATGCTGGCGACGATGGTGCCGGCGCTCAACGCGCTGCGTGCCGATCTCGGACTGGCGCCGGTGACGCGCGCCGGCGACGTCCACGACGCGTGCGCGCTGAGCCTCGTCGCCAACCCGCGCGAGTTCGAGCCGCCCATCGATCTTCCAGACAACGTGGTCTTCGCCGGGCCGTTCCTCGACGCGCCGCCGCTGATGCGGGAGGACGTCGGCGAGCCGATCGAGCCGGACGGGAGACCGCTCGTCCTCGTCAGCTTCAGCACCAGCCAGCAGGGCCACCTCGCGGTGCTCCAGCGCGCCGTGGACGCGATGGGCGCCGTCGACGCGCGGGTCCTCGTGACGACCGGCCCCGCGATCGATCCCTCGTCGCTGCGCGGCGGTGCCCACGTTCGCATCGTGCGATTCGCCGCGCACGGCCGCGTGCTGCCTCACGCCTCGCTGGTCGTAACGCACGCCGGGATGGGCACGGTGATGTCGTCACTCGCGCACGGCGTGCCGATGCTCTGCGTGCCGGTCGGCCGGGATCAGTTCTTCAATGCCGCGCGGGTGGAGGCGATCGGCGCCGGCAGGGCGTTGCCGCCGACGTGCGACGCGGCCGCGATCGCGCAGGCGGCGACGGCGCTGCTCGCCGACGCCGGTGCCGCCGCCGGCGCGCGACGGATGGCGACGATCATCGCGGAATGCGGCGACGGCGCCGCGGCGGTGGAGCGCGTCGAGCGCGTTCTCGCCGGGTCGCGCTAGAACAGCCCGTTGATCTCGCCGCCCGGGACGGCGCGGCCGAGCGCCGTGAACGAGCCGCGCTGCTGGACCTCGCGCGCGACGTCGAGGAACCCGGTCCACGCCGCGCGGGCGAAGCCGCCGCCGACGCTGATGCGCCGGACGCCGGCGTGCGCCAGCTCGCGCACGGTGAAGGTCGGGCGCGCCAGCACGTTGACCGGTTTCGGCGCCACCGCTTTCACGACCGCCGCGATGTCGTCCAGCGACGCGAGCCCCGGCGCGTAGAGGCAGTCGGCGCCGGCGCCGGCGTATGCCGTCAGCCGCCGGATGGTCTCCTTCAGGTCGGGGCGGCCGACGATGAATCCCTCCGAACGGCCGGTGAGCAGCACGCGGCGCCCGGATTGATCGATCGCCGCGCGCGCGGCGCGGATGCGATCGACCGCCAGATCGAAGGCGTAGAGCGGCGAGGCGGTGTCTTCCGTCGAGTCTTCGATCGACAGGCCCGCCACGCCGGTCTCGGCCGCGCGCGCCACGTTGCGCCCCACGTCCTCGGCGCGATCGGCGAACCCGCCCTCGAAATCCGCGTTGACCGGCACGTCGACGCTGCGGGCGATGAGCGTGAGGTGCGCCAGCGCCTCTTCGAGCGGCACGCCGTGGTCGTGGTGGCCCATCGACCACGCCGCGCCGGAGCTGGTCGTCGCCAGCGCCGGAAACCCGAGCTGCGCCAGGACCCTGGCGGTTCCCGCGTCCCACGGGTTCGGGATCACGAAACAGCCGGACTCGTGCAGGTTGGCAAAGACGACATAGCGATCCGCTGCGGCAGGCATGTTCCGATCATGCCGCAAATCGGCGTGGCGGGAACGAGTCGTAGACATCCTACGTCTAAGGCCGTAGACTGCCTACGCCTATGGCCAAGACGCCCGATCCGGATCGCGAACGTCTCGAGCTGCTCCAGGGCACGCTCGACATGCTCATCCTCCGCACCTTGCAGTGGGGACCGCGCCACGGGCACGGCATCGGCCAGGCGATCCGCACCCAGTCGGACGACCTGCTGAAGGTCGAAACCGGATCGCTGTACCCCGCCCTCCACCGCCTGGTCAAACGCGGCTGGCTCAAGCCGGAGTGGGGCATCAGCGAAGCCAACCAGAAGGCGAAGTACTACCAGCTCACCGCCGCCGGCAAGGCGCAGCTCTCGCGCGAGCAGAGCCGATGGTCGCAGCTGGTGCACGCCATCGGACGGATCATGAACGCGCGGCCGACCGAGGATTGATCGCGTGTCTCCTGACGAGCGCGAGCTCGAGGACGAGATCCGCGGCCACCTGGCGCTCGAGGTGCACGAGCGGATCGAGCAGGGCGAGGATCCGGAAACGGCGCGCCGCAGCGCGCTCGGCGACTTCGGCTACATTCCCGCGGCGCGCGAGTCGATGCGCCGGGTCTGGCGCAGCCGCTGGACCGATGCCGGCGGCATGCTGCTGCGGGAGATGCGCATCGGCTTCCGCTCGCTCAGGCGCGCGCCGGGGCTCACGCTCACCGTCGTCTTCACCCTTGCACTCGGCATCGGCGCCAACGCCGCGATCTTCAGCGTCGTCCGCGGCGTGCTGCTGCGGCCGCTGGTCAACCGCGACGAGGATCGGCTCATCTACATCCGCCAGAGCGCGCCGGGCATCGGCGCCGACAACCTGACCTTTTCCGTTCCCGAGGTCCAGGATCTGCAATCGCGCGTTACGACGGTGGCGGCGTTCGGACAGTTCTCGACCGTCGAGTTCACGCTCGTCGGCCTCGGCGGCGAGCCGCGCGCGATCAGGGCGGGCGTTGTCGACGGATCGTTCTTCGACGTCATGGGGCTGCGCCCTGTGCTCGGGCGTCTCCTCGGCCCAGGCGACGACGGGCCGAAGGCCGCCGGTGCGGCGGTGCTCACCTACCGCTTCTGGACCACGGCGTTGAACGCGGATCCAACGGTCGTCGGACGGACGGTCCGCCTTGGGCCGCGGCCGGCGACGATCGTGGGCGTGCTGGAGCCGTCGATCCCGTACCCAGCCGATACCGAGATCATCGCCAACATCGTCACCAGTCCACATCACCTCGGCGCGACGATGGTGACGAACCGAACGCATCGCATGACGGAGCTGTTCGGGCGTCTGGCGCCCGGCGCGACCATCGAGGAGGCGCGCAGCGAGCTGAGCGCGGTGCACGCGGCGATGGTGGCGGCGCATCCCGAGGCCTATTCGACGGAGGGGCACGCGCAGGTGCAGGCCGTCCGCCTGCGCGATCAGGTGTCGGCGCCGGCCCGCCCGGTGCTCCTTCTGCTGCTGGCGGCGGCCGGCGTGGTCTTCGTGATCGCCTGCTCGAACGTCGCCAGCCTGATCCTGGCGCGATCGGTGCGGCGCGAAGGTGAGCTGGCCATCCGCGCCGCGCTCGGCGCGGGCCGGGCGGCGCTGCGGCGAACGCTGCTGGCGGAAAGCCTCGTCCTGTGCGGAGCCGGCGCGGTGCTCGGCATCCTGCTGGCGCGGCCGTTCGTCGCGCTGGTCGCGCGCTACGCGGCGCGCTTCTCCGTACGCGCGCTCGACGTCAGCGTCGATCCGAGCGTCGTCTGGATCGGTGCCGCCCTGGCGCTGGCCGCGGCGGCGCTGCTCGCCTACATTCCGCGGTTGCCGTCGGCGGGGGCGCCGGCCGGCCTCGGGCTCGCCAGCGGCGGCCTCCGGTTGACGCCGGCGACGAGCCGCCGCCTGCGCCTCTTCGCCACGACCCAGATCGCGTTCTCGTTCGTCCTGCTCGCCGGCGCGGGGACGCTGGTCGCGACGCTCGTCGCCCTGCAAACGGCGAACCCCGGCTACGACACGCACCACGTCATCGTCTTCGACATTCCGATGTCGTCGACCGCATCCAATGTCGGCGATCCGAGGATCCTCCAGTTCTACGACGAAGCGACGCGGCAGATCGCGCGGCTGCCGGGCGTCGATGCCGTGGCCATCGGCAGTTTCGCGCCGTGGCGCGACGCCGGCAGCTTCGGGCCCGGGTTCCGCTTCAAGGTCGACGGCTATACGCCCGCGCCCGGCGAGGACGATCCACGCGCCCGTTTCCGCATCGTCGCCCCGAACTTCTTTGCCGTGCTGGGTGTGCCGATCGTGGCCGGGCGCGACTTCAACGACGACGACCGCGCCGGCCAGCCGCTCGTCGCCATCGTCAGCCAGACGCTCGCCCGCCGGATTTTCCCGAACGCCGACGCCATCAACCGGCGGTTCACCTGGACCAATCCGATCACCGGAGGTCCCGTGCCGACGCGCATCGTCGGCATCGTCGCGGATCTGGATGACGAGAACATCGTGCCGGGAGCGGTGGCCGCGATCTACTTCCCCGTCCGGCAGATCGGTGCCGGCGGACGGCTGTTCGTGCACACGGCCGGCGATCCGTACCTCCTCGTTCCCTCGGTGACCAGCGCGGTACGCCGGCTGGCGGCCGATCAGCCGGTCGAGCGCGGGGCCACGCTGGCCGACGTGCGGGCGCAGGTCCTGTCGCCGGAGCGGTTGAAGGCGTTCGTGTTCAGCGGGTTCGCCGGCGTGGCCCTGCTCATCGCGATCGTCGGCGTGGCGGGCGTGCTGGCATTCACGGTCAGCGCGCGGACGCGGGAGTTCGGCGTGCGGCTCGCGGTCGGGTCGTCGCCGCGCCGTCTGCTGCTCGGCGTGCTGCGCGAGGGCGTCGGGATCGTCGCCGTCGGTGTCGCGGCCGGGGCGGTGGGTGCGTACGGCTTCGCCATTGCCGCCGGCTGGGCGTTCGGGCCGCTCCAGTTGCCGGGCGCGCTGCCGCTGACGTCGGCGGCGCTCGTCATGGCGCTCGCGGCCGGCGTGGCCTCGCTCCTGCCCGCGGCGCGCGCGTCGCGCGTCGACGTCCTCCAGGCGCTGCGTTCGGAGTAGGCGGCCCCCTCATGACCATCACGACCAACGCGAGAATTGCCGGCGTCACGTTCGTCACCTACATCGCCGCCGGCATCGCGGCCCTGGCGCTGGGCGGCGGCTCGCACGCGGCCGACGTACTCACGATCGTCACGTCGTTGTCGGCGCTCACCCTCGGCGTCACGCTCTGTGCGATCACGCGCGACGTGGATCGCGACCTGGCGCTGCTGGCGCTGCTCTGCCGCGTCGTGGAGGCGGTGCCCGGGCACAAAGGCGGACCGGTGTTCTTCGCCGTCGGCAGCACGCTCTTCTGCTGGCTCCTGCTGCGCGGCAAGCTGATTCCGCTGGCGCTGGCTGGTCTCGGCGCGATGGCTTCGGTATTACTGGTCTCTCTGCTGATGCTGCAGCGCGCGGGACTTCTCGGCGCGGGATCGAACTGGTCCTCCGCGGCGACATGGGTAGCGTGGCTGCCGATGCTCGTCTTCGAGCTCGCGTTCGCCGCGTGGCTGATCGTCAAGGGTGTCGCCGTGCCGCAAAGGAGACAGAGCGTATGACCACCGCCCCGAACGTCGCCGATCCCCCGCTCCGACTATGGCCGGGCCTGACGCTCGCCGCGCTGCTCGTGCTCGCCGCCTACGTGCTCCCGTACGCAGGCCCGGCCTACGGCGGCGCCACCGGGATGATCGCTGCCGTGGCCGGCGCGCTGCTGATTCTGGTGTGGTGGCTCATCGCCAGCCGCGCGCGATGGTACGAACGCGTCGGGGCGATCGTGCTGCTTGCCGCCGCCGCGGCGGCGCAGCGATTCGCGGTCCACGCGTCGATCGCCGGCGGCGCGATGGGGTTCATGAGCTACATGGTGTCGATCCCGACGCTGTCAGTCGCGCTCGTCGGCTGGGCGTGGCTGCGCGATCGTCTGGCCGCGGGACCACGCCTCGCCGCGGCGTTGGTGTGCGCGGTGCTCGGCTGCGTGCCGTGGATGCTGGTGCGCACGGCCGGCATGAGCGGCGGCGGCACCGCCGACCTGCACTGGCGCTGGACGCCCACGCCGGAAGAACGGTTGCTCGCTCAGGAACATGAGGCGCCGGCGCCCATCCCCGATGCCCCCGCAGCGGCGGCGCCGGCCGCGCAGCCGGCCTCCACCGGACCGGCGGCCACGATCGCGGCGCCGCCGCCGCCGGTGCCGACGAAGGCCGCCGAGTGGCCGGGTTTCCGCGGTCCGGCACGCGACAGCGTTGTCCACGGCGTGGCGATCGCGACCGACTGGGCGGCCACGCCGCCGGTGCAGCTGTGGCGCCACGGCGTCGGCCCCGGCTGGTCGTCGTTCGCGGTACGCGGAGACCGCCTCTACACCCAGGAGCAGCGCGGCGAAGACGAAGTGGTGTCGTGCTACCGCGTGAGCACCGGCGCGACCGTCTGGCGTCATCGCGATCACGTGCGCTTCTGGGAATCGAACGGAGGCGCCGGTCCGCGCGGCACGCCGACGCTGAAGGACGGCCGTGTCTACACGCTCGGCGCCACCGGCATCCTCAATTCGCTCGACGAGTCGTCAGGAGCGGTGGTCTGGTCGCGCAACCTGTCGGCGGACGCGAAGGTCAAGGTGCCGATGTGGGGCTTTGCCAGCTCCCCGCTCGTCGTCGGCGACCTCGTCATCGTCGCCGCATCGGGAAAGCTGGCCGCCTTCGACGTGATCAGCGGCGAGCCGCGCTGGCTGGCCCCATCGGTCGGCGGCAGCTACAGCTCGCCGCACCTGGCGACGATCGACGGCGTCGCGCAGGTCGTGCTGCTCGGCGCCGGCGGCGCCACGGCGGTCGCGCCGGCAACCGGCACGCGGCTGTGGGACGCGAAGTGGGAAAGCTCGGTCACGATCGTGCAGCCGTCGGTCATCGGCGATCGCGACATCCTCATTACCACCGCGGCGGCCACCGGCGGTGAAGGCGTGCGCCGCCTGGCCCTCGAGCACGGCGGCGGCACGTGGACGGCGCGGGAGCGATGGACGTCGAACGGCCTCAAGCCGTATTTCAACGACTACGTGATCCACGACGGCTACGCCTACGGCTTCGACGGCAGCATCCTCTCGTGCATCGATCTCGAGGACGGCGCGCGCAAGTGGAAGGGGGGACGCTACGGCAACGGCCAGATCGTGCTGCTCGCCGAGCAGGGCCTGCTGCTGGTCACCACCGAGGACGGCGAGCTGGCGCTCGTCAAGGCGCAGCCCGATCAGTTCACCGAGGTGGCGCGCGTCCCCGCGCTCGAGGGAAAGACCTGGAACCATCCCGTGCTGGTGCGCGACACGCTCCTCGTGCGCAACGACCACGAGATGGCCGCCTTCCGGCTGCCGGTCGTCAAGCGCTGACGTAATCTCGCGCACAATACGTGCGTGCCGTTCCCCGTCATGGTGCCGATCGGGCCGTTGCGGCTGCATCCGCACCTCCTCTTCGACCTGCTGGCCTACTCGGGCGGGTTCCGCCTGTTCCTGTGGCAGCGGCGGCGCCTCGGCGACACGATCGACACGCACGCGCGCTGGTCCGTCGTCGCGGCGGCGATCCTCGGCGCGGCCGTCGGCAGCAAGATCTTCTTCTGGACGGAGAACCCGGCCGAAACCCTCGCCCACTGGAACGATCCGCGGTTCCTGCTCGGCGGCAAGACGATCGTCGGCGCGCTGATCGGCGGGCTCGCCGGCGTGGAGATCGAAAAACACTGGACCGGCCTGACCAGACGCACCGGCGATCTCTTCGCGGCGCCGCTCGCCGCCGGCATCGCCATCGGCCGCATCGGCTGTTTTCTCTCCGGCCTCCCCGATCGCACCTACGGCACCGCGACGGCGCTGCCGTGGGGCGTCGATTTCGGCGACGGCGTCTTCCGCCACCCGACGCAGATCTACGAGTCGATCGTCATGAGCGCCGCGGCGCTCCTGCTCTGGCGGCTGACGCGCCAGCGGCACCGCGACGGCGACGTGTTCAAGCTGTTCATGGTCACCTATTTCGCGCTGCGCCTGCTGGTGGACTTCCTCAAGCCGGAGCCGCGCGTGCTCCTCGGCCTCGGGTCGCTGCAGTGGGCGTCGGTTATGATGCTCGCCTACTACGGCGATGACGTGCGTCGCTGGATGAAGGAAGGTTGGGCATGAGCGAGACGACGCCCCTGGCGACGGCGCCGCAGGAAGCGCCGAAGAAGGCCTCCCGTCTACGCATCATCCTGATGCTGGCGCTCGGCGGTCCCGTGCTCGCCGTTGGCGGCTGTGCGCTGTTCCTCGCCAACCTGAATTTCGAGGGCAGCCGCGGCGGCAGCGATTCCCTGTCGGCGTTCGGGGCGCTCCTCTTCGCCGCCGGCTGTCTCGCCTTCGTGGCCGGCATCGTCTGGAGCGTCGCCCGCCTGATCGATCGCCGTTTCGCCAAGGCGGCGGCCCGTAAGGCCGGAGAACCGGGCTCCGATGGGCGTTAGGCCGTATCTCTTCTACGACGTCGCCATCTCGATCTGCTCGACCTGCTATCGCCGCGCCGACGCGAAGATCGTCTTTCAGGACGGCCGCGTCTACATGATCAAGCGCTGCCCGGAGCACGGCACCGAGCGCGTCCTGGTGGCCGACGACGTGGACTACTACCGGCGCTGCCGGGAAGTGTTCATCAAGCCGCCGGAAACGCCGCTGCGCTACAACACGCCGGTGAAGTGGGGCTGCCCCTACGATTGCGGCCTGTGCACCGATCACGAACAGCACTCGTGCCTGTCGCTCGTCGAGATCGCCGACGCGTGCAACCTGCGCTGTCCCATCTGCTACGCCTCCAGCGGACCCGACCGTCCGCACTTCCGCTCGCTCGCGCACGTCGAGAAGATGCTCGACGCCGTCGTCGCCAACGAGGGGCACCCCGACGTGGTGCAGATCTCGGGCGGCGAGCCGACGATCCATCCCGACTTCTTCGCCGTGCTCGACCTCGCCAAGGCGCGGCCGATCCGGCACCTGATGGTGAACACCAACGGGATCCGCATCGCCGAGGACGAGGCGTTCACGGCGCGGCTCGCCGGCTACATGCCGGATTTCGAGCTCTACCTGCAGTTCGATTCCTTCGAGCGCGACGCGCTGCTCGACCTTCGCGGCGCCGACCTGCGTCGCATCCGCGAGCAGGCGATCGAGCGGCTCAACCGCCACGGCATCTCGACGACGCTGGTGGTGACGGTGAAGCGCGGCGTCAACGACGGCGAGATCGGCCGGATCGTCGACTACGCGCTGCAACAGCCGTGCGTGCGCGGCGTGACGCTGCAGCCCGTCCAGGTCGCCGGGCGCCACGATCGCTTCGACCCCGCCACCGACCGGCTCACGCTGAGCGAAGTGCGCCGGCGCGTCCTCGAGCAGACCAGCGTCTTCCGCCCGGAAGACGTCATCCCGGTGCCGTGCCATCCCGATTCGCTGGCGATGGCCTACGCGCTGAAGATCGGCGGCCAGGTGGTGCCGCTGACCGGTTTGATCGATCCGACGGTCCTCATCGAGGGCGGGCGGAACACCATCGTCTACGAACAGGACGAAGCGGTGCGGCAGGGCATCTTCAAGCTGTTCGCCACCAACCACTCGCCCTCGTCGGGTATGTCGACGCTGCGCGACCTGCTGTGCTGCCTGCCGCACGTGGAGGCGCCGGCCGGGCTCGGCTATCAGAACCTGTTCCGGATCATCATCATGCAGTTCATCGACGCCTACGCGTTCGACGTGCGATCGGTGAAGAAGACCTGCGTCCACATCGTCCATCCCGACGGCCGGATGATCCCGTTCGACACCTACAACCTGTTCTATCGCGACGACCTGGAGACGACGCGGCTCAGCGCGCTGAGAGCTGCGCGATGAAGTGCCGCATGAAGGCGTCGCGCTTCGGCTCGAGGCACACCGAGACGGCCCTGCCGGCGGCGGGGTCCACCCGCGTGTAGCCGTCGCGATCGACTCGGATCGGCATCGGCTCGCAGCGGCCGAAGAAGCGCCCCGGCTCCTGGGCCTCGGCGAGCGCGAGTTGATCGTGCAGCGTCATCCGGCTCGACGGCCGGTCGGTCCACAGCCGCAGCAACGTCTCCAGCGCGGTGGTCAGCGGCGTGCGCGCGCCGCGCAACGCGTCGCGCTCGCCGTCCTCGAGCCGCACGTAGCTGGTCGAGTCGAGCGGCACCATGGTCACCGGCCACGCGGCCGCGTAGACGGCCTGCGCCGCAGGAATGGCCAGCTTCACGTTCCACTCCGGCACGGCCACCGCACTGAACGCGTTGGCGCCGACGGAGCCGCCCATCAGGACGACGCGCTTGACGAGCGGTACGACGTCGGGGTGCTGCCGGACCAGATCCCCCAGGTTGTGAAGCGGGCCGACGGCGACCAGCGTGATCTGGTTCCGGTTGCGGCGGATCACGTCGGCCAGCATGTCCACCGCCGGCATGGCCACGGGCGCGTAGTCGCGAAAATCCTCGGCCCAGGCAAACTGGTAGTCGATCCGATCGGCCGGAATCGCGGCCGTCGCGCGGCCGACGGCCACGGGCACGTCGGTGCGGCCGAGGCGAAAGAGCAGCTTGCAGGCGAGGCGTGCGCGCGCGGCGGTGTCGCCGTCGCCGACCGTCACGCCCAGCAACTGCAGTGACGGGCTCTTGAGGACATAGCCGAGCGCCCATGCATCGTCGATGTCGGTGCCGATGTCGGTGTCGAGGAGGATCTTCGTCCGAACCGCCTGGCCGGCGGCGGGGACGGCGGCCGACGGCCCTGTCAACATCGACAGGAGGAGCGCGACAGGCAACAGTTTGGCCATGCTCGGCCCAGTCTAGCGAAGGTTCTCCTATAGGATCGGGGATATGCGTACCCGCGCCCGAGTCACCGTCGCCGGCGTTGCCGCCGGACTGCTCGTCTTCAGCCAGATCGCGTCGGCGCAGACCGAGCCGCCGGGCCGCGAGACGACGGCGGCCTCGGTCGCGCGCTATGCGCTCACGCAGCAGATGCCGGTCGATCCCGAAGCGGCGGTGGGGACGCTGCCGAACGGGATGCGCTACTACGTCCGGCCGAACGGCAAGCCCGCCAAACGCGCGGAGCTGCGCCTCGTGGTCAAGGCGGGCTCGGTGCTCGAGGACGAGGATCAGCGCGGCCTCGCCCACTTCGTCGAGCACATGGAGTTCGAGGGGACGCAGCATTTTCCGGGAAACGCGATCAACGACTTCCTCGGCGACCTCGGGTTGAGCATCGGCGCCGACGCCAACGCGCAGACGAGCTACGACGACACGCAGTACACGCTGCGCGTGCCGACCGACGCGCCGGACGTGCTCGACCGCGCGCTGCTCATCATCCAGGACTGGGCGCACGCGGCCACGTTCGATCAGTCCAGCGTCGATCGGCAGCGCGGCATCGTGCTCTCCGAGTGGCGCATGCATCTCGGCGCCGGCGAACGGACGGGCGACAAGCTCCGCCGCGTGCAGCTCGAGGGGACGCGCTACGCGGATCGGCCGCCCATCGGCGATCCGGCGGTGATCGAGCACGCCACGCGCGAGGCGCTGGTGCGTTACTACCGTGACTGGTACCGCCCGGACCTGATGGCCGTCATCGTCGTCGGCGACATCGATCGCGACGCGACGGTGAAAATGATCCGCGATCGCTTCTCGTCGCTGGCCAACCCGTCGCCGGAGCGGAAGCGCCCGACCTACGACGTGCCGGACCGTCCGGGCACGCGCTACGCGTTCGTCACCGACAAGGAGACGACGTCCACCGTCGTGCAGCTGTCGGACCTGCGCCCGGCGCGCAACCAGGGCTCGGTGGGCGGCTACCGCGACATCATGCTCGACCAGCTCTTCGCGGCGATGCTGGGATCGCGGCTCGACGAGCTGTCACAGACGGCGGATCCGCCCTTCCTGCGCGCGGCGGCGGACCGCAGCCTGTTCCCGACGATCCGCACGCGCGACGAGGCGCTGCTGCAGGCGCTCGTCGCCAACGACGGCGTGGCCAGGGGCCTCGACGCGCTGCTCACCGAGGTGCAGCGCGTGGCGAAGTTCGGCTTCGCCGCCACCGAGCTCGAGCGCGCCAAGCAGGCGATGATGGTCGGCTACGAGCGCGTCGTCACCGAGAGTCCCGATCGCGAGTCGGCGAGCCGGGCCGACGAGTACACGCGCAACTTCCTCCAGGACGAGGCGCTGCCGACGATCTGGCAGGAGCTCGCCTTCCATCGCCGATTCGTGCCGCAGATCACGCTCGCCGAGGTGAACGCGCTGACGGGCGACTGGTTCCCCGACAAGAACCGCATGGTCATCGTCTCGGCGCCGGAGACCACCGGTGTGACGCTGCCGACGCAGGCGCAGCTCGAGGCGGTGGTGCGCGCGGTGCCGGCCAAGACGCTGAAGGCCTACGAGGACGTCGCCGCCGGCCAGGCGCTCATGGAGACGGCGCCGAAAGCCGGCACGATCGTCAAGACGACCGAGCGGCCGGAGGCGGGCATCACGGAATGGACGCTCTCGAACGGAGCGAAGGTCGTGCTGAAGCCGACGAAGCTCAAGGCCGACCAGATCCTGTTCCGCGCCTTCGCGCCCGGCGGCACCTCGTTGGCGAGCGAGGCCGACTTCCCGTCGGCGCGTGCCGCCGACAGCGTCATCGCCGCCAGCGGCGTCGGACAGCTCAGCGCGGTGGCGCTCGACAAGCTGCTGAACGGCAAGGCGGCCGTGGTGCAGCCGTTCATCGACGAGCTCGACGAAGGAATGGGCGGCGGCGGCACGCCGGAGGATCTGGAGTCGATGTTCCAGCTGCTCTATCTGCGCTTCACGCAGCCTCGCGCCGACCAGGCCGCCTTCGCCGCGCTGTCGGCGCAGGCGGCGAGCCTGCTCGCCAATCAGCAGGCCAGCCCCGACGTCGTCTTCAACCAGACGATCGACGCCGCCCTCAGCGGCAACCATCCGCGGCGCCAGCCGGACACGCCGGCGTCGGTACGGCGGTGGGACCTGCAGAAGGCGCTCGCCTTCTACAAGGCGCGGTTCGCCGACGCCAGCAACTTCACGTTCGTTTTCGTCGGCAGCTTCACCGTCGACACGATCAAGCCGCTCGTCGAGACCTACGTCGCCAGCCTGCCCGCCACGCACGCCGGCGAGACGTGGAAGGACCTCGGCATCGCGCCGCCCGCCACCGTCGTCGAGAAGACGATCGAGAAGGGCATCGCGCCGAAGAGCCAGGTCGCGATCGTCTTCTCCGGCCCCTTCGACTACGACCCGGCGCACATCCTGGCGCTGCGCACGGTGACGATGCTGCTGCAGTCGCGGCTGTTCGACACCATCCGCCAGGAGCTGGGCGGGACCTACAGCATCACCGCCGAGCCGGACGCGGATCGCTACCCGCACCCGCAGTACACGGTGCGCATCGAGTGGACGTGCGACCCGGCGCGGACCGGGACGCTGGTCCAGCGCGTGTTCCAGGAGATCGACTTCATCAAGCGGCAGCGCTTCGACGCGCGCCAGATGGGCGTGGTGCGCGAGCCGTTGATGCGCGAGTTCGAGCAGAACAGCCAGGACAATCGCTACTTCCTGCAGCTCATCGCGCGTGCCTACGAAGACGGCGAGGGCAGCGACGTGGCCGAGGTGCTCGACGTGCCGTCGCAGATCCGGGCGCTCACGAGCGACATGCTCCAGGACGCGGCCAACCGCTACCTGGACACGAGCCGCTACGTGAAGGTCGTGCTGATGCCCGAGAAACGCTAGCGGCAGCCGCCGAAGATCCCACAGGAGATCAGGAGTTCAGGAGCCTAGGAGGAAAACCGGATGGCTAGCGGCACGTTGCTGCTGACCAGCGCGGTTACCTCCTTCACTCCTGGTCTCCTGGTCTCCTGTGATCCGTCTATCGGGTGCTGGTCAGGAGCGTACGCCGCTTCGCCGGCGGGAAGCGCTCGATGGCGTAGCGCAGGGTCGTGCGCGGGATCGTCCGGCCGTGGCGCAGAAGATAGCGTTCGAGGCGCCGCTCGTCGTGCTTCCCGGCCTC
>Ga0070683_100001816_pt1 | contig 16634 bp, 12 predicted proteins | sample KBSC713LmetaG_FD_64662 | JGI IMG/M metagenome (GOLD analysis project Ga0070683, IMG submission 64662) | Corn rhizosphere microbial communities from Kellogg Biological Station, Michigan, USA - KBS C7.1-3L metaG | ecosystem: Host-associated > Plants > Roots > Rhizosphere ...
TTGCGTTCGCGTGCGTCGCCGGCGATGCAACGCCGTGTTCGACGAGATGTCGAAATTCCGGGCGGCAACTGAGCGCGGTCGCGAATCCCTCGCCGTCGCGAAAGACCTTCGTATCGACGCTGAACGTTCCGATTGCGACCAAATGCTCGAGCTGCGCCTTCGTGAGGGCGACATCTTCGTAGCCGAGCACGCGGTACGCTCTCGTCCGCGGCGGTTGAAGTCTTATCCGCTTCGAAACCATGCCCGGCTCGCGCGACGTGGGTTTCGAAACTCCACGGCAGGCGGGGGCCGCCGCGACGGAGAATGTTCATTCAAGGGCTGACGGTCCACTCGACATTTGCAGGAAGCGTGCGCGCATCCCGCGTCGAGCGTCGTCGGTGGCTGCCTACTCGCCGCCCTCGGCCGCGCGTGTTCCGGCGAGGGCCGGCACCCGCTGCAGGATGCCCGCGGCGATTCTCGGAAGTGGGAGAACGACGTCGACCGCACCGCGATCGATCGCCTCTTTGGGCATTCCGAAAACCACCGACGTGCTCTCATCCTGGGCGATGGTGCTCGCACCGGCCTTCTTCATCACGAGCAGGCCGTCTGCACCGTCAGCGCCCATTCCCGTCAAGATCACACCCACGGCGTTCGGGCCGACCGCCTCGGCGACCGATCGGAACAACACATCGACACTGGGACGATGCCGGCAGACCGGAGGACCTTCGTCGAGCTCGACGACGAGATCGAAGCCCCGCCGATGAACCCGCAGGTGGCGGTCGCCTCGCGCCAGCAGCGCGCGTCCACGCACCACGCGGTCACCGGACTCGGCTTCGCGCACTTCCATCTTGCAGACGTCGGCGAGGTGCTCGGCGAAGGCCGCCGTGAATCCGGCCGGCATGTGTTGCACGATGACGATGCCAGGTGCGTCGTACGGCATCGCGCGCAGGATCTCCTTCAACGCTTCCGTGCCGCCTGTGGAGGCGCCAACGGCGATGACCGCATCGGTGCTGATCCGATGGGTTCCGGTGCCCGTCACGCGAGAGGACGCAGCGGCCGGAACCACGCGCTTTTGCTTCGTGGGCGGCATCCATCCCGGCAGCGTCATCGAGCGAGCAGCGCGCGGTCGTCCCACCTTCGCCTGCGCCGCTGCCCGGACCACGTCGAGCAAGCCGTTGTCTTCCGTAGAGCCGGACGCGAACACCCTTGGCTTCGGGAGGACGTCGACGGCGCCGGCGGCGAGCGCGCGCATGGCCAGCATCGTCCCTGGCTCGGCGAACCCGGAACAGACGACCACCGGAATCGGGTCGGTCGCCATGATCTGCTTGAGGAACGTGATCCCGTCCATGCGCGGCATCTCGAGATCGAGCAGGATCACGTCGGGACGCTGCCGGCGCATCTTGGCCATCGCGACGAGCGGGTCGTGGGCGGTGCTGACACGGATGCCGGCGTGCGGATTCAGCAGACCGCTCATGACCTGGCGCGCAACGGCGGAGTCGTCGACGACGAGGACGTCGATGAGGGGATGCCGGTTGTCGCTCACCGTTTGGCCTCCGGTGAACTCTCAGCGCCGGCCGCCGCTCGGCTCACCTCGGGATTCGCCTTGAACGTATAGATGGAAGGGGCGACCATCCGAATCCCGTCGAGGCCTGTCAGCCCCTCAGCGTCGCCGAGGAACAGATAGCCGCGCGGAGGAAGGCATCTGAGGATCCTTTGCAGAACGCGTTCCCGGCGCCTGGGTTCGAAATACATCAGGACGTTTCTGCAGAACACAAGGTCGAACGGTGCGTCTGCGTCGAGCGACCAGTAATCGTCGTTGAGGTTGAAGCGGCGAAAGCTGACGACGCCGCGGATGTCGGGCCCAGCCTTCATCTTGCCTTGCTGGGCACCCGTTCCACGCAGCATGTAGCGTTTCAGATATCGGGGCGGGATGTCCCCGCTCTTCTCGAGCGACCACGTCGCCGCCTGCGCGCGCTCGAGCACGCGAGACGACAGATCGCTGGCAAGAATTCGGATTTCCCAACCGGGCAGGCCGTCCAGCAGCGCCATCGCCAACGAGAACGGCTCTTCTCCGCTCGACGAAGCGGCGCTCCAGGCCATCACGCGCTTGGGGCGGCGCCCGTCGCGCGCGTCCGCGAGCCATAACGGGCAGAGCGTCTCCCGAACGAATGAGAAATGCCTGGGGTTCCGGAAGAACCAGGTTTCATTCGTCGATATAGCGTCGAGGAGGCGCACCATCTCGTCATGGTCGTAGATGACGTGCCGATAATACTCACCGAAGGACTCCAGCTTTAGCGCGTTCACCCTGCGCATGAGGCGACTCACCAGCATCGGTTTCTTCGACGTGGAGAGAAAGATTCCCGCTTCCCGGCAGATGAGCGATTGGAACAGCGTGAACTCGTCATCGCTGATCTCGGTCACCGTGTGGGCGGCGCCTCTGGTAGGCACGAGCGCGGCGGGATTCACCGCGACTCAGCCTTCGCCGGCCCGGTTGCTCGCCGCTTCTTGCTGCGAAGAGTTGGGGGCCGACCGGGTGGGGTCGAGAGCGGTGATGCGTAGCAGCTCTGCTGGTGACAGCAGTCGCTCCGTGTCCAGGAAAAGGATGAAACGACTGTCGACGTTCCCGACACCCTTCAGGTATTCAGACTGAATGCGGGTGCCGAAATCCGGAACCGGCTTGATGTCATCGGAAGTGACGTCGATGACTCGGCCCAACTCAGTAGTGATGAGGCCCAGCCGAACTGATTCGCCACTCCAGACAAGATCGAGGACAACGACGTAGGCGCCGCGGTCGAGGGTGGTTGCGGGCAACCCGAACTTCACCGGCAGGTCGACGATGGGAATGACGTTGCCCCGCAGGTTCATCACCCCCCGAACGACCGCCGGCATCGACGGAATCGAGGTGATCCGTTCGCATTCGATGATCTCGCGAACGTGGTCAATCAACAGGGCGTACTCCTCGCCCATGAGGCTGAACGTCACGTGCTGGCGGATGGGTGCGGAAGAAGCCATTGCGTTCAGAAAGGCTGGAATTCGGAGTCACCGGAGCCGGACGGCGCGGGCGCCGAGGCCGACGCGGCGACGCCGTTGTTGGCCGGGCGGCCGTTGACGCCAGTGGTTCGCATCGAGCTGGTGGTCAGCGCCGACTTGTGGAAGGAGGAGACGAGATCGCGGAGGGCATGCGCCTGGGTGGTCATCTCCTCCGCCGTCGACGCCAGCTGCTCGGCTGCGGTTGCGCTGCGTTCGGTCACCGAATCGACCTGGCCCATGGCGCGGTTGATCTGCTGGACGCCCGTCGCCTGCTCGTTCGAGCCTGCCGCGACCTCCTCGACGAGCTCGGCGGTCTTCCGGATCGAGGGCAAGAGTTCAGCGAGCAGCACCCCAGATCGCTCCGCGATTTTGACGCTGGAGGTGGCGAGCTCGCCGATCTCCTTCGCCGCAGATTGGCTGCGCTCAGACAGCTTGCGGACCTCGCTCGCCACGACGGAGAAGCCGCGGCCCTGGTCGCCGGCACGAGCGGCCTCGATGGCCGCATTCAGCGCCAGCAAGTTCGTTTGGCGGGCGATCTCTTCGATGATGCTGACGCGATCAGCGATCTTGTGCATCGCCTTGACCGTTTCCTCGACGGCTTTCCCTCCCTCCTCCGCCTCGCGCGCCCCCTTCACGGCGATCCGCCTCGTCTCGCCGCTGTTCGTGGCGTTCTGGTTGATGATCGCGTTCATCTGCTCGAGGTTGGCAGTGATCTCCTGGACGGAGGTCGCTTGCTCGGTGGTGCCTTGCGAAAGCGCCTGCGACGCTGACGATACCTGCGACGACGCCGCGACGAGAGCATTCGCTGCCGAACGGACGCTCGTCAGCACGCGCGTGACCTCGGCGACGAACTCGCCGAACTGCCGCGACATGCGCCGGAGCTCGACGAACGAACCGAACTCGGGAACTGGCGTGTCGAAGTCGCCCTTGGCCAGCCGGCTGAGCACCTGTGAGATTTGCTCGATCGATTGCATCAGAGAACGCGCCAGCCGCATCGCGAGGGCGGTTGTGAACGCGGCGAGAGCCACGAAGGCCCCGACCGCGATTGATCGTTCCTCTGGCAAGGCAATCATCGCCGCGCCCGCGACGCCCGTGCCCAGCGCCAGAAACACGACGGCAGCAAGCCTGACGACCATTGACTTCATTTGTTCACGGTACTTGCCATGTCGCGCCTGCCTTTCAGATGTCCGCCGGGCCTCTGATCGACGTCGTTTCGGCCAGAACGCCGACTGCGCTGGGGCGGGCGACCGAGCGCAGCAGTCGGGCGGTGTCGATCACGAAAGCGACGCCGCCATCAGGCCGCAAGGTCGACCCGGAGATCCCGGGCACTCCGCGAAAGAGCCGTCCTAACGGCTTGATGACCGTCTGCCGCTCCCCCTGGATGGCATCCACCCCCAGCCCGACGCGATTCGATCGGTATCGCACCACGACGATCTGTTCGACGGGGCGGGATTCTCCCGGCGCGCCGAGGACGTCACCAAGGTGGATGTAAGCAAGCGGCTCCCCGCGAAGTTCGACCATGCCCTCGCTCCGCACGCGGCGGCCACGCTCGGGCGGCAGCTCGATGCATTCGATCACCTCGTCGAGGGGCAGCACATAGTCCGTGCCGGCGACTTCGATCCAGAACCCTTCGATGACCGAAAGACTCAATGGCAGCCGTAGCTCCACGGTCGTGCCCTTTCCTTCGGCGCTGTCGATCTCGACCGTCCCGTGGAGGTCTTCGACCCGGCGCCGCACGACGTCCATGCCCACGCCGCGCCCCGAGAGCTCGGTGACTTTCTCGGCGGTCGAGAAACCCGGCTCGAACACCATCTGATGCAGCTGCTCCACCGGAAGGTTGTCGACATCTCCTCGGCCCAGCTGGCGGGCCCGCGCGCGGATCTTCGACAGATTGAGCCCAGCCCCGTCGTCCGCCACCTGGATGACGACCTGATTGCCGTTTTGCGCCGCGCGCAACGTGACGGTGCCTTCCGGGGTCTTGCCCCGGGCGATGCGTCCGGACGGCGACTCGATGCCGTGGTCGACGGCGTTGCGGACCAGATGCGTGAGTACGTCGCGCGCTCTCTCACCTATGCCGGTATCGACCCGAACGCGTTCCCCCTCGACATGAAGGCGCACCTGCTTGCCCTGTGCGCCGGCCGCATCCCGAACCGTCCTCGCGTGCGCACGAAAGAAGGTTGCGACCGGAATCATCCGGGTATCGATGACCCAGTCCTGCAAGTCCATGAGCAATCGCTCGCCCTTCTGGTGCAGCTCCAGCAGATCGGAGTTGTCGGCGGCACTTCGCAGCAGCCCCGCACCCATCTGCCCTTGCACGACGAGCGCTCGAGACGCCAGGTCCAGCAGCTGATCGATCTTGGCCATCTCGATGCGAAGCGCGGGGCCCCAGCGGCCGTCGCCGCCTGGCGTGGCGCCTCGGTCGGGGCGGGCCCGCGCCGCCTCGTCGACCTTTTCGACGGGCTGGCCATCGGCACGCGCCCCCACGCAGGCGGTCAGCTCCTCCTCGACGTCGTCAACGGTCCCGGACGGATCCGGCTCGCCTGCCCGCAACGACGCTAGCATCGAGCGCATTGCATCCACCGCCCGCAACAGCACGCTCACCAGGTCGCCGGTGACGGGGATTCGGCGGCCCCGGACCGCGTCGAGGAGATCTTCCAGCGTGTGCGCGAATTTCGCGAACCGATCGAGCGCGAGCATCGCTGCATTGCCCTTCAAGGTGTGTGCAATGCGGAATAGTCCGTCGACGGTCGGCCCGTCGTCGGGCCGCGCCTCTAGCGCCAGCACCTCGCCTTCGAGACGAGCAAGCTCGTCTTCCGAGTCTGAGAGGAATAGCCGCATCAATGCGGCGCGATCGACGTCCATGCGTCTCGGCGTCACATCGGATCCTTGGGCCTCAAACTGGAGAGGGCGGCGGCTCAACTCGCCGCGCAGACCCACCGATAGCAGAAGCGGTCCCGATGAATGCATCGCGAGAGATAGGCCTCGCGGGATCGCTGAACGAGGCGGTCCTGCTCGCGCTGTCGAATCTCGACCGCGCTGGTCGCGAGCGCGCCATCGAAAAGGCGGCCGAGGACGCCGACCCGGACCGCCTGGTCGAGCTGATCTCCGCGGATGATGCGCTCCGCCGGAACGCTGCGATGCAGGCACTTGGCAAGGGGGGACGACGCAGTGTCCCCGCGCTGCTGCGGGCCCTCGGTGATTCGGATCCGGAAGTGGTGATGTTCGCGGCCAGCACGCTTGGCAAGACTCGCGATCCCGCCGCCATTCCGCACCTCGTGAAGGTGCTGAAGCACACCGACATGAACGTATGCCAGGCGGCGATCGAAAGCTTGGGCGAGCTCCGGGCCGTTTCGACGCTGGACGCCCTTGGCGAGTTGCTGCGCGGCCCGATCTGGTTGCGTTTCGCGGTTGTCCACACGCTGGGCGAGATCGGAGATCCGAGCAGCGCGCGAACGTTGATCGGTCTGCTCGGGGATGAACAGGTCCGCCAGAGCGCAGTAGCCGCCCTCGGCAAGATCGGTGGCATGCCGGTTATCGAAGCGCTGGTGCGCCAGCTCGAGACGGGTCAGTCGCCCGCCGACTTCGCGCTCTGCCTACAAGCACTCGGCGCAGCGTTGGTGCAGTTGCCCGATCCGGCGGTCCTCCAGCAGGTTCCGTTCTGGACGACGTTTGTGGCGACGGCCGACAAGACGGTCGGTCCCCGCCTACGGGAGATCCTAGGCGCGGACGCCAAGCAGTGGGCCGGTTCCGAGGAACTCGTCACCAAGGACGCAGCCGTCGATCTGGTGCGGTGCCTGCGCCTCGAATCATGTTACCCCGACATGATTGCCACGGCGGCAGATGAGCGCATGTGCGCGAGCCTGCTGTTCGCGGCAGTGGAGATCGGCGTGCGGATCGAGCCGCATCTGACTGTCGCTCTTTCCCACCCCGACGCGAACGTGCGGAAGTTCGCCTGTCACGCGATGGCGGCAGCGTCGTTCGAATCCGGAGCGAAAGCGGTGACCTCGCTGTTGACTGATTCTGACGACGCGATCCGCGCGGCGGCCGTCAGCGTGTTGGCGCGCCTGCACCATACCGACAGCCTGCCCGCGATCGTCAAGCACTTGAGTGACCAATCGACGAACGTCCGGGTGGCGGCCGTCCAGGCGCTGACCCGAATGGATGCCCGCCTGGTGACCATCGCGCTGCTGCGCGACAAGCAGATCCTCGCCGAGCAGCATCTGCCGAGCTTGTCGATCATGCGCAGCAATCCCCATTCGCTGCAGCGTGGCTTCGTCGAGACCAGCCTCAGCCACGCGGACGAACATATCCGGCAGGAGGCGGTGGCGGCATTCGCCGCGCAGGGCTCTGACCTGGTCGAGGCGCTCGAGCCGATGCTCGCCGACGAGTCCGCCGAGGTGCGGCGGAGCGCGATCGTGGCCCTCAGCCGACGCCCGTGTGAACGAACGCGCCAACTGTTGCTCGGTCTGCTGAACGACAGTGCGGTGCGGTCCGAGGTCATCCAGGCGCTCGGCCGAATCGGCGACGCAAGGGTCGTCGGCCGGCTGATCGCGATCTTCGGTTCGTGCACGGCGGCCGAGCAGGTCGAGACGATCCACGCTCTCGAGGCGCTCGAGCCTCCCGGCATCGAACCGTTCCTCGCGCGGCAGCTAGATCATGAGAACCCGGGCGTTCGCCGCCATGCTGTGCGCGCGCTGGTTCGGATCGGAACCGCGACAGCGCTGCGTCGCATCGTCATCGCGTTGCGCGACACCAACCCGAAGGTTCGTATGACCGTCTCGAAGGCGCTCGCCTCCTGTCCCCACCCGATCGCCCGGAGCGGTTTGGAACGTCTCAGCGTCGACGCCGTCGAGACCGTGGCCGCATTCGCACGATCTCACCTCTAGGTCCAGGCGCGATCGGTGCGCGAGCCCGGCTCGCGCCCCCGGCCCGCTGGGCAGGGGGCGACACGACGCGCCCTCAGCTCGGCGCGCTCTCCACCATCACGTGACGCAAGGTGGTCGCGATCGCCCGCATGCATTGCAGGTGCGTCCGCTGCCAGTCGGTCTCCGCGAAGAGCACAAGGATACGAGTGCAGCTGCCGTCGAGCGTTTTCACGAAGTTGATCAATGGCGACACCGTCGCCGAGTTCATGTACTCGAGCCTCGTGAAGTCAACGGTGACTTCCGCGCCTTTCATCTTTTCCGACAGATCACGCAGCACGGGACGAAGAAAGATACCTGGCGTCCGGGAGTCGCTGACACCGCACCACGCAACGCGTCCCCGGCCGTTAGCGCGCGATGCGCTGATGATCAGCCCATCCTGCTCGAATTGCCATTTTTGTTCAGGCATTGGTCTTCCTCGTGGCGGTTACGGTCACAACGTCGTTCGTGTAATCGAGATCGAGGTCGAATCCCCCTTCGAAGCCGATGCGATAGATGCCCAGCTTGCCGCTCTCTTCGGCTCGGGCGAGAAGCTCTTCCAGACGGGCCATGTAGAGGGCCTGCTTGTCCTCAGCGCGCCGGACCTCCTGAACGCGGCGCCCCAGCTCGGCGACTCCCAGCGCGTTGGTGGATCCGTTGATGACGCGGATGCAGAGCAGCGCCGACGTGGCCTCGAGGACGAAGGTCACCGTTTTCGCGCCCGGAACCGGCTCGCCGTATTTGACGGCGTTCTCGACCAGCTCCGACGAGGTCATGACGGCCGCACTGCGCAACTGAGCCGGGCAATTGTCCAGCGCGCTGCCCACGCGCTGCCGAATCTCTCGCACGTTGGGCCACATCGGTGCGAACGTGAGCTGGAAGTGGGCCTGCATTGTCATGCAACGAGTCGCGGCACGTAACGCACTGCCATCATCGTGACGTCGTCTGGTTGCGCGACACCTTCGACGTTCTGCATGATGCCCTTCAAAATGCTGCCGCTGTCGTGCCCGTTGGAGGCAAGTTGGCTGAAGGCGGTCGCGAGGCCGTCCGTGCCGAAGCGCTTGCCGCCGACCATCGCTTCGGTGATTCCGTCCGTATAGAGCAACACGATGTCGCCGCTGGTGAGTTCCAGCGTGTCGTCGCGCAGCAGGGGTCCGATGTCGTCGACCGGTCCGATCCACATGCCACGCGTCTCGACACGTTCCACCGCGCGCGAGCTGGCCCGGTAGATCAGGATGTCCTGATGCAGCCCGGAATAGCGTACCGAGCCTCCTTCCAGCTGCAGGCCGGTGATCGTCATGTAGTGGTCTTCGTTTACCTTCTGAAGATTGCTCCTGACCGCAGCGTTGACCTTGCTCAACACCTGCGCGGGCGTCAGCTTGACTGCGCCGCCGGCGCCGCTCAGCACGACAGTCCGAATCGCGGTCTGGATCATCATCATGGTCAAACCCGCGGTGACGCCATGGCCGGACACGTCCCCGATCAGCACCCAATCGCAGCCGTCGGTGCGAATGATGTCGTAGTAATCGCCCCCGACAGTCGAAGCGGGCACCATCAGCGCCGAAACCTCGTAGTCGCGGAACCGCGTCTCATTCGGCAACAGCACTGTCTGGATCTTTCGCGCCAGATCCATCTCGCTCCATAGCTCCGCGAGCGTTTGGCGCAGCTCCTCGGTGCGCTGCGTAACCTGGGCTTCGAGGGTGTCGTTCGTGCGCCGCAGCTGCTCGGTGGCAGATCGCAGCTCACCGTAAAGCGTGGCGTTCTCGACTGCGACGGCGGCCTGAGCGGCGACGAGCTGCAGAACCTCGACCCGCTCGGGACTGAACGCGTTCGTCGCGGCGTTGTTTTCCAGATACAGCACGCCAACCAGACGGCCCTGGTGAAGCATCGCGAGGCAGAGCAGGGACTTCGGCCGCCTGTCCGCAATGTAGCGGTCGCGAGAGAAGCGAGGATCCGCGGCGGCATCTTCGAGGACGACCGTTTCCTTGCTGCGGGCGACGTACTGCACGACGCTAGCTGCCAGCTCGGGCGAGTGCTCCACAGGCTGGCGTAGGCCAAGCTGGATTCGATGCGGGTCGACGGTGACGAGTGCTTCAAGTTCGAAATGGCCACCGTGGTTCAAGATCAGAATGCCCTTCTGCGCGCCCGCGTTTTCGACCATGACGCGCATCAACCGTTCCAGCAGACCGCCGAGCTCCAGCTCGCCCGCCAGCGCCTGCGTCGCGCGGACCGCCGTGACCAGATCGAGCCCCCGCGAAGAATCGGTGGTGCTCGTGGCGCTCGAGCTTTCGTCCAGCGCTGCCGGACGCGACGCTGGCGCTCGCAGCAGCTCGCTGCCGAGCAAGCTGGCGTGGCGGTCGGCGAGCTGCTTCACCTTCGCTTTTGCGCCCCACTGCTGGTACCCGTACCAGGCTTCCTGCATGTAGCCACGCGCGATCTGGGTGCGATTCTTGCGCAGGTGGAAGTTCGCCGCGTGCTCGTTGGCCAGCGCCTCGTGCTGGATGAACCCGTTCTCTCGCGCGAGCTTGATCGCGTGATCGTAGAGATCCATCGCGCGCTCGTGTTCGCCCGTCAGCGCGGCCATCTCAGCCTCGATCAGCGCATGGCGATGGGCATGGTTCGACGGCGACGCTTCTGCCCAGGTCCGGAAGGTCTCTGTTTCCTTGCGCAAGCTCTCGACTTCCGCGTGTCGATCGGCATCGACGCGGTCGGCCAGCAAGGCTGCCCGCGCCAGCCAGCGGTACAGCGCATGCTCGCTGACGAAGTACATGCCCGGCATCAGCGGCAGCGCCGTCTCGGCGAGCTCGAGCGACCGCTTGAAGTCTCCGTTCAGGAACACGAGCGGTTGTTTGAGTACGTGATAATAGACGTGCAGGACCCGGATGCCCTTGGCCCCTTCCACGAACGCCGCCTCGTCGAAGCCGTCGCCGTCGAGGCTGACCGGGCTGCCCGTCTGGCCACTCAACGCGCGTAGGTTCTGCTCGAACACGCGCAGGATCGTTTGGGCGACGGGGTTCTCCGAGCGGCGCAGGAGATCCATCGTCTGAGGAACGTCCGCCAGCAGCTCCTGGATGTTCTCGCCGCGGTAGAAACGGTAGTACATCTCGATCATCGCGGCCCATGCGACGTGCAGGTAAGCGCCGGACTCCAGCGCCGCCTTGACCGCCCGGCGCAGGTGCTCAACGCTCTCGGAGAGTGGCCGGCGCCAGTGGCAGTTGAAGGCGCCGAACAGGAAGTGTGTTGCGCCTTCGATCTCCGTATAGCCGGCCTTGTCGATCAGATCGATCCCGAGCTTTGCGAAGCGGTAGCTGACGTCCAGCGCGCCGCCGGTAGCGTTGTTGATGATGCCGTAGTTGCCGTAGAAGTACGGCGACTTCGGGGCGTTGCCGTGTTCGATCGCGAGACGTACGGCCTTGAGGCCGATCAGCACCGAGGCCTGCGGCTTCGACATGAACGCGGACGCGTTGGTCTTGAACAGGACGTCGACCAGCGCGCGCTTCTCCGGATCCACCATTTCGGGGAGATCGAGCAACGATTCAACGGAGCGACCAGCGAGCATCTCCTTGAGCGCTCCGAGTTCGGCGCCGATGGCCGGGCCCAGCTGCGCGTCGTCCGTTGGGAACTCCGCCCCCAGCATTCGGGCCGTGTCGATGCCGCACTCGACTGCTTCGAGAAGCCGCTTGGCGTCCGACGAAAAGACGATGACGCGGATCTCGCGGCCGGCGACTTTCTCCAGTTTGGTCCGTGCCTCCGCTTCGACGGCGTCGAGCAGCTGGAGCGCGCCCGGGACGTTGGCGCTCATCCACTCACACTCCGCCAATGTCAGATGGGCCCGATAAGCAGTGGGGTAGTCGTCGGTCCACGCGTTCGGCCCCAGCAAGTCAAGGCAGCGCCGAAGCAACTCCAGCGCCGCGCCGTGTGCGCCTGAGGCCGCGACCTTCTGGCCGGCCCTGAGGTTTAACCGCGCGAGCCGCCGCCGCTCCTGATGGTCCGTGATCGCTGCAAGGCCCAGGTTAAGGTGGCGCACGATGTCGACCAGACGGTCGTCGCTCGGCTCTGCGCCGGCCTGGCTCAGCAAGAGCCGCCCGATCTTCGCGTGCAGCTTGCTGCGCTTGTCTAAGTCGACGATCTCGTAGGCCGCCTGGCGGACGCGGTCGTGCAAGAACCGGTAGAAGGAGACCAGCACCTCGCTGATCTCGTCCTCTTCGGACGGGTTCTCGGCGAGGAAGCGCGAGCGCGCATCCAGCGGGGTCAGCAGCCCTTCGCGAAGGGCCTCGATGATCCCGCCCATCAGCTCGGCGGCGGAACGCTCGCTGATCTGAGACAAGGTGCCGAGATCGAATTCCTGACCGATGCAAGCGCCGAGGGTCAGTGCGTCTTGCGCCATGTCGGATAGTCGGCGCATCCGCGCGACCAGGATGTCGACGACATTGTCCGAGGCGACCGCGGCTTCGACGTTCGCGCTGTTCCAAATCCAGCGCCCGAGCTCGGGGGAGAACTGCAATAGCCGCTGCTCGTAGAGCGCGGTCAAGAATTGTTGCAAGAAGAACGGACTGCCGTCCGTCTTGCGCAGCAGGATCTCGGCGAGCGGACGGACGGTCGCGGCGTCCAGGCGCAAAGTGTCGCCAAGCAAGGCGATGATGTCGTCGATCGTCAGCGGCGAGAGGGCGAGCTCGTCGATGCGCGCACCGGCCTTGCGCAGGTCGTCGAGAGCAAGTCGCAAGGGGTGCAGATCGGTGACCTCGTTGCTGCGGTAGGCGCCAATCACCAGCAGGTGTGCGCTCGTCCCGCCCGTCAGCATCTGCTTCAACAGGCGCAATGACGCGGCGTCCGCCCACTGGAGATCGTCGAGAAACAGTGCAAGCGGATGTTCGCTGCGCGCGAACACCTGGACGAACTGACGGAATACGAGCTCGAAGCGAGCCTGTGACTCCGCAGGTCCGAGCGCCTGGACCGGCGGCTGCGGGCCGATGACGACCTCGAGCTCCGGCACGAGATCCACGATCAGCTTGCCGTTCCGGCCGAGCGCCTCGCGCAGCCGGCGCGCGAAGTCGTCCAGCACCTCCGCCGATTCGGCCAGCACGGAACGGATCAAATCGCGGCACGCCGCGGCTACGGCCGCGAACGGCGTCGAGCGATTGAGCTGGTCGAACTTGCCCGCGACGAATGCGCCGCCCCGGATGACCTGCTTCTGGATCTCGTTTACGACGGCGCTCTTTCCGATGCCCGATTGGCCGCCGATCAGCAGCAGCGCCGCGCCGCCGCGGCGCGCGCGTTCGTACGCACCCAATAACGTCTCGATCTCCGCGTCACGGCCGTAGAGTTTCTGTGGAATCGAAAGCTCGCCGGACGCGTCGCTGCGACCGAGTGGAAATGCTCCAACTTCGCCGGCGCTTCGAAGCTCGCGCGCACATTCCTCGAGGTCCGCTTTGAGGCCGCTGGCGCTCTGGTAACGATCTTCCGCTGCCTTCGCCATCAATTTGACGACGATTGCGGACACCTGGTGCGGTACCGAAGGTGACAGCTCATGCGGCGGTCTCACCGCGCGTGCGATGTGCGAATGCACGAGCTCGAGAGGGTCGCTCGCCTCGAACGGGAGCTGCCCGGTCAGCAATTGGTAAAAGCTGACGCCAAGCGAATACAGGTCCGTCCGCTTGTCGAGACTGCGGTTCATGCGGCCGGTCTGTTCGGGCGACATGTAGGCCAGCGTGCCATCGAGCAAGCTGGCGCTCGTCGCGAGTTGCGTTTCGCTCGATAGGCGCGTGGCGATGCCGAAGTCGACGATCCGGATCTGGTCGCCTGTCACGAGGAAATGGTGCGGCTTGATGTCCTTGTGAATGATCGCCCGGCGATGGATCGCCGCCACGGCGCCCGCCATGCGAATCGCGATATCGAGAAAGCGTTCCAGTGCCGGGCGCTCGCTCCGAAACAGCGAGTCGAGCGACACATCACCGAGGTCCTCGAGCACCAGCGCCACGCCGCGGCCGTGCTTGACGAGACCGAAGGTTCGCACGACCTCGGGCATGTCGAGTGACGCGAGGATCGCATGCTCGTGGCGAAGTCGTGCAACCTGCGCGGCGGTCGGATGTTCCGCGCGCAGCAACTTCACAATGACGCGGGCGCCGTCCGCGTCTCGGGTGCCCCGCAGCAACCTGGCACCTTGCGTCTCTCGGACCATGTCGGTCAGCACGTATCCAGCAAGGGCATGCCTCATGCGTCGATTCCCCCGTACCGCTCATTACGGTGGAAGAGGCCGGCGTCTTGAGCTGAACCGTTGTGTACGGGATCTGACTCGAGGCCACGCGGCGTGAGACGATTGCCGTGCATGTTGTACACGAAGCCGAAAGCCGTCCGAGCTTCCCCTTCCCTGGTAAGTCGCTGAGCCGGGGTGCCTTCCGCCGGAGGTGCCGCCGCGCTCAAGGCAAACCGGCTGGCGGCCGACTTTGATGACGATGAAAACGCGGCAGGGGTCTGCGCCGAATCGCACACGCCAGACACGCGACGAGGATCGCCCGTACGTCGACCGATTCAACGCAGCCGCTGACGACGACGACAGTTTCTCTGACGATGCCCGGCCGCGCGCCATTGCCGATGCTTTGGACACCGCCGAGGTCGACGTGGCGCGTGATCGGCATACCACCGTGATGTCGCCCATCACCGCGATCCTGGCGCAGTCGATGGTCGATGATCGAAGCGGGCTCCCGCGGCGAGATCCCGCGGTGCCCCCACCGGTGCCAGCGGAACGAACGCGCCGGGTCGCCGTGGACCCACCGCCTGCGGCATTCGGTCCATCGGCGAGGCCCGACCTTCGCGTCGTCCCCTGGCGTCAGCGCGCCGCGCAACGCATAGATGAGGCGCGAACCGCCATGGACCTCGGCGATCTGACGCGAGCTGCGATCGCCGCGGAGGAGGCCCTTCGGGAGGCTGACGATGCGCCTCCGCCTGGGATTGTGGAGGTCATCGAGCCAGCCCGTCCGATACTGACTCGCGTCCTCACGGCCTACGTCGGGCCGTTCACCGGCCTGCCCATTCTGGCGCCCCGTGCCGCCGATATCGCCCGCCGCAGCCTCGGCGAGCGGGATCAGGCATTCCTCCGGCGGATTGACGGCATCCGCACCATCGAGCAGCTATTCCGCGGCTCCGGCCTCAGTTCCACCGATGCCCTGCGCGTCGTCGCCCGCATCCTCGTCTCAGGTGCCATCCGCATCCTCTAAGCTGGATTCCATGGCCTGGGGGCCCGGGACGCAGGCGAGTTGACAGCGGAGCGGCCAGTCTGATCGCAATCCGAATAGAAGAACGTAGACACCAGCCGCATGAGAAGCCGGACTGCGGCGGGCGCGAGCCTGTTCGCCAACTTCACTGCGACGATCGCCGACGTCGCGGTCGGCATTATTGCCGGCATCCGCACCGGCTGCGTCGCCAGGATCAGGCGCGGCGATCCCGCGATCGCGGGGGCCTTGACGCCGCCCGTATCACTGAGCCTTGACGATGAATCCGGGCGCTCGCAGCGTGAACGTGACGAGTCGAGTAGGGTCGGCTGCTCGTCGGCCCGAGGGCGGCGATCATCTGAACCTCGTAGGTCCGGCTCCACCACCCTTCCCGACGACGCCCGCGGGGTTGCCGTGCATGCGCGAGCAACCTCCGACGACCAGCGACAACGCTATGAGAGCCGAAACCGGCGTCCCCGTGGGCATCTTCAAGACCGTAGCACGCCGCTTATTCGAAGGAATAGAGGCGGCCGGTCTTCGGATGGACGACGAAGTCACGCCCCTCTCGTAGTCCCGCCGCTTCCAACTTCTGTCGGCGCTTTGCAGCATAACGCCGGTGCGTGGCGCCGAACTGCTTCGCGTCGCCGAGGAAGTAGGTCTGGGCGAGACCACCACTTGCGCCCGAGCACTGAGCGGCCTGACATTCTTCGTACGACATCAGCGCGTATCCGGGGATATCCAGGTTGACGATGTCCCACTCGGCGCGGTCGCAATCGCAGCTCCCGTTGTTGGGACTGCAGCCTGACTTCGGACTCGTTTCGGTATTCGGAACGCAATGTGAAGCGTTGCAGGTATTGTCGCTAAAATGACCGACCACCGGGCATTGTCCGTTCGAGTATCCCCAACGACGTCCGGTTGGAACTCCCAGGTCTCCCCAGCTCGAGAACTGATATCGGTAGTTCATCACATGACTCCGGAAGGCGGCGCGTGATGCCATTCAGAGTCACGTTCTCGTTGGTCCACGTGCCGGTCGACGAGCGCCAGACAGCATAGGTCACGGAAGCATCCTGGGAGAGGGGGTAAACCGTGTTGTCAGGCGATTCGGGCCCGGCCTCGGGCCCAGGCGTCCGCTATCCCGATGGGGTCGCCGAAAATGGGCCCGAGCTCGTGACCCTCGCGCGGACAGGGGAAGCCGCTTCCGAGCTGGGCCACTAATGGGCCACTATCTTTGGTCACACCTGGGTTTCCTAGGTACCCAAGCGCGACCAGCGAGCCGTCGAAATCCACCAGATTTCCGCGGAAAATCGCGGGTTTGCTTGTGGGCGCGGAAAGAATCGAACTTTCAACAAACGGATTAAGAGTCCGCTGCTCTGCCAATTGAGCTACGCGCCCGGCTATTCAGTTTTCAACTTCTTCTGCGTCCGTCCCCCGCGCGCCCGAGGTGAGTCGAACACCTAACCCTCGGCTTCGAAGGCCGATGCTCTATCCAGTTGAGCTACGGGCGCAAAAGAGACGG
>Ga0070683_100001817_pt1 | contig 16633 bp, 12 predicted proteins | sample KBSC713LmetaG_FD_64662 | JGI IMG/M metagenome (GOLD analysis project Ga0070683, IMG submission 64662) | Corn rhizosphere microbial communities from Kellogg Biological Station, Michigan, USA - KBS C7.1-3L metaG | ecosystem: Host-associated > Plants > Roots > Rhizosphere ...
AGACGATCGACATCATCACCGCGATCTTCTCGACGCCGTCCTTTTCCAGCACCTCCTTGGCGAGGCCGCAGGCCTTGGCGACCGAGGGGTTGCCGCCGATCTCCGAGTAGTTGGCCGGCTGCCCGCCCTGGTTGCGGACCGCGTCGGTGAGGGTGAGCGAACCGCCGCCGGCGCCGATCACGAGGCCGAGATTGCCGGTGAAGCCGTGGTCCTTGCCCTGGATCACGCCGCGGTGGTCGGCGGCGTCGATCGCGGCGACGTTGCGCTCGAAGTCGGAGGGCTCGTAGGTCTCGCGGGTGTCGTCTTCGGCGATCTGAAGCTCCTTGCGCAGCAGCTTCTTCTGCCGGCCGACCGCCTCGTTCTCCATCTCCATGTGGGCGTCGAGGGCAACGAAGCTGCCGTCGGTCAGCTCGGCCAGCGGGTTGATCTCGGCCAGGGTCATGTCGTTGTCGCGGAAGAGGCGGGCGAGGCGGGCGAGGACCGGGGTCGCGCGGTTCAGCTGCGAGCCGGTGACGCCGGTGGCGGCGACGACCTGCTTAGCCTCGAAGTCGGAGACGGGGAGGAGGTTGGAGACGTGGCCTTTGCCGACGTGGTCCGGGTGCTTTTCCGCGACCTCCTCGATGTCGATCCCGCCCATGTCGCTGAACAGCATCAGCGGCTTCTTCGCGGTTCCGTCCCAGACGACGCCGGCGTAGTACTCCTGCTTGACCTCGGCTTTGGGGTCGACGAGGACGCCGCGCGGCATGTGGCCGTTGATTTCCAGCTCGAGGATCGCCTCGGCATGCTCGGCTGCCTCCTCGGGCGTGTCGGCGAACTTGACGCCGCCGGCCTTCATCCGGCCGCCGCTCAGCACTTGGCTCTTGATCACGACCGGCCCGCCGATCTCCTCGGCGACCTTGCGCGCTTCCTCGGCAGACGTGCAGAACCCGTACTTGGTGACGGGAATCCCCGCCAGCTCGACGATCTTCCTGGCCTCGTACTCGTAAAAGCGCATCAGCGGCGCGGAACCCTATCCAACGGGCCCGGAAGATCGTCGGACGGGGGGTGGTAGAGGGGCGGGGATGCCCCTTCCGGGAGCACCTCCGCCGAGATGGGCGTCTACCTGCTGACGCCGCCAGCGCTGCCGGCTCGGCTCCATGCTGAGTACCCGGAAGGGGCATCCCCGCCCCTCCGATTCAGCGAGTCCGCGAGAACCCTTGCTGTGGACGGGTTAGCGCGGACTCGGTAGTGACGAGTTCTTCGGCTGCGTATAGCTGCTTTACCTCGGGCGTCTGTCGCGGGGCGATTGCAGGTGGGGCCGGTGGGGGTCGTGAGGTACTCAGCATGGAGCCGGGCCATTGACGCTGAAGGCGTCAGCCGATACGGCCCCTCCCGGCGGAGGTGCTCCGAACGACCCCCACCGGCCCCACCCTCCAACCTTCGTCCTGCGGGAGATGTCAACCCACCCTGCTTTACTGCCCCGGGTGCTTCCCGCCTCTGACGGGTCGAAATCCCCTTTCGGCTCCCGATTCCTGACCGTTTTTGCCCTGCTGATGTCGCTTGTGGCGCTCTACGGATGTGGAACCGTTGTCAGTCGGGAAAAGCTTCAGGACACGATCCAAGCGTCCCTCGAAGACTCGATTCATGAAAAGATCAAAAAGGTCGATTGCCCTTCTGATCAGTCGGTGGACCCGGGCGCGACGTTCACCTGCGAAGTGATTTTTTCCGATGACAGGCGGGAAGTAGCGATCTTGAAGATTCGCAACAAGGATGCCGACATTTCGATGATCGGCCTCAAACCCAAGAATTGAGAGAGGCGAATGAGCGACCTGACCACTGCCCCAGACGAGCTGACGACCCACGCGAAACTCCTCAGCTGGGTGGATGAAATCGCCTCCCTCACCGAACCGGACTCCGTCTACTGGTGCGACGGCGGCGCCGAGGAGTACGACCGCCTCGCCCAGGTCCTGATCGACGCCGGCACCTTCGAGCGCCTCGACGAAGCCAAGCGCCCGAACTCCTACCTCGCCCTCTCCGATCCCGGCGACGTCGCCCGCGTCGAAGACCGCACCTTCATCTGCTCCGAGAAGGAGGAGGACGCCGGGCCGACCAACAACTGGCGCTCCCCGGCGGAGATGCGCGCCACCCTCACCGACCTCTTCAAGGGCTCGATGAAGGGCCGCACGATGTACGTCGTCCCCTTCTCGATGGGCCCGCTCGGGTCCAAGATCTCCGAAATCGGGATCCAGCTGACCGATTCGGCCTACGTCGCGACCAACATGCGGATCATGACCCGGATGGGCAAGGCCGCGCTCGAAGTCCTCGGCTCCGACGGCGACTTCGTCCCCTGCGTCCACTCGGTCGGGATGCCCCTGGGCGAGGGCGTGGAGGACGTCTCCTGGCCCTGCAACGAGGCCAACAAGTACATCGTCCACTATCCCGACAGCCGCGAAATCTGGTCCTTCGGCTCGGGCTACGGCGGCAATGCCCTGCTCGGCAAGAAGTGCTTCGCACTGCGGATCGCCTCGGCGATGGCCCGCGACGAGGGCTGGATGGCCGAGCACATGCTGATCCTCAAACTCACTTCGCCCGAGGGCAAGGTCAAGTTCGTGACCGGGGCCTTCCCCTCGGCCTGCGGCAAGACCAACCTGGCGATGCTGGTCCCGACCCTGCCGGGCTGGAAGGTCGAGACCGTCGGCGACGACATCGCCTGGATGAAGTTCGGCGACGATGGCCGCCTCTACGCGGTCAACCCCGAGGCCGGGTTCTTCGGCGTCGCCCCCAACACCAGCCACAAGACGAACCCGAACGCGATGGACACGATCGAGCGCAACACGATCTTCACCAACTGCGCCAAGACGGACGACGGCGACATCTGGTGGGAGGGGATGACCGGCGAGCCGCCGGCGCACGCGATCGACTGGCACGGGAACGACTGGACCCCGGAGTCCGAGACGCCCGCCGCTCACCCGAACGCGCGCTTCACCACCCCGGCCTCCCAGTGCCCCTCGATCGCGCCGGAGTGGGAGGACCCCGCCGGCGTCCCGATCGACGCCTTCCTCTTCGGCGGCCGCCGCGCCACCGTGGTGCCGCTGGTCCAGGAAGCGTTCGACTGGGAGCACGCCGTCTTCATGGGGGCGACGATGTCCTCGGAGACGACCGCAGCCGCGTCCGGCGCCGTCGGCCAGCTGCGCTTCGACCCGATGGCGATGCTGCCCTTCTGCGGCTACAACATGGGGGAGTACTTCGCCCACTGGCTGAAGATCGGCCAGCGCGAGGGGGCCCAGCTGCCGCGCGTCTTCTACGTCAACTGGTTCCGCAAAGACGCCGACGGCAAGTTCCTCTGGCCCGGCTTCGGCGAGAACAGCCGCGTCCTCGAGTGGGTCTTCCGTCGCTGCGAGGGCGAGGCCGAGGCGGTCGAGACCCCGGTCGGGCTGCTGCCGGCCGAGGGCGAGATCAACACCGAGGGGCTGGAAATTTCCGAGGAGGCGATGAGGGAGCTGCTCAGCGTCGACCTCGACCTCGTCAAGGAGCAGCTGCCGCAGGTGAAAGCCCACCTGGCCGAGTTCGGCGACAAGCTGCCGGCCGAGGTAACCACGCAGCTCGAGGCGCTCGAACGGCGCCTCGGCTAGAGACCCTCGGCACTCGGCCGGGCGCGTACCCGGCGCCCGGCCGTCTACATGCAGGGCTATCGAAGTGCCGGCCGGCCGTCGACCATAAGATTTCATGGTGCCGGCGCGGCTGATTAAACCGAAGGGAACCGGCGACGGCCTCTCGTTGCCGCTGATCGCACTGCTCGCGGCCATCGGCCTGCTGATCGTCTCGATAGCCAACGCTCTCAGTCGGGCGACCGTCATCGAGACCACGCTGCTCTATTGGGCGGGGCTGCTGCTGATCGCCCTGCCGATCTTCTACAAGCTGAGCTCGAAGGAGCCGAGCTACCGGCAGCGGTTCTTCCTCGTCCTGCTGCTCGGCCTGGCGCTCTACGGAGTCAAGGTGGTGCACGACGGCATCTACTTCACCTTCACCGACGAGTTCGTCCACGCCTACAACGCGGAGAGCATCGCTCGCCACCACCACCTCTACTACTTCAACTCGATCATCCCGACGACGGCCCACTATCCGGGGCTGGAGGGGGCGACCTCGGCGCTGATGATGCTGACCGGAATGTCGAGTTACGGCGCCGGCACGATCCTCGTCGGCGCCGCTCGACTCACCTTCATGGCGGCGCTCTTCTTCCTCTTCGCCCGTCTCAGCGGCTCCTCTCGCGGAGCCGGCCTCGGCGTCGCGATCTATACGGGCAGCTCCAACTTCCTCTACTGGGGTGCTCAGTTCTCGTACGAGTCGCTGGCGCTGCCGTTGATGGTCGTCGCGCTGATGGCCTTCGCCGAACGGGAGGCGGGACCGCTCGAGCGGCGCACCCCGTGGACGCTGTTGATCGTGCTGGGGATCCTCGCGATAACGATCACCCACCATCTCACCTCGTATGGCCTTGCCCTGCTCTTCGTCGCGCTCGCGGTCATGTACCGGGCGATGAAGATCGAGCGCCCGAACCCGTGGCCGCTCGCGCTCCTGGCGACCGGCGCCGCGGTGGGTTGGCTGCTGATCGCCGCCCGGCAGACGGTCGGTTACCTCTTCCCGGTCCTAGGCGACGCGATCAAGGCGATCTGGAGCACCGCCTCCGGCGAGTCGGCGCCGCGGACCCTCTTCCACCAATCCTCCACGGTCGCCGAAAACGTAGGCGTGACGCCGCTGGCGGCGCGTGGGCTTGCCCTATTTGCGGTGCTGATCCTGCTCGCCGCGATGGTGGTCGGGATCAGGCAGGCGTGGCGCCGTCACCGGGACGAGCCGCTGCCCCTGCTGCTGATGGCTGCCGCGGTCGTCTTCTTCGGGGCCCTCGGTCTGCGCTTCGCCCCGGCGGCCTGGGAGACCGGCAACAGGGCCGGTGAGTTCCTCTTCCTCGGCCTCGCCTTCGTCGCCATCTACGGCGCCGCGGAGCTGCTGCGCTCCGGTCCGAACCTGCAGCGGCGCCGGTTGCTGTTCACCGTTGCGCTCGGCGTCGTCCTTTTCGGCGGCGTCATCTCCGGTTGGCCGTGGGACGTGCAGACGGCAAGGCCGCTGCAGGCGACCGCCGACGGCCACGAGATCGACTCCGAATCCCTGGCGCTCGCCAAGTTCGCCGAGCAAAGGCTCGACGGCAGCCGCTTCGCCGCTCCCGAAGCCGAGGCCCGTACCCTGGTCAATCCCGGCGGCCAGGTCGCCTTCTCCGGCCAGGGTCCGGACATCGAGGACATCGTCAACACCGAAGCCTTCCAGGACTGGCAGTTCGCGGTCCTCTCGAAAAACCATCTCCCTTACGTGGTTGCCGATCGCCGCCTTGCCTCCGGCGACTCGATCCGCGGCTACTACTTCACCGTGCCGGGTCGCTACAACGACGCGCTGCGGGAGAAGGGCGTCGTCCACAAGTTCTCGCAGCTCCCGGTGGCCCGGGTTTGGGATGGCGGCCGCATCGTCCTCTACGACCTCAAGGACCGGCCATGAGGGGACACAGAGACCTGGCCATCGCCGCGGCCGCCGCCGTGGTCTGCGCGCTCGTCGCCTGCCTCGTGCCGCTGGAGATCGTGAGGGTGGTCGCGGCGCTGCCGCTGACCCTGTACCTGCCCGGCTTCGCTCTCGTCGCCGTCGCCTTCGACGGCGAGGACCTGGCGCCGCTGAAAAGGCTGACGATCGAGGTTGCGGCCAGTCTGATCCTGCTGGTGCTGTGTGCCTTCCTGCTGAACGTCTTCCCCTTCGGCCTGACGACCGTGAGCTGGGCGGTTCTGCTGGCTCTGCTCGTTATCGCCGGTTGCAGCTGGGCGGCCCGGCGGCGCGGTCCGGGCAGCCGCCCTCGTGGCAGCCTCTTCGCGTCGTTCGTCCGGCCTTCGACCCGCAGCGCCCTGTTGGTCGGAGCGGCGATCCTGATCGGCGCCGTCTCGATCGCGCTCGCCCAGAAGCCGCTGCCGGCCAAGCACGCCGCCGGTTACACGGCGCTCTGGATGCTGCCCACCGACGCCGAAGAAGACGCGGTGGTGGTCGGAGTCCAGAGCAACCAGCAGGACTCTGCCGCTTACAGGCTCAGGATCGGCATCGGCCGGGGCGGCGGGTCCCATACGTACCGGCTCAAGCTCGATCCGGGGGAGGAAAGGACCTTTGAAGTCCCCGTCCCTCCCGCGTCCACCGGCAGGACGCTCGCGGTCGCTTCGCTCTATCGCGCGGGCCGGCCCGAGGATCTCTTCCGCCGCGTGACGCGCTGGTTACCGAGGCAACCGAGCTTCCCTTGAGCATCCCCGCCGTCGACGTCGTCGTCACCAACCACAACTACGGTCGCTTCCTGGCGGAGTCGGTCGAGAGCGCCTGCGCGCAGACGCACGTCGACGTGCACGTGGTCGTCGTCGACGATGGCTCGACCGACGGGTCGCGGCGGGTTCTGCAGCGGTTTGACGACCGGGTGGAGGTGGTGCTGAAGGAGCAGGGCGGCCAGGCTTCGGCTCTGAACGCCGGTCTGGAGCGCTGCCGAGGCGAGGTGCTGCTGGTCCTCGACGCCGACGACCGGTTGCGGCCAGAGGCCGCGGAGCGAGTCGCCGCCGCCTTTGCTGCCGATCCTGGGCTCTCGAAGGTGCAGTTCCCGATGGCGATCGTCGACGCCGATGGCCGGTCGACCGGGGAGGTCAAGCCGGGAGGGCACCTGCGGGCGCCGGTCGGCGACCAGCGCGAGGCCGAGCTCGCCTTTCCCTTCGACCTGCCCTGGCTCCCGGGTGGCGGCACGGGCTTCCGCACCGAGGCGGTGCGGCGGGTCCTGCCGATCCCCGCCGCCGACTATCCGCGCAGCGGTGCCGACTGGTACCTCGTCCACCTGACGGCCCTGCTCGGGGAGGCGGCGCTGCTGGAGGACGTCTGCGCCGATTACCGGGTCCACGGCGGCAACGCCTACCAGCAGGATCGCGACGAGATCGACCTCGACCACGTGCGCGAAGCGATCGTCTTCGCCGGCGCCACCACCCGCTCGCTGGAAGGGCTCGCCGACCAGCTCGGGCTGAAGCGGCCCGAGCGGATCCTCTCCTACTCCGATCTCGCCAACCGGCTCGTCTCGCTGCGGCTGGAGCCGGGGCGGCACCCGGTTACCGGCGAGCGCCGCGGCGCCCTCTTCGCCGACGCGCTGCGCGCCGTCCGCCGCCGCTTCGACGTCTCCCTGCCGATGAAGGCCGTGCTGGTGCTCTGGTTCGCGCTGGAGGCGGTCGCGCCGCGGCGCCTGGCTCGACGGCTGGCCGAGTTGTTTCTCTTTCCCGGCAGGCGCGCCGGGGCCAACCGGCTGCTGGGAAGATTGCGGCGATAACGACTATGCGGATCCTGATCGTCACCGATCATTACCCGCCGTTCATCGGCGGCGCCCACCGTCAGGCGCGCCTGATCGCGGCCGGGATGGCCGAGCGCGGCCACGACGTCGCCGTCGCCACCACCTGGCACGGTGGCCTGCCGCCGCTCGACTGGGAAGACAACGTCACCGTCCATCGCCTGCGCCAGGTGCGGACCGCCTTTCGCTCGCTGATTCGCGACCAGGAGCAGCGCCACCAGCCGCCCTTCCCCGACCCGGTGACGATCGTCGGCCTGCGCAGGCTGATCGCCGGTTTCGAGCCCGACGTCATCCACGCCTACGGCTGGCTCGCCTTCTCGGTCTCGGTCGCGCTCGGTCGCCAGCGGATCCCGATGCTGGTCTCGGCCCGCGACTACGGCTACTTCTGCGCCAACCGGACCCTCCTGCGCAAGGGCGAGCCCTGCACCGGCCCGGCACCGCTGAAGTGCGCCAGCTGCGCCAGCGAGTACTACAGCGCCATCCCCAAGGGGCTCGCCGCGACCGCCGGCGTCTACCTCTGCCGACCGCTGCTGGCACGGAAGATGACTGGTCTGCACAGCGTCAGCAGCTTCGTCCACGACGTCACCACCCGCTACCTGTTCGGGCCGGCGGGAGCGCCGGAGGACCTGGTTCAGGTAACGATCCCGAGCTTCCAGGACGTCGCCCCCGACCAGGAGGTCGACAGCGCCGACCCGGCGGTTGCGCCCTACCTGGAGCGGCTGCCGACCGAGCCGTTCGTCCTCTACGTCGGCGCCTTCCGCAAAGTCAAGGGACTGGAAACGCTCTTCGACGCCTACCGGCAGCTGCCCTCGCCGCCGCCGCTGGTCCTGATGGGGACCTTCGAGCGCGACTCCCCGCAACCATTCCCGGAGGAGGCGGTCGTCCTCACCGACGTCCCCCACAAGGCGGTGATGGCCGCCTGGGACCGGGCGATGTTCGGGGTGATGCCGTCGCTGTGGCCGGAGCCGTTCGGCGCCACCGTGGCGGAGGCGATGAACCGCGGCAAGCCGGTGATCGGGACCACCCTCGGCGGCCACGTCGACATGATCGGCGACGACGCCGGCCTGCTGGTGCCCCAGGGCGACGTCAGCGCTCTCGCGGGGGCGATGCGGGACCTGATCGAGAATGCCGAGCGGCGCGAGCGCTTCGGGGCGGCGGCGAGCGCGCGGGCGCGGTCCTTCGCGGCGACCGCGGTGATCCCGCGCTTCGAGCAGGCCTACCGCGACGTCCTCGCCACCGGATGAGGATCCTCCTCGTCGTCCCGGTGCCGCCGCAGGCAGAGGGAGGAGGGGCGATCCCGGTCCTGCTCGACGCCGAGCTGCGAGGGCTGCGGCAGCTGCACGAGGTGACGCTGGTGACCGCGCTCGGCGACGAGCCGGGCGAAGCGGAGGCGGTGGCGCGGCTGCGGGAGGCGGGCGACGTCCGCGTCGCCGACCGCCGCCGACCGCCGCCGGGGGGCCGGCGCCGCCGGCGCCAGCTGCGGATGGCGGCGGCCTGGGCGCGCGGGCGCTGGCCCTGGCGCACCGTCTGGTACGCCGACCCGGGGATCCAGCGGATCCTCGACCGGCTCGGCGGCGAGCGAGAGTTCGACCTCGTCGCGGTCGAGGACAGCGCGATGTCGGTCTTCCGCTTTCCGGTCGGGGTCCCGAGCGTCTTCACCCATCACGAGGTGCTGCGACCGCGCCCGATCGACTTGCGGCCGGGTTCGCCGCGGCGCTGGCCGGCCTGGGCCTTCGGCGAGCTCGACTGGTGCCGCTGGCGGGGCTTCCAGCGGCGCGCCTGGGAGAGCTTCGACCTTGTCCAGGTCTTCAGCCGGCGCGACGCCGAGGCGATCGCCGAGCTCGCACCCGCGGCGGCGGCGCGGGTGCGGGTCGATCCCTTCGGGCTGGTGCTGTCGCCGGCGAGCGACCCTGCCCGCGAGGAGACGGGGACGATCCTCTTCGTCGGCGCCTTCCACCACCCGCCCAACCGCGACGCGGCGATCTGGCTCGCCCGGGAGATCCTGCCGGCGGTGCTCGCGCGCGTGCCGGGGGCGCGGCTGCGGATCGTCGGCAGCGCCCCGCCCCCCGAGGTCCTGGCGCTGGGGGGCGAGCGGGTCGAGGTGGTCGCCGACGTCCCCAGCGTCCGCCCTCACACCGAAGCGGCGGCGGTCGTGATGGCGCCGGTGCGGACCGGCGGCGGCATGCGGATGAAGGTCCTGCAGGCGATGGCCGCCGGTAAGGCGGTGGTGACGACGCCGCGTGGAACCGAGGGCTACACCGACTTTGACGAGGAGCCGCCGCTGGCGGTGGGCGAGAGCACGGCGGAGATCGCCGCGGCGACGGCGGCGCTGCTGGTGGACGACGCCGGTCGTCGCCGCTTGGGGGAGAGGGCGCGGGCGTTCGCCGAGCGTCATCACAGCCCCGAGGCCTGGGCGCGGCGCCAGACCGCGGTCTTCGAGGAGGCGATCGCGAGAAGGCGGAGGGTTGGCGGTGGCTGAGGGGCCCAGCGTCAGCGTCGTCATCCCGACCCACCAGCGTCGGGAGGCGCTGCGGAGGGGGCTGGAGTCGCTGGCGACGCAGACGCTCGACCACGCCGAGTACGAGGTCGTGGTCGCGGTCGACGCCTCGACCGACGGCACGATCGAGATGCTCGACGGCTGGGACGGGCCCCTGCAGCTGCGCTGGGTGAGGCCACCGGGACGGGGGCGGGCCGGAGCCTGCAACGCCGCGGTCGCGGCGGCGCGCGGCGACGTGACGATCGTCCTCGACGACGACATGCGCTGCGTCCCCGAGTTCGTCGAGCGCCACCTCCACAACCACCCGCCGGGGTCCCGGCGCTGCGTCCTCGGCGCCGTGCCGGTCGAGCTGGGGGAGGGGAGCAGCCACGCCGCGCGCTACGTGAAGGAGAAGTTCGACCTCCACCTCTCGCGCCTCTCCGACCCCGCCCACCTGGCGGCGCCGCGCTCCTTCTTCACCGGCAACGCCTCCCTGCGGACCGAGGTGATGCGCGAGGTCGGCGGCTTCGACGACTCCTTCGGGATCTACGGCAACGAGGACGTCGAGCTGGCGCTGCGGCTGCGCAAGGCCGGTGTCGAGCTGGGCTACGACCCCGCCGCTCTCGCCTACCAGTCCTACGGCAAGGAGCTCGGGGGATTGCAGCGCGACACCTTGGCGAAAGGGCGGACCACGGTCCAGCTCGCCCGCCGCCACCCCGAGGTCTTCGGCGACCTGCGGCTGGCGAACCCGGACGAGGGCTCCCCTCCCTGGCTGGCGCTGCGGGCCGTGCTGCTGGGGCTGACCCGGCGACTGCCGGCGACCAGCGGTGCCCTCTTCGCAATCTTCTCGGCGCTGGAGCGGCTCGGCGGCTGGCGATTTCCGCTCTTCTACCGGCCGGTCCTCGACTATGCCTTCTGGGCAGGGGTGGACGCGGCAGTGCGCGAATCAAACGACGAGGGCGAGCTGTCGAGGCTCGCGAGTGAGCTGAAGCGTGGCCCAGTCGATCTTCTTCTACACCGATAGCCGCGTTCTCGGCGGGGCCGAGAACGCGATGTTCATGCTGCTCGGCTCGCTCGACCGGGACGAGTGGGAGCCGACCCTGCTGCTCGAGGACGCCCCCGAGGTGGAGCCGCTGCGCGAGCGCGCCGCCGAGCAGGGGGTGCCGGTGCGGCTGATCGAGCCGCTGCCGCTCGGGCTGCACGGGGCGCGACGGCTGCCGCGGCTGGTGCGCCTGCTGCGGCGCGAGCGCCCGGCCGTCTTCCACGCCCACATGAGCTCCCCCGTCGCCTGCAAGTGGGGGTTGGCGGCGGCGGTGATGGCGCGGGTTCCGGCGGTGGTCGGCACCGTCCAGGTCGGCGCCTACGAGCCCCCGGACCGCTCCGCCTACTGGCAGCTGCGATTGCTGGCCCGCGGGGTTGGCCGCTACCTCGCGGTCTCGCGCGAGATCGCCGCCGAGCTGGTCGAGCGGCTCGGTTGGCCGGCGGAGAGGGTCGAGGTGGCCCACAACGCCGTCGATGTCGAGCGGGTCGCCGTTGCGGCGCCTGCCGGCCTGCGCGCCCGGCTCGGCGGCTCGGAGACCCGGCCGCTGGTCCTGACTCCGGCGCGGCTCGACGCGCAGAAGGGGCACCCGATCCTGCTCGAGGCGATCGCCGAGCTGCCCGAGGCGCTCTTCCTCTTCGCTGGGGAAGGCCCCGAGCGCGGTTCCCTGGAAGCGCGCGCGGCCGAGCTCGGGGTCTCCGAGCGGGTCCGCTTCCTCGGCCGCCGCGAGGACATTCCGCAACTGCTCGCCGCCTGCGACGTCTTCGCCCTCCCCTCGCTCTACGAGGGTTCCTCGCTGGCGGTGCTGGAGGCGATGGCGGCGGGGATCCCGATCGTCTCCTCGGCGATCGGCGGCACCGAAGAGCTGATCGAGGACGGGCGCAGCGGGCTGCTGGTGCCGCCGGGGGACGCGAAAGCGCTGGCGGCGGCGCTGCGACGGCTGCTGGGGGAGCCGGGGTTGCGCGAGCAGCTCGCGACGCGGGCGCGAGAGCGGGTCGACACCGGCCTGCGGCGCGAGCAGAGCGCCGACCGCGTTCAGGGGATCTACCGCGACCTGCTGGCCGAAACGAGAAGGGGGTGGTTGAGCTTTGGCGCGGATAGCGCGACAAAGCTCAACCACCCCCTCGAGGGGATGCCGGAGTCGCGGCGCAACCCGCTGGTGCGGCGGCAGGACTGGCGTTTTCTCCTGCCCAAGGCCGAGCTGCTCGCGCACTGGCGGCTGCCCCGGCCGGGCGGCGCCCGTCGCGCCCGGCGCCGGGCAGAGGCCGCCGGTTACGCCGACGTCCGCGTCTACTGGGCAGGGCCGCTGCCGCATCGCCAGCCGCAGTTCTGGCTCCCGATCGAGTCGGACGCGGCGACCGACTATCTGCTGAGCAGCCGCGCCCCGCGCTCGTTTGCCGGCTCCCTCCTGCGTCACCTCTGGTGCACGCTGCGCAGCGCCGGCCTGCTGGCTCCGATCTACGTCGTCGGGCGCAAGCAGGGTTTGCCGGAGGAGGAGGAGATCCCGCTCTCGCCCTTCTGCCCGCTGCTGCTCCTGACCACCGGCCACCGCAGCATCAACAAGGCGGTCGGGCTGGCCTTCGATCCCGCCGCGGAGCAGCCGGCGAAAGCGGTCAAATTCGCCCGCGTTCCGGAGGCCGAACCGGGCCTCGAGCGCGAGGCCGAGGTGCTGCGCCTGCTGCGCGGGGAACGGCCCGACCTCGGCGGCATCCCCCGCCTGGTCGGTCGCGGCACCCGCGCCGGCCGCCTCGCGGTGGTTCAGGAGGCGGTCGCGGGGGCGTCGCTGCTGGACACACTGCGGCCGGATAACTTCGAGCAGGTGGCGCTGCGCGTCACCAGGCTCCTGGTCGAGCTCGCGTCCGGCCCGCAGCGTCATTCCGATCCGGACTGGCGCCGGCGCCTGGTCGACGAGCCGCTGGAGTGGTTCGACCGCCACTTCGGCCCCGCTCTCGACCATAAGCAGTTGTCCCCGGATACCGGGGACAAATCGGTTCACGCTTCCGTGGCGACCGTGCTCGACGGCCTCGGCGAATTGCCGCTCGCGATCGAGCATCGCGACTGCTCGCCCTGGAACGTCCTCGTGACCTCTGCCGGCGAGCCGGTGCTGCTCGACTGGGAGTCCGCCGAACCGCAGGGGCTGCCCGGGCTCGACCTCGTCTACTTCCTCGCCAACTGCGCCTTCGTCCTCGACAAGGCGCTCGAGAGCGGCCGCACCCGCGAGAGCTACGCCCGGCTGCTCGACCCGAGCACCGCTTACGGCGATGTCGCCGCCCGCGCGATCGGCGAGTACTGCGCAACCCTCGGCATCTCCGAGAGCGACTTCCGCCGCCTCCGCCTCCTCACCTGGATCGTCCACAGCCGCAGCGACTACCGCCACCTGCAGCTGGAGTCCCAAGGCCAGCCCTCGCAAGGGGCGCTGCGCGCGGCTACGTTCCCCGGCCTGCTCGAGGAGGAGTTAGTCGGCCTCTCGCCAGAGCTCTAATCACCCAACATCGGGAGGACGCGGAATACCGAGAACGAGATTCCCGCGAGGTCTTCTTGGGCCGCAGCGACTAAGTCCCTAAGTGCGCCCAGATCCATTTCGTCAGAAGCCTCTGCCGCGAAAGCGCCATCGAGTCCCTGCTCAAGCTTGTATGTCTCCAGGGTCTGACGGATGGCATCGAGCTCTCTATTGATCGGCTCGGCAAGGTGATGAGGCTCTGGATACTTGCGGGCAGTTTCCACCAGGAATAGGAGACTCGACAGCGCCTGTTGGTGATCCTCGAGGGCTGCGTTCGCCGCTCGAGGTCGTGCCAACTGTTCTTCCAACGAGGCGATTCGTCGATTCCTGGCTTCCTGTGCCTCCCGTCTCTCCTCTCGCACCGTTGGTATGGCCCTGAAGAGGAATCCCACTGCAATGACAGCAACGCTCAGGAAGAGTCCGAGAAGAGCTCCCAGCGCTCCGATGGGTACCTGAATGACAATCGAAGCTTTGGTCGTAGCCGCGGCGCCCAAAGTTGCGATGGCCCCCGTCAGAGGCGCGACCGCTATGCCGAAAAGGATGGCGTGAGAATTCGCCCAATGCGAGGTTTCACTTGCCGCGCGCTCTCGGATCAAACGCCAGGTGGACGGTTCAAGTGGTTGGGATTGACGGACCCGCTTTGCCCACTCTTCCAATGCCCGGAAGACGGGACGGAAAAGAAAGCCGGCAAAGGCTTCAACCGGTAGAAGCATTAGCTCCTAAACCTAACTGCCAGTCCGGCAGCACCTCGCCCAGCTCATCTTTTCCTCCTCGCATCCGACCTTGTCCCCAGCGGGGTGGGGACAAGGTCGGATGCGCCGCCGGCGGGTTGGGAATGATGCGCGAGTGAACGCACTCGCAAAGCTGCGGTCGATCTTGGAGGAGCGACTGGCGCTGATGGCGCCGGCCCGGCGCCTCCGCCTGGCTCTCGCGACCCGGGAGGTGGAGCGGCGATTCGGAACCGGCGCGGAGATCCGGCTCCTCGATGCCGGTTGCGGCGATGGCCTGCTCTCGCTGGCGATGGCGAAGGGACATCGAAGCTGGTCGGTTCTGGGCGTCGACCTTCGGGCCGACCTGCTGCAAGGGGCGCGAAAGCGAGCGGCGGCTCGGCGGCTCGTCAACGTCAGCTTCGTCGAGGGAAACCTGGAACAGCCGCTGCCCGAGAGCGGGACCGATGCGGTGCTGGCGGTCGAGTGCCTGAGCGAGATTCCCGACGACCGCCGCGCCCTGCAGATGATGGCCGAGGCCCTGGCGCCGGGTGGCATCCTGGTCGTGCAGGTACCGGAGCGGGACTGGGAGCCGGTGCTCCCCGGCAGTCCCGGGACCTGGCGGGAGCAGGTCCGCCAGGGCTACACAGCGGCCGAGCTCGAAGCCGCGCTGCGCGCCGCCGGTCTCGTCGAAGTCATCGTCCGCCCCACCTATCGCAGCCTCGCCGCCGGGGCCCAGGAGATCCGCGACAGGATCAAGGACCGCGGTCTCCTGGTGCGACTGGCGGCTTTTCCGTTCCTTGCCGCCGCGGTCCGCCTGGAGCGGCTAGGACTCACCTTCGGGAGGCCGAACGCCCTGCTCGCGGTCGGGTCCCGCGTAACGGGCTAACGCCTCTTCCCAGGCCCTGCCGGGATCGTCGACGGAGACGACTCCGTCGAGGGTTCCCTCCTCGGTCGCATCGAACCGGGTGGCGTAGAAGTTGTGGTAGACGAGGTCGCCGAAAACGGTGCCGACGTCGCCGGGGCCGCGCTGGCTGGTGACCTCGAAGAAGCGCAGGTTCGGCGCCTCGGCGGCGGAGATCTCCTCGCCGACGTCGCCGGAGGCGTCGCGACCCTCCTCGCGGGGGCGGTAGCGAGATCGGAACGAGTGACCCTGCTCGACGAACCGAGCCGTGCGCATGGCCCAGCAGCAAGGGTGCACGTACTCGCGATTGAGACGGGCACCGGAGACCTGGGTGCCTTCGCCCAGCGGTCCCAGCAGTTCCTCCAGCCAGCGGGCGTGGAGCGGGAAGGCGTCGACGTCGAGCGCGACGGCGTACTCGGTGCGACAGCTCAGCACCCCCAGGTCCATCGCCAGGTCGTGTCCCATGTTCACCGGCAGGAGCAGGCGGCGGACGTCTCTCAGCGCCCGCAGCTTCTCCCGCGAGCCGTCCTCGGAGGCGTTGTCGACGACGAGGATCTCGGTGCCGGCGGGGCTGCGTCGTCGCACCAGCTCGATCAGGACGGCGCAGTGCTCCCAGGAATTCCAGTTGACGGTGACGATCGTGGCCGCGCCTGGGCGGAGCGAGCCGAGACCGCGCCGGGCACGGGCGCGGAAGGCCGGGACGGCTGCGCGCCAGCCGATGCCGCGGGCGAGCCACTGGGTTCCGGGGAGGCTCTTGAGGCCGTTTTGCATCCCGTGGCTGACTCTATTGTGTGCCCACCTTGGAACCGGAGCTGAGCGTCATCGTCGCGACGCACAACCGTCGCGAGCTGATCGTCCGCTGTCTCGAGTCGCTTGCAGCCCAGGAGGCCGATCCCGGCCGCTTCGAGGTGGTAGTCGCCGACGACGGGTCGAGCGACGGCACCGCGGCGGCGGTGGAGGAGCTGGAAACCCCCTTCCGGCTGCGCTGCCTGCGCTTGGAGAAGGGCGGGCAGGCGGCGGCGCAGAACGCCGCGATCGCGGCGGCCTCGGGCGGAATCGCCCTGATCCTCGACGACGACGTGGTCGCCGGGCCGCGGCTGGTCGCCGAGCATCTGGCGGCCCACGGGAGCGGAGGGCGGGTCCTGGGAGTCGGCCGGCTGGAACAGGCGCTGCCGCGACGCGCCGACTACTTCGCCGCCAACTTCGCCCGCAGCTGGAACCGCCATTACGACGAGCTGGCGGGCCGGAAGATCGACTGGACCGCCTGCTTCGGCGCCAACCTCTCGGCGCCGCTGGAGGCGCTGCGCGAGATCGGCGGGTTCGCCACCGACCTGCCGGTGGGGGAGGACATGGAGCTCGCCTACAGGCTGGAAAAGGCGGGCTGTGAGCCGACCTTCCTGCCGGAGGCGAAAGCCGTCCACGACGATCGGAAGGGATGGCGCCGCCTGCTCGAGGACTCCAGGCGCCAGGGCAGCGGCCAGGCCGCGCTCGCCGACCGCCACCCGCAGATGTACCCGCAGCTGTTCGGCTGGTTCACCGCCGGCAGCCGCCGCGAAGTGGCGGTGCGGCGCCTGCTGCTGGCGCTGCGGGTGCCGCCGCGGCCGCTGGTGCCGCTGGGGCGGCTGCTGCCGGGGACGG
>Ga0070683_100001820_pt1 | contig 16628 bp, 9 predicted proteins | sample KBSC713LmetaG_FD_64662 | JGI IMG/M metagenome (GOLD analysis project Ga0070683, IMG submission 64662) | Corn rhizosphere microbial communities from Kellogg Biological Station, Michigan, USA - KBS C7.1-3L metaG | ecosystem: Host-associated > Plants > Roots > Rhizosphere ...
TACGAGCAGCCGGCGCATCCGCTCGCGTACTACCAGCGAATCACCTGTCCGGCCGATCGGGACAAGCCTCGCTGCGACGCGATTCCCTGATTCACTAACGTGCATCATCGCTCGGTGAGCGTGATGCACTCACGCTCACCTCTGCGCGCGGATAGTCAGACATGACCCCCACCCGTTCGACGAAGCAGGACGCCTACACCCCTCGGCCAGAGCACCACTTCACCTTCGGCCTGTGGACCGTGGGCAATCCCGGACGCGATCCGTTCGGCGAGCCGACGCGGCCCGCGATCAGCGCGGTGGAGATCGTGCACAAGCTGGCCGAGCTGGGCGCGTACGGCGTCAACTTCCACGACGACGACCTCGTGCCGCGTGGCTCGTCGACGGCCGAGCGCGACCGGATCGTGCGGGAGTTCCGGAAGGCGCTCGAGGAGACGGGGATGAAGGTCCCCATGGCGACGACGAACCTCTTCGGGGACCCCGTGTTCCGCGACGGCGCGTTCACGAGCGTCGACGCCAACGTTCGCCGGCACGCGCTGCAAAAGACGATGCGCTCGATGGACCTCGGCAAGGAGTTCGGCGCCGAGACGTACGTGTTCTGGGGGGGACGCGAGGGGACGGAGACGAACGCGTCGAAGGATCCGCAGGAAGCGATGAAGTGGTTCCGCGACGCGATCAACTTCCTCAGCGAGTACTCGATCGCCCAGGGCTACGACTACAAGTTCGCGCTGGAGCCGAAGCCGAACGAGCCGCGCGGCGACATCTTCCTCCCGACGATCGGCCACGCGCTGGCGTTCATCTACACCCTCGACCATCCCGAGATGGTCGGCCTCAACCCCGAGATCGCGCACGACACGATGGCCGGCCTCGAGTTCACGCACGGCGTGGCCCAGGCGCTGGAGGCGGGAAAGCTGTTCCACATCGATCTCAACGCGCAGAAGCCGGGTCGATACGATCAGGATCACCGCTTCGGCAGCGAGGATCCGAAGGCGGCGTTCTTCCTCGTGAAGCTGCTCGAGGACGCGAAGTGGCCCGGCATGCGGCACTTCGACAGCCACGCCTATCGCACCGAGGACCAGCAGGGGGTGTGGGACTTCGCCGCCGGCAGCATGCGCACCTATCTCATCCTCAAGGAGAAGGCGGCGCAGTTCAACCAGGATGCGGAGATCCAGGCGCTCGTCGGCGAGCTCGGCGCGCGCGGGGGGAAGCCGGGCTTGCGGGTGAAGTATTCATCGCAGCTCGCGCAGTCGATCAAGGACGAGAAGTTCGACCTCGAGGGGCTGCGGGCGAAGGGCTACGGCTACGAGCGACTGGACCAGTTGACGATGGAGCTTCTGCTCGGGGTGCGGTGACGTGACGGAGCCACTCTTCCTCGGACTCGACGTCGGCACGAGCGGCGTCAAGGCGATCCTCGTCGCGGCGAGCGGCGACGTGGTGGCGTCGGCGACGTCGCCGCTCACGATGCAGACGCCGCATCCGGGCTGGGCGGAGCAGGACCCCGAGGCGTGGTGGCAGGCGACGCTGGCGTCGATCGACGCGGTGCGGGGCAAGCGGAAGGACGCGCGCATCGCGGCGATCGGGATCTCGGGGCAGATGCACTCCTCGGTGTTCCTCGATCGGTCGGGCGCCGTCATCCGCCCCGCGCTGCTCTGGTGCGACGGCCGCACGACGGCGGAGTGCGCCGAGATCACGACGCGCGTCGGGGGTGAGGAGCGGCTGCGCGACCTCGCGTCGAACCCGGCGCTGGAAGGGTTCACGCTGCCGAAGGTGCTCTGGCTGCGGAAGCACGAGCCGGACGCCTTCGCGCGGCTCGCGACCGTGCTCCTCCCGAAGGATTACATCCGCTACCGGCTCACCGGCGAGCTCGCGACCGAGCCCTCCGACGCCTCGGCAACGCTGATGTACGACACCGCGCATCTCCGCTGGAGCGAGGAGATCATGCGTGCGGTGGATCTCCCGATGTCGCTCCTGCCGAACGTCGGTCCGTCGGCGGGGGTGCTCGGGCGCGTGACGGCGGAGGTCGCCGCGCGCACGGGGATCGATGCGGGCGTACCGGTGGTGGGCGGCGGCGCGGACAACGCGTGCGGCGCCGCCGGCGTGGGCGTCATCGCGCCGGGCGAGGTGGTGACGAGCTGGGGCACGTCAGGCACGGTGCTCGCGCCCACGGCGCGTCCGCTCGTCGATCCTCGGCTGCGCGCTCACACCTTCTGTCACGTCCTGCCCGACGTGTGGTACCTGATGGGCGTCGTGCTCACCGCGGGCGGTGCGTTCTCATGGTATCAGGAGCAGCTCGCACGCGAGCTCGCCGGGGTGAGCGATGCGGCCGCACGGCTCGACGCCGAAGCGGCGTCCGTGCCACGCGGCGCGGAAGGCGTCACCTTCCTCCCGTACCTCCAGGGAGAGCGCACGCCGCATCGCGACGCGGCCGCGCGCGGGGCGATCCTCGGGCTCAGTCTCGCGCACACGCGCGCGCATCTCACGCGTGCCGTGCTCGAGGGAATCACCTTCGCGCTTCGCGATTCGGTCACCATTCTCCAGGGGCTCGGCCTCGCGCCGAGTCATCTCCTGCTCACCGGCGGCGGCGCGAAGAGCAAGCTGCTCCGACAGCTGCAGGCCGAGATCTTCGGACTGCCCGTGACCACGGTGAACCGGGAGGAAGGGCCGGCGTACGGGGCCGCGCTGCTCGCCGCGGTGGGCGCGGGCGCATTCCCCGACCTGCGCGCCGCCGTGGAAGCGACGCTCACGCGCGCGCCGCTCGAGGTCCCGGAGCCGAGCGCGCACGAGGAGTACGCGCAGCCCTACGCGCGCTTCCGCAACGCGTTCCCCGCCGCGCGCCCGGACCTGCTGACGCATGGCTGAGGCGCGCGTGGAATCGGCCGCCCCCCTCCCGTCGCGCGGCAGCTCGTTCGTGCGACGGCTGGTCGGCTCGCAGGAGACGGGGCTCGTCATCGTCGTCACGCTGCTCACCATCGCGCTCATCGCGCTCGCCGGCACGCATCTCGACCGGCGCACGGGGCTCGAGGTGAACAACTTCTGGAACGCGAACACGATCGTGCAGACGCTCACCGACGCGAGCTTCTTCGCGATCATGGCCGTGGGCGCGACGATGGTGATCATCAGCGGCGGGATCGATCTGTCTGTTGGGTCCATCTACGCCCTCAGCGGCGTCACCATGGCCATCGTCGTCCGCTCGATGGGGACGAACACCACCGGTACGGCGATCGTCGCGATCGTCGTCTGCGTCGGGATCGGCCTGTTGTGCGGGCTGCTCAACGGCGTCCTCGTCGTCGGGTTGCGCGTGCATCCCTTCATCGTGACGCTGGGCACGATGTGGGTGCTGCGCGGGATCGCGTTCGTCGAGAGCAAGGCCGAGAGCATCCTCGTGCCGTCGGCGCTCACCGCGGTGACGAAGGCGCCGCTCGGCCTCGGTGGCGGGCTGTATCCGGTGCCGATGCTGGCGATGATCGCGGTCACCGTGCTCGGTGCGATCTACCTGAATCGCACGGTGATGGGCCGGCACATCTTCGCCTTCGGCGGCAACCTGGAGGCGAGCCGGTTCGCCGGGCTCTCCCTGTCGCGCATCCAGATCGGCGTGTACGCCATCTCGGGGCTCACGGCGGGGATCGCGGCCTTCCTGGGCGCGAGCTTCTACGGCTCGGCGTCGTCGGGAGACGCGCAGGGGTACGAGCTGTACGTCATCGCCTCGGCGGTCGTCGGCGGGGCGAGTCTGATCGGCGGCAAGGGGAGCGCAGTCGGCGCGATGCTCGGTGCGCTGCTGATCGTGCTCATCCGGCAGTCGATCCGCACGCTGCACTTCGACCAGAACTACGAGTGGATCGTGATCGGGTGCGCGATCATCATCGCCGTCGTCATCGACCAGTGGAGCACGCGCATGAACGCGCGACGCCTCAGCCGCGCGGCGGAGACGGCGCGGTCTGCGGCGTAGAACTCATTCTCACGGAGAGAAGCACATGAGCGGAAGGCGAGCTGGGTGGGGCCGTATCGTCCTGGCAGGTGTTCTCGCGTCGGCATTCGCGTGCGGCGGCGGTGAGAAGGCCGGAACGACGGGCGACACCTCGAGGGCGGCAGCGGCGAAGGGGAAGAATTCGATCGTCCTCGCGATGATCGCCAAGGAGTCCGCGAACCCCGTGTTCCTCGCCGCGCGCACGGGCGCCGAGGCCGCCGCGAAGGAGCTCTCCGCGAAGTACGGCGTCGACGTCAAGGTGGAGTGGCTCACGCCGCCCCAGCAGGACGGCGAAGTGCAGGCGCAGCGTGTCCGCCAGGCGCTGAACGAGGGCGTGGATGGGATCCTCATCTCCGCCTCGGACGCCGGCAAGGTGACGGGCGCGATCAACGACGCGGTGGACCGCGGCGTGCCGGTGATGACGTTCGACAGCGATGCCCCGCAGTCGAAGCGGTTCGCCTTCTACGGTGTCGACGACGAGAAGACGGGCCAGCAGACGATGGCCGAGCTGGCGAAGCTGATGAACGGGAAGGGCAACGTCGCCATCCTCGCCGGCAATCAGAACGCGCCGAACCTGCAGCGGCGCGTGCAGGGCGCGAAGACCGAAGCCGCGAAGTATCCGGGGATCAAGATCGTCGGCGTGTTCAACCACATCGAGACGCCGCAGGACGCGTCGGCCGAAGTGGTCCGCGTGAACAACGCGTATCCGGAGATCACCGGGTGGGCCTTCATCGGTGGCTGGCCGCTCTGGACGCAGTCGCTGCTCACCGACATCAACCCGGCCAAGATGAAGATCGCGTCGGTGGACGCGCTGCCGTCGCAGCTGGTCTACGTCGATCGCGGGATCGTCCCCGTGCTGCTCGCGCAGTCGGTCTACCTCTGGGGACACCAGGGGATCACGACGCTGTTCGAGAAGGTGCACGACAACAAGCAGCCGGCGAACCCGATCATCCCGATGGAGCTCGTCCGCGTCACGAAGGACAACCTCGGCGATTGGGCGCGCCAGCTGAAGGAGTGGGGATTCACGGACGTGGATCCCAAATACCTCGCGCTGCCTTCGGCGAAGAAGTGACCGAGCCCGCGGTCCGCTTCGACCGCGTCAGCAAGCGCTTTCCCGGCGCACAGGCGCTCACCGACGTCTCGTTCGAGATCGCCGCAGGGTCGTGTCACGCGCTCTGCGGCGAGAACGGGGCGGGGAAGAGCACGCTCGGCAAGATCATCGCCGGCATCCACCAGCCGGATGGCGGGCGCCTGTTCGTGGGGGGAACGGAGGCGCACTTCAGCGGTCCGCGCGACGCGCTCGCCGCGGGCGTGGGGATGGTGCACCAGGAGCTCGCCTTCTGCGACAACCTGTCCGTCGCGGAGAACCTCTGCCTGTCCGCGCTGCCGCGGCGTGCGACGATCGTCGACCGCGACGAGATGCGTCGGCGTGCCGAGTCGCTGCTGGCCGAGACGGGGACGCGACTCGACGTCGAGCGGGAGTTCGGCAAGCTGGCGATCGGCCAGCGGCAGATGGTGCAGATCGCCGCGGCCGTCGGCGGCGGGGCGCGCATCATCGTGTTCGACGAGCCGACGAGCAGCCTCAGTCAGGCGGAGGCCGAGCGCCTGTTCGAGCTGATCGAGCGGCTCAAGGCGCGCGGCGTGACGTGCATCTACGTGTCGCATCGCATGCCGGAGATCTTCCGGCTGTGCGACGCCGTGACCGTGCTGCGCGATGGACGGCACGTTGCGACGCGCCCGACGGCGGGGCTCGTCGAGTCGGACCTCGTGCAGATGATGATCGGCCGCCCCCTGGGTGAATACTTTCCGCGACACGGCGAGGCAGGGACGAGCAACGAGGCGCTGCGCGTCGAGGGGCTCACCGTGCCGGGCAAGTTCGAGGATGTCTCGTTCACGCTGCGTGAAGGAGAGGTGCTCGGTCTCGCGGGCCTGATGGGGGCGGGCCGGTCGGAAGTCGCGTCGACGCTGTTCGGACTGGAGCAGCCGACGCGCGGCACGATCCACCTGCACGGGAAGCCGGTGCGCATCACGAGTCCGTCGCATGCGATCGCGCTCGGCATCGGCTTCGTGCCGGAGGATCGCAAGCGGCAGGGACTCGTGCTGGGCGCGAGCGGGTTGCACAACACGTCGCTCCCCATCCTGCGCCGGCTGTCGCGGCTCTCGTTCGTGCGGCGGCGCCGTGAGCGTGCGCTGGCGACCGACTACTTCTCGCGGCTTCGCGTGCGCACGCCGAGCGTGGACGCGGTGGTGGCCGGGCTGTCGGGCGGGAACCAGCAGAAGATCGTGCTGGCGAAGTGGCTGGCGGCCGACGCGCGGATCCTCATCCTCGACGAGCCGACGCGCGGCGTGGACGTCGGAGCGAAGGCGGAGATCCACACGCTGATCGGCGAGCTGGCGGCGCGCGGGACGGCGATCCTCGTGATCTCGAGCGAGCTGCCCGAGGTGATCAGTCTCTCGGAGCGGATCGTCGTGCTGCGTGAAGGGCGCGTCGCGGGCGAGCTGTCGCGGCGCGAGGCGACGGAGGACTCCGTGCTCCGCCTCATGGCCGGCCTCGGCGCCGGCTGACCCCACAGCGCTCGAGGTCAGACCTGTTGAGGTCAGACCTGTTGAGGTCAGACCTGTTGAGGTCAGACCTGTTGGGGTCAGACCTGTTGGGGTCAGACCTGTTGGGGTCTGACCCCGTGGTGTCTGACCCCATGGTGTCTGACCTGTTGGGGTCAGACCTGTTGGGGTCTGACCCCGTGGGGTCTGACCCCGTGGTGTCTGACCCCGTGGTGTCTGACCCCAGCGGAGTCGGCGGGGATTCGGTGCGCGCGCTGGCGAACGCAGCTTGACAGCGTTGTGACGGGCTGTAGAATGGCCTGGTCAAGAGTCATCGGATGACTTGAGCACCATAGCATCAAGTCACTTGGCCTGCCCGGCCGACCGCCCTTCCCGTTTGCCGCCGCGCCCAACAAACCCCCACCCCCACGCCGAGGGTCGACAGTCATGGGACGCAGGATCATTCTCGCGATGTGCTTCAGCCTCGCCGCAGCTTCCACCGCGCTCGCCCAGAGCGGGGGGACTGTGACCGGGCGCGTCACCAGCGCCGACGGCGCCGCGCCCGTCCCGGGCGCCACGGTCATCCTGCTGGGCACCACGCGCGGCACGGTCACCGATAGCGCCGGCCGCTACCGGCTCGCCGGCGTCCCGGCCGGCACCCACCGCTTCGAGGCGCGCCGCATCGGCTTCCTCTCGGCGCCACAGTCGGTCACCGTCGTCGCGGGCCAGGCCGTGGTCGCGAACTTCTCGCTCGCGACCTCGCCGATCACCCTCGAGGCGGTGAAGACGGTCGGCTACGGCACGCAGGAGGCGCGCACGGTCACCGGCGCGGTCGCGACGGTGAGCTCCCAGAACATCACGCAGATCGCGACGAGCGATCCGGCCAAGGCGCTCCAGGGGCGCGTCGCCGGCGTCGAGGTCGTGGCGTCGAACAACGAGCCCGGCTCGGCGATGCAGGTGCGCATCCGCGGCGTCCGCTCGCTGACGGCCAACAACGATCCGCTCTACGTCGTCGACGGCATCCCGATCTCGGGCGGCATCCAGGACTTCAATCCGGCGATCATCGAGACGATCGACGTCCTCAAGGACGCGGCGGCGACGGCGATCTACGGCAGCCGCGGCGCCAACGGCGTCATCCTCGTGACGACCAAGAAGGGGCCGCAGGACGGCGGGAACCACGCGCAGTACACGCTCGACGCGTACACGGGCAAGCAGGACGCCGTGAAGATCATGCAGATGATGAACGCGGCGCAGTACACGCAGATGATGCAGGACGGCGCCCGCTACAACAACGGCGCGCTGAACGGCGACACGAGCCTCGTGCGCGTGCTCGCCGGCCAGTCGGTGGTGAGCGGCACGCCGAAGAAGCTCTACGCGTATCAGAAGGGCCTCGAGACCGACTGGCTCAACCTGATCCTGCAGGACTCGCATCAGGCGAGCGTCCAGGCGTCGCTCATGGGATCGACGGCCGACACGCGCTACTCGGCGTCGGGCAACTACTTCGACCAGGGTGGTCTCATCCCGGGGCAGGGCTATCGCCGCGGCGCGGGCTTCGCCTCGATCGACCACACGTCGAACCGGCTGCACCTCGGCGTGAGCACGAACGTGTCGCGCATCTACCAGGACATCGGCGAGAGCGGCGCGGCGTTCGGCTACGCCGCCGCGATGCAGCCCTACGGCACGCCGTACAACTACACGAACCCGGACTCCGCGGGTCTCTACGATCCGCGTCCCGACGACGATCAGCTGAACATCAACCCGCTGCTCGAGAACCGGTCATTCGTCCGTCAGCGCGGCACGAACCGCGTATTCGGCTCGGCGTTCGCCGAGTTCAAGCTGATGGAAGGGCTGACGCTGCGGAGCAACTTCGGGCCTGACTTCACGAACGTCGTCGAGGGCTGCTACAACGATCCGTGGACGCACGGGCCGTGCGCGAACCCCGGCGCCAACAGCCAGAACCAGGGGGCGCCCCCGCAGGCGTTCCAGCGGAACTCGTACGACTTCGCGTACACGCTCGACAACCTGCTCCAGCTCGACCGCAACATCGGCACGAAGCAGCACATCCAGGCGACGGCGCTGTACAGCATCCAGCACGACCGCGCCAACCGCGACTCGCTCTACGCATCGAACCTGCCGTACAACACGCAGCTCTGGTACGACCTCGGCTCGGGCACGGCGGGGCAGCAGCTCAGCCAGTACTCCGAGTGGGGGCTACGGTCGTACATGGGCCGCGTCAACTACACGCTGTTCGACCGGTACACGCTGAGCGCCACCGGGCGTGCCGACGGCTCGAGCCGCCTGGCCCCCGGGCACAAGTGGGCGTTCTTCCCGTCGTTCGGCCTCGCGTGGCAGCTCGGTGACGAGCCGTTCTTCAAGCGCTTCTCGGCGATCAACGCACTCAAGCTGCGCGCGAGCTACGGCACCACGGGCAACACCGCGATCAATCCCTACTCGACCGAGGGACTGCTCACGCCCCGCGTCTACTCCTTCGGGAGCAGCCTGGTGCGCGGCTATCGCCCGGGCTCGATCCCGAACCCCGACCTCGGCTGGGAGAAGACCGACCAGACGGACATCGGTCTCGAGTACGGCATCCTCGGCAATCGCGTCTCGGGCACGATCGACTGGTATCGCGCGAACACGCACGACCTGCTGCTGCAGCAGGCGTTGCCGGTCAGCTCCGGATTCACCTCGACCCTCCAGAACGTCGGCCAGACGCGGAACACCGGTCTCGAGCTCGGCCTCTCGACGGTGAACCTCGACAACTGGCACGGCGTGCGGTGGTCGTCGGACCTGAACTGGAACAAGCAGCGCAACGAGATCGTGTCGCTGCAGAGCGGCACGCAGCAGAACCTGCTCAACGTCTGGTTCGTCGGGCAGCCGATCAACATCCCGAACGACCCGCAGCACCAGGTCTTCTACGACTACGTCTCGCAGGGCGTCTGGCAGTACGCCGACACCGTGTTGATGAAGCAGTTCAACTCCACCGGCTCGACCTTCAAGGTCGGTCAGCCACGCGTGGCGGACCTGAACGGTGACGGCAAGATCGACGTCAACGACCGCACGATCGTCGGCACGAGCTATCCGAAGTGGACGGCGAGCCTGAGCAACCGCGTCTCGTACAAGGGCTTCGATCTCGCCGCACTCGTCACGTTCAAGTGGAACTACACCTTCATCGACGGCACGCCGCGCGGCATGAACGGCCGCAACGGCAACATCGTGATGGACTACTGGATGCCGGAGCATCCGACGAACGCGAACCCGGCCCCGCAGGCCCCGAACTCGGGCAACACGTGGCAGTACCAGAGCACGATGCTCTACACGGACGGGTCGCACTGGCGCATCCGCAACCTGACGCTGGGCTACACGGCGGCGAACAGCCTCGTGAACAGGATCGGCGCCAGCAGCCTTCGCATCTACGCCACGGCGCAGGACCCGTACATCCACACGAGCTACGCGGGTAACGATCCCGAGGTCGGCGGTTCCGCACCCACGGTGCGCACGCTGCTCATCGGCACCAACCTCGTCTGGTAACCCGCCACCTACCTCAGGAAACGACCATTCCCATGAAGCACACGCGAATCCTCCAGGCGGTGGCGTTGGCACTCGTCGCGACGGCCGTGAGCTGCGTCAGCATCGACGAGAAGCTGATCACCGGCGTGAGCAGCCAGTACTACGCGACCCCCGACGGGTTGAACTCCGCCCTCGTCGCGAGCTATGCGCAGCTCCGCAGCTACTACGGCAAGGAACAGCTGCTCTCCCTCACCCAGGTCGGCACCGACACCTGGCAGTCGGGCGACCAGCTCGGGTCGAACAACCTCCACTTCGACGCCTATGACGGGCAGCTGAACAGCCAGGCGCCGGAGCTGGCGAACACGTGGAACCCCGCGTATCAGATGATCAACACGCTGAACGCGGCGCTCGATCGCGGGCCGAACACCCCCGGCCTCACGCAGGCGACGAAGAATCGCCTGCTCGGCGAGGCGCACTTCCTCCGGGCGTTCGAGTACTTCACGCTGGTGCAGCAGTTCGGCGACGTGACGCTCTCGCTGCACGAGAACACGGGCGTCGTGCTCGAGGCGACGCGCCAGCCCGCCGCCGACGTGTACACGGCGATCCTCGCCGACCTCGACACGGCCATCGCCTTCCTGCCGGTCACGCAGACGGACTACGGCCGCGCCACCCAGGGCGCGGCGTTGACGCTCCGCTCGAAGGTCTATCTGACGCGCGCGTACAAGTCGTACGGCGCGGGGCAGGCCGACTTCATCGCCGCGCTCAGCGACGCGAAGGCGGTGATCAACTCGGGCACCTACGCGCTCGAGCCGGTCTACGCGGATCTCTGGTGCGTCGCCCGGGCCGCCGATCCGGGGCGGGGCGGCTACTGCGACAACACGAACTACAACCAGAACCGGAAGGAGTTCATCTTCACCGTCCAGTTCTCGTACAGCCAGCAGAACAACGACGCCGACGGCACGCCGCAGTACAACTACCTGCACCTCGTCTACGGCAGCCAGTACGACAACGGCAACACCGGCGTGGGCATCCCGCGTGACCTGAACAACGGCCGCCCCTTCCGTCGCCTCAAGCCGACGCAGTACGAGCTGTCGCTCTGGTCGACGCGTTACGCCGGCACGCCGGGCGCGAGCGACATCCTCGACACGCGCTTCGACGGCTCCTTCCAGACGGTGTGGTACGCGACCGTCGGCGGCCAGAAGAACCCGGTCGGTGTCTGCCCCACGACGCCGATGCCGGTCAACACGACGCCGCAGTTCATCGCGTGCACGAGCAACCAGGTCGTGAACGTCGGCGACACGACGATCCTGTACACCACGTTCCCGGTGGACTCGGTCCGGCGGCGCGCGAGCAAGTACACCATCCGCCACACCTGTCCCGCCGGCATCGCCGATCCGTCCGTCTACTGTGGCGACAACTTCGGCGAGAACAACGGCTACATCGGGTGGGACCGCTTCCCGGTGCTGAAGAAGTTCCAGGACAACCTGCGCACCGGCGGCTTCAACGATCAGAACGGCGGCAAGGTGCAGGTCGTCTACCGCCTCGGCGAGGTGTACCTCATCGCGGCGGAGGCGGACCTCGCGCTCGGCAACCTGCAGGAAGCGGCGGACATGATCAACGTGCTCCGCACGCGTGCGGCCAGCCCGGCGCACAAGACGGATCCGGCGTTCCAGGTGACCGCGGCGGACATCACCCTCGACTTCATCATGGACGAGCGCGAGCGCGAGCTCGCCGGTGAGTTCAACCGCTGGTACGACCTCGTCCGTCCGGGGCCGACCTTCTTCCTCGCGCGCGTGGCGAAGTACAACCCGAAGGCGGCGGCGAACGTGAAGGCGACGCACGTGCTGCGTCCGATCCCGCAGTCGCAGATCGACGGTGTCGTCCAGGGCCCGAAGTACCCGCAGAACCCCGGCTACTGACGGCAGCAGGGCCACGGTGCCGCGAGTGGGCGCTCCGGCATCGTGTGCCGGCCGCCGGCCTGCCTTTTCAGGCCGGTGGCCGATCCGCCGCGCGACGGGCGCGGCCCGCCCGAGGAGGTAGCTACTCCGCCGCAGGAGCCATCTGGCGGCGACGCTCGACGGTGGCGATCATCGTCGACGCGATCGTCTCTTCCCACCCACCGCAGCGACTACGCCAGGAACCGCATGGCTCTCGGAACAGAACGGGCGACCACGCCCTACGGCAGGAACAGCATGGCTCCCCGATCGGAACGGCTCTCCGTCACGGAGAAAGTTGGCTACGGCCTCGGCGATGCCGCCGCCAACTTCATCTGGCAGACGATGATCACCTTCCAGCTCGCGTTCTATACGGACGCGTTCGGGATCACGGCGGCGTCCGCGGGCTTCCTGTTCCTCGTCGTCCGCGTGTACGACGCGGTGTTCGACCCGTTGATGGGCGTGATCGCCGATCGCACGAACACCCGCTGGGGAAAGTTCCGCCCGTGGGTGCTCTGGACGGCGGTGCCGTTCGGCGTGATTGCCTTTCTCGCCTTCACGACGCCGAATCTCAGCCCTTCGGGGAAGCTGATGTACGCGTACGTCACGTACATCCTCCTCATGACGGTGTACTCGGCGAACAACCTGCCGTACTCGGCGCTGAGCGGGGTTATGACCGGCGACGCCGTCGAGCGCACCAGCCTCTCGTCTTACCGGATGCTGTTCGCCATGCTGGCGCAGTTCGTCGTCCAGGTGCTGGCGCTGCCCATGGTCGTGCGCTTCGGGCACGGGGACCAGGCACTCGGCTACCGGGTGACGATCGGCATCTTCTCCGCGCTCGCCGTCGTGCTCTTCGTGATCACGTTCGCCACGACGCGAGAACGGGTGAAGCCCGACCCGAAGCAGAAGAGCTCCATCAAGCAGGACTTCCGCGAGCTGACCTCCAACGGGCCGTGGAAGGCGATGTTTGCGCTCACGGTGATCCTGTTCATCACGCTGGCGCTGCGCGGTGGCGTGATGGTCTACTTCTTCAAGTACTACGTGAAGCGGGAGGATCTGTTCAGCTGGTTCAATGGCATTGGCACGAGCGCGACGATCATCGGCCTGCTCCTCTCGAAGCCGATCGCCGAGCGGATCGGGAAGAAGCCGCTGTTCGTGTACGGTCTGATCGGGACGGTGGTATTCACCGCGGCGTTCATCCTGCTGCCCGCGAGCAATCCTTCGCTGATCATCACCGTGGGGGCGTTACAGCAGTTCGCCTATGGGTTCACCATCCCGCTCCTCTGGGCGATGATGGCCGACGTGGCCGACTTCTCCGAGTGGAAGAATCATCGGCGTGCGACGGCGGTGATCTTCTCGGCCATCATCTTCGGCCTCAAGGCGGGGCTCGGACTGGGCGGCGCGCTCGGAGGTAAACTCCTCGACTGGTACGGCTACGTCCCGAACGTTGCGCAGTCGGAACACGTGCTGCTTGGCATCCGTCTCACTGCGAGCGTCTATCCGGCGATCGGATTCGCGCTGTGCGCCGCATGCCTCGTGTTCTACCGCATCGACAAGGCGACGGAGCTCGAGATGTCGGCCGAGCTCACCGAGCGCCGGGCCACCTTCGTCACTCCACTCCCGACAGCGCCATGACCACTCGCCACCTGTCGGCGGCGCTCGCCGCGTCGCTCTGTCTCGCTGCCTGCTCCCGCGCGACCGCGCCCGCCGCGGCGAACACCGCGTCGCCGGGGCAGGGGTTGAAGGACACGTTCCGCAGTGCCTTCCTCGTCGGGGCGGCGATCGCCCCGAAGCAGTTCGAGGAGCTGGATGCCGCCAACGCCGCGCTGGTCAAGCGCGAGTTCAACACGATCTCCCCCGAGAACGTGCTGAAGTGGCTCATCGTGCATCCCCAGCCGGACCGCTACGACTTCGCGCCGGCGGACAAGTACGTCGCGTTCGGCGAGCGCAACGGGATGTTCATCATCGGGCACACGCTGGTGTGGCACAGCCAGGTCCCGGCGTGGGTGTTCCAGGATGCCCAGGGGCAGACGCTGACGCGTGACGCGCTCCTCGCGCGGATGAAAGACCACATCGAGACCGTGGTCGGACGCTACAAGGGCCGGATCAAGGGCTGGGACGTCGTCAACGAGGCGCTCAACGAGGACGGCACGCTGCGCGAGACGCCGTGGATGAAGATCATCGGGCCGGACTACATCGCGAAGGCGTTCCAGTTCGCCCACGAGGCGGATCCCGCGGCGGAGCTCTACTACAACGATTACAACCTGGACTACGCGGCGAAGCGCGACGGCGCCGTCCGCCTCGTCAAGTCGCTGCTCGATCAGGGCATTCCGGTGAAGGCGATCGGCTCGCAGGAGCACCTGAAGCTCACCACGCCGACCGCCGCCCAGGTGGACTCGAGCATCCGCGCCTTCGCCGCGCTCGGCGTGAAGGTGAACATGACGGAGCTCGACATCGATCTCCTCCCACCCGCGACGCGCAACACCGGCGCCGACGTCTCGCTGCGGGCGGGGCCGGCGCCGAGCCTGAATCCGTACGCCGCCGCTCTGCCGGACTCGATGCAGCAGAAGCTCGCGCGGCGCTACCAGGATCTCTTCCGCGTCTACCTGGCGAACAAGGACGCCATCGACCGGGTGACGTTCTGGGGCGTTGCCGATGGCGACTCGTGGCTCAACGGCTGGCCGGTGCCCGGCCGGACGAGCTACCCGCTGCTGTTCGACCGGCAGCTCGGCAGGAAGGCCGCGTACGACGCCGTCGCGGAAGTCGCAAGGGAGTCGCGTGTCGTGCCCTGACCTGCGGCTGGCAGCGCTCGCGCTCCTTATCGCGGCGGCGCCAATCAGCGCGCAGTCGACGTTCTCCCTCGCGGACCATGGTCGGGCGACGCCGCTGCTTGTCAGCGACGCCGACCATGCCGGCGTGGTCCGCGCCGTCGGCGATCTGCGTGCCGATGTCGAGCGGGTGACGGGCATCGCGCCGGCGATCGCCGGCGCCGCGAGCGGGCGGGCGCCGAGTGTCGTCATCGTCGGCACGATCGGCCGAAGCCCGTTGATCGATTCGCTCGTCGCGCACGGCCGGCTGGACGTGCGCGAGGTGCGCGGCAAGTGGGAGAGCTATCGCCGAGAGGTCGTGTCGCATCCGCTGCCGGGGATCGATCGGGCGCTGGTGATCGCGGGAAGCGACAAGCGGGGCACGATCTACGGCGTGTACGACATCTCCTCGGCGATCGGGGTCTCGCCGTGGTACTGGTGGGCCGACGTCCCCGTCCGGCACCGCGACGCGGTGGCCGTCGACGCTCGGCCGTTCACGCAGCGCGAGCCGGCGGTGAAGTACCGCGGCATCTTCATCAACGACGAGGCGCCGGCGTTCTCCGGGTGGACGCGCGAGAAGTTCGGTGGCGTGAACCACCTCGCGTACGAGCGGATGTTCGAGCTGATCCTCCGCCTCAAGGGGAACTACCTCTGGCCGGCGATGTGGGGGAACGCCTTCGCCGACGACGATTCGCTCAATCCCGTGCTGGCCGATCGCTACGGCATCGTGATGGGCACGTCGCACCACGAGCCGATGACGCGCGCCCAGCAGGAATGGCGGCGCTACGGCCACGGCCCGTGGAACTACGAGCAGAACGACTCCACCCTGCGCGCCTTCTGGCGCAAGGGGATCGAGCGGATGGGCACGCGCGAGAACATCGTCACGCTCGGGATGCGCGGCGACGGCGACATGCCGATGACCGAGGGGAGCAACATCGCGCTGCTCGAGCGGATCGTCGCCGATCAGCGGAAGATCCTCGCCGAGGTCACGAAGAAGGACGCGTCGCAGACGCCGACGTTGTGGGCGCTCTACAAGGAAGTGCAGGACTACTACGACAAGGGGATGCGCGTCCCGGACGACGTGACGCTCCTCTTCTCGGACGACAACTGGGGCAACATCCGGCGTCTCCCCGCCGCGGCGGATCGCAACCGGAGTGGCGGCTTCGGCGTGTACTACCACTTCGACTACGTCGGCGGCCCGCGCAACTACAAGTGGATCAACACGAACCCGATCGCGCGCGTGTGGGAGCAGATGCATCTCGCGCACGAGTCGGGGGCGAATCGGATCTGGATCGTCAACGTGGGCGACCTGAAGCCGATGGAATTTCCGATCCAGTTCTTCCTCGACTATGCGTGGGATCCGGGGCGTCTCCCAGCGGCACGCCTCCCCGAGTACACGCGTGAGTGGGCCGAACAGCAGTTCGGCGCGGAATACGCGCCGGAGATCGCGCAGATCGTCACGCGCTACCTGATGTTCGCGGCGCGCCGCAAGCCGGAGCTGCTCGCGCCGGAGACGTACAGCCTCGTCAACTACGGCGAGGCCGACCGGATCCGCGCGGGATACGACTCACTCGTCGCGCGGACGAAAGCAGTCGGCGCGCACCTCCCCTCCGACGCGCGAGCGGCGTTCTACGAGCTGGTCGAGCATCCGGTGACGGCCGCGGCGAACCTGAACGCGCTCTACATCCTCACGGCGAAGAACCGGCTCTACGCGCAGCAGGGACGCGCGTCGACCAACCTGCTCGCCGACAGCGTGCATACGCTGTTCGAGCGCGACGCGGCGATCTCGCGTTACTACAATCGCGAGCTCGCGGGCGGCAAGTGGTCGCACATGATGGACCAGACGCACATCGGCTACACCTACTGGCAGGAGCC
>Ga0070683_100001824_pt1 | contig 16612 bp, 20 predicted proteins | sample KBSC713LmetaG_FD_64662 | JGI IMG/M metagenome (GOLD analysis project Ga0070683, IMG submission 64662) | Corn rhizosphere microbial communities from Kellogg Biological Station, Michigan, USA - KBS C7.1-3L metaG | ecosystem: Host-associated > Plants > Roots > Rhizosphere ...
CGAGAACGCGAGCTCGGGAGCGAACTGGAGACGGTGGCGCGACGCCAGCCAACGCATGACGTCGGCGTCGATCGGGTCGATGACGAGCAGGTCCACCGACGCTATTCCTTTCTTCGCTGGAGAAACCGCCCCGGTGCCAGAATCCGGCAACTCCGAGGCATTGTAGATAGATGACCGTACGCCACGCGATCTTCCCGGTCGCCGGGTTGGGCACCCGGTTTCTTCCCGCCACCAAGGCGCTGCCCAAGGAGATGCTGCCGGTCGTCGACAAGCCGCTCATGCAGTACGCCGTCGAGGAGGCGTACGCGGCGGGAATTCGCGAGATGGTCTTCGTGACGAGCCGCCACAAGCGCGCGATCGAGGACCACTTCGACCGCACGTTCGAGCTCGAGGACGCGCTCGAGAAGGCCGGCAAGGCAGCGCTGCTTGCCGCCGTTCGCGCCGTCAAGCCGGACGACATGGAGTGCATCTTCGTGCGCCAGTCGCAAGCGCACGGCCTCGGCCACGCGGTGCTGTGCGGCCGCGCCGTCGTCGGCGACCATCCGTTCGCGGTCCTGCTCCCCGACGACCTCATGGTCGGAACGCCACCGGTGCTCGCGCAGATGGTCGCCCAGTTCGACGCCCGGCAAGCGTCGATCGTCGCGGTGCAGGAAGTGCCTTCGGAGCACACCCGCCGCTACGGCATCGTCGCCGGCAAGGCAGTCGGCGATCGGCTCGTCGACGTCGAGAAGATCGTCGAGAAGCCGGCGCCCGAGGTCGCGCCGTCGCGGCTCGGCGTCGCCGGACGCTACGTGCTCACGCCGCGCGTCTTCGACGAGATCGCGCGGCAGGACCGCGGCGTCGGCGGCGAGATCCAGCTCACCGACGGCATCGCCGCGCTGCTGCGCCACGAGAAGGTGTTCGCGTACCGCTACGAAGGCAAGCGCTACGACTGCGGCAGCAAGGAGGGCTTCCTGCAGGCCAACGTCGAGCTCGCGCTCGCCGACCGCGAGCTCGGCGCCGAGTTCGGCGCCTACCTGCGCTCGCTCAAACCCTGAGCCGACGCGGCGGAGCGCTCGCGATGCGACTGCTCCTTGCCCTCGTGCTCCCGCTCGCGGCGGTCGCCGCGCACGCCGCGCACGCCGGCGAAGTCGCAGACGCATGCCTGGCCGATCTCGATGCGCTGCCGGGCTTCCTGCTCGCCAACGACGCCGGCGGCCGCGACATCGCCGCGCAGCGCGGCCAGTCGCTGGACGAAGCGCTCGAGCGCGCCCGGGCGCGAGCACGCGAAGTCGTCGACGACGGCGCATGCCTGGACGTGCTGCGCGGCTACCTGCGCGCCTGGCGGCACGGCCACTTGTCGATCGTCGCACTTCAGCCTGCCGGCACGGCAGGCGACACGCCGCCGCCGACCAGGAACGATGCGCGGGCGCCGCGCTTTCGCGTCCTGTCGCCGCGGACGGCGCTGCTCACGCTGCCGACCTTCGGCGACCGCTACGCTCCGCTGATCGAGGAGCTGATCGCCGCGCACCGCCGCGAGATCGTCGCGCGACCGAACCTGATCATCGACGTGCGCAGGAACAACGGCGGATCGGACAGCTCCTACGCGCCGATCGTGCCGATCGTGGCGGCGAACGTCACGCGCACCCCGAACGCCGAGTTCCTCGCGACTCCGGACAACATCGCCGCGAGCGAGGCGGTCTGCAAGCTGCCGGAAGTGGCCGCTGCGGTGTGCTCGAAGTTCATGGCGCCGGTGATCGAAGCGATGAAGGCAGCGCCGAGCGGAAGCTACGTGCTGCCCACGGGCGCACCTCGGATCGAGGTCGAAGTTCCGCACCGGGTGCTGGCGAGCCCGCGCCGGGTTGCAGTGATGATCGACCGCAGCTGCGGCAGCTCGTGCGAGGAGTTCGTGCTCGTCGTGCGGCAGAGCTTCAAGGTCAAGACGTTCGGGCGGCCGACCGCCGGCTCGCTCGACTACTCGAACCTGCGACCGCACGACCTGCCTGCAGGCAAGCGGCGGATCTTCTACGCGACGTCGCGCTCGCTGCGGCTGCCATCGAATCCGATCGACGCGAGCGGCATCGGGCCAGACCAGCTGTTGCCGATCCCGGAGAGCGAAGCGGCGTTCGCCGCCGAGGTCGAGACCGTCCGCGGCGTCCTCGAGGGACGGGATCCGTTTCGGTAGCTGCGGCTACCTGCGCCGCAGATAGTGCACGAACTCGTCGTTCGCGCTCGTCTGCTCGAGGAGCACGTTGCCGGTCTGGCGCGCGAACGCCTGGAAGTCGCGCACCGAGCCGGGATCGGTTGCGACGACCTTGAGGACGTCGCCGCTCGCCATGTCGGCGAGCGCCTTCTTCGCCTTCAGGATCGGCAGCGGACAGTTGAGGCCGCGGGTGTCGATCTCCCTGGTCGCTTCGACGCTCATTCGGTGTCCACCTCGATCGCCCGCTTGCCTGGCGGCAGCTCCATCCACTGTGGCTCGACGCCGCGCGAGCGCAGCCAGTCGGCCATCGCGCGGCCGGTTCCCGCCGGCCAGCACCGCACCTTGTCGGGCGCGAACAGGCGGTAGTCGACGAGCTCGGGCGAGAGCACGATCTCGCCGCGCGCCGCCGCATGGTAGGCGATGATCACCTGGTTCATGCGCAGGAACTCGTAGACCCCGATCAGCGCGAGCGAATCGACGGTGAGCGACGTCTCCTCGGCGACCTCGCGGCGAATGCCGTCCTCGGGCGTCTCGCCCGCTTCCATGAAGCCGGTGATGAGGCCGAAGAACTTTCCCGGCCACGCGGCGTTCCTCGCCAGCAGCACCTCGCCGTCGCGGTCGACGAGCTCGATCACCGCGGCGAGCACCGGAGTCGGGTTGTTCCAGTGCGTCCAGCCGCACGCCGGGCAGCGCAGCCGCGTCTTCGCGCCGCCGTCCTCCTCGGCGACGATCGGCGCGAGCGCGGTGCCGCAGGCGAGGCAGAACTTCGCGTCCGCCATCACGAAGCCCCCACGCTTGCGGCGTGCGCCGCGGCGCTGCCCCCCGGGGGGGCGTTCGCGCCTTGGGGCGGCCTGGCGGCGCTCATGCAGGAAAGACGCCGGTCGAGAGGTAGCGATCGCCGCGGTCGCAGACGACGAAGACGATCGTCGCGTGCTCGACCTGCGCGGAGATCTGCAGCGCGACCCAGCACGCGCCCGCCGACGAGATGCCGGCGAAGATGCCTTCTTCGCGCGCCAGCCGGCGCGCCATCTCCTCGGCGTCGTTCTGGCTGACGAGGACGAGCTCGTCGACCGCCTTCGGGTCGTAGATTTTCGGCAGGTATTCCTCCGGCCACTTGCGGATGCCGGGGATGCGCGAGCCCTCGTTCGGCTGCGCGCCGATGATTCGCACCTTCGGGTTCTGTTCGCGCAAATAGCGCGAGACACCGGTGATCGTGCCGGTTGTCCCCATCGCGCTCACGAAGTGGGTGATGCGGCCGCCGGTGTCGCGCCAGATCTCCGGGCCCGTCGTCTCGTAGTGAATGCGCGGGTTGTCGGGGTTGGCGAACTGGTCGAGGACGCGCCCCTTGCCGTCCCTCTCCATCTGCGACGCCAGGTCGCGCGCGTATTCCATGCCGCCCGATCGCGGTGTCAGGACGAGCTCGGCACCGAACGCCTTCATCGTCTGCGCGCGCTCGACGCTCAGGTCTTCGGGCATCACGAGGACCATCCGGTAGCCGCGGATCGCCGCCGCCATCGCCAGCGCGATTCCGGTGTTGCCGGAGGTCGCTTCGATCAGCGTGTCGCCGGGCTTGATCGTGCCGCGTTCCTCGGCGCGGCGGATCATGCTGATCGCAGGCCGGTCCTTCACCGAGCCGGCGGGGTTGTTGCCCTCGAGCTTGCCGAGGACGACGTTGCCGCGCGCCGCGTTGTCGGCGCCCGGCACGCGCACCAGGCGCACCATCGGCGTGGCGCCGATCACGTCTTCGATCGTGGGGTAGGTCGGCGCGGAGTCGCTCATCGTCAGGTTGCGATCAGCTGGTGCCTCGGGTCGGAATCGAACCGACACTCCTCGCGGAACGGGATTTTGAGTCCCGCGCGTCTACCAATTTCGCCACCGAGGCAGGGAGCAAGCGGAAGGAAGCCAGTTTGCCATAGGCCCTAGACTGCACGCCGGCCGCACCCCGGAACACCGCATGCCACCGCTGCTTCCCGCCACGCAGGCGCTCCTGCTCGCCAACGTCGCGATCTTCTTTCTCGGCCAGCTGCTCGGAGGGGGCCTGCTGTCGACCTTCGAGCTGTGGCCGATCGGCGCCGAGTTCCGGCCGTGGCAGATCGTCACCTATTCGTTCCTGCACGCCAATTTCAGCCACCTGTTCTTCAACATGCTCGGGCTGTGGATGTTCGGCACCGAGCTCGAGCACGTCTGGGGGCAGCGCCGCTTCGTCGTCTTCTACTTCGCGAGCGTCGTCGCAGCGGCGCTCACGCAGCTGCTCGTCAACTACGTGATGGGCGGCGGCGGGCCGACCGTCGGCGCCTCTGGCGGCCTGTTCGGGCTCCTGCTCGCGTTCGCGATGCTGTTCCCGAACCGCACGATCCTGCTCTTCTTCGTCATCCCGATGAAGGCGAAGTGGCTGGCCGTGCTGTACGGGGTCCTCGAGCTCTATCAGGGCGTCTACGTGATGAACTCGGGAATCGCGCACTTCGCGCACCTCGGCGGCATGCTCGGCGGCTACCTGACCCTGCGATACTGGCGCGGCCAGGCGCCGTTCGGCCGCCGCTGACGGCCGGCCGTCGGCAAAGGGCGCAGGCACGATGCGTGCAAGCGCTCATGCTGATGCCTGGCCAACGGAGGCTGCCATGCGCCTCGTTTCGTCGTTCCGATTTCGTCCCGCGTCCTTGCAGGTCCGCGCTGCGGTCTGGCGACGCACGATCGCCGCACTCGTCGCTCTGGCGGGGCTCGCCGGCGTCGCCGTCGCGGCCGACGAGCCCGCGGCGAGCGCGACCGACACGCGCGCCGTCGTCGCTCGCCTCGAAGCCAACAAGGCCGCGCTCCTGCGTGCCAGCAGCGCAGTCGTCGGCATCGAGACGATCGCCGTCGAGGACGCGCGCTCGATCGCGACGCTCGGCCGCGAGCGACAGGGCTCGGGCATCCTGATCGGCGACGACGGCCTCGTGCTGACGATCGGCTACCTGATCCTCGAGGCCGACCACGTCGACCTGCTCGCCGCCAGCGGCCGCCGCGTCCCGGCGCGCGTCGTCGCATACGACCTGGCGTCGGGGTTCGGCCTCGTGCAGGCGCTCGCACCGCTCGGCATCGCGCCCGCGCCGCTCGGCGTCTCGGCGAAGGTCGCGGGCGACGATCCGCTGCTCGTCGCGAGCGGCGGCGACGACCGCGACCTCAGCCTCGCGCGCATGGTTTCGCGGCGTCCGTTCTCGGGCTACTGGGAATACCACATCGACGACGCGCTCTTCACTGCGCCGGCGCGCACCGACCATAGCGGCGCCGGGCTCTTCACCGCCGAAGGCGAGCTCGTCGGCGTCGGCTCGCTGCTCGTCGGCAACGCCGCCGGGACCGGCTCGCCGTCGATCCGCGGCAACATGTTCGTGCCGATCGATTTGCTGAAGCCGATCCTCGGCGAGTTGCGCGCGCGCGGCAGCGCGCGCAACAGCACGCGGGCGTGGCTCGGCGTCAACTGCGTCGAGATCGGCGGCGCGGTGCACGTCGTCCGGCTCTCCCCCGACAGTCCGTCGGAGGCCGCCGGCCTGCAGCGCGGCGACGTCATCGTCGCCGTCGACGGCGTTCCCGTCACCGATCTCACGAACTTCTACCAGGCGCTCTGGCGCGGCGACGGCGCCGACCGCGACGTCGTCCTCGAGATCAAGCGCGGCGACGACACGCTGAAGACCACCGTCCACGCGATCGACCGCATGAGGACGTTGAGTCGCCCCAAGGGCGTGTGAGTCGCCGCGATCGAGCCGGCACAAGGCCGCCCCCGGCCGATTTCAATAGCCGCGGGCGCGGTCGACCTCGTTCGGAAGCGGGTCGCCGCGCTCGAACGCGTTCGCGCTGACGACGAACTGCTCGGCGACTGTCTCGGTCGAAGGCTGGGCAGCGATGTGCGGCGTGATCGTGATTCCGGCGACCGTCCAGAGCGGATCGTCAGCCGGCAGCGGCTCGTGGCGTTGGACGTCGAGCGCAGCGCCGGCGAGATGTCCCGAGCGCACCGCGGCGATCAGGTCGGCTTCGACGATGTGCGCGCCGCGCGCGACGTTGATGACGTAGCCGCCGCGCGGCATCGCCGCGAACGCAGCGGCGTCGAGGATGTTCTCGGTCTCGCGCGTCAGCGGCAGCGCGCAGACGACGATGTCGCTCGCCGCGAGCAGCGCGTGCAGCGTCTCGGTCGAGCGCCGGTTCCAGCCGCGCACGACGAGCCCGCAGCGCTCGAGCCACGCCGCGATCTCGCCGCCGGTCGCCCCGGTGCCGAGGACGCCGACGCGGTGGCGCGCGATCGGCAGCGGCCGCCGCGTCCACGCCCGCTCGCGTTGCTGCGCTTCGTAGCGCTCGAGCTCACGCGCGTGGCGAAGCGCCATCGCGACGACGAACTGTGCGATCCCGGCCGCCTGCTCGCGGTCGACGACGCGCGAGACGCGAACGTCGGACGCGAGCTCGGGAGCGAGCAGCTTCTCGACGCCGGCAGCGACCGAGCAGACCCAGCGCAGCCGAGGCAGCCGTGCCGCCAGGCCGCGCGGCATCTGCCAGCCGAGCACGACGTCGACATCGGCGAGGTCGGTGTCGCTCAGCGCCGAGCGGTACTCGACGAGCTCGATCGCCGGCGCGCGCTCGCGGATCGCGTCGATGAAGATCGCCGCCGGCATCGGCTGCGTCGCGACGAGGACCTTCATCGCCGCTCCGCGAGACCGTCGGCGACGGTCGGATGGCGCAGGACGACGCGCAGCTCGCGCTTCATCCGCTCGTTGACGAGGCGCCGCGACTCGGCGAGAAAGCTCATCTGCAGCGGCGACAGCCGCGTCGCCGCTTCGGCGCGCGAGACGCGGGGCGGCCGCGGCAGCGCGAAGCGATCGGCGACGAGGTCGAAGTAGTCGCCCATCTTCAGCGCGCTGTCGTCGACGACGTTGACGATGCGCTGAGCGCGGCCGCGGTGCAGTGCAGCGACGCACGCTCTCGCGAGGTCGTCGGCGTGGACGTGGCCGGTGTAGACGTCGTCCTCGGCGGCGAGCACCGGCGTGCCGCGAACGACGCGCTCGCGCGGGTCGCCGCCGGCGCGGTCGAGCGCGTAGATGCCGGGGACGCGCAGCACCGTCGCCGCGGCACGGTGGCGACGGCCGAAGCGGCGCACGCGCTCTTCGGCGTCGACGCGGCGGCGCGCGCGGTCGGTCGTCGGCCGCGCCGGCGCAGTCTCGGCAGTCGTTGCGCCGGCGCGGTCGCCGTACACGCCCGTCGTCGACGCGTAGACGATCCGGCGCAGCCGTGGAGAGCGCTGGAGCGCGTGCAGGAGATGCGCGGTGCGCGCGTCGCGCGCGCCGTTCTGCGCAGGAGGCGCGAGGTGGAGCGCAGCGTCGGCGAGCGCAGCGAGCCGCGCGAGCGACGCCGGAACGTCGAGGTCGCCGCGCAACGGAACGACTCCGGCGGCGCGCAGCGCCTCGACGCGCGCCGGCGTCGACGTCAGCGCGAGCACACGCCAGCGCCGCGCGAGCAAGGCGACGACGCGCAGCCCGACGTCGCCGCAGCCGATGATGAGCAGCACCGGTCTCTTGAAGCGGGTCGGTCGGTCGGTCACCATGGTGGGGTCGCTGTCGCGCCCGGCGGCCGGGCGCGACGGCAACGGGCAGAATCGCGCGAGTCTAGGCGACGCGTCCGCGTCCGCTCCATCCAGCTCCATGCCCTTCACCGTCACCGTCCAACCGAGCGGCAAGACCTTCAGCGTCGACCGCGACGAGCCGATCCTGCACGCTGCGATTCGCCAGGGCGTCGGCCTGCCGTACGGCTGCCGCGACGGCGCGTGCGGCTCGTGCAAGTGCCGGATGCTCGAAGGCCGCGTCATCCACGGCGCGCACCAGCAGAAGGCGCTCAGCCACGAAGAGGAGAGCGCCGGCCTCATCCTCACGTGCCAGGCGGCGCCGCAGACCGACATCGTGCTCGAGGCGCGCACGGTTCCCGGCGCCGGCGACTTCGCGATCCGCAAGATGCCGAGCCGCGTGATGGCGATCGAGAAGGCCGCACCCGACGTCGCCATCGTGCGGCTGCAGCTGCCCGCGAACGACCTCTTCCAGTACCGCGCCGGCCAGTACGTCGAGTTCATCCTGCGCGACGGCGCGCGGCGCAGCTACTCGATGGCCAACGCGCCGCACACCGTCGTCGACAAGCCGCAGGTCGAGCTGCACATCCGCCATCTGCCGGGAGGCAAGTTCACCGACCACGTCTTCGGCGCGATGAAGGAAAAGGAGATCCTGCGCGTCGAAGGGCCCTTCGGCAGCTTCTTCCTCCGCGAAGACTCCGACAAGCCGATCATCCTGCTCGCGTCGGGGACGGGGTTCGCGCCGATCAAGGCGATCCTCGAGCACATGATGTGGAAGAACATCGAGCGCAAGGCCGTTCTCTACTGGGGTTGCCGGAGCCGCGCCGACCTCTATCTCCACGACTGGGCAGAAGAAGCGACGAAGAAGCTGCCGACCCTGCGCTACGTTCCCGTGCTCTCCGAAGCGAAGCCCGAGGACGGCTGGCAAGGCCGTACCGGCTTCGTCCACCACGCCGTGATGCACGACTTTCCGAACCTGCTCGAGCACCAGGTCTACGCGTGCGGCGTGCCGATCATGGTCGAATCCGCGAAGCGCGACTTCATCGCTCGCTGCGGCTTGCCCGACGACGAGTTCTACGCCGACGCGTTCACGTCCGAAGCCGACAAGCACGGCCCGTAGCAGCCGCGTCGGCGTTGTCGGAGAACGACGACGCCGCGGCGCACCCCGGCCCCACACCGCCGGAAGGCCTCTCCCGATTCGATCGCCTTCGCCATCCGGCGAAGCTGGGCCATGCCCGGTCGCGGTCGATTGCCCGGCCGGCCCCGTCCACACGCTCACGGAGACATTGCCATGCTCAACCGCCCGCTCACCACCACGCTCGCCGCCGTCGCGGTCGCCGCGACCGCGGCGTGCACGACGACGCCGTCGACCGCGCCCGGTTACTCGCCCGGGTACTACCCGCCAGCGCCGGTGTCGTCGTATTCGCGGCCGGTGCCGTACTCCGACGAAGGCACCGTCCGCGCAGTCGACGTCATTCCGGTGGCGTCGCGGCCCTCGGGTGCCGGTGCAATCCTCGGCGCCATCGTCGGCGGCGTGGTCGGCAACCAGTTCGGCAGCGGCTCGGGTCGCGCGCTCACGACGATCGGCGGCGCGGTCGCCGGCGGCGTCGCCGGCAACGCGGTCGAGCAGCGGACGCGCCGCGCCGACGAGGTTTATCGCGTCTCGGTCCGCTTCGACGACGGCAGCATCCGCGACTTCGACTACCAGCAGGTCGGCGGCCTGCGCGTCGGCGATCGCGTCCGCCTCGTCGACGGCCAGCTGCACATGCTGCAGTGAATCGCCAGCCCGGCCGCAGTGCGGCCGGGCTTCAACTCCGCGACCTTCGGCTGGCGCCGGGTCGGCGAGAGGGTCCCGGGTTCGCGCGCGCTCCCCGCGCGAAGCGCGCGATCCGACGGTAACGCCGCAGTAACGCGCAACGACCTAAGCTGCGGCCGCCTGTCGCGGCGGAGCTTCATCGTTTACCCCCGCGCCGGGTGATGGATCGGCCAGGGCTTCTCTGGCACGATTGCCGAGATCGATTGTCAAGGTGCGCTTCCGGCTGGCAACAGGGCGCCGGAGGTTTCGCTTCTTGGGTGGTCGACATGCGGGAGGCTCGACATGAAGTACGCGTCCACGGCCGAGGGAGGGAACACCCGCGTCGGCATCTTCCGCCAGCATTCGCTTGCGAGGGCCTTGACTCTCGCAGCTTGCCTCGGCGCCACCACGGCCGCCTTCGGCCAGGCCGGCAACGCGAGTGGACAGGCCAGCGACTCGCTGGAGCATTGCAACAAGACGCTCGGTGTGCTGCGCATCCAGGAAGACACCGGCTCCGCGTGGTATCGCTATTACGGAGCGCGTCTCGGCTCGACTGCGCCCTTGCTCAACATGATGATCCTGCAGTCCAACTGCTTCGTCGTCGTCGAGCGTGGCACCGGTGAGCGAGACCTGAGCGACGAAACGCGGCGCGCACGCGGCGACGAGGCGCGCGAGAGCGGAACGCGCGGCAAGGGCCAGCAGGTCGTCGCCGACTATCTGCTCAAGCCCGAGATCGTGATGGCGAACAAGGACAACGAGGGCGCCAGGATGGGCGGCATCGGCAACATGTTCGGCCGAGCCGGCTCGCTGATCGGCAACCTCAACGTCAAGTCGAGCGAGGTCGGGACGGTGTTGACGCTGGTCGACATCCGGTCGACCGTGAGACTCGCGGCCGCCGAGGGATATTCGAAGAACACGAGCGTCGGCTTCGGCGGCGCCAGCTGGGGAAGCAGCGGCGCGCTCGCGGGCAGCGCGTACACCAACACCGACGAGGGCAAGCTCGTCAGTTCTGCCTTCTTCGACGCCTACAACAAGCTCGTGATCGCGGTTCGCCAGTACAAGGCACAAACGGTCGAGGGCGGCCTGGGCGAAGGCGGAGCGCTCGGCGTCCAGGGCGGCACGACGAAGGCGTCGAAGAAGGTCGGCAAGTAGGCCGCTCGCCAAAATGAACGCGCTTCGAGCGTCGGTTCGACTCGTCGTCTTCGCAACGATCGGACTGACGGCCGCAACGGCGAGTGCGCAGGAGTACGGCGTCTATCTCAAGTGCAAGGGCCAGGTCCAGGTCAACGGCCGGTCGAAGAACGCGCACCTCGATCTCGCCCTGCGGCGCAACAGCTCGCTCGCGCTCATCGAGAGCTCCGACGTGTTGCCGGTCGGTGACAGGATGAGGCTCGAGATCACGCCCGCGTTCTATTCGATGGTCTTTCGTGCGCCCGTGCCGACCAGCGCCGTCTACCACGACTGGCTCAGAGGGACGCTGATCGTCTGGAGCCCGGTGCTGCGCGAGCTGCAGACCATCCGCATTTCGGTCGACAGGCAGAGCGCAGCGCTCGAAGGCGACATGCGTGACATCAACGACCGCTCGATCGGACGTCTGAAGATGCGCTGCGCGCCGAGCGACAACGACAGCGCGCCGGAGCCGAAGTTCTGACGCCTTGAAGCGGCGCAGTGCCCTCGGCACGATCGGAGCAGCCATCGCGGGCATGCTCGGGCGGGCGTTGGCGCAAGCCAGGCCGCTCCGCTTCATCGTGCCCTACCCGCCGGGAGGCCCGCTCGACCTCGTCGCGCGCGCGCTCTCGGAGCGCGTCAAGGACAGCCTCGGCGTCGTCATCGTCGAGAACCGTGCCGGTGCCGGCGGCAACATCGGCGCCGACGTCGTCGCCAAGTCGGCGCCCGATGGCATGACGATCGTCATGGGCGCGGTCGCGACGCACGCGATCAATCCCTGGCTGTACGCCAAGCTGCCGTACGACCCGATCCGCGACTTCACGCCGATCACCGGCGTCGCGCGGGTTCCGAACGTCCTCGTGATGACTCCCGCGAACGCTTCGCGGCTCGCCATCGCAAGCGTCGCCGACCTGGTCGCCTACGCGAAACGGAATCCAGGCAAGCTCAACTACGGCTCGGGCGGGATCGGCAGCGCCGGCCACCTCGCCGGCGAGATGTTCAAGACCCAAGCCGGGGTCTACATGGTCCACATCCCGTATCCCGGCGGCAACCCGGCGCAGCTCGCGCTCCTCGCCGGTCAGGTCGACCTCAACTTCGACAACCTCGCCGCGGCGTCGGCGAACGTCAAGGCCGGCAAGCTGAAGGCGCTCGCGGTGACGACGGCGCAGCGCTCGAGCGCGATGCCCGAGGTGCCGACGATCGCCGAATCGGGCGCCAAGCTCGGCCTCGCGCGCTTCGACATCGACACCTGGTTCGGCATCTTCGGCCCGGGGCACCTGCCGGCCGAGACGACGGCGAGGCTCAACAAGGCGTTCGTCGACGCCCTCGCGAGCAGCGAACTGAAGAGCCGCCTCGCGAGCCTCTACGCCGAGCCGATGGCGATGACGCCGGAAGGCTTCGGCGCCTTCGTCAAGGCCGAGCTCGCGAAGTACGAGCCGCTCGTCAAGGCGTCGGGAGCCCGGGTCGAGTGAGCCGGTGGGCCGAGGGGCCTTCGATAGAATCGATCGCTCCTCTCTCCGGCCCCTTCCGAGCGCGAATGACCCCGACCCAGACCGACCTGCAACGCGAGCTCGCGACGCTGCTGGTCGACGCTCTCAACCTCGACATCGCCCCGGAATCCATCGATCCCGAAGCGGCCCTCTACGGCGAGGGCCTCGGCCTCGACTCGATCGACATCCTCGAGGTCGCGCTGGTCGTCTCGCAGCGCTACGGCTTCCAGCTGCGTTCCGACGACGAGGAGAACGTGCGCATCTTCAAGTCGCTCGCCAGCCTGGCGGACCACGTCGCCGCGCACCGCAAGAGCTAGGGCCTGTTCACGCCATGGGACTCCGCCTCGTCGCGGCGGCACTGGCGGGCGCCGCATATCTCGGCGGCTCGCACTGGCTGATGACGAGCGCGCCGGCGTCGCCGTGGAACGCGGTCGTGATCGTCGCGCCGATGCTCGTCGCCGCGGCGGTCGTCGCCTGGCAGCGACGCCAGCGCGCGCTCGCCTTCACGCTCGCCGCCGCGACCGCGGCGCTCGTCGTCCAGGCCGATCGCGGCGGCGGCGTCGCCGCCGAGACGCTCTATCTCGGCCAGCACGTCGCGATCCACCTCCTGCTCGCGTACGTCTTCGGCAGCACACTGGCCGCCGGCCGCGAGCCGCTCGTGAGCGCGCTCGCACGACGCGTCCACGGCGGCCTGACGCCGGCCATGGTCGCGTATTCGCGCAAGGTCAACATCGCGTGGACGCTGTACTTCGTCGCCATGGCGGTGGTCTCGGTCGTCGTCTTCGCGACCGCGCCGTTCGCGGTCTGGGCGGCGTTCGCGAACCTCGTGACGCCGCTCGCGATCGTCGCGATGTTCGTCGGCGAATACCTGCTGCGCTACCGCATCCATCCCGAGTTCGAACGGGCGACGCTGGCGCAGGCGGTGCGGGCATATGCCGACCGGGCCACGCCGCATGACTGACGCTTGGCCGATCGTCGCCGGCGAGCTCGACGCGCCGTTCGCCAACGTTGTCGGCGGCGGCGTGCGCACGCGCCGCGAGCTCGTCGCCGACGCCACCGCCCTCGCCGAGCGGCTGCCGGCGAGCGGCGCGATGCTCAACCTCTCGACCGATCGCTATCGCTTCGCCGTCGGCCTCGGCGCGGCGCTGCTGCGCGGGCAGACGAGCCTCCTTCCGCCCAACCACCTCGCCGACACGGTCGCGCGCTTGCGGATGCGCTTCGCCGGCGTCTACGCGCTCGTCGACGGCGACGACGACGAGCACGGCCTGCCGACGGTTCGCCACGCCGACCGATTCGCCGCCGGCGACGACATCGATCGCATCCCCGCCGTCGACGCGCGGCTGGTCGCCGCCCACGTCCTGACATCGGGATCGACCGGCGATCCGGTGCCGCACGCAAAGCCGTGGGGGCTGCTCGTCGCCAACGCGCGCGCCGAAGCGGCACGACTCGCCGCCGCGCTCGGCCGCGCCGACCTGCGCACCGTCTCGATCGTCGCGACGGTTCCGGCGCAGCACATGTACGGCTTCGAGTCGAGCGTGCTGCTCGCGCTGCACGGCGGCGCGACGCTCGGCGCTTCGCGTCCGTTCTTTCCGGCCGACGTCGCGGCGGCCCTCGCCGAAGCGCCGGCGCCGCGCCTGCTCGTGACGACACCGTTCCACTTGAAGACGATCGTCGACGCCGACATCGCGATCGCTTCGCCTGCGCTCGTCCTCTGCGCGACCGCGCCGCTGTCGCCGCAGCTCGCGGCACGCGCCGAGGCGCGCCTCGGTGCGCCGCTGCTCGAGATCTATGGCTGCACCGAGGCCGGCCAGGTCGCGACGCGGCGCACCGTCGCCGGCGCCGAGTGGCACACGTTCGATGGCGTCCGCATCGACGGCGACGGCGACGCGGTCACCGTCAGCGGCGGCCACGTCCCCGAGCCGACCGTGCTCGCCGATGTCCTCGAGGTGACGGGCGCGACGACGTTCAAGCTGCTCGGCCGCTCGAACGACCTGATCAACGTCGCCGGCAAGCGCAGCTCGATCGCGCACCTCAACTTTCATCTCAACACGATTCGCGGCGTCGTCGACGGCGCGTTCTGGATGCCGCCCGACGACGACGCGAACGCGGTCGTGCGCCTCGTCGCGTTCGTCGTCGCGCCAGGCGTCGAGCGCGAGCAGATCGTCGCCGCGCTGCGCGACCGCGTCGACGCCGCGTTCCTGCCGCGCCGCCTCGTCCACGTCGACGCGCTGCCGCGCGAGGCGACCGGCAAGCTCACGGCCGAGCGCATGGCCGCATTCGCGAAGCGGCTGCTGCACGGCGAGGCGCGATGAGCGACGTCGTCGCGACTGCGCACGTCGAGGTCGGCGCCGACCATCCGGCGTTCGTCGGCCACTTCCCCGGCCGGCCGCTGCTGCCGGGAGTCGCGATCCTCGCCGCCGCGCTCGAAGCGGCGGCGGCCGAGCCGCGTTTCGCAGCAGCGGTCGGCGACGCTCCGCGGCTCTCTTGGGTCAAGTTCCTCGCTCCGGTCGACCCGCGCTCGTCGCTCACGATCTCGCTTCGTCTGGGCGATGCCGCGATCGACTGGCAGGTCGACGCGCGCGACGGCCCGGTCGCGAGCGGCAGGATCGCGCGCGCCGACCGAGCGGTCGCGGAGACGGCGCGATGAAGGCCGACGGCGCGGCGGCGCCGACCCAATGGACGCGCCAGCGCGAACGCAGCAACCGCTTCCTGCTCCTCCTCATGCGCTGGCTCGCGCTCGCGCTCGGCAGACGCGTCGCGCGCGCGTTGCTCCATCCGATCGCCTGCTGGTTCGTCCTCGATCGCACGACGCGCGCGCACTCGGCGCGCTACCTCTCGCGCGCACTGGCGCGACCGGCGACCTGGGGCGACGTCTACCGGCACGTCCACGCGTTCGCGTCGACCGTGCTCGACCGCGTCTACCTGCTGCAGGAGCGCTTCGGCGAGTTCCGCTTCACGGCCAGCGGCGTCGACGCGATCCTCGTCCCGTTCGCGCGCGGCGATGGCGTGCTCGCGTTCGGCGCGCACCTGGGCAGCTTCGAGGCGCTGCGCATGATCGGCCACGACAAGGGGCTGCGCATCGCGATGATCATGTACGAGGACAACGCGCGCCTGATCAACGAGACGCTCTCGGCGCTGGCGCCGAAGGCCGAGCTGCGGACGATCGCCCTCGGCCGCGTCGATGCGATGCTGTCGCTGCGCCGCTGGCTCGATGAAGGCGGCGTCGCCGGCCTGCTCGCGGACCGCACGATCGCGGCCGGCTCGCAGCGCTCGAAGCTGGTCGCGATTCCGTTCCTCGGCATCCCCGCGCTCTTCGCCGACGGCCCGTTCCGGCTCGCCGCGATGCTCAGGCGCCGGGTCGTCTTCATGGCGGGCCTCTATCGCGGCGGCCGCGACTACGAACTGCGCTTCGTCGAGCTCGCCGACTTCGCCGGCCTCGACGCCGCCGGCCGCGACGCCGCGGTGCGGGCGGCGCTCGAGCGCTACGTCGCGACGCTCGAGGCGCTCTGCCGCGAAGCGCCGTACAACTGGTTCAACTTCTTCGACTTCTGGGCCGACGCCGATGGGACGCCCGCCCCCGATGCGAAGAGCTGATCGGCGCAGCGCGATCGCCGGGCGGCTGGTCGCGCTCGCGCTTGCCTGCGCGTTCGTCCTCGCATCGCCTCCCAGCGCGGTCGCCGCCGCGTTCGACCTCGAAGCGCTCACCGCTCTGCTCGCGAAGGTCCGGTCGGGCGAGGCGACGTTCGTCGAGACGCGCCGCATCGAGATGCTCGATCGCACGCTGACCTCGTCGGGCAGGCTGACGTTCAAGGCGCCCGACGTCTTCGTTCGCGAGACGCTGAGGCCGCGCCACGAGAAGCTCGCCGTCGACGGCAACACGCTGACGATGAGCATCGGCGAGCGGAGCCGCACGCTGCAGCTCGACGCCTCGCCCGAGGCCGCGGTGATCGTCGAAGCGATCCGCGGCACCTTGACCGGCAATCGCGTCGCGCTCGAGCGCCTGTTCGAGACGCGCGTCGGCGGCGACGCGTCCGCGTGGACGCTCGAGCTCGTGCCGCGCGACTTGCGCCTGCGCGGCCAGGTCGCTTCGGTGCGCCTTGCGGGACGCGAGAGCGCCGTGCGCGAGGTCCGCGTGCTGCTTGCCGACGGCGACCACTCGGTGATGACGATCGAGCCGATCGCGACACCGCGTGCCGCGCCGTGACGCCGATCTCAGTCGCGCCAACTCTGTTTGGCACGCGGCCGGCGAGCGGCGGGTACGCCTCGGGCTGCCGGCGGCAGTGCCGGCCATCACAGGCTAGAAGTACTCCGTTCCGACTTGGCGCGATGAGACCGCCAAACGGCCGCCGTCACCCAAGTCGCACCCACCACTCACCGTCCGAGCTCTGGCAATACGTTCG
>Ga0070683_100001825_pt1 | contig 16608 bp, 21 predicted proteins | sample KBSC713LmetaG_FD_64662 | JGI IMG/M metagenome (GOLD analysis project Ga0070683, IMG submission 64662) | Corn rhizosphere microbial communities from Kellogg Biological Station, Michigan, USA - KBS C7.1-3L metaG | ecosystem: Host-associated > Plants > Roots > Rhizosphere ...
GGATTGGCGTGGCAAGGCAAGTCCTGCAGCCCTAGCGGACGGTGACGGGCACGCCCGTCCGCACTTCGCCGCCATTCCATTGCAGCGACGCTGTCTCCCTGTAGCTGTGCTTGCCGGCGCGCGTGTCGTAGAGAACCGCGATGGCGCTGCCGCATCCGGTCACGGGACCGAGCGACAGATGATCGTTGAAGAGCCCGGGCGGGGCGGGGTTCCCGTTCGATACAGGCACTCCGAGCGACTGCATGTAGACGCTGGCCGGAACCGCGCGCTCGCCGCTGCCGAGGCCCACGCCCAGCCGCGTGCCGGTGGCCTGGTCGGAGCCGATGTCGGAGACCTGGATGCGGTACTGCAGCTCGGCGCCGGGGCGCACGGCCACGGAGCGGCTCCACACGTGTGCGCCGGCTCGCCTGACCGTGACGCCTACCGACAGCCTTGCGTCGGGAGCGCTGCACGCCGGCTTTGCGACGCTGCTGCCGCCACATCCCGCCAACGCCAAGCCGGCGGCGACAAGGCACAAGCTCCCGGCCCGTACGGACATCTCACGCGCTGGATTCCGCGCTGAAAGCGCCTGGAAACGGCGCGTGTTCGCGCGCTTACTCGCCGGCGTGCGCGGCGATCACTTCGCTGAGCCCCCGAAGCTGGCGCCCGTCGGCGTCGAAATTCTCGGGCGCGAGCCACTCCTCGTACGCCCTGCGCAGCGCGGGCCACTCGTCATCGGTGATCGCGAACCAGGCGGTGTCGCGGTTGCGGCCCTTCACCACCTGATGCTTGCGGAACACTCCCTCGAAGTGGAAGCCGAAGCGCTCGGCCGCGCGGCGCGACGCCTGGTTGAGCGCGTTGGTCTTCCACTCGAGGCGCCGGTAGCCGAGATCGTCGAGCGCCTCGCGCGCGAGCAGGAAGATCGCCTCGGTGGCGGCGGCGCTGCGGCGGAGCTCCGCGCCAAGCCAGATGTGGCCGATCTCGATCGTGCCGTGGTCCGGCGTGATGCGCAGGTACGAGGCGATGCCCGCGGGCTGCTCCTCCGGCAGCAGCTCGATCGTGAAGAAGAGCGGGTCCTCCGAGTGTGCAGTCTCCTCCAGCCGGGCGCGTAGCCCGTTGGCATCCTCGTAGGGGCCGTACGGGAGATAGGTCCAGTGCTCTGGGTCGCCCGCCGGCGCGTGCGACGAGCGGAAGAGCGGCTCGGCGTCGGTCGCGGGATCGATCGGGCGCAGGCGCACGCGGCTTCCCTCGAGCGGCCGGCGTTCGGGCCGACGGGCGGGCGTCCAGTCGACGCGTTCTCCGATGGGTGGCGGCTCGGGCATGGGCGTGCATTGTCCTTGAGCTGCCGTACTGCCGTACGCTGGCGTGCCGTGCAGCTGCATCCACTGGCCCAGCGGTTTGCCGAGGTGGCCGGCGCCTACGAGCGCGGGCGGCCGGACTACCCGCCGGCGGTGGTGGGAGCGCTCGCGGCCGAGCTCGCGATTCCGCCCGGTGCGCGCGTGGTCGATCTAGGGGCGGGAACGGGCAAGCTCACGCAGTCGCTGGTGCGTGCGGGGTACGACGTAGTGGCGGTGGAGCCGCAGGAGGCTCTGCGCTCGGTGCTGGCGTCGAAGCTGGGTGTTGAACGCGTGAAGGAGGGCACGGCCGAAGCGATCCCGCTTCCGGACGACTCCGTTGCGGCGGTCACCGTGGCGGACGCGTTCCACTGGTTCGACCAGGCGGCCGCACTCGAGGAGATCCGTCGCGTGCTGCGCCCGGGCGGCGGCCTGGCGGTTCTCTTCAACGTGCCGGATTGGACCGGGACAGGGTGGGCCGACGAGGTCGGCACGTTGATGATGGAGTCCCGCCCCGAGCACCCGGGTTTCGACGGTCGGCCATGGCACGAGTCCGTCCGGGAGTCCGCCGGCTGGAGCGAGCCGCGCGAGGTTCGGGTGACCACCAATCAGGCAGCGAGCGTGGAGCGCCTGCTCGACTTCCTGGGGTCGGCCAGCTGGGTGGCCGCGATGCCGGCGGACGAACGTGGCGAGCTGCTCGCGAAGATCGAGTCGATCGTCCGCGCCGGCGAGATGCCGTCCGAGCTGCCGGTCCAGGTCGTCATCGGCCTGACGACCACGACCTGACGCGCGCCTAGTGCCGACGCGCCCACTTGCGTCTCACCCGCTGTGGCGCGGGTAGGAGACGCGACGTGGCGACTCAGGACGGACCAACCCTCGGCGAGGAGGCACGCAACGCGATCGCGCGGCTCTTGATCGAGCGGGTGCGCCAGGACAAGTATCCAAGCGCGACCCACATGGATCTGATCGAGCAGACGATGCCGCCGTATCTCATGCGCGACTACCTCAACGTCCTGCTCGAGAAGGTGGTTCGCGATACCTGGCCGAGCATCCCGATGATCCACCGCATCACGAGGATCTCGCAACAGCTTTGACCGGCGCGTTCAGGGATCCGGACGAGGGCTTTCGCCGGGGATCGGTAGCCAGTAATAGGCGTTGAACGCCGCGATCACGACGACGCCCAGGACGGGTAGCGCGGCGCCAAGTGCCGCTCCGCCGGCGAGCCAGGCAAGGGCGAGCTGGAAACGGCGGCCGATCGCAGTCGCTCCAGCCGAGTCGAGGGATTGGTCGAGGAGGCGGTGGCGTGTCGCGTATTGCCAGACGCCGTTGAAGGTCAAAGCCGTCACTCCGAACGCGATGCCGTAGAAGACGACGGCGGTCCGCTCTCCGTGCCCGTCGCGGAGCGCGCCGGCGAGGACCGAGGTGGCGAACGGAAGGAACGCCACCACCATCAGCAACAGGGTGTTGAGAAGCAGCACGAGACGGTCGGCCGCGCGGATGTGATCGAACATCACGTGGTGATTGGCCCACACCTGCCCGATGAAGAGGAAGGTGACCACGTAGGCGAGATACGACGGCCAGAGAACCAGCAGGCCATGAAGCAGGTTCGAGTAGTTGCGCGGCGGCCTGATCTCGAGGACGAGCAGAGTGATCGTGATGGCGAAGACGCCGTCGCTGAACGCCACCAGCCTTCCGGGGTCGCGGTGCGTTGAGACCGGATCGGCTCCCGCCTTGCCCCCGGGTGCACGGCCCACTGCGAGCCAGCGTCGGGGATGCTCGCCCTTTCCCCGCGACATCGCTCCGGAGTATCCCGCAGGCAGGAAGCTAAGCTCGCCCGCATGTCCTACATGGCCGGCGAAGCCCGACAGGAGATGCTCGACACACTCGGCGACGCGATCGATGACATCGCCGCCGCGCTTGCGGCGATCGCCGGCGCCTACGAGCAGCTCACCACCGTTCCCGCGGATCGGCTCGAAGAGGAGCTGTTCGGCCCCATGCAGGCCGCTTACGGCCGCGCCCGGCGGACTCACACCGGCTTTGCGCAGCGGCACGGACTGCCGGAACGCACATTCAACCCCGCGCCGCCTGGGCTGCCATCGACCGGCGTCAGAGGATTCATCGACAACGCCGTCGCCGCCGTGGCCGAAGCCGATGCCGAGCTCGCCGAGCTCCAAGACTCGATGATGCCGGTGGAAGTGGGCGATGCCGAGCTGCGCGCGGGGCTGGCCGAGGTGCGCGAGCTGCTCGGCGGGATTCCGGGGCGGGCTCGCGAGTTCACTCGCACTCTCGGTCGCTGAGCGTCAGCGCTTCGTTTGGCGGCGGGCGAGGTCATAAGCACCGATGACTCCGGAACGTACCGGCGAGCCCGAGGGGACTCCTGACTTCCGACCGATTACAGTCGTGCCACTGTGGAGTTGCACGTGTGTTACGGCACGTTCGGGAGTCCAGAGTCGCACCCTTGTAAGAAGGCACATGACGCCTTGACCGAGGCCGGCTATGCGCACCGAGTCGTTCGAACGGGCGGCTGCTTTGGGACCGACCCGGTGTGGAAGGGGAGACGCGCGATCAAGCGCGCGACCGGCAACTACAAGGTGCCGACGCTGTTCCTCGACGACGGCACGGTGATCGACGGCTCGAGTGAGATCGTCGAGTGGGCGAGCGCACACTCCGCGTGAATGACGCACTGCAACACGCCGCCGTGCAGACGCTGCGCCGGTACCACGACGTGCTCAACGCCACCGGTGAGCCGCCGGTCGAGCTCTTCCACCCCGAGATCGAGATCTACATGTTCGACGGGTCGCCGATCCCGGGCCCGTACTTCGGCCATGACGGCTTGCGTCAGTGGCGCGACGACACGTTCGACGTGATCGAGGACTGGCATCTGGAGCTCGACGAGGTGATCACCGGCGACGACCCGAACGCCATGGTGATGATGGAGCGCTTCGTCGGCCGCATGAAGCACACCGATCTGCACGCCAACTTCCCGCTAGCCGTCGTCGTCAACTTCCGCGATGGGCTGATCGCTCGCTTCCACGGCTACCGGCAGCGCGACGAGGCCCTGAAGGCCGCCGGGCTCGCTTAAACTCCGCCCCATGCACCGGCTCTGGATGGCCGGGCTCGCGTTACTACTCGTCGCAGGATGCGGCGGCGGCTCTACTCACCAGGCCTCACACAAGAGGCCGGCGCAGCCTGCTCCGCGCCCGGGTGACGAGAAGGTGATCCGCGGCTGGAACAAGGCGGTCAACTCCGGCCACTACGAGAAGGCCGCTTCCTACTTCGCGCCGCTGGCGGTCGTCACGCAGGACTACGTGCTCCAGTTCCCCAACCACAAGATCGCCGTTGAGTGGAACTCGGGCCTGCCCTGCCGCGCCGACATCACGTTCATAAAGCCGGAGGCCACAACCACGCTCGCAGGCTTCCATCTGCGGCCAGGCCCGCACGGCGGCTGCAAGGGTGGCGGCTCCGCCCAGGTGCGATTCACGATTCGGAACGGGCTGATCCGGCGTTGGCAGCAGCTCCTGAACCCGCCCGGCGGGCCCCAGCAGACGCAGGTCCCCGCGACCTAGGCGCCGCCTCGCGCTCGAGCCGCTCGCGCAGTTCCGCCCCCCGCCCGGCGGTGACGGCGCGCCCCGCGCGCCTGTCCGACAGCTCGATCCCGCGCGCGTGCGCCCAGTCGAGCAGGTCCTGCTTCTCCTCACCTTGGGCGGCGGCCTGCATGAACAGCCAGCCGAACAAGACGACGGTGAGGATGCTCTCCTCGAGCATCATCACAACGCCGGCGATCGACTGGTCCGTGAGCGCGGCGATGTGCGCCCGCGCCTCGCCTGCCGCGTAGAACGGGTAGAAGACGGTCCCCGACCAGATGAAGACGTTGCCGAGCAGCGTGCCCAGCAGACGCACCCCGAGGATGTAGCCGAGCTTGGCGAAGTTGTTGAACCACTCGGGCTTGGGGAGCGGCCCGAACAGGGGCATCCACATCACTGCGCCGAAGATCAAGAAGGTGGAGTGCTGGACCGCGTGGATCAGGTCGTTGTCGTACGCCGCTCGGTACATGAACGGCAGGTGCCACACGTAGAAGTTGATCGCCCAGATGCTGATCGCCGGCACCGGGTTGGCGAGGAAGCGCAGCCGGTCGATCACGCGGATGTGGAGGATGGGCTGCATCATCGGCCCGTTCATCCCGAGCACGAGCAGCAGGGCCGCGAAGTCCCCGATGACGAGGTGCTGCGCCATGTGAGCTGCGAACACCTTGTCGCTCCACGAGTCCACCGGCGGCGAAAGCGCGGCAAGCAGCACGAGCAGCCCGCCGATGAACGACCACTCGCGCCACTCGGGCACGGGCCGGCCGTGCTCCGCAAGCGTCTGCTTGCGGCGCCGGTAGCCGATGTACGCGAGCAGCGACAGCCCCAGCGCTATCAGCTGCAGCACGGACTCGAGGTCGAACTGGTAGCCGGCCAGTGGCACGGCAAACAGGCTACGCCTGCTGCGCCTCCGCACGCGACGGTGCGTTCTCGCGTGCCCAGCGGATGATGTCGCGCGAGCCGTTCACCGTGGCGCCGTCGGGCAGCTGGAGCACCGGCAGCTTCTCCTGCCCGCTGATGCGCTTGAGCTCCGGTCGCTTGCCGGTGGTGAAGAAGCCGAACGGGTGGTTGCGGTCCGCCACCTCCGTCCTGTACTGATGGCCGGCCTCGCGCAGCGCCTCGTGCGCGCGCCGGCACGGGTGAACCGGCGGCCCACCGTCATCGATGTGGCATGTGTAGAGGACTAGCTCCCCGGGACGGTCCTCGATGTTCGCCATGGCGGTCTCCGATCAAGAGTTCTTGAACACAAGCCCGATTGAGGCTAGCGAAAGCCCTAGCCAGTTTGGCGCCCCTGCGTTATGCGCTCACGCTCGTGCAGGCGATTGTCGCGGCGAAGTTGCGCCTCCCGCTCGCGGCGCTGCTCGACCGGAGTCTCGGGCGCCAGCGGGGGCACCCGGGTGGGCCTGCCGCCCTCGTCGAGCGCGACCATCGTGAGGTAGGCCGTGGAGGTGTGGATGCAGTCGCCGCTTCGGATGTCCTCGGACTCCACGCGCACGCCCACCTCCATCGATGTCCGCCACACCGCGTTCACGCACGCGCGCACCGTCACGAGGTTGCCCACCAGCACCGGATGGTCGAAGGTCATGCGATCCATCCCCGCGGTCACCACCGGCATGCCCGAATGCCTGATCGCCGCGATGCCGGCCACCTCGTCGCACATCTTCATGATGTGGCCGCCGTGCACGTTGCCCGCGGTGTTGGCATCGGTGGGACCCATCCAGCGGGTCATCACAGACAGTGAGTGCGAGGGTGGGCGCGGCTCCATCGGGGCTGGGTAGTCTAAGTGTCGTTCTTTCCTAACTCGTTTCTCAGGAGGCGCTAATGCCCGGACTCGGCGGACGCTTTTCCACCGTCGTAAAGGCCAAGGTCTCGAAGCTCCTCGATCGCGCGGAAGACCCCGGCGAGACGCTCGACTACGGCTACAACAAGCAGCTCGAGCTGCTCCAGAACGTGAAGAAGGGGATCGCGGACGTGGTCACGTCCAAGAAGCGGCTCCAGATGCAGGAGGAGCAGATCAAGCAGCAGGTGGTCAAGCTCGACACCCAGGCGCGGCAGGCGCTGGCACAGAACCGCGAGGATCTGGCGCGAGCGGCGCTCGAGCGCAAGACGGTGGCTCAGACCGAGCTCCAGACGCTCGACCAGCAGATCGCCGAGCTCGAGACGCAGCAGGAGCAGCTCACCGAGAACGAGAAGAAGATGCGCGCCAAGATCGAGGCCTTCCGCACCAAGAAGGAGGTCATCAAGGCGCAGTACTCGGCCGCCGAGGCCCAGGTGAAGATCGGCGAGGCCGCGAGTGGCGTGGGCGAGCAGATGGCGGACCTCGGCCTGGCGATGCAGCGCGCCGAGGACAAGACCGAGCAGATGCGGGCGCGCGCCGGCGCGGTGGAGGAGCTCGAGAAGGCCGGCACATTCGACGACATCACGCAGCTCGGCCCGCCGCAGGACGACATCGACAAGCAGCTCGCGGAGCTTTCGGCGGGGTCGCAGGTGGACGACGAGCTGGCGAAGATGAAGGCGGAGCTCGGCAAGGGCGGCGGCGAGACTCCCGCACTGGGTGAGGGACAGCAGTCATGATCGTCCGCATCTCGGGCGAGGGGCAGTACGAGCTGCCCGACGAGGATGCCGAGCGCCTCAACGAGCTCGACAACCAGGCCGTGGCCGCGGTCGAGGCGGGCGACGAGGCCGAGTTCCACGAGCTGTGGAAGAAGATGCTCGACTTCGTATGCGAGGAGAAGGGCCGGGCGCTCGAGGACGACGAGCTCGTGGAGTCGGATGTGATCCTGCCGCCGCGCGACTCGACGTTCGAGGAGGCGAAGGCGGATTTCACTGGTGAAGGGCTCATTCCGGACTGACGTCCGGGGTCCACAGTCCACAGTCCACAGTCCGCAGGTCCACAGTCGATAGGTCCGTGCCTGGACGTCTTTAGATTTCCGCGGTCGGCGTCCTTGACGCTCGGGTTACCTTGGAGCCATGAGTCGCCGATTTGTCGCGTGCCGCTACTCGAGTGCTGATGTGGCGGTGGAGGCGTGGGAGCGGTTGTCGGGGCACTTCGCCTCCGAGCGCGCGGCCGCGATCGCGACCATGCGCTGCATCGGCAACAGCGACTACGGCGAGATGCACATGGTTGTCGCCGCCGCGCTGAGCGAGGCCGACGCCGAGTTGCTCGAGCTCGCTCCCTGGGGTGACGGCGCCGAACGCTGCGAGGACGACATCCCCGAGCTGATCGCCGACCGCCTGTACGCGCGCGCGGCCCGCAACGCCGCGGCGCTTGTTCGCGACGGCCACTCAGGCACCTTCACCACCCGCCGTCCAGAGGGCTCGCGCCTGCTGTTCGACTCCGCGGGCGGCTACGGGCCCGAGCGGCGCCTGTACGGCTAGCCCGTCGGCGACGCCGTCGCGCCCGACTCATCCGGCGCGGGCAGTGAGCTCTGCGGCTGCGTGCCCGCCGGGGCGGGGGTGCTTGGCGCGCTCTGCGACTGCTGCTTCGGTGCGTGGGTGTGCGCCGTGGGCGCCTGGACGACCGGGGACGAGTGCTTCTCCGTCGTCTGCTTCGACCTCCTCGTAGGGGCGGGAGCGCTTTGCACGGGCTGAGTCGCCACCGGCACCTGCTCGCTCACGGTGCGGATCTTCACCACCCGCTGGACGCGCACCGGCTTGACAACCCGCACCACGCGCGTGACCTGGGTGACCTTCGGAGGCGTGGCCGCGTGGCCCGTGGGGATGTGCGAGCCCACGCCCACGGCGATCAGCGCCAGCGGGATCGTCAGCGCACCGACCGCGAGCGCGGCGCGGCGGCCGATTCGCCGGCGCGCCGACTCGTGGTCGAGCAGTGCCTTCTTCGCCTCAACCCGCTGCGAGATCCGCTCGCCGCGGTGCGTGCTCCACAGCGCCAGCTCGAACGGCGAGAACGCCACGAGCAGGAGCTCGAAGCTCAGGGTCCACACGATGCCTCGGCAGAGCCATGTCGTGACCGAGTCGCTGGGGAAGAATGTGGGCCACCACAGCAGGATCACGCCTGCCGATAGACCGCCTGCGAGGAGCTTTGAGCCGAGTTGCCGCACGACCGGGTGGTCGGCGGCAACTCACGAATCCTTAGCGGGCGCTCACGCCGCCCCGGACGGCGCGATGTTCTGGTTGAGGCGGAACAGGTTGGTGGGGTCGTAGCGGTCCTTCAGCGCCACGAGCCGCTCGTACTTCTCCTGGCCGTACGCCTCCTTCAGGCGATCGTCGCCCTCGCTCATGAAGTTGGTGTACGTGCCGCCGGTGGTGTACGGCTCGAGCGCGTCGTAGCACCCGCGCGCCCAGTCCACCGCCTCGGCGAACCCGCCCGCATCGGGCGTGCGGCCGAGGATGTTGAGCACGAACTCCGCGCTCCGGTTGCCGAACGCCGTGGCGTCCTCCGGGACCTGACCCACGGCCCCGCCGAAGTGGTGCACGTGGATCTCGGACATCGGCGAGGTCACGGACCGATGCTGCTCCACCATTGTCGCGATCGAGGCATCGGATAGCTCCTCCAGGTAGCCGGCCTTGAAGTAGTTGCTCCCGCCCGCCGGGTAGAGGGCGTCGAGCAGGCTCTGCATTGCCACGTACGGGAGCGGGCCCATCAGGTCCGCCACCGGGTCGCCGAGCTCCCGCATCGGCGCGAGAACCCGCTCGCCCTCCGCCACCGGTCCGGCGTAGACGCCCACCAGCACGCATACGAGCTTGCCGTGGATCTCCTCCGGCAGGAACGGTGCGGGCGGCGCCGTGGCGAGGTTGAGCAGCGTCGTGGCGTCGTTGGGTAGATCGCGCGTGTAACCCCTGAAGAAGCGCAGGGCCTCCTCCGCGCGATCACCGCTGTAGAAGACCGGCCCGGCCATGACCACCGGCCCGACCGGGTGCAGCTGGTACTCGAAGCTCGTGGCCACACCGAAGTTGCCGCCGCCTCCGCGGAGCCCCCAGAAGAGCTCCTGGTTCTCGTCGGCGCTCGCGTGCAGGAGCTCGCCGTCGGCGGTGACGATGTCGGCTGAGAGCAGGTTGTCGCAGGTGAGCCCGTGCGCGCGCATCAGCCAGCCGATGCCGCCGCCGAGCGTGAAGCCCGCGATGCCGGTGGTCGAGATGAGCCCGCCCGTGGTGGCGAGTCCGAACGCCTGGGTCTCGTGGTCGAACTCCGACCAGGTCAGGCCCGCCTCGGCCTGCGCCGTGCGGGCAACCGGATCCACCCGCACGCCTTTCATCCCGCCCAGGTCGATCACGATCCCGCCGTCGCAGGTGGAGAAGCCCGGCAGGCTGTGCTTGCCGCCGCGCACGGCCACGACCAGGTCCTGGCTGCGGGCGAACTCGATGGCTTGCCGGACGTCGGCCACGCCCGCGCACTTGACCAGCGCCGCTGGGTGCTTGTCGATCGCGCCGTTCCACACGGCACGCGCCTCGTCGTAGCGCGGGTCGGACGGGCGAATCAGCTCGCCGCGCAGCGACTCCTCGAGCTCCTGCAACGACGCGTCGCCCACCACCGAATGCGCTCCTGTGTCCTGAATGGCCATTGTCGAGTCCTCCTTGCCGGGGTTGCGGAGGCCAAGCTACGGCGAGGCGCTTAGCCCGCTCTTAGCGGCCCCTTAATCCGCTCCAGACCTGTGGAATCGCGCAATTGCTCGAAGGCCGTGCGAGCCAGCTCGCGGTGCGGCGCGGCATCCTGTGGGCGGTCGAGCTCGTCCAGAACGTCGGCCAGCATCAGCTCGATCCAGCCGCAGGCACGCACCAGGTTCTGGCGCTCCCACAACGGCAGCGACTGCTCGAGCGCCCGCCGGCCCTCCTCGAAGTTGCCCAGCGATATCTCGAGGTTGGCCAGGTTGAGGAGAGCGCCGCCCTGTCCCGGGCCGTCATCTGTCCGCTCGAACAGGCCCCGGCTCTCGGCCAGCAGGAGCCGCCCGCGCTCGGGGTCGCCGGCCGCGCACGCGAGCAGGCCCAGGTTGCCGAGCGTGACGCCCGTGCCGCGCCGATCACCAAGCTCGCGCCGGATCGCCAGCGCCTCCTCGAGCCACTCGCCGGCAAGCGCGTAATCGCCGACGGTGCGCCCGAGATTGCCGAGCTGATTGAGCGCCACCGCGGTGCCAGGCGCATCGCCCAGCTCGCGGAAGAGAGCGAGGGCGCGGTCGAGCCGCTCGCGTGCCGTGTCCGGGTCGCCCATGCTCCTGAGCGCGGCCGCCTGGTTGCAGAACACGTAGCCGATCGCGACCCGTGCGGGCACCGGGCGGAAGAGCAGCAGGGTCTCCTCGAAGAACATCCGCGGCCGCGCCGGCGGGATGTCGTGAACCATCAGGCCGAGCGTCGTGGCCGGAAAGGCGTCGCCCTCGTCGTCCGTCGCCTGCCCGAGCAACTCGGCCGCATCGTTCAGCAGACGAGCAGCCTCCACATAGCGGCTCTGGGCGGCCTCGAGCAGCCCGCGGCCGTGCGCGAGGGACGCGGACAGCAAGCGGTCGCCCACGTTTGATGCGATCGCGGCGGCCTCCCCGTAGAGAGCAACGGTCTCGTCGAGGTCGATGGTGAAGAGGTACTGCGCCACACGCAACAGCGCCTCGGCCAGGCGACGCTCGTCGCCGAGCTCGCGCTCGATGGCAAGCGCCTCGTGAGCGCGGTCGACGTAGTCCGGCATGTCGCCGAGGCGCACGTGCAGGGCCACGAGCGCGAGCAGAGCGTCGGCGCGCAGGGCGTCGCGCTCGCTGGTGGCGTCGAGCGCCGCGCCCAATGCCCTGGCGCCCTCCGCGAAGTGCGACCGCGCGAGCCACCAGGGGAACAGCGTCACCCCGAAGCGCAGCGCCACCTCCGGCTCGTGACGGAGCGCCCACTGCAGCGCCGCGCGCAGGTTGTCGTGCTCGGCGTCGAGCCGTGGCGGTGTGCCGCCGGTGGCCGCCTGGCCGAGCGGCGGCACGTACTCGGCGGCGAAGTTCCGGTACCAGTCGAGGTGCCGGCGCTCGAGCTCGGCCCGCTCGCCCGCCTCGTCGAGGCGTTCGGCCGCGAACTGGCGCACGGTCTCGAGCAGCCGGTAGCGCGCCTCGCCCGCGTGGTGGTCCACCGCCACGAGCGACTTGTCGACCAGCCGGTCGAGCAGGTCCAGCACCTGCAGGCGGTCGAGGTCACCCGCCTCGCAGATCGCCTCGGCTGCGTCGAGGGCGAAGCTGCCAGAGAACACGGCCAGGCGCCGGAACAGCGCGCGCTCCTCGCCGGTGAGAAGGTCGTGACTCCACTCGAGCGTCGCGCGCAGCGTCTGCTGGCGCGTGAGCGAGGTGCGGCTGCCGGCGGCGAGCAGGCGCAGCGAGTCGCCCAGCCGCTCGGCCATCTGCACGGGGGCGAGCACGCGCGCTCGCGCCGCCGCCAGCTCGAGCGCGAGCGGCATGCCGTCGAGCCGGACGCAGATCTCCGCGATCGCGCGCGTGTTCGTGCCGCCGGGCTCAAAGCCCGGCGCGCTCTCCGCCGCGCGCTCGCAGAAGAGCCGCCCCGCCTCACAGCGCAGCAGGTCGTCCTCGCTGAGATCGTCGTGCGGATCGGGCAATGACAGGGACGGCACGCGCCAGGCCAGCTCTCCCGGGACGTGGAGCGGCTCGCGGCTGGTGGCGAGCAGCGTGAGGTCGGGACAGGAGCGCAACAGCTCGAGCGCCAGCCGCGCACAGGAGTCGATCAGGTGCTCGCAGTTGTCGAGGACGAGCAACAGCCGGCGCGCGGCGAGCTGCATGGCGAGCGCCGTGGCCGGCGGCTGGCCCGCGCGCAGCTGGAGTCCCAGCGCCTCCGCCACCGCGTCCGGCACGAGCGACTGGTCCGCGAGCGGCGCCAGATCCACGAGCCAGACGCCGTCCGGGAACCCGCGCAACCGCCCTGACGCCGCCTCGATCGAGAGCCGCGTCTTCCCGCAGCCGCCCGGGCCGGTGAGCGTGACGAGCCGGCTGCGGTCGAGCAGGCGCCAGACCTCGGTGAGCTCGCGCTCGCGCCCGACGAAGCTCGTGAGCCGCAGCGGAAGGTTGTGCGGCGCGCGGACGGGCGTCGCCTCGCGCCGCGCCGGCGTGACGGAGCTCTCCTCGATCGCTTCGAAGCTTCCGCTGAGCATCGACTGGTAGAGCGCCCGCGTCTCCGCGTCAGGCACGTCCTCGAATTCCCGCCGCAGCGCCTGTCGCAGCCGCTGGTACTGCGCGAGCGCCTCCTGCCGGCGCCCGCTCAGCGCGAACGCCGTCATCAGCTGCCGGTGCGCCTCCTCGTGCAGCGGATGCTCGACGATCGCGCGCTGGAGCCAGCGCACCGCGGCCGCGCTGTCGCCCGCCTCGCGCTCGAGCGCCGACAGCTCGAGCAACAGCGCGATGCACGTCTCGCGCAGCGACTCGCGGCGCGCTGTCGACCAGTCCTCGTAACGGTCCTCGGGCAGCAACTCGCCGGCATACAGCTCAACCGCGGCCTCGCACAGCGAGCGGTCGCCGGAGCCGCGCGCGGTGGCCGCCGCTGCCTCGAACTCCTCCACGTCGACGACCGCCTCCGCGAGCACGAGCGCGTCGTCGCGCAGCTCGATCGTGTCCGCATCCTCGAGCGCCCGCCGCGCCACGTACAGCGCCTGGTGGAGATTGTTCACCGCCGCGCTGGGATCGCGGTCGGGCCACAGCAGCTCGATTACCTGGTCGCGGTGGAGCCGGTGCTCCGGTGCGAGGGCGAGCAGCTTGACCAGGCTCTTGGACTTGCGCAACCTCCAGCTGCCCTCGCGCACGGCGAGATCGCCCGCCGCGGCGGAAAAGCCGCCGAGCAGCGAGATCCGGAGTGGGGTCATGTCCGGGCGAGCCTAAACCGGCCCGCAGCGGGCAGCAACCATCGCGGCTAGAGCGGGATCTCCCAGAGCGGGAACCAGCGCTCGAGCTCCTGCTCCATCGGCAGCTCTTGCCCGATCTGCGCCTTGAGCCGCAGCTCGTGCTCGGTGTCCCGGGCCTTGTCGCCGGTCGGCACGAACGGGTAGTACGCGCCGCGCTTGAAGTTGTAGATGAAGTAGAGCGGCTTGCCGGCGTCCTCGAAAGAGAAGACGGCGCACAGCAGGCGGTCGCCGTAGCCGCCGCCCTCGAGGTTGCTCGACACCACATTGAGCGACACCACGAGGTCCTCGAACTCGGAGTCGCTCAGGATGATCCAGTGGTAGCCGTACTCGTCGTCCTGCGAGTTCACGCTGGTGCCCGTGTCCTTGGCGGCGCTGCGCAGGAGCTCGTCGGTGTCCTTGACGATCGAGTTGAAGTCGGCGGTCTCGAGCGGCTGGAAGACGATCCCCGCCTTGTTGCGGTGCTTCAGCCCGAACGACGTCTCGAGCGTGATGTACGCCGTACTCATGGCAAACAGCCGGTCACGAGCTGGCTGCTTGACCTTCGTCCGGCCGAGGATCGCGTCGAGAAAGCCCAACGGTTTACGACACTAGGCCGCTGCGACCGCGGTGCCCTGGAGCTGTGCCTCGTACTCCTGGAGGCGAGCGATGCGCGCCTCCATCGGCGGGTGCGTCATGAACAGCGTGCCCACCGACTTCTTCACGCTCGTGGGGACGATGAAGAACGCGTTCATGCGGCCCACCTGGCGCAGGTCCTGGTCCGGCACCCGCTGCATCGCGCCCGACAGCTTCATCAGCGCCGAGGCAAGCGCGCTCGGGCGGCCGGTGATGATCGCCGACCCGCGGTCGGCACCGAACTCGCGGTAGCGAGACAGCGCGAGCATCAGGAAGAACGAGATCACGTACACCGCGAAGGACACGAGCAGCACGACCGCGAAGCCCGGGCCGTTGTCGTCGTCATTGCCGCCGAAGCCGCCACCGAAGAAGAAGCCGAACTGCGTGATCATCGCGGCGATCGAGGCGAAGAAGCTCGCCATCGTCATCACGAGCACGTCGCGGTTCTTCACATGCGTGAGCTCGTGCGCCATCACGCCCTCGAGCTCGTGCGGCTCGAGGATGTTCATGATGCCGGTGGTGGCGCACACCACGGCGTTCTTCTGAGAGCGGCCCATCGCGAAGGCGTTGGGCACGTTGGTGTCGGCCACCGCGATCCTGGGCTTGGGGAGGTCCGCCTGGATGCAGAGGCGCTCGATCATCGCGTGAAGGCCGGGCGCCTGATCCGGGCCGACGACCTTCGCGCCCATCGCTGCCAGCGCCAGCTTGTCCGAGAAGAACAGCTGGGCGAGCGACAGCGCGCCGATGATGATCACCATCGTCGCGATGCCCGCGCCGGCCGCGAGGATCACGGCGATGAAGACCACATACAGGGCCCCGAGCAGGAACATCGTGAGGAGCATCCGGGCCTGGAGACCGGGATCGCGACCGAACTGAGCGTGTTGACGTGCCATGGTCCTGTCGATTCTAGACAGGGTTCTGGCGCTCGACCCCTGCGCTTAGAGGACGCTTAAGAAGTGGGCTGCAAGACCCCTTGCAAGAAGCAGGAAAACGGGCTCCAACCTACTGCTCGCAACCGAGGCCGTGATAGGGTCGCCGCCGTTCCCGCTGCAGAAATCCCTGCATAACGCGGGTAAACGGGGCGAATACGGATGAGAAAGAGCTTCTGGCTGCCACTGATCCTGGCCCTCTCGGCCTTCCTGCTTCTGCCCATGCCGGGGCTGTCCGAGTCCCTGTCGGGTCGGATCACGCACCAGCGCAACAAGGTCGCCCAGAAGCTCCACCACGAGGGCGTCCTCACCACCACGATCTCGTCCTTCAACAACCGGATCGATGGTCTCCAGGGCAGCATCCGCTCGCTCCAGGCGCGCGAGGAGAAGATCCAGACGACGCTCGACCAGAAGCGCGCCGAGCTCGCCGCGATCCAGAACAAGCTGCAGGTGGCACGGGATCGCCTCGCACGACTCCGCGCTCGGCTCGCCCTCGCCAAGCAGCAGCTCGCCGCCCGGCTGATCGACGAGTACGAGTCGGACGAGCCGGACCTCGTGACCGTGATCCTCGAGTCACACGGCTTCGACGACCTGCTGACCAAGGCCGACTTCATGCAGCGCATCTCGCGTCAGGACCAGCAGGTGGTGGGCGTGGTCAAGGTGCTCAAGGCCCAGACCACCAAGCAGGCGAACGAGCTGGCGGCGCTCGAGCAGAAGGCACAGGACGCGGCCAACGCCATCGCAGCTCAGCGCAACGCCGTCGCTGCTTCCAAGGGCAAGCTCGTGTCCACCCGCAACTCGCTCCAGCGGGCGCGCGACGGCCGCAAGGTGGTGCTCGCGCGAGTGCGCTCGAGCCGCGTCCACGCCCAGGAAGACCTGAACTCGCTGCTCGCCCAGCAGACGCGCATCCAGAACGAGCTGCAGAACGCCGCCCCCAACGCCTTCAACGGCCCCGTGAAGCAGGGGTCAGGACGGTTGATCTGGCCGGTGAACGGGCCGATCACCTCGCCGTTCTGCGAACGCCGCGCGTGGGAGGCCTGCCACCCCGGCATCGACATAGGAGTGCCGACCGGCACCCCGATCCACGCCGCCGACTCCGGCCGCGTGACCATCGCCGGCTGGGTGGGCGGATACGGCAACTACACCTGCATCCAGCACACCGCAACGCTCTCCACCTGCTACGGCCACCAGGAGCGGATCCTGGTTCACGTGGGACAGGGCGTGTCCCAGGGGCAGGTGATCGGTCTGAGTGACTGCACCGGCCTCTGCTTCGGTCCGCACCTCCACTTCGAGGTGCGAATCAACGGCAGCGTGGTGAATCCGCTGAACTACCTGTAGTGCCGTGAGTCGGA
>Ga0070683_100001826_pt1 | contig 16597 bp, 17 predicted proteins | sample KBSC713LmetaG_FD_64662 | JGI IMG/M metagenome (GOLD analysis project Ga0070683, IMG submission 64662) | Corn rhizosphere microbial communities from Kellogg Biological Station, Michigan, USA - KBS C7.1-3L metaG | ecosystem: Host-associated > Plants > Roots > Rhizosphere ...
GGGGCGACAGCGAGCTCTGCTTGCTCGAGCCCTTCGCGGGGGCGGCGGGACCCTCTCAGGGTCCCGCGTAAACAGTCGGGTCGGGCACGCCCGCCGCTTCGAAGCCGCGCCGCCGCAGCTGGCAGGCGTCGCAGGCGCCGCAGGCCGCGCCGTCCGCAGCGGGGTCGTAGCAGGAGTGGGTCAGGCCGTAGTCGACGCCCAGCTTCACGCCCGCCCGGATGATCTCGCCCTTCGACATCTTGATGAGCGGCGCGCGGATCGTCACCGGCCGCCGCTCCACGCCGGTCTTGGTCCCGAGCCGCGCCACCTCCTGCATGGCGGCCAGCCACTCGGGCCGACAGTCGGGGTACCCCGACGAGTCCAGCTCGTTGACGCCGACGACGATCTCGGAGGCGTGCCGCACCTCGGCCAGCGCGATCGCGTAGGCGAGGAAGATGGTGTTGCGCGCGGGAACGTAGGTGACCGGGATGCCGCTGCCGATCTCCGCCTCGTCGCGGCCCTTCGGCACGGCGATGTCGGCCGTCAGCGCCGAGCCGCCGATCGCGCGCAGGTCGAGCTCGATGATCTCGTGCGAGGCCGCCCCCAGCGCGGTGGCGAGCCGCGCCGCCGCCGCCAGCTCGACCGCGTGGCGCTGGCCGTAGCGGAAGCTGAGCGCGTGACAGCGGCGCCCCGCGGCCTGCGTCATCGCCAGGGCCGTCGCCGAATCGATGCCGCCCGACAGCAGCACAATCGCGTCACTCATCCGCGTACATTACCCGGCGTGCGGCGACCAGATCCATTCCAAGACGCCGCGCTCTACGACTGGGAGTACCGTCGGCGGCGCGACGACGTCCGCTTCTACGCGACGCTGGCGGAGGAACGGGGCGGCCCGATCCTGGATCTCGGCTGCGGCACCGGACGGCTGATGCTCCCGCTGCTGCGCGCGGGCCACCTCGTCGTCGGCGTCGATCGCGCGCCCGCCATGCTGGCGCGGGCGGCGGCGCGGATCGCCCGGCTGGCGCCGCGCGCGCGCCGGCGCGGGCTGCTCGTGCGCGGCGATCTGCGCGGGCTGCCGGTCGCGAGCCGGTTCCAGTTCGCGGTCGCGGCGTTCCACACCATCCAGCACCTCGCCGCCGATCGCGACCTCGCGCGCTTCTTCGCCGAGGTGGCGCGCGCATTGCGGCCGGGCGGCTGGTTCGCGTTCGATAGCTTCGCGCCGAACGCGCAGTTCCTGGCGCGCGCGAACGTCCGCGGCGATCGCCGCTGGGCGCGCACACGGTTCCGCCACCCCGCCACGGGCCGACCGACTGAATACGCGGAGAGCTATCGACTGTCCGGGCAGCTGCTGACGACGACCTTCCACTACCGCCCTGTCGGTCGCCGCCAACGGGGCGCGGCGGGCGAGCGGCGGGTCGACCTCGTTCATCGCCTGCTCGAACCCGGCGATCTCGACCCGCTGCTGGCGGGGACGGGCCTGCGGCTCATCGCGAGCTGGGGGGGCTTCGACGGCCGCCCCCTCGCCGCCCCCACCGAGCAGCACATCTTCCTCCTTCGTCGTGAAGCGACGCACCACGCCGCCGCGAACGCGCGCAGCAGGCAAAAAAAGTAGAAAAAAGCTGAAGAAAAAAACCACTATGGCGATTTTGCACCCTGGGAAATCCCGGGGATTTCCCCTTGACAGGATCATGGCCCCCGATACGATGACCGAGATTTTCGGTAACAACTTTCTGATGGAGGGCTGCCGAGATGGCGGAGAAAGTCGCAAAGCTGGGAGTGTCGCGCGAAAAGGACTTCATGTACTACGTGAAGGACGGAGGGGTTTGGAAGGTGCAGCGCAAGCAGCCCGGGGTTCCGAAAGGCCGCCCCGAGAAGGTTGCCGACGGTGGGTTCGAGATGGACACGAACTACATCTACTTCGTCGATCGTGACGGCGATGTAGCTCGTGCCAAGCGAGCCGTGGGTGGTCAGAAGCGAAAGAAGACCGCCCGCGCCGCGAAGAGGAAGACCTCCTCGCGGAAGCCGGCCAAGAAGAAGAAAGCAGCGACGAAGGCGAAGGGCGGGAAGAAGAAGGCGGCGAAGAAGGGCAAGAAGCGCCGCTAGTCTTCGACCTCCAGATGGAGTGAAAAAGGCCGCCAGGCGGGCAACCGCCGGCGGCCTTTTCATTTGGGGCCCGCGCCCGTGCAGGTGCACGGGCGCTCGATGAGATCAGCGCCGGCGACGGTTGCCGCCGCGACCGCTGCTGCTCTTGCCGCGGTTCGCGCTCGAGGGGCTGCGCGGCGGCGCCTTTACGGGCGCCTCGACGGGATCCGGCAGCGACGGCTTCATCGCGAACTCGTACATGATCCACACGAAGCCGACCAGCGTGACGACGGACATCATCATGTACTGCTCGTCCAGCCACTGGGACATGCGGAAGTTCGCGAACGGTCCGGTGGTGGGCAGGTACTTCGTCGGCGCCCAGTCGATGAACCCGGTCGCGGCCGTCACGCCGAGCATGATGGCGCCCGCCTCCTTCCGTTTGCTGTAGAGGAAGGTCGTCGCGAACAGGAACGAGTAGTAGTAACAGGTCAGCTCGATCCCGACCGGGATCATCATCGATCCCATCGCGCACGTGATCCACGGGTCCGTGTTGTTGCGAAGCGCGGCGAACAGCATCGCCACGAAGCCGGCGACGAACAGCAGGTACAGCGGGACGCGCCGCTTGAACGTCGCGACCTTCGCGCGCTTCCACACGCCCCACGGATCCTCGTCGTGCCCGTTCTGCAGCGACCGGCCCGCCTCCGACGGGCTGTAGGTGACGACGGTGCGCAGCCCCATATGGTTGGTGAGCGGCGTCTCCTTGTGCTTGCGCGTGTTGAAGACGAACGCCTTGTACCCGTCGACGCCGTTGCTGGTGATCAGGCTGAGCGGCATCAGCGTCGCCGCAGCCAGCGCCGCGCCCAGGACGATCGCGAGGTAACGGCGGTCGGTGCGCGCGATCAGCGCCTTCACGACGTGGCTGATCGGCGCGAACGGACGCCGCGACTCTGCGTCGTTGTCGGGCGGCGGCGGCAGCGGCTCGGGCTTCCACCACGGGCGATCGGGCGATCCCTTGCCCCACATCTGCACCGCGATCATCAGCAACGGACCGGTGAAGATGAAGAGCGGGAAGATGCGTAGCAACGTCGAGTAGCCGAGGAAGAACCCGCCCAGGACGTTCCGTTCCTTCTTGATCAGGCAGACGCCGCCCACGAAGTAGAAGAGCCAGTCCCAGCGCAGGAACGCGCCGCCCGTCCAGTAGAAGCGTGACGGGAAGTTCGTCGCGAACACCGCCAGCGCGACAGCTGTCGTGCGCCAGCCGAACGCCCACCACGACATCAACGTGAGGCCGACGATGAACATCGGATCGATCCAGGTCAGCCAGTCGATCTGACCATCGTTCGCCGGCCCGGTGTTCGACAGCCAGGTGCCCAGGATGTTCCAGACCGGCGACCCGTTGTACCCGTGGTCGGTCTGCGCTTCTTCCCAGCGCTTGACGTCGTGCTTCCCGCGGAAGTGGGCGACGTCGCGCGTGAACTCCGCCCAGCGCTGCGTCGAGAAGTGGCTCTTGCACTCCTCGGGATGCGCGAGGATGTGCTGCGTCCCCTCCATCATGTTCGTGCGCAGGTTCATCACCTTGCGCAGCTCGACGCGGCGGCGCAGCCCGGGCGCCTCCGAATCGGCGACGGCGACGCACTCGTACAGGCGATCGTACGACAGCTCTTTGAAGTACTTCGAGCCGACGTAGTAGTGGAACGTGTCCCACTGGTGGATGCGGTTCGGGAAGTGCCACTGCCCGAAGTTGAAGTAGCAGAGGAACGACACCACGCCGATGCCGGCGAGGAACCAATCGCGCAGCTTGGCCAGATACTGCGCGCGTCCCTGCTTCTCCAGCCGGATGCCCCAGAACAGCAGGAGGCACGCGACGATCGCCAGGCCCATCTCGAAGCGCGAGCTCTCATCGTTGGCGAACCACTTGAACTCGTACCAGGGCGCCTCGATCACCTTCGCCGCCGGCGCGGCAATCACGGGCAGCTTGGGCGGGAAGGGATTGGGCGCCTGGCAGAAGACCTGGAACTCGGAGATCGAGTACGAGTTGTCGCCCAGCGGCTCGCCGATGCGGATGTAGCGAACGGCCGTCGGTTCGATGCGCACGGGCCGGATGCGCAGGCCGTGGCCCTGGGCGACCACGCTGTCGATCTCGGTCAGCAGCTTGAACGACGACGGCGTGTTCTCCGTCGCGCCGAACACCTTGTAGCTGTCGTTGGCGTCCGCCTGCAGGAGGAACGCCGACACCGAGCGCACGACGCCGAGGTCGTACGTCAGCGAGCCCGCGGGCGTGTCGAGGAACTCGACGACCGACGTCGTGTCCCACTGCGCGCCTTCGGTCGCGACCTTGCCGTCGGTGACCAGCCGGACGTCGCCGTGGGCGTCCTGCTGGGCGCTCGGCAGTCGGCCGGCGATCAGGTTGTCGGTCCCGCATTCCGCCGACGACATCTGGCCTGCGGCGGGGCGCGCGAGCAGCAGCGGTAAGAGAAGGGTGAAGGCGCCGGCCAGCAGGGGCAGGCGGGCGGTCAGGGGCTTACAACCGGGCATGATTCCGGGACATTACTGCAATCCAGGGCCGCTGGGGGAGGATCGCGCCCACACCAGGCCGCTTTAGTGCCTGGGGTCGATCGCGCGGGTCGTCGGATCCGTTGGACCCTGCGGACCCTTTGAGGGTCCGACGCGGTATGCGATCCTCCCCCGACCCATGCGTGCGTCCGTCGCCCTCCTCCTGACCGGTGTGATGGTCCTGGCGAACGCGTTCTTCGTCGCCGCGGAGTTCGCGTTCGTGAAGATCCGTCCCACCCGGCTGCAGCAGCTCGCGCGCGAGGGCCGCGTCCGGGCGCGCCTGCTCCTCGGGATCACGGCCCAGCTTCCGGCTTACCTTTCGGCGAGCCAGCTCGGCATCACGCTCGCGTCGCTGACGCTGGGCTGGCTGGGCGAGCCGGCGTTCGCCTCGATGATCCGCCCCTGGCTGGGCGGCGTGTCGGCGTCCGCCGCGACAGTGCATACGCTGGCGGCGGCGGCCAGCCTCACGGTCATCACGTTCCTGCACACGGTTCTGGGCGAGCTCGCGCCGAAGGCGCTCGCGATCCAGCGAACCGAGTCGATCGCGATGTGGGCGGCCGTGCCGTTCCGCGTGTTCTACCTGGTATCGTTTCCCCTCACCTGGATGCTCAAGGTGGCGGCCGGGCTGGTCCTGCGCATCCTCCGCCTGCCGCCCGCGTCCGAGGCCGAGATGCTGCACTCGCCGGACGAGCTGCGGCTGGTCATCCAGCACGTGCAGCTGGACCCGGGGGCGCGGCGCCTGATCGACCGCGTGTTCGACTACACCCATCGCGTCGCGCGCCACGTGATGACGTTGCGACGTGACGTGGTCACGTTGACCGCCGGCATCCCGTTCGACGACAACCTGCGCATCGCGCTCGCGAACCAGTACACGCGCTACCCGCTCGTCGAACCGGGGACGGATCGCGTCGTCGGGTACATCCACCTCAAGGACATCGTGAGCGCGCTGGCCTCGGGCAAGCGTCCCGCGTACATGCGCGAGCTGGTCCGCGAACCGATCTACGCGTCCGACGACACGCGCCTGGAATGGCTGCGCCGCGAATTTCAGCGCCGGCGCGTGCACATCGCGATCGTTCTCGGCCCGGGCCACACGTTCGCCGGCATCGTGACGCTGGAGGACCTTCTGGAAGAGGTCGTCGGCGAGATCCAGGACGAGCAGGACGCCGAGGAGATCCCACCCCTGGTGCGCAACGCCGACGGCAGCTTCGAGGTCGACGGTCGGATGACGCTGGACGTGGCCGCGCGCGAGATCGGCGTCGCGTTCCCGGCCGTTCCGCCCCAGGTCGAAACGCTGGGCGGCTTCGTCATCACCCAGCTGCCTCAGAGTCCAGTGCCCGGCGACGTCGTCGCGGCGGGCGGCTTCCGCTTCACGGTCCTGGCGGTCCGCGATCGCCGCATCCGCCGCGTGCACGCCATGCGGCTGCCGGTCGCGGATCCGGAAGCGGAAGCAGAAGCAGAGCGGCCGCCCACGTCCGAAGGCTGACCGACGCAGGTCATCGCCGCGGTAACGTCGGCCCGGTCCGCGACATCGAAGCCCGCGATGGAATCGACGGACCCGACGAAGCCCCTCCAGATTGACGTGTTCTCCGACGTGGTCTGTCCGTGGTGCTTCCTCGGTCAGCAGCGGCTGGATCGCGTGCTCGAGTCGCTGGACCCGCCCGTGCCGGTGCAGGTGACGCACCGCCCGTTCTTCCTCGACCCGAACACGCCGCCCGAGGGGGACGACATCCCGGCGCGGCTGCGCCGGAAGTACGGCGTCGCGCCCGAGCAGTTGTGGGCGCGGCTGGAGGCCGAAGCGCGCAAGTCGGACCTGGACCTGGACCTCTCGAAGCAGCGTTTCAGCTATCCAACCGCCCGCGCCCACACGCTGATCCGCCACGCCGCCGCGAAGGGAACGCAGGGCGCGCTGGTGCGGGCCCTCTACCGGGCGAACTTCCAGGAGGCGCGAAATATCCACGATCCGGCGGTTCTGGCCGACGTCGCCGCGCCGCACGGCTTCACGGAGGCCGAGGTGACGCGCCTGACCAGCGACGAAGGCGAGCTCGCCGCGACCCGCGAGGAGGCGCTGGCGGCCGCCGCCGCCGGCATCGACGGGGTGCCGCTGTTCGTGTTCGATGAGCGCCTCTCGGTGGCGGGGGCGCAGCAGGAAATCGTGCTTCGCGGCGCAATTGAGCAGGCTCTCACTGGCATTCGGTGATGTAGGCTCCGGGCCCGTGGACGTCCGGGCCAATTCTCGCCGGTATGCTTGCCAAAGATTTGCGGAAGCCCACCTTCGCGGGGTGCTCGGTATCAGCTCGTCTCTCGTTCGCGCCGCCGCGATAAGCGCGATCGTCATCATCGTCGCGATCGCCGACCTGGGATGCGGCGGTGGCGGGGGCGGCAAGGGCCCGATCACCACCGACGGTGGCAGCGACAAGTCGCCGACGTGTTCCGCCGGCAGCAGCGCCGGCGTCGGCGTCGGCGTAGGAATGAAGGGCGACACCTGCACCTGCGACAACGACTGTCAAAGCGGGTTCTGCGTCGACGGCGTCTGCTGCAACACCGCCTGCACCGGGACGTGCATGGCGTGCAATGTCCAGGGATCGCCGGGCACGTGCACGTCCGTGCCCGCGGGCAGCGCGCCCCACGCGGCGAACCAGTGCCCGGCGTCCGACGAATCCACCTGCGGCCTCGACGGCACCTGCGACGGCAGCGGCGGTTGCCGCAAACACATCGCCGGGACGGTCTGCAAGGCGGGCGCTTGCTCCGCCGGCGCGGTGGTCGACGTGAACGTGTGCGACGGGTCGGGACGCTGCAAGGCGGGACCGGCGACGATCTGCGCGCCGTTCAACTGCGATGCGAACACGAACGCGTGCGTGGTGACGTGCAAGTCGGCCGCCGACTGCGTCAGCGGCGTCGCGTGCGTCAACGGCAGCTGCGGCCCGAAGCCGGCCGGCGCGGTCTGCAGCAAGAGCACCGACTGCGCGTCGGGGTTCTGCGCCGACGGCGTCTGCTGCAATGTTGCCTGCCGCGGTCCCTGCGTCAGCTGCAGCCTGGTCGGCCGGGTCGGCTCGTGCTGGCCCGTCGACACAGGTAGCGCCGACCCGCACGCGATCTGCAAGGACAAGGGGCCCGCCGCGTGCGGGCAGACCGGCGCCTGCGACGGCGTGGGCGGCTGCGCGCTGTACGCGGCAGAGACCATCTGCATCGCGCCGGCGTGCAGCGGCGGCGATCGCCTCAACACAGCCGGCACCTGCAACGGCCTGGGCGCCTGCCGCGCGCCCGGCGTGCAGGTCTGCGCGCCGTACCACTGCCGCGACGGCGCCTGCATCGGCAAGTGCACCAGCGACGCCGACTGCGTCGACGGCCAGGTCTGCGACGCGAACGGCAGCTGTGGCGCCAAACCCAACGGCCAGCCCTGCACCGTCGCCGGTGACTGCATCAGCAACTTCTGCGTCGACGGCGTCTGCTGCGACGGCGCCTGCGGCGGCGCCTGCCGCAGCTGCGCGCTGCCGTCGTCGATGGGACGCTGCACGCCCGTCGCCGCCGGCGCCAGCGATCCCCGCGGCGTCTGCGTGGACGAGGGCGCGGAGACCTGCAAGCACGACGGCAAATGCGACGGGGCGAGCGGCTGCCGTTCCTACGCGCCCGGCACGGTCTGCGCCGCCGAGCACTGCGCCAGCAACGTCTACACGCCGCCCGCCACCTGCAGCGAGTCGGGCCACTGCGTGGCGCCCGACGCCAGCGCCTGCGCCCCGTTCGCGTGCAACGGCGCGCGCTGCTTCACGGCGTGCACCGCCGACGCGCAGTGCGTGGCGGGCAAGGTGTGCGCCGACAACTCGTGCGGCCTGAAGCTGAACGGGGCGTTCTGCGCCGACAAGCGCGAGTGCGCGTCGGGCAACTGCGCGCAGGGCGTCTGCTGCGCCACCGGTTGCGCCAGCTCGTGTAAGTCGTGCGCGCTGCCGACGTCGATGGGCGTCTGCACCAACGTCCCCGACGGCCAGCCCGACCCGACCGGGACCTGCCTGGACAGCGGCCCCGCCAGCTGCGGCAGCAACGGGAAGTGCCAGGCGGGCGCCTGCCAGAGCTACGCGCAGGGCACGCCGTGCAAGGACGCGAGCTGTCCCGCGAACACGACCACGATGACGCCCGCCGGAAGCTGCGACGGCGCGGGCACGTGCGCGGTCCCCGCCGCGACGTCGTGCTTCCCCTTCCGCTGCGGCACCAGCACGTGCAAGTCGATCTGCACCGCCGACGCGGACTGCGCCCAGCCCGGCGTCTGCAGCAACGGGTCGTGCGGGCTCAAGCCCGACGGCGCGATCTGCGGCGACGGCGGCGAGTGCGCGAGCGGAACCTGCGTGCAGGGGACCTGCTGCAAGACGGCCTGCGCGGGCGCGTGCATGTCGTGCGCCCTCCCGGGCAGCGCGGGCACCTGCAAGCCGGTCCCGGCGGGCGCAGTGGATCCGGCCGGCCAGTGCCGCGATCAAGGCGCGTCCAGCTGCGGAACCGACGGTGTGTGCGACGGCGCGGGTGGCTGCCACCGCTACGCGGCGGGAACGCAGTGCGCGCCGCCCGACTGCCCGACGGGCACGACCACCGCGACGCTCGCGCGCACCTGTGACGGCGCCGGCACGTGCCGGGCGGCCGCGACCCAGTCGTGCGCGCCCTACACGTGCAACGGCGCGACCTGCCGCGCCGCCTGCGCCGTCGACGCCGACTGCGCGGGGGGCATGTTCTGCAACGCCGGCTCGTGCGGGAAGAAGCGGCTCGGCCAGATATGCGCTGCGCCATCGGAGTGCGACAGCGGCAACTGCGTGGACGGCGTCTGCTGCTCCACGGCGAGCTGCGGGACCTGCACGTCGTGCAACGTGTCCGGATCGGCGGGCACGTGCAAGCCGGTCGCGGTCGGCGCGACGGAACCGCACGGCGGCTGCCTGCCCACCCCACCCTGCGGCTTCAACGGCACCTGCGACGGCAGCGGCGCCTGCCGCCCGATGCCGCTCGGGACCAGCTGCGGCACGGCGTCGTGCAGCGGATCGACGTCGACGCCCGTGGGGGCGTGTGACGGCGTGGGGAGCTGCCGGCAGACCGCGGTCAGCTGCGCGCCGTACCTGTGCGGCACGGGCGCGTGCAAGACGACGTGCGCGACGACCGCCGACTGCATCGACGGGTTCATGTGCCTGGGCTACTCGTGCACGAACCTGAAGCCGAACGGCAGCGTGTGCACGGCGTCGGCGGAATGCATCAGCGGACACTGCACCGAGGGCTATTGCTGCGGCGCGGCCGCCTGCACCAGCTGCAACTCGTGCGCGATCGCGGGCAAGCAAGGCACGTGTTCGCCGATCGCGGACGGCACCCTCTGCGGGGCGGCGGTCTGCGACGGGCAGGACCGCCTGAGGCCGCCGCCGACCTGCGCGGCCGGCTCGTGCACGCAGTCGACGGCGCGGACCGACTGCGCCCCGTACGCCTGCGACGCGGCCGCGAGCTCGTGCAAGTCCAGCTGTGCCGCGGACGCCGACTGCGCGAAGAAGATGAAGTGCACGGTCGTCTCGGGCAGCCCAGGCACCTGCGGCCCCTGAGTCCCTCCGGGCCTTACATTTCCGGGTGACGGGTGAAGGGAGGACGGAGATGGCTCATGCGCAGTGCGAGACTTGCGGCAACAAGTACGACAAGGCGTTCCACGTGTCGCTGGACGGGCAGACGCATGTGTTCGACTGCTTCGAATGCGCGATCGAGGCGCTGGCGCCTCGCTGCGCGCACTGCCACACGCGCGTGATCGGTCACGGCGTCGGGGAGGGCGACGACATCTATTGCTGCGATGCCTGCGCGGAATCGACCACCGTGATGCCGATGCGCGACCAGGGCGACGCGGCCTCGCGCCGCATGTCGACCTGACCGCTTTCAATCGAGGCGCAGGCCCAGTCGCACGGTGATCGGCAGCGCGTGCCACCGCGCTGTCGAGACGTAAGAGAGCGGCGGCGAATCGACGACGAGGTCGAGGCGACCGACCTCCAGCGCGACGCCCGCCCGCGCCGCGACGTCGACCGCGAACGCGTGGCCCGCGATCGCGCCGACACGCACCAGCGCCGGCGTCGCGGTCACCGCCAGCCGGTTGGGCAGCAGGTACGCCCGCACCACGGGCGCGACGGCCGCGCCGCCGCCCGCCGCGCCGGCGACGCCCCCACCTGGGCTGGGCGCTTCGATCCGGCCGCCGTCGATCTCCAGCTGCACGCCGGGCGCGAAGCCCGCGCGCCGGTTCCAGATGTCGCGATCCCACCGCCATTCCAGCCCGAAGCCGGCGAACGTATTCTCGGGCTGCGAGATCGCGGTCGCCGCGAGGTAGATCGTTCGCGTCGATCGCCCGGCGCGGAAGGCATGGACCTCGTCGGGCCGCGGCGGATCCCAGGTCGCGAGCGCGTCGGCGCTGGGCGGCGCAGGGCGGCCGACTCGCTCGTGCGACCAGCCGAACGACAACCCCGCCCAGGTGCGGCCGATCGCGCGTTCGGTCCACGACCAGCTGGGCCCCTCGACGCCCAGCCAGGTGGCGTCGCCCAGCGGCACCAGCAGAACGCCCAGCCCCGCGACGGCATCGGCGTGACAGGCCTCGAAGTGAACATCGCAGACGACGCGCACGCCGATGGGCGCCCCGCCGATTGTGAACCTTCGGACCAGCGGCAGCAGCAGGCCCAGGTTCATGCCTCCGACCAGCTCGCCCACACCGTCGAGGCGCGAATAGGCCGCGCCGCCGGTCAAGCCCAGGACGAACGGTGTTGTCGGGCCCAGGAACAGCTTGGCGCCCCACAGACCGCCGCCCAGCATGTGGTCGCCGCCGATCGCCTGCACACCGACGAACACGTCGGAACGGCGCAGGGGATCGGCGGGCGTGTCCGGTAGCTCCGCAGGCGCCGACACGCTCGCCACGTGCTCGCGCACGAACGCCATCCATGCGCCGGCCTCCTCGCCCGACGCCGAGAACAACGACGCCGGTCGGCCGGCGGCGGCGGCGCCGGCGCGCAGCGTGTAGAGCGCGACCAGCATGTCGACGACGGTGTCGGCGGCCGCCGCCGCGCGCTCGGTGAGGCATTCGTCAGGAACGGCGTATGCGTTGTGAAAGGCGTCGCAGGCGCGGCCGTCCTGACTGCGCGCATCCGAGCGCAAGTAGTCGGCGTCGCGCTCGTCGGTGATCCCGTGGTGCGTCGCTTCGGGAAACGCCAGCCGTCCGTGCCAGGCGTAGCGCGGCCAATCGATCAACTTCCACGACAGCAGGTGCACCACGTCCAGGTGCGGACTGCGGTCGACGTGCGCGGCGGAGAACGAATCCTGCAACGCGTGCATCAGCACGTACGTCCCGGCCAGGCGCCACGCGGCCAGCTGCGGGTCTCGCAGGATCAGATCGAACACCGCGCCCGCGATGCGCACGCAGCGCTGGTATGCCTCCGTCACCAGCGCCGCGGGAACATCGACGCGCGGATCCGGCGGGGTCAGGCCGTCGGCAGTGTTGGCCATGAAGTGCTGGCACTGCCCCTGCTGGCCCAGCTGGCGATCGAGCACGAGGTCCGCGGCGCCCGCGTGCAGCACCGGCCAGTAACGCAGCGGCAGGTCCAGCCGCGTGTCGCCGTCGCAGTCGCCGCGCGGCCGGTTGCGATCGAAGCACGGCGGCTGGTCGAGCACGCCCGTCGCGATCAGCACGCCCAGCAAAGCGCGTCCCGAAACGCCCGGCACCCCCGTCCCAGGCACGAAGTCCATCGCGAGCAGCCGCTTGTACGCGACCGCCTCGATGATCTCGTGGCCCTCCAGCTCGAACGCGCCGGCGCGCGCGCCTGAAGACACGACCGCGATCGCCACCGCGAGGCCGGCGACCCGGGCCGGAACGGCGCACGCTGCCCGACGACCGCTTCGCATCGCGTCCCTGAAACTGGGGCGGGCGGATGCGACACGGCGGCCATCCCGGTTAGGGGAAAGGCTGATTCGTCGCGCGCGCCGGGCGTCGCGCGCGAACCGATCATGCTAAGAAACAGGCCGCGATGTCGGGACCTGCGGGCGGCACTCCGGCGATCTCCATCATCCTGCCGACGTTCAACCGCCGCGACACGATCGGCCGCGCCATCGACAGCATCCGCGGGCAGTCGTTCGCGGACTGGGAGCTGATCGTCATCGACGACGGCTCGACGGACGGCACCGCCGACGCGCTCGCCGGCATCGATCCGCGCGTGCGCGTCGTGCGCCAGGACAACCAGGGTTGCTACGCCGCCCGCAACACCGGCATCGGCGTCGCGCGGGGCCGGCTCATCACGTTCATGGATTCGGACGACGCCTGGCTGCCGCACCACCTGGACATCGCGATCGGCTTCTTCCGCGCCTCGCCGGGTGACCACGTCCTTCTGACCGAGTTCTTCGAGGACTGGGGCGGCGGCCCCGACGTGCGCCACGACTGGCACGAGGCCGCCCACACGTTTCCGCGCATGGCGCAGCAGGTCGGTTCGCGCATGCTGGACCTGCCGCCCGGCGAGGTCGACGACTACCTCCGCATCTATTCGACGCGGGAGCCGCTGGACGCCGAGACGCAGAAGGTGGCGACCCGCGCGGGTTACCCGGAGGCTGCCCTCTACCGGGGCCAGATCTTCGAGTATCTGCGCTTCGGTCACCTCGGCTGGCTGCCGACGACGATCGTCACGCGCGAGGCGATCGATCGCGTCGGCGCGTTCCTGCCGCACTACCGGACCGCCGCCGACTATCGCTTCCTGGGCCTGCTGTTCCGCAACTACCGCGCGAACATGATCTCGATCCCGACGGCGGTGAAGCACAGCCTGGCCCCCAGCGGCGAGACGCTGGCCGAGGGGCACCTCGCGACGGGCGCGCACGAGTATCGCTTCGCGGTCCACCGCCTGCCGCTTTACGACGAGTTCTTCTGGACCGGACGCGAGAGCGACGACGAGCTGCGCCGCGTGCGCGGCCTGTATCAGTGGTACGCGGGCCGCGTCGGCGCGCAGCTGGGCAAGCGCGCGGAGGCGATCCAGCACCTCGACGACGCGTGCGCGTCGATTCCGCCGCTGTGGTCCGGACGGCTGCTGCGCTGGTGGATGCAGGTCGCGCCCTCCGATCGCGTCGCGACCGAGGGCTACCGCGGCCTGCTGGCGGCGCGTGGGATCGCGAAGGACGTCGTGGGGGGCCGGCTGTCGCCCGCGGACTTCGTGCGCAAGACGGCGAAGCGCCTGGCGCGGCTCGCCGGCGCCGGTTAGCGCGCGCGGGCGCGATAGATGTTGTAGGTCGCGTTCCCGACCTCGCGCTCGAGGAACGGGTACCCGTCCAGCAGCGCCGCGCAGGACGGATTGCGGTAGGCGACGGCCAGGCGCCGCGGCGAGCGCGCGCAGGCGGCGGCGAGGTTGTCCAGGACCTGCCGCATCACTGTCTCGCCGAAGGGGTTGTAGAAGAAGCAGACCAGATCGCCGTCCGGGATCGCGCTGGCGGCCGCGTCCGCACACGCGAGGTGGATCGGGCTCGCGGCGGGATTCTTGCGGCGGAACTGGGCGCAGTTGGAGACCGCGAGCTCGTGCAGCACCGGCGAGAACTCGACGCCGTGAACGGCCGCGAAGCCGCGTTCGGCGGCCATCATCACGGCGCGGCCTTTACCGGAGCCGAAGTCGACGAACGTGAAGTCGGGCGGGTGGACCTTCAAGTCAGACCAGATGCGCGCGAAGACATCCATCTGGATCGGCTGATACCCGAACGCGGCTTCGCGATTCGGGGCGTGCACGCGCAGCGCGTCCATGTCGTCGATGATCCCGCCCGTGCGGGTGCCGTACTTTCGGTCGAACGCATCGTCCAGCCAGCGGGCGCGCGCCTGCGCCGCCATCTGCACGACGGCCGCCATCGTCCCCTGCACGCCGCGCGTGCGCAGGTGCTGGACGACGCGCTTCAGCGATGGCATCCCCTGACGCTACCCCGGGGTGGCGCCCGCGCGCTACCGGGCCCGATCCCGAGGTCAGCCGATGCTGGCGGGCCGCTCGGCGGCCGGCAGGTCGATCAGGCGGCCGAGCAGGTCCTCCAGCCGTTCCCGATCCGCGGCGGTCTTGGGCTCGATCGAGACGCCGAAGCCACCCGGCCCTGCCGCCGTGCGCAACTCGATGCGGGCAATCCGCCCGCGGCACTCGATGTTGATGACCTCGTCGTCGCCCATCCCGGGCCCCGCCGCGGAGATCACGACCTCGACCTCGACGCCCGGAACGAGATCGGCGTGATCCCGCGGCCGCGCCTCCAGAAAGACGCCTGCGCCGGAGATGTTGCGGACCGACAGCAGATACGTCTCCCCACCAGAGACGACATTCGCCTGCGCGATGATCTCGAACCGCGGTGCCCCCCGGCGTTCGCCGGGATCGTTCATGACAGCCACGCCTCGGTGGATCGGAAGAATTCCCGATCAGCTGAAGCCCATCAGGAGCGGCCGGCGTCGAGTCGCGGGAAAAGTCCGCCAAAGCCAGGGCCGACCCCAACAAGTAGCGGCCAAGCCGGGACGCTTGAAGACGAAGCCCGGGCGCGATCTCGATCAAGGCATGACGGTGATCGCGATCGCGATGCTGGGATCGCTCCGGCTGTAGAGGTAGTACCCGTCGTCGTAGCCGACGTAGACGTCGGAGCGGGCGTACCAATCGACGGGCCAGGACTCCGGGTACGGGTCAACGATCAGGAACGACGAACCGCCGTACGAGAAGCGTGGGTAACCTTGATAGATGACCGGTTGGCGGTAGATGCGGAACGGATGCTCCGGTCCGAAGCGCCGCTCGAAGCGGCCGCGCGGAATGTAGTAGCCGCCGTAACCGCCGCGCTGGGCCCACGGGCGATGTTCCGCGTGCCAGTCGCGCGCGCGGTGCTCCTCCCAGCGCTCGTGGCGCGCCCAACCGCCTTGGCGTTGCCAGCCGCCGCCTTGATGCCACGCGCGCGCTTCGTGGGGGCCGCGCGCGCCAGGCGCGTACATCGGACGCGCGGGTCCGGAGCCGCGCCAACCGCCACCGGCCGCCGCGCGCGGCGGTGGGGGCGGCGGCGCCGATCCGCGCCAGCCTTGGGCGGGCCCCCGCTGGGGAGACCGCGCTGGCTGGGCAGCCGGCGACCCGCGCCAGCCAGAGCCGTTTTGTTGCCGCTCCTGCTGGTGCGGCTGTCCGCCGCCGCGCCAGCCGTGCTGGGCCAGCGCCGCCGACGCCGGACAGAGGGCAGTCAGCAACACGCAAAGGCGTAACATCGACCGTGACATCAGCGCGCGCATCGTTCTACGTAAACACCGACGCGAACGACTGTCACGCGATCTGTTCGCCTGCATTCGGCGTCCGACGGGCCGACGGACAATGAAGGCTATAGTCCCCTGATGGCGTTCCCGACCGATCGACGGCAGATATGAAGCCTCTCGACGGCGGCAGCGCGATCGGCACGCCGACGGTGCGCGACGAGAATGGTGCTGGGCGTCCGCGTCGGCGGCTGACGGTAAAGGCGTTCGCGAAGCGTCTCTATGAAGAGTTCAGCAATCACGGGGTCGACGACGGTGCCGCATCGCTCAGCTACTACTTCGTCTTCTCCCTCTTTCCGTTCTTGTTCTTCTTGGCCACCCTGACCGCCTATCTACCCTTCGTTCAAGCGTCGGTGGGGCGAATGCTGGGTTCCGCGCGCGCGATCATGCCGCCCGAGGCCATGGCTCTCATCGACCAGCACGTCAACGGACTCGTGAACAAGCCGCGGCCGCGACTCCTCGGACTGGGACTGGCGATGACCATGTACTCCGCATCGCGCGGCGTAGACGGCGTGCGAAAGGCGTTGAACCTGGCGTACGACGTCAAGGAGACGCGACCTTTGTGGCACACGGAGGCCTTGAACTTCGGCATGACGATAGGTGGAGCCGCCATCCTGCTGCTGGGGGTGGCGGCGCTCGTAGCCGGCGGCGATGCGGGCTTCTGGATCGCGCGCCATCTGGACGTGGGCGCCGCGTATGTCTTCGTCTTGAGATGGGCACGCTGGCCGGTCA
>Ga0070683_100001830_pt1 | contig 16582 bp, 16 predicted proteins | sample KBSC713LmetaG_FD_64662 | JGI IMG/M metagenome (GOLD analysis project Ga0070683, IMG submission 64662) | Corn rhizosphere microbial communities from Kellogg Biological Station, Michigan, USA - KBS C7.1-3L metaG | ecosystem: Host-associated > Plants > Roots > Rhizosphere ...
CGATCGCTGCTCGACTCCGAGCGACGCGTCTTCGGCCGCGGGCTTCACGATGGCCGGATATCCCGCGCCGACGAGCGGGTCGCCGCGACGAACCACGGAGAAGCGGGGAATTGGAAGTCCCGCCTTCTCGAGCAGGCCGTTGATGACGTGCTTGCGAAGGCAGACCGCTGCCGTGTAGCTCGTCGCGCCAGTGAACGGAATCTTGAACAGCTCGAGGACGGAGATGACCGCCGACTCGAGCGACGCGATTCCGTCGATCCCTTCGCACATGTTGAAGGCGAGGTCGAACTTTCCCTTGCGGATCTTCTCGATCCACTTCCCGTCCTGATAAACCGGAATGAGCCCGACTTCATTCCCCTCGGCGGCGAGGGATTGTTCGATGGCGTGTACCGTCCCGAGAATGAGCTGATCGGGTTTCGTAGCGTACGCGGACGCGCCGTCGAACAGGATTGCGACTTTCATGCGACCTCGGCGTGGATCGCGCGCCCGGCCGCGCGAGGATCAAACGCCGACGTCGCAAGAGTCGGCTCGAGCCGGAGCGAGTATCGCTCAGCGGCGTGGATCAACGCGCTCTGAATGAGCTGGTCGTATGAGAGACCAGCAGCGCGCGCTGCTTTCGGGAGGCAGGAGTTGTCTTCCGGATTCGGAAGAATGCCGGGGAGCGGGTTCACTTCGACGATGTTCGGCACTCCGGCCGAGTCGAGGCGGACGTCGATGCGAGACCAGTCGCGGCAGCCGAGGGCGTGATACGCACGCAAAACGACGTCTTCGATCGCCGATTGTAACCACGAGTCGATCTGCGCCGGGCACTCGAAGATGTCGAGCGGATCGGACGGCGTGTCCCAGATCCACTTCGCTTCGAACCCATAGATCGGCACGGCGCCCGACGGGAGCGAATCGAACTTGATCGCGACGATCGGGAGCACTCGCGCGCTGTCGCTGTTTCCGAGGACGCCGCATGTGAATTCAGCGCCGGGAAGAAATTCCTCGGCGATCACGGGCTGGTTGTACGTCTCGAGGAGAAATCGGGCCTGCGCCTCGAGCTCGTCGCGCGTGCGGACGAGGTTCTTCTCGGTGATTCCCTTGCTCGATCCCTCTTGAACCGGCTTGAGGAAGAGCGGGAATCGATCGTTCGATGTCAGGAGCGCGTCGAGCGACGACTCGGACTCGATCAGCGTGAACGGCGCGTTCGGGATTCCGCGAGCGGTGAGGACGTCCTTCGTTCGCGCTTTGTGGAGGCAGAGCGAGAGCGTGAACGGATCACTGCCCGAAAATGGGACGTCGAAGAACTCACAGATCGCGGGGACGTGCGCTTCGCGGTTCGATCCGCGGAGTCCCTCGGCGATGTTGAAGACGATGTCGGGGCGTTCGGCGCGGAGGCGCTCGGGGAATTCTTCGGTCGCTTCGAGGCGGATTACTTCGCCGTATGCGGAGAGCGCGGAGGCGACGGCGTCGATCGTTTCGGCGGAGTCCCACTCCGCGTAGACGTCGGTTTTACTAGGAGGCTCCTCGTCGGGACGCGACTCGAGTGACGTCGCATCCACGGGCACCACGGGCAAATCTGGTTTTTGGTTGTACGCGAACCCGATGCGCGTCATCCAGTCTCTGTTAGTGTCTGCGGCCCGGCCGAGCCATCAGATCTCTGAGCTGCGAGCGTTGCGCTTTTTCGTGATGACGCGGGCGCAAGAGAAGTGCCATTCACGTCGACGCGCAAAATACGAATCCTGAAATTTTTGCGCAACGATTTTCTTTGGTCGGCGAGAACATCGGAGATGCGGAACTACGGAGACGCAGAACCGCAGGACGGCAGATTTGTCACGCGGAGGCGCGGCGAACGCGGAGACAATGCGTAAAACCGCTTTTGACTATCGCGGATCGACGTGCTCCGCGCCTCCGCGTGGGAAGGGTTCTTCGATTTCGGCATCGCCCATCGCCCGTCGCCCGTTTTTTCAAACTTTGTGATACGTGATCCGCGCCGCCTCTCGACGATCTTCCCCCTCGTAGATCTCGAAATCCGAGAAGAATCCCGGCGCTTCCGCCTGGAGAAGGCGAAGAACCGCCACCGCCATGCGGCGAATCTCCGCCTCCGCGCCTTCGCTGCTCCGCAGCTCGAGCATCGTCCGCCACGCTCTGGCATTCGCCGTCACGACGATCTTCGTCTCCGTCGCATTCGGCAAAACCGCACGCGCCGCCTCTCGTGCCATCTTCCGGCGATGCACCTTGTCCTGCACCCAGCCGTAGCGCTCCATCAGCTTCGAAACGAGATCGACGTACACTGCCTGCGCACTCTCCACCTGCGTGCGCCATGGGCCCTCGAGCTCCGCATTCCCAGCGATCGCCGGAGGAATCACGAAGTTCGCCTCGGATTCGTCGACGTATCGCTGTGAGAGCTGTGAGTACGCGAATCCCGCCCGATGACGAACCAGCTCGTGCGTGAGCGAACGGCTCACTCCCTCGAGCAGAATCGAGTAGTTCGCGTGCTCCAGTACGCTCCCATGTCCCTGCTTCTTGATGTTCTCGAGATACTCGCGCGTCTGACGCTTTGCCGGATTGTGCTGGCTCATGTAACAGAGTCGACCGGCGAATTCAGCCAGTCGCTCTCCATCGGTGCTGTCGCCGATCCAACTCACCGCCAGGTGGTCGGGCATCGTGAAGCTTGGACGTGAGAGCAGAGTGAGAACGGGCTCGGTGTAGTAGCGGGTCGGCATCTGAGCGCAGGCGGGATTTTGGGAAGCGAGAAATCAACCCGATCTCAGCGCGGGTTACAAGCCGCGAGCTAAGCGTTGTCGAGCAGATCGAGCCGAAAACGAGAATACGCGCGCTCGCGATCGACGCGATCGAGCGTCGCACGCGCCTTCGCCGAGAACGGTGGCAACGTCGGGTCATACTTGATCGCATCGACGGCGCGCTCTCCGTCGAGCGCGACCTTCACGCCCGGATTCATGATCCCGAGCGGATCGAACGCCGATTTCACCTTCTGAAATCGATCGAGAGATTCGCGCGACCACACTCTACCGAGCAACGGCGTCCGAAGACGACCGTCGCCATGCTCACCGGCGAGCGTTCCGCCGAGCGTCCGCGTCAATTCGACAGCCGACGTGAGAATGCGCTCGACGCGCTCGCGCCAATCGGGCTTGCCGACGTCGACGAGTGGATTCACGTGAACGTGTGAATCGCCCGCGTGGCCGAAAATCACTCCGCGCGTCTCGTTCGCCGCGAGAATCTCTCGAATCCCTCGCACGTACGCCGGAAGATTTTCGGGTGGAACTGCGCCGTCCTCGATGAATTGCATCGATCGAAGATTTGGATCGAGCCGAGCGAGAATTGGACTCGCCGCGTGTCGAAGCTCCCACAGCTCGGTCTCCGTCGGCGGATCGAGCGCGACGCGAACCGTTGTCGCCCCGCACTCGCGAAAGATTCGCTCGACGTCGGTCGCAGCTCGCTGCGCTTCGGACAATTCGTTGCCTTCGACCTCGGCGAGCAAAGCCGACTCCGTCTCCGCGGGAACAACGCGCTCGCCTCCGGCCGCCGCGACATCCAAGAACGTTCTGTCGAGCAGCTCGCAGGCGACCGCCCCTGCGTTTCGCGCGCGCGACGCAGCGCGCACCGCGGCTTCGATCGTCCCGAACGCACCCAGCACGCTGCTCGTCGCGCGCGCGGCCGGAATGAGATCGAGTTCCAACTCCACGAAAAACGCGAGCGTCCCTTCACTTCCGACGAGCAGGTCGACGAGCTCCTTGGATCTCGCGAAATCAGCCAGTCCGTAGCCCGACGAATCCTTGATCACGCCGCGATGCCTCGATGGCGACAGCGACTCTCCCGCAATCAGCTCATCTGCGATCGCTCCGAATCGCTCGACGACCGGCAATCCACTCGCCGCCGGCGTGCCGCGGCGGAAAACTCCGCGCGTCCCATCAGCGAACACGCAGTCGATCTCACGAACCCACCGGCGCATCGATCCGAAATGCATCGAGTGTGCGCCGGATGCGTTCGTCGACGCCATTCCGCCGATCGTGCAGAATGCGCCACTCGACGGATCGACCGGAAAACGAAGCCCATGCTGTCGCGCCACTCGATCGACCTCGGCGCGAAGAACACCGGGCCCGACTCGAATCGTTCTCCCCTCGACGTTGACCTGGCCCATCGCACGCCATCGGCTTAGATCGACGATGACGCCGTCTCCGATCGCGCCGCCGGGCATGCTGCTTCCCGATCCGCGCGGAATCAGCGGGACTCTCTCTGCGGATGCCCATCGCACCAAGCCGATGAGATCATCGACGTCGGCTGGGACCGCGATCGCGCGCGGGAGGGCTCGCGCAATTCCAGCCGCCTCGGAGTAGACCGCGAGCGCATCGGCGTCTGTTCGGAACGTTCCCCGTAACTCAGGCGGAGGAGTCATCGTCTGCGATCATGAATGCGTCCTGAACAGCCAAAGCCCGGCTCTGCCGCCGATCGACTATGCTTCGCTGATGCCTGCGACGTAGTGTAGCGCCGTTTCGCTTTCCAGGCGGCATTTTTCAATCGAGGGTGATGGAGACGACCGAGATTCCGCGAGCCGACGCGATCGAGTTCTGCCGAGAGATTCTTCCGGCTGTCTCACGAACGTTCTCCATCAGCATTCGTCTTCTTCCGGGCGAGCTCGGCGCGGCGATTCGTTGCGCCTATCTCATCTGTCGCATCGCCGACACGATCGAAGACGAGCGCACCTTCTCAGCCGAGGAGAAAGCAGAACTTTTCGACTCGCTCGCTGCCTGCTTCGCCGCCGACGCCCGCACGCGCGATCTCGCCCAGTCCGCGCATCGACTCACGGGGAGCCCCGCGGACCGAACCCTGGTCGAGAACGCGCGGCTCGTGTTCATCGCGTTTCACGCATTGCCGAAGGTCACGCAAAGCCACGTGCGACGCTGGACCACCGAGATGATCGTCGGCATGCGGAAATTCGTGCTCGCCTACCCGCACGGCGTCCGTATCCAGAGTCTCGAGGAGTACAGGGAGTACTGCTACTACGTCGCCGGAACGGTCGGCTATCTCGTCACTGATCTGTGGCACGAGCACTCGCCGAGCATCGGCAAGCGACGCTACGCAATGCTTCGCGAACGCTGCCAAGGATTCGCCGAGGCGCTCCAGACAGTGAACATCCTGAAAGACGTCGCGAAAGACGCCGAGCAGGAAAACTCGATCTATATCCCAGAGCAACTGCTGCAGGCGCATGGTGGGGCGCACGAGACGATCTTCGCTCCCGACCGTGCGCACGCGACCCGAGCCGCCCTGTCGACGCTGATCCAGCTCGCATGGCGAGATCTCGAACAGGCGAAGGCGTATGTCCTCGCGATTCCGAGACGCGCCGTCGCGATTCGACTCTCGTGCGCGCTACCTCTGCTCTTCGCCTATGCGACGCTGCGCGACCTCACGCGTCTCGTCGAGCATCCTGTGCGCGACGGCGTCGTGAAGATCTCACGCGCCGAGGTGAAGTCACTCACGCTGCTGAGCTTCGCCGGTGTTCTCAGCAATTGGGCGATGTCCAGCCTAGTCGAGCGTGCGCGCCGGAAGCCGGTGGTCGTTTTCTAGGGTCTCGACGCTTCGCCCTGTCGAGATGGATCTTCAAAAGAGTTCTCGTTGTTCTGTTTTGTCCGCCCAAGTCCGGGATAATCCGCCAAGTCAGCGTTCCAAATTCAATCGAACCGTAACGGCCTCGAACATGGCCGCCACGCGCACGATCACATCCGTCGCGGCAGCGCATTCGCCGCCGCGACGATCGCCCCGAGAATCGAATCCGCCGCCGTTCGGTGCGCGTAGTCGACGCGTTCAAGCCGATCGAGTAGTTGCTCCAACGCGAGATGCGCACGTGTGACGACCCGCCCCTGAAACGCGCGAGCGCCGGCGATCCCAAGCGCCGGCACGATCACCACCGGCGCCGCGGCGACGAGTGCCGTCACACCCATGAAGAAGAGCGACGCCGTCGCACCAGCTCCGACGATCGAAGACGCCGCGGTCTGCTGAACCGACCGCGTTCGACCATTTCGGAAATCCGCGTCGAGCGCCACCTGCGCGCGATTGTCGTCGACCGCCATCACCGTGGCCGAAACCTCGAACGCGTGCGACAACGCGTAGTCACGACCGCCGACCTTGAACGCGCGTTTGAGTCCGACGAGGAAATCCTGTCGTGGCTCCCAGACGATTCGATCCGGATGATATCGCTTCACGATGAGCAGCTCTTGCCGCTGCATCCACGCGTCGATCGTCGAGAGAACCTCGCTCGCTCTCCCCGGAACGGTGCGCGCCGCACCCACTCGGCTCGGTCCGAACAGGGAACTTGCGATTCCAGTCTCTTCCTCGGGCAGGCTTGACCGAGTTCGCTCCTCGGCGAGCGCCTGTCGGAGGTTCTGCGCTGAGAGGCCGACCTCCTTTCCGAGCTCGAGGAGCTGGTCTTCCGAGAATTCTTCCGGAGTGTCACCGGCTCCGCTCTGCAATTCCGCGGCGCGCGCCAGCACGCGCTCGAGGCTCGCCCGGTCGAGCGGGCGAGTCGGCGGTTTTGGTCGAGTGGGATCGGACATGAGTTGAAAGCTACTCGCGAAAACGAAAGACCTACCTCGAACGAGGCGAGGCGGTTTCAGCCGCCTTCAGATCCCGCCGAGTACGATGTCGATTTGCTTGGTGAGCGCGTCGAGAATCGTTTGCGGAAGGGCGAACGCCGACGTAAACGCGGCGGTTGGGTCGCCGCCCGGGACATTGTCGTTCAGCGTTCGCAGATAGAAGCGCATGTAATCCGGTACGAGTTCCGGCGCAATCTTCTGGAGCAGCGCGGCTCCGCCTCGAACGGCTGCATTTCCCGTAAATCCGTTGACCTCGCCCGATCGTTGCTGCGCGGCGGTCGTGTTGTCATTGATCGCCTCCTGCGCGAGCGTCGCGACGGCTTCATGAACGAAACCAAAGAGTGCCTCCGGCGCGGCGTCCGCCGTTCGCGGAAGCTCGACCGCGATCAGATTCGACTTCTTCCCGTCGTTGACCGTCCGTCCTTCACCGCCGAGTGTGATCGAGAGCACGACCTGTCCCGACGCTTGCTGCGTGTTGTTCAGAAAACGCGAAAGCTTCGGATAGTACTTCGACAGCCATTGCTCCTGAAACGCGGCGAAGCCCGCGCCGCGATTTGCCTGCTCGGCCGCCCAGTAGGAATGGAAGAATTTCGTGTTTTCGTCTTGGAGACTTTGAACGAACAGTCTCAGCCAGTTTCGATCGGCTGGCGAGCGAAAGTTGCCGGCGAGGAGAGCGATCTCTTGTTGGATTCGCGGATCGTTCGCCGCTCTCGGATTTCCATTCGATCGAATGAAATAGTCCGTCGCGTTGACGATTTCTTGAAACGTGTCGAAGTACATCGCGACGAACTGCGCATTGGCGAGCGCGGGATTCGCCGCAAATCGCGCGGAGAGTTCTTTCTGATTCGCGTCGAGCAGCGTGTAGATGTTCTTGCCGCGCTTCTCCGCCGTGACACGCGCTTTGTATCCGCGCGCGAAGAATGGCACGTGGCCCGTGTCGCTCGTGAGCATCGCGAAGCCGTGCAGCCATAGATCGACGTGCTCGAGCGTGCTGACGCGCCACGCTGGCGCCGGAACCGAGCCGACACCTGGCGCAGCCGCGTCGCGCGCGGGCGGCGTCGTAGCGCCCGCGAGACAACACACCGCGAAGCAGCCCGCGACGATTGCGGTCGCGCGTCTGAAGCCGATCGTCGCCGAAATTGTTTTCATCGTCGTCCTCGACCTTTCCTCAGTGCACGTCCATGCACCACGCGGGCCGAACGATCGACGGCTGCGCTCGGCTCAGCGCGTTTGGTTTGCTGGCCGCCCGCACGTTGGACAAAAACTCCAACCCAATTCGAGTTCTGACCCGCACGCTGGACAGTTGATCGTTGTCAGGTTCTGACCGCAGTGCGGGCAGAAGGTGATCGCGCGACCCTCGGGCAACGCCCCATCGCACGATCTACATCGTTCACCCGCGGCCGGAATGATTGTTCCGCCCCCGGGCCCGACCACCGTTCCGGCCGCGCGCCCCGGATTCGAAACAGCGGGTGGCGTCATTGGTGTCGCACCGACAGTGGGTTGCGTCGACATCCGCGGTAACGGCGCTTCGGGCGTCTCGACGCGTTGAGTCGGCGCGGTCACGCCAGAGGGTTCGGTCGGAGAGGCCATCGGAACACTCGGTGCGAAGGCCAGCGCGACGTCCGGGCTCGCGGGGTCCACCGACGGGCCGGCGTCGAGGCTACGCAGCGCGGTCGGCGACAGCGCGACACGCGAGCGAGCGAACTGCTTGAACGCCGAGGGATCCGGATTGGTTCCGCTCAGCTCTTTCTTCAGCGCGTCGCGCATGTGGTCGTCGACGATCAAATAGTCGCGCGCACCGGCGAGCATCTCGGTGAGCGTGATCTCATAGTCGTCGTTGGTCTCGAGCCCGAGCTCGCGCCGATGAAGACGGTAGGGAAGCACCGTCTGATACAACTCGGCCACGTCGAACGGCTGCGAGAGATACTGCGGAAAACGCGAGCGCACCGTCCGCACGAGATGCCGGTACATCCGATCGAGATTGTCCATTTGGATGAACCTACATTGACGACTCGGGACTGACGATGGGCGACGGGCGATGGGTGCCCATCGCCCATCCCCCATCAAGGACGCGACGCCTCCTCGACCTTTCGATCTCGGTCCGCCTGCGCTGCTCTCAACCTCGATGCACCGAACTTGTCGAGCGCCCGAGCGAACACTGACTCGCGCCCGTCGTTCGCGTCGCCGTAACCGTACTTGTAGCCGATCGCCAATCCGAAGAGGAGCGCCGCGATGACTCGCTTCATGCTCGTTGTCCTCCGAGCAGGACTACTCCATGAACGCCGATCTCACCGTCGTAGCATATGGACGAATCGCGCGGAATCCTTCGTTCGAAGGAAACGCCTGCGGTTGCATCTGCATTCGCCCTTTTTCGCGTTCCGACTTGAGCCACTCGTCGAAGCCCGACGAAACCATTCCGTTCGATGCGGTTTGCTCCTTCGCCGCGCGAACCGCGAGATAGTTCGCGTACTCGTTCTGGATGTGTCCCTCGTGACCACGGACCCACTGCCAGCTCGCTCGGTGTGGACGCGCAGCCTCGACGGCCTCCATCCACAATTCGAGATTGAGAATGGGGCCGTCCTTCTTCTTCCAGCCACGCGACATCCAGCCGAAGACCCACTCGCTCATTCCTTTGATGAGATACTGCGAATCGCTGGTGAACGTGACGCGAAAATGCACGCCCTTGCGCGAGATGCCGCGCAGCCCCTCGATCGCGCTCCTCAATGCCATGCGATTGTTCGTCGTCGCCGGCTCGGAGACCCAGTAGTCCCAGCGTCCGAGGTTGCCGGACTCTGGGTGCACATACTCGATGACTCCCGCCGCCCCTCCAGGGTTACTTCCCTCACGTCCGTTGCCTAGGCACGACTCATCGGCGTAGATCGCCAGCAAAGGAAGTTCTCGGCTCGAGACGAGCTGTTCATCAGTGGTCACCCGACGACCTCGATGCCGTCGATCTCGTCGAGATACACGACCATGGGCTGGCCCGTCGTTGGATGCCGGGTGTCGATTGCCTCGCGGCCGTCGCGCAAACGCAGCGAGAGCGGGACGATCACACTGTCGGGGCGACCCCGCCGGATGATGGAAATTCTGTTTCCACGAAAGACCGCGCGTTCCAGCGCGTCGTACTGATCGTGCGTCAACTGCGCCATGCGTTCTCCCTACAAAGATTTCTGAGCACACCATGATGTCGCGAAACGCGCGAGGATCTCGGTGGCCCGTTCGATTTCCGCGATCGGAATCCATTCTTCCGCGGCATGTGCAAGACGAATATCACCCGGACCAAAACAGATCGCCGGAATCCCCGCCGCATTCAAGAGCGCGGCGTCCGTCCACGCGGTCATTCCCGCAATGCGAGTTTTCTCATTGCCCTCCTCGATCGCCCTCGAAAGGGCTGCGACGATCGGCGTATCCACCGCCACATCACTCGGTGGCTGCGCGAACGTCTGCTTGACCTCCGCTCGAAAGTTCGCGGATCGCTCGTTGACGCGCTCGCACGCTGATTCGAGCTCCTTCACGACGTGCGCCGGCGTCTCACCAGGAATCGTTCGCCGCTCGATTCGGATGACGCATTTGTCGGGATAGGTCGACATGCCGGTGCCACCTTCGATGAGCGACGCATGAACCGACGGACGCCCGAGCAACGCATGCTTTCGTTTCGGCAGCTCGTCGCAGTCGAAACGATCGAGCTCCGCGAGGAATAACCCGGCATGTCGAATCGCATCCACGCCGAGGTCCCAGCGACTTCCATGCGCCGCGCGGCCATGTGTCGTCACGTCGAGCCAAACAAAACCCAGATGCGCCGGCATGATCGCGAGCTCCGTCGGCTCCGTGACGATCGCCGCATCGGCCCGTATTCCACGCTCGATGATCGATCGCGTGCCGATGCTCTCGTATTCTTCGTCGGCGACCGCCGTCACGACGATCTCGCCCTCGAGCGATCCTGATACTCGCGCGGCCGCGGCACACATCGCGGCAACGCCGCCTTTCATATCCGCCGATCCGCGGCCGTACATTCGACCATCGTGTCCGTTCGAGTCGGCGGACCACGGCTCGTGCGTCATCCCTTCGACGCCGACGACGTCGAGATGCCCGTTGAACATCAACGACCGTCCGCCTGACTTCCCGATTCGCGCAACGACGCTCGGCCTCCCGGGCCCCGCTTCGACGATCTCGACGCGAAATCCCCACGCGATGAGAATGTCCGCGAGCGCTCGTGCGACCCTCGCTTCGCCAGGCGCACCGGGAACGAGCGACGGATTTCGCGAGTCGATTCGAACAAGAGCACGTGTCAGTCCGACCGCATCACCACGCTCTACTGACATTGCTCGACGCCGTTGTCAGCGATTTTGAATGGAAGGATTTCGCCGAGCGGTGCAATGGCTTGGCGAACGCTGTCGACGCGTCCCTCAGCGGCGATCACGAGCACGCAGCCACCGCCCGAGGCACCGAGCGCTTTTCCACCGACAGCGCCGGCAGCGCGCGCTTTCGCGATGATCTCGTCGATCAGCGGTGTTGGAATCGCTGGATGCAGCGAGCGCTGATGACTCCACTGTTCGTCGACGAGCGCCGCAAGCCATTCGAAATGGCCGCGGGTCAGTGCGTCCGCCATTTGCTCCGCGTTGGCCCGCATTTTCGAGAGCGCGGTCATGACGTGCGACTCGCGACGCGCGTACGCGCCGAGCACCGCATCGATCGTCTCGCCGGAGATGCGGCTTTGTCCCGTGTACACCACAAAACACCGCCGCTCGATCTCGCTACGCACTTTCGAGCTCAGTGTGATCTCGTTGACCTCCACGTCTTTGCTCGAAAAACGCAGGCCGAGCGCGCCGCCGTACGCAGCGGCGTAGTGGTCTTGTCGTCCGCCGGGAACGCCGAGATCTCCAATCTCGATTTCTCTGCTGAGCTCGGCGATCGCTGACGGAGACATCGGTTGGCGCCGGATCGCCGCGAAGGCGGCACACGTCGCAACCCCGACCGCGGAAGAACCACCGAGCCCAGCGCCCATTGGAAAGTCGCTCGAGACAGTGACGCGAATATCTTCGGTCCGAAACCGGAATCGGCGGGCGGCAGCATTGACGATGGCGCGATCTCCGGCGCTCGTCGCTTCCCCCGTCGTTGACGCATTGTCGCTCTGCGAGATCGAAACAGTCGCGTAACGCGTGATCGCGACGTTGCAAACGAAGCCGCCAATCTCGCTCGAATACGGCGGCACGTCGGTCCATCCTCCTCCGAAATCGATGCGCGTCGGCGCGCGAGTCACGATGGGCGTCGTCACGTTTGTCGGGGCTCGGAGTGGCAGAATAGCGGTAAACGTATTTCGAGTGCGCTACTTCGGTAACCGCGCTGACGTTCTAGCGGATTAGGGCATGGCTGTTGCGGGCTCAACACACCTATGGTCGATATCGCGCAGTATTTGGTCGATTGCAAGTTCATTCTCGTCTCGAACCGCGAGCCGTACGAGCACATGCGCGGCGTGCACGGAATAGACGTCAAGCAGCCGGCCGGTGGACTCGTCTCGGCGCTCGATCCGACGATGCGTCGAACGCACGGAACGTGGGTCGCGTGGGGATCAGGCACCGCGGATCTCGAAGTCTCGGATGAAACCGGCCGCGTCGCCGTTCCTCCGGACGAAGAGTGCTACACACTGCGCCGAGTTTGGCTCGATGAGGCGGACATCAACGGTTACTACCACGGTTTCGCGAACCAAGCGCTTTGGCCGCTGTGCCATATGCTGATTCAGCACTTCGAGTATCGCACGGAATACTGGGAGCGATATCGAACGGTGAATCTGCGATTCGCGCACGCGGTGGCCGATGAAGCCGAGCGGTGCACCGGGCGGGCGATGGCGTGGATTCAAGACTATCACTTCGCGCTCGCGTCGGAGTTTCTTCGCGCGATGCGTCCGACGCTGTTCATCCATCAATTCTGGCACATTCCCTTTCCGCCGCCCGACATCCTTCGGCTCCTTCCGTCGGGGATTCACGAGGCAGTACTCCGCGGTATGCTGGGAAATGATCTCATCGAATTTCAAATCGATCGCTACGTTGTGAACTTTCTCAACTGTGTTGAGCAGTTCGTGAACGAAGCTCGCGTCGATCATTCGCGACAGACGATCTGGTTTCGAAATCGACGGGTATCTGTCGGCGCGTTTCCCATCAGCGTCGACGTCGAGCGATTTGTCAAAATGGCGCAGTCCGAAGAAAGTACCGCGCGTGTGAGCACGCTTCGCGAGCGGTACGCGAGAGGCAACCGGCAACTCGGTGTCTGCGTCGATCGCGTCGATTACACGAAGGGAATCCCCGAGCGCATTCGCGCGCTCGACACGCTGTGGGACGAATCGCCCGAGCTGCGTGAGCGATTCACATTCATCTTCGTTTGCACTCCGTCGCGATCCGACTTGCCGGCGTACAACGCCCTCGAGCGCGAAGTGGTTCAATCGGTGATGGCGACGAATAAGAAGTATGGCACCGACGACTGGACGCCGATCGTTCTCGTGAACGAAAATGTCGATTCGGATCTGCTCGCCGGGGTGTACCGGGCCGCCGATATTTGCATTGTGTCTTCGCTACAAGACGGAATGAATCTCGTCGCGAAGGAATTCGTCGCTTGCCAGACGGACGAGCGAGGCGTTCTCATTCTGAGTCGCTTCACCGGATCTGCCGAGGAAATCGATGGTGCGCTGTTGATCAATCCCTTCAACATCGACGGATTCGTCGGCGCGATTCGCGCCGCGCTCGAGATGTCGCCCGAAGAGCGAAAGCGCCGAATGCACCGCATGCGTCGCCAGCTCAACAACTCGACGATCTTCGACTGGCTCGGTTCAATTCTGAGTCGCGCGACGGAAATCATGGCGTCGCCTCAGCCGGCAGGGGTATGATCGCGTGACGACACCGGCGCTGCCAATCACAGCGTCTCTCCTGCAGCGATTGTCGGGAAGCCCGTTGCTGATGTTGCTCGACGTGGACGGAACGCTATCGCCGATCGCGGAGCGACCGGAGTACGCCATAGTTCCGCCGACAACCCAGCATGTCGTTGCCGAGTTGACCAAGAGTCCCGACACGCACGTCGCGATCATCTCTGGGCGCAGTGCGCGAGACACCCGTCGCCTGGTCGGCCTCCGCGACGTCTGGGTCATCGGCAATCACGGTATCGAAGTCGCTCGCCCAAATGCCGACCCCGTTGTCCGCGCCGACGTCGCGCGCTTCGAGGCACAGATCTCGGAGGCAGTCGATCGATGCAACGAGATCGCGGATTCGGCGCCCGGCGTCATCGTCGAAGACAAACGCTGGACGTTGAGTGTGCACTATCGTCTCGCATCTCCGGCGATCGTGCCTGCCGTGTCGGCGCACGTCGCACAGATCGCGCAGGATCTCGGCTTACGCGTGACTGTCGGAAAAGAAATCCTCGAGCTGCGTCCGCCGGTTGACGTGAACAAGGGAACGGCGTCTGTCGAGCTCGCGCGCGAACTCGACGCACTGAGCGCGCATGCATCGGTGTTCTTCGCCGGCGACGATCGAACGGACGAAGACGCCTTCATCGATCTTCGAGTCGCCAGCAGCTCGGCCGTCACCGTGCATGTCGCGTCCGACGAAGACTTACCGACAACCGCGGCGGAATTCGTGGTCGCCGACACCGATGAAATGAGAACGCTGCTCGAGAGTATTCTCGAGCAGCGTCGGTCCGTTTCCGCGAAGAGTTAGCGCTTTCCTTTCGACGCCGGCTTCGCCGGTGCGTGCTTCACCGATTTCGCGGGTGCCTTCGCCGGAGGTTTGGCTGGCGATTTGGCTGCGGGCTTCGCGGCTTTTGCTGGCGCGCTCGAAGCCTTGGCGGCTGGTTTCGCTGCGGGAGCCTTGGCGACGACCTTTGGAGCGGGCTTCGCCGGCGGAGCTTTCGCTGGCGAGGGCGGAGGCGGCGGCGGCGGGCTCGCGGGAGGCGGCGTCGGTCTGACCCCGTGCCGAAACGGTGGCTGAGACGCCGCAAGTGCCGCTGCGCGGGCGGCCGCTTCCGCTTTTGCGATGGCGGCCTTCTCGCTCGCAATCTTCGTCGCGGTCGGCCGCGCCTTTTCTGTCGGAGATCGCTTGTCATGTGCGGCTTCGACATCACGCATCAGCTTATCGCCTTCCTCAGGCGTCATCTGGCCGCGCTTGACCATGTATTGAACGAGATCGCGTGCGCTCTCGACGGCAAAGCCCGCGATTCCGGCGGCAGCACTGATGACATCTTTCATGGCCGCGGCGACCTTTGTCCCGGCCTCCTGACTGATCAATTGCGCACGTTCGGCCAACTCGGCGACCGTGTCTCGCATGTCGGCGCCGCGATGGCCGGGCGGACGTTTCGGCGGTACCGGAGCCTGACCGTCTGGTGCGGCAGCGGGAGCAGGGGTGCCTTCATTGGACTGTGGCTTCTCGACCATATTCAGGTCACTCGACGAGTCGGAGTACGAGACTCAGGGCAGGGAGCGCTTGTCGCAGCGCCGGTGCCGCGACTCAAGGCGCGGCCGGAAGGACGGGGGACGGGCCGCGGAAGTATATGATTCTTCGGAAGCTACGCAAGGCAGGGTCAGCAGACACTTCAACTCGCGCAATCAATCTAGTGGCTTGGTTGATACAGCGCCGTAAATAAATCACTTTAGCGACACAAAAGCAACATTAATGCTGAAAGGTCTGAAAGTTCTCGATCTCACGCGCGTTTTGGCAGGGCCATTCTGCACAATGTTGCTGGGAGATCTTGGCGCCGATGTGATCAAAGTCGAGCGGCCAGGAATGGGGGACGAAACCCGTACGTGGGGACCGCCATTCGATTCACTTGGGCGAAGCGCCTACTATCTCAGCATCAATAGAAATAAGCTCGGGATCGCGGCCGATTTCGACAACGCGGCGGATCGAGCGTTTCTCGAGTCGCTGATCGACGAGGCTGACGTCGTCGTCGACAACTTCCGATCGGGCATGCTGGAGCGCCGAGGGGTGTCTCCCGAGGACTGGTGCCGAAAGCGTCCGGAGCTGGTGTGGTGCACCATCACGGGGTTTGGAGCGGAATCCTCTCGCCCGGGCTACGACTTCGTCGCGCAGGCAGAGTGTGGCTGGATGGCGATCACTGGCGAGCCGGACGGAGATCCGATGAAGATTGGTGTCGCCTTGGCAGACGTCCTCGCCGGGAAGGACGCGACAATCGCGATTCTTGGTGCCGTCGTGCGGCGGGCTCGCGAAGGTGTTGGTGGTCGGTTGGTGATTTCTCTCGCGGATAGCGCGCGGGCTGCGCTGGTGAATGTTGCACAGAACGCGCTTTTGTCTGGGCAAGACGCGACCAGGTGGGGGAACGCGCATCCCAATCTCGTTCCATATCAGCTATTCAACGCCGCTGACCGTCCGATCGTCGTTGCGGTAGGAACCGACGCGCAGTGGGTTGCCTGCGCGCGGGCATTCGGCCTGTCGGAGCTCGCGGATGATCCGGCCCTTGCCTCGAATCCTGGTCGAATAGCTCAGCGAGACCGGATCGTGTCGGAGTTTTCGCGAGTGATCGCCTCCCAGCATGCGGTCGTTTGGCGGTCCGCGCTCGACGACGCCGGAGTTCCAAACGGCGTCGTGAACACCGTCCTCGAAGCGCTCCGCGACACCAACGCGTCGGAGGTCACCGGGCTTCCCTCGAGCGTCGGGGGAACAGTTCGGTTCGATCCACCAGGGCTCGACGAGCACGGTTCGCGTATTCGAGAACTCGGATGGCGGGCGTTCGGGATTCGCTGAAAAACGGGGCAGTTTCGGCAGCGGACGCAAAAAGGTTTAGCGTTTTCGCGACGTTCGCTGTTACGCGCGTAGATGTCCCATCGTCTGACCTGCGTGGCGACTCTTCTTGAGCAGCACGGCAGGGCCCGTACCCTGTCCGACGCGCGGAAAGTGCGTTACTCTGTTGTCGTGAAGACGACGGAGCCGGCTCTGCGAGCCGATCAAAACGCGGTTGATCCGGACAACACCGATCAACTGATCATACAGCGC
>Ga0070683_100001832_pt1 | contig 16576 bp, 17 predicted proteins | sample KBSC713LmetaG_FD_64662 | JGI IMG/M metagenome (GOLD analysis project Ga0070683, IMG submission 64662) | Corn rhizosphere microbial communities from Kellogg Biological Station, Michigan, USA - KBS C7.1-3L metaG | ecosystem: Host-associated > Plants > Roots > Rhizosphere ...
AACGACGCGGTCGACCGGGCGGTCGTTCAGGCCGATGCCAACCTGAAGGTGGCCCGGGCCACGCTGAGGGGCGACACAGCGTCGATGAACCGGCTGCTCGACCGGCTGCAGACACGGCCCGGGTTCCAGACCGTGCCCGTGGTCGGCGGCCGCCAGCCGGCCGACACGCTGCCGGTGCCGGGCGACGTTCGCGACCTGGTCGACGAGGGAAACCTGGCCTACCGGTGGACGACCGTGGACGGCACCCGATATCTGGTGGTGGGCGCCCCCGCCCCACATTCCCAGCTGTACTTCTTCTTCGACGAGCAGCAGCTGCAGGACGACCTCGACCAGCTGCTCCTGATCCTGCTCGCGGCCTGGCTGGTGCTGGCCCTTGTGAGCGGCCTGGTCGGCGTCTTCCTCGCCCGTCGCATCCTCGCCCCGGTGGCCGAGGCCAGCGCCGCCGCCCGCGCCCTGGCGGAGGGCCTGCTGGACACCCGACTGCCCGGCCGCGGTGCCGACGAGTTCGGCGAGTGGGCATCATCGTTCAACCAGATGGCGGACGCCCTGGAGGGCAAGATCGAGGCCCTCTCACTTGCCCGGGAGCGCGAGCGGCGGTTCACCGCCGACGTCGCCCACGAGCTGCGCACGCCGCTCACCGCGCTGGTCAACGAGGCCGCCATCCTCCGCGAGCACCTCGAGCAGATGCCGGCCGACGCCCAGCGGGCATCGCGGCTGCTGACGTCCGACGTCGCCCGGCTGTCGCGGCTGGTCGAGGACCTGCTCGAGATCTCCCGGCTGGACGCCGGAGCCGAGCCGTCGTCGATCGAACCGGTCGACCTGCGGCGGCTGGTCGAGGCCATCGTGGCGGCCAACGGCTGGGCGGGCTCCGTGGCGGTCGAGATCGACGTCCCGCCGATCGCATCCGACCGCCGCCGGCTGGAGCGGGTGCTGGGCAACCTGATCGGAAACGCGATCACCCACGGCGGCGGCGCGGCGCAGGTCGAGGCCGGCACGGCGGACGGCGGCCTGCGGCTGACCGTGTCCGACCAGGGGCCGGGCATCCCCGCCGAACGGTTGGAGTCCGTCTTCCAGCGATTCTCGAAGGGAGACGCCGCCCGCGGCGGCGGCAGCGGTCTGGGGCTGGCCATCGCCCGCGAGCACGCGCGGGCGATGGGTGGGGACCTGCTCGCCGCCAATGCGCCCGGCGGCGGGGCCCGCTTCATGCTGGTGCTTCCTGTTGCGGAACCGTTACCTGCCGGTGATGGCGCTGTTGCATCGCCGGCGGACGATGGGACGGCAATCACCATCGAGGAGGGGAAGCCATGAGATCGCCGTTCGTGATCGCCACCATCGCACTGCTGGCCGCCGGGTGCGGCCAGGGCAGCGCCCAGGTCGTCTCCAGCGTCTCGCCCGGCGGAGGACCGGCGTCCAGCGGGCCGCCGGCCACCCAGCCTCCCCCCGACTCCGGTGGCGGCTCCAGCACCCCGCCGCCGGCGCCGGCCGAGACCACGCCCGTCCAGACCTGGTTCATTCGCGGCGAGACGCTGTGGTACGCCACCACGCCCGTCGACCGCCAGCCGGGGATCGGCTCCGCGGCCGTGCGCGCTCTGCTGGCCGGCCCCTCCGCCGAGCTGCGGGCGGCCGGCGTCGGCTCCGTCGTCCCCGCCGGCACCCAGCTGCTCGGGCTCGATATCGGCGACGGAATCGCCACCGTCGACCTCAGCTCGGAGTACGCATCGGGCGGCGGCTCGCTGTCTGAGCAGATGCGTCTGGCACAGCTGGTGTACACGCTGACCCAGTTCCCGACCGTCAAGGGGGTGCGCCTGAAGCTCGACGGCAAGGACACCACCGTGTTCTCGGGGGAGGGCATCGTCCTGCCCGACCCGATGCGCCGGTCGAGCTTCGCCGACCTGCTGCCGCCGATCCTGGTCGAGAGCCCCGGCATCGGCGAGACGGTGTCCGGCCCGCTGCTGGTCAAGGGCACAGCCAACGTGTTCGAAGCCAACGTCGGCATCGAGGTGCGCACGGAATCGGGCAAGGTGTTGGCGAGGACCTTCACCACCGCCACCTGCGGCACCGGCTGCCGCGGCCGCTACGAGAAGACGATCGACCTCAGCGTCAGCCGGCGGACGCAGGTCACGCTGATCGTCCACGACGACGACGCGGCGGGGACGGGCACCCCGCCCCACCAGGTCGTGATCCCGCTGACCCTGATGCCGGCCGGGTCCTGATCAGCCCAGGGCGCGCCCGACGGCCTCTGCGATCAGGACGTCGGGCACGTCGACGTCGTGCACCGGCTTACCGACCCGCTCGAGCAGCGCGAACCTGATGCGCCCCGCCCTGGCCTTCTTGTCCCTGGCCAGGGCGACCCGCACCTCCTCTGCCGAGAGGCCGGTCGCCACCGTCGGCAGGCCGTGGCGGACGAGCAGCTCCCGCACCTCCTCCTCGACAACCGGGTCGAGTCCGGCAAGCCGCGAGGAGAGCCACAGCGCCGGCAACAGCCCGATGGCGACCGCCTCACCATGCGCAATCCGCGAGTACCCGGCGGCGGCCTCGACGGCGTGGCCGATCGAATGCCCCAGGTTGAGCACGGCCCGCAGCCCGCGCTCCTCGGGGTCGACACTGACCACGTGCGCCTTGTAGGCGGCGCAGCGGCGGATCAGCTCCAGCCGCGCATCCGCGGTGCCGCGGCCGGGCTCCCATCCCCGCACCATCTCCCACAGCCGGCCGCCGGCCAAAAGGCCGGTCTTGATCACCTCGGCGAAGCCGCACGACCATTCGCGCAGCGGCAGGGTCTCGAGCACCGCCGGATCGTTCACCACCCACTCGGCCTGGTGGAACGCTCCCACGATGTTCTTGGCGGCCGGCAGGTCGATCGCGGTCTTGCCGCCGATAGCAGCGTCGACCATGCCCAGTAGCGAGGTGGGAACCGCGATCCAGGGTACGCCGCGCTGGTATGTGGCGGCGATGAAGCCGGCGGCATCGGTGGCCGCACCGCCCCCGAAGCCGACCACCACGTCTCCCCGCTCCAGACCCAGGTCGGCCAGACGTGTCCAGGCCTGGCGGGCGACGGCGACCGTCTTCGCAGCCTCTCCCTGAGGCAGCCGCACGGTCACGAACGGCTCGGCCGGCGGGCCGACCAGCCGCAGCACCGAGCGATCGGCGATCAGCGCCATCCGCCGCGCCGCTGCCAGCCGGGGCAGCTCGGTGAGCACCCCGGGACGGGCCAGCGGCACCAGCAGCGCCTCGGTACCGGGGGCCAGATCGGCGTCGACCAGCGCGTCGGCGGCGGCGTGGTAGGTGGCCTGCCGCTGCTCGTAGAGGCGGGCGAACCCGCGGGCGTCCGCGGCCAACGGCCGGTCACCGGCATCGGCCTCGATCCGCCGCCAGGCGGTCTGCGGGGAGACGTCGAGCAGCACCGTGAACGAGCCGTCGCGCAGCCGCTCCCGGGTGAGGGGCGACATCACCGCGCCGCCACCCAGCGACAGCACCGTGTCGATCCGCTGCAGCAGGTCGCCGGCGACACGCTCCTCGAGCGCCCGGAAGGCCGGCTCCCCGTCCTCCTCGAAGATCCGGGCGATCGGCCGGCCGGCCGCCGCCTCGATCGCCGCGTCCGCGTCCACGAAGTCCCAGCCCAGACGTTCGGCCAGCAGCCGGCCGGTGGAGCTCTTGCCGGCGCCCATGAAACCGATCAGAGCAAGGTTCCGGTAAGGACCGGGGATCATGCCCCGGAGATCCGCACCAGGTAGGCACCGTGGGCGGCCACCAGGTCGTCCGCCGAATCGCCGCCGAACTTCTCCAGGGCCGCCCGGGCCAGCTCGAAGGCCAGCGCCGCCTCGGCCACCACGGCGGCGGCCGGCAGCACGGTCACGTCACTGCGCTCGACGTGGGCCTCGCGGGGCTCGTGACTGCCCAGTTCGACCGACCGAAGCGGTCGCATCAGGGTCGGCAGCGGCTTCCAGATCGTCCGCACCACCAGGTCGGCACCGTTCGTCATGCCCCCCTCGAGACCGCCCGCGCGATCGGTCTGGCGGTAATACCCACGCTCCTGGGAGTGCAGGATCTCGTCGTGCACGCTCGATCCCCGGCGACCTGCGCCGGCGATCGCATCGCCGATCTCGACGCCCTTCGCCGACTGGATCGACAGCATCGCCGCCGCGATCCGGCCGTCCAGCCGCTGGCCGGCCGACACGTGCGACCCCAGGCCCGGCGGCACGTTGAACGCGCGGGTCTCTGTGACGCCGCCGAGCGTGTCGCGCTCGCGCTTTGCGGCCTCGATCTCCTCGATCATCGCCCGCTCCGCACCCGGGTCGAGGCAGCGCACCTCCGAGCGCTCGGCGCGGTCGAAGTCTTCCACCTGGAGCCAGGCGGGAGCGGTCGCCCGGACGCTGCCGACCTGGAGCACGTGCGACCGCACTTCGATTCCGATCGCGCCGATGATGGCCTTGGCCACGGCGCCGGCCGCCACCCTGGCCGCGGTCTCCCGAGCGCTGGCCCGTTCCAGCACGTTGCGGACGTCCTCATGGCCGTACTTGAGGACACCCGCCAGGTCGGCGTGGCCGGGCCGCGGCAGCGACACGGGCTTGCCCCGCCAGCCGTACTCGTCGAGCTCCGCCTCGGTCACCGGCCAGGCGCTCATCGGATGCGTCCAGTTTCTGTGGTCGCGGTTCTGGATGAACATCGCGATCGGGCTGCCCAGCGTGCGGCCGTGGCGTACGCCGGCCGTCACCTCGGCATCGTCCTGCTCCAGCTTCTGCCGCGGGCTGCGGCCGTAGCCGGCCTGCCGCCGAGCCAGGTCGCGGCGGATCGTCTCGCGGTCGAGCTCCAGCCCCGCGGGCACGCCGCTCACGACGACGGTCAGCCCGGGACCGTGCGACTCGCCCGCCGTCACATACGAGAGCTCCATGCGCGTGAGCGTACTTGAGCGGGGTCTAGCGGGGTCCCGGAAAGGCGATCAGGCCCTCCGGCACCAGCCAGGTGAACACCACCGGCTCCAGCCGGCCGGCCCTGACCGACGGGTCGTTCGCCATCACCCGGCCGGCTTCCTCGAGGCCGACGGCGAAGATGGACAGCCCGCGCCAGCGCTGGTCGGGTTGGTGGTCGAAGGGGCCTGAGGCGAGCAGCGCGCCGGACTCACGGAGCTTCGCCAGGTACGCCAGATGCCGCTCCTGGAGGGCGTCCAACTCGTCGCCGGAGAACGCCGGCAGCGGATCGGGCCAGCGCAGCAGCACCGCGGTGTGCGGGACGAGGCTCATCGCAGCTGCTGGGCCAGCATCAGCGCGTTGCCGTCGGGGTCGTAGAAGGTGGCCAGACGCACCATGTCCTCGACCTGGCTGGTCTCGCCGTCGAACCGGACGCCCTGCGCTTCCAGGTACCCGCGGGACCGGTCAATGTCGCGCACCGTGAAGGTCAACGTGGCGCCGCCGCCCTCCTTGACCTGCTCCGATTGGCCGATCCCCACCAGCAGCCCGGCCACGGGCGTCTGCAGCTGGGCCCACCCCCACTCCCGCAGCTCGAAGACCACCTCCCAGCCGAGCACGTCGCGGTACCACGCCAGCGACCGGTCGTAGTCGGTGACCTCGAGCGCCGCGGTCGACTCCCCTGCCCATTCGATCTGCGCTGCCATCGGGCCCTCCTCGTGGCGGTGTTCCCCTGTCTGTAGAACGTTTTTATACTACGTACATAAACGTGTCAACTCTGACCCTGCTCTCTCACAACCGCTGGAGCATCCCCGTGCTCGCAGAGATCTCCCGCACGCGCGGCAGCCGCTCGGCGGCCCTTTCCGGCCAGCTGGGGGTGTCGGGGGCGTCGCTTCGCCGCACGCTGGCCGCGCTGCAGGAGGCCGGCCTCGTCGAGCGCAACCCTGGCTACGGCCATCCGCTGCGCCCGGAGTACGTGCTCACCGCGCGCGGCCACCGGCTGGCGCCGGCCGTGGCCGGGGTGCTCGAGGCCATCACCGGCCATGAGGACGTGGCGCTTCGCAAGTGGTCGCTGCCGGTGCTGGCGCAGCTGTCCCGGCCGCGCCGGTTCTCGGAGCTTCGCGCGCGGTTGCCCGCCGCCGGCCCGCGGGCGCTGGCCCTCGCGCTGAAGGATCTCCAAGCCGCCGGGCTGGTCCGCCGCCAGCTGGTTGACAGCTATCCGCCCTCGGCCGTCTACGCCGCAAGCGACGCCGCCGGCGCGGCGGTTCGAGCCGCGTCGGCACTGAGGGGAGCCTGAGCGCACAGCCTGTGACACGATCCGTCCCATGCCGGGCCTCTACCCCGATGTCGAGCCCCACACCGGCGGGATGCTCGACGTCGGCGACGGCCACCGGATCCGCTGGGAGGTGAGCGGCAACCCGCGGGGCAGGCCGGCGGTGGTGCTGCACGGCGGCCCGGGGTCGGGCTGCACGCCCTGGCACCGGCGGCTGTTCGACCCGGCCGCATACCGGATCGTGCTGTTCGACCAGCGCGCGTGCGGAGGCAGCACCCCGCACGCAGGTGCGCCGTCGATCGACCTTACGAGCAACACCACGCCGCACCTGCTGGCCGACATCGAGCGGCTCCGCGCACACCTGCAGATCGAGCGCTGGTTGGTCGTGGGCGGATCCTGGGGCAGCACGCTGGCCCTGGCCTACGCCGAGCGGCATCCGGAGCGCGTCACCGGGCTGATCCTGTTCGGCGTCACCACCTCGCGGCGATGGGAGGCGGACTGGCTGTTCCGCGGCGGGATCGCACCGCTGTTTCCGGCCCAGTGGCACCGCCTGCGGTGCGCGCTGCCCGCCGCCCAGCGCGACTCCGACATCGTCGAGGTCTACAGCGGGCTGTTGCACGACCCCGATCCCGCGGTGCGCGAGCACGCCGCGCTGGAGTGGTGCATGTGGGAGTCGGCAACACCGGACTGGCCGCCCGCCACCGGGCTCGCCCGGCGGTTCCAGGATCCCGCCTTCGCGCTGGCGTTCGCCCGCCTGGTCACCCACTACGTCCGCCACGACCTGTGGCTGGAGGAGGACGAGCTGATGCGCCGGGCGGGCCGGCTGGCGGGCATCCCCGGCGTCATGATCAACGGCCGCTTCGACATCCAGTCGCCGCTCGTCACCGCCTGGGAGCTGGAGCGCGCCTGGCCCGACAGCGAGCTGGTGGTGGTCGAGAACGCGGGCCACTCGGCCGCCAACCCCGGGATCACGGAGGAGCTGGTGCGGGCCACCGACCGGTTCGCGGCGCAGCGATGAGTTGGCGCCGGCGCTTCCGTCTCATCCGATGACACCGTCATCTCGACCCAAGGAGTGGCAATGAGGCGCATCGTCGTATCGGAGTTCGTATCGCTGGACGGGGTGATCGAGGATCCTGGAGGAGCCGAGGGCTTCGACCGCGGCGGCTGGGCCTTCAAGTTCGAGCGCGGCCCGGAGGGCGACCGGTTCAAGCTGGACGAGGTGATGGAGGCCGATGCCATGCTGCTCGGCCGCGTCACCTTTCAGGGGTTCGCGGAGGCGTGGCCCTCGCGCACCGACGAGGCCGGCTTCGCCGACAAGATGAACGGCATGCAGAAGTACGTGGTGTCGAGCACCCTCGAGCAGCCGGACTGGAACAACTCGACGGTGATCGGCGGCGATGTACCGGCGGAGATCGCGAAGCTGAAGCAGGGGTCGGGCGGCGACATCCTGGTCGCCGGCAGCGCCCGGCTGGTGCAGACGCTGCACGCGCACGGCCTGGTCGACGAGTACCGGCTGATGGTCTTCCCCACCGTCCTCGGTGCCGGCAAACGGCTGTTCTCCGAGGGCGGCGAGGCGACCGCCCTCGAGGTGGTGGAGGCGCGCCCGGCCGGCGAGGTCGTGATCATGATCCTGCGGCCGCGCGCGGACTAGCCGATCGGGCGGGCGAGGGTCAGCGGCCGCCGAGCAGGTACGGCGAGATGTCGGGCCCGAACAGCAGGCCGACGACCGCGCCGACGGCCAGGAACGGCCCGAACGGGAAGCCGATCTTGCGGGCCCGCGTGCCCATGGTCAGCATCAGGTAGCCGGAGAGCAGCGTCGAGAGCACGAACGCGGCGAACAGCGCGGTGAACGCGTACTTGCCCAGGCCGAGGCCGATCATCAGCGCCATCTTGACGTCGCCCAGCCCCATCCCCTTGGGCGAGACGACCCAGGCGGAACCCAGGAAGGCGAAGCAGGCGGCGCCGCCGATCAGCAGCTCCAGCCAGCGGTCGGGCTGCGCGATCACCGCCAGCGTGTAGACGAGCACCGCACCCGGCAGGTTGATCACGTCCGGGATGATCCGGTGGTTGAGATCGATCAGGGAGGCGGGCACGATCAGCGCCGTCAGCACCAGTGCGGGAACCAGCTGCGCCTCGAATCCGATCCGCAGGGCGAGGGCGGCGAACAGGCCGGCGGTCAGTCCGGCGGCAACCCAGCGCCGGCGGGTCGACGGCGCCGTGCCCTGGCCCAGCGGGAACCGCTGGACGAGCCACTCGATGGGCCAGCCGAGGGCGAACCCGATGCCGGCGAGGGGAAGGACGGCTTCCATGTGCCCTTCTATCGGCCGGCCGGGGTGCGGCCTGTAGGCCGCGCCGTCAGCCGCGGGCGGCCACGCGCATGACGTCGGCCGGCGGCTCGACCCCGGTGAACAGCCTGAACGCGTGGATGCCCTGCCCGACCAGCACGTCGATGCCGTCGACCGCTCGTGCCCCGGCCCGGCGGGCGGCATCGATCAGCGGCGTGGCACCGCCGTCGCCTCGATAGGCCAGATCGCAGACCACGGCCACGCCGGCCAGCAGCTTGTGGTCGACCGGCAGCTCGTCGTCGCGCTGGCCGACGGGCGTGGCATTCACCAGCAGCGGCGGCGGCTCTGCCAACGGCCACGGCGCCACGCCGGCCCCCAGCCGCTCGGCCAGCGCGGCCGCGGCCGCGCCGTCGCGGGCGCACACCTCGACCCGGTGCCCGGCATCTGTCAGGGCCACGATCACCGCCCGGCCGGCCCCGCCCGCCCCCAGGACGACGGCCCGGTCGCGGGGGATGTCGCCCAGCTCGTCGACCACTCCCCGACCGTCGGTCAGCTCACCGCGCAGACTCCCGGCGTCGCTCACGAGCACGGTGTTGACCGACCCGGCGCGACGGGCTTCCTCCGAGATCGAGTCGCACAGCCCCGCCACCGCCTCCTTGTGGGGGATCGTGACGTTGACGCCTGCGAACCCCAGCGCGGGTAGCCCCTGCAGTGCCGCCTCCAATCGTGCCGGCCGCACCGGCAGCGCCACATAGGCCCAGTCCATGTCCAGTGCCGCGAACGCGGCATTGTGCATCTGCGGCGAGCGCGAGTGATCGACGGGCCAGCCGATCACTCCGGCCAGCCGGGTAGTCCCGCGCAGCCGGTCAGCCGCCATGCGCGTGCTTGTTGAAGTCGTCGAGGTTGTCTGTGAAGTAGTGGCGGCCGCTGTCGCCGATCGCGACGTAGTACAGGTAGTCGACCTTGGCGGGGTGGGCGGCCGCCTGCATCGACTTCAGGCCGGGGTTGCAGATCGGCGTCGGGGTCAGGCCGTGCACCACCCTGGTGTTGTACGGGGTGGGCGCCGCCAGCTCGGAGACGGTCAGCTGGTGTGTCCACGATCCGAGCTCGTAGAGCAGCGTCGCGTCGATCTGAAGCGCCATGCCGAGGTGCAGCCGGTTGTAGATGACGGCGGAGATCAGCGGCCGGTCGTGGTCGACGGCGGCCTCGCGCTCGATCATCGAGGCGATCTTGAGCACGTCGTAGGTGGTCAGGTTCTTCGACTGGGCGTAGGTCATGTCGACCTGAGCGAACGCCTGCTCGAACGCCGTCAGCTGCTGGCTGACCAGGGCCTGCGCGGTGGTCTTCGGCTTGATCTGGTAGGTGGCGGGGAACAGGAAGCCCTCCATGCTCTTGGCCTCCGGAAATCCTGGCGGCGGCGCGGCCTGCCGTACTGCGCTCAGATACTGGTTCCTCGTGATCCCGGTCCTGGCCGCGACCACATCGGCGATCTCGGTCAGCCGTAACCCCTCCGGAATCGTCAGGGGGATGGTCACAGGCGGCGGCGGGCCGGCGTTCAGCCGCTCGATGATCCTGTCGTAGTCGGTGCCGGCCTGGAACCGGTAGGTGCCGGCCTTGAAGTCGGCGCCCTCGCCCTGCTCCTTGGCGTAGTTTCGGAACCGCCCGCCGTCGATGACGATGCCGGCCGTCTGCAGCTGGTCGCCGATCTCGACGGCGGTCGATCCGCTGGGGATCTTGACCGTCAGGGCCGGGCCGTGCGGATCGGCCGACGGCTTGGAGGAGTCGGGGAGCAGGTGCCTCCCGACCTCGAACACGGCAAGCAGCGCGGCCACGAAGACCGCGACGATGATCAGCCGAGCAGCCGCCGCAGATACCCCTCGAGGAGATGCGCCGCGGCCACCGCGTCCTCACCGCTGCGGCCGCCTGCAGACCTGCCGGCCAGGGCGGTCGTGAAACGCTCGTCGTACGTCTCCACAGGCAACGAGCAGTGGCCCGCCAGCTCGGAGACGAACAGCCTCGTCTCCCGCGCCTGCTCACCCTCCTCGCCGCGCAGCGTCAGCGGCAGCCCGACCACGATCCGCTCCGGCTCGTGCTCGTCGACCAGCTGCAGCAGCTCCTGCATCCCGGCCTTCGTCCGCACCCTGCGAACGACCGCCAGCGGCCGCGCCAGGGTGCCGGTCGGGTCGCTGATGGCGACGCCCGTCCGGGCCCGGCCGTAATCCAAGGCGAGGATCCTCATCCTCCCTGGCGGAGGCGGTCTCGGATCGTGCTCTCGGCCGCCTCGACCGCAGCTCCCAGCTTGTCGGGATCGCGCCCTCCTGCCCGGGCCATGGTGTCCCTGCCCCCGCCGCCGCCGCCGACGATGGGGGCGATCTGCTTGATCAGCTCGACCGCCGAGATGCCGCGCTCGACCGCCTGGCCGTCGACGCTGGCGACCAGGTGCACCTTGCCGTCCGTGCTGGATCCGAGCACGACCACGCCGGGGGCGATCCGCGCCTTGACGCGATCGGATACCTGCAGCAGCGAGTCGGCGTCGACGCCGTCGACCACGGCGGCCACGATCCGGATCCCGCCCTCCTCGCCGGCGCCCTCGATCAGGGCCGCCTCGTGGCCGTTGCCCGACGGCGCGGCCGGACCGCCCGACCGCTCCAGCCGCTTCACCTGCCGGCGCAGCTCCGCCACCTCAGCCTCCAGCCGCCCCGCCTCGCCGGCCCGCGAGCGGAGGTGCTCGACGGCGGCCTGGCCGGTGATCGCCTCGATCCGCCGCACGCCCTGGGAGGAGGACGACTCGCGGAGGATGACCAGGGCGCCGATCTCGGCGCTGGTGCGGACGTGGGTACCGCCGCACAGCTCCCGCGACACGCCCTCGATCTCGACCACCCGCACCTGCTCGCCGTACTTCTCGCCGAACAGCATCATCGCGCCCAGCTTGCGGGCGGCGTCCTGGCTGGTGACGAAGATGTGCAGGGGATGGTTTTCGACGATCCACTCGTTGGCCAGCCCTTCGACCTCGGCCAGCTCGCCGGGGGTCAGCGGGGCGTCGTGGCGGAAGTCGAACCGCAGCTTGTCGGGGCCGACATACGAGCCGGCCTGGGTCACGTGCTCGCCCAGCACGCGGCGCAGCGCAGCATGCAGCACGTGCGTCCCGGTGTGGTTTGCCTGCGTCGGCCGCCGGGCCTCTGCGGCCACGTGGGCGTGCACTCGATCGCCGGCCGCGATCGTGCCCCGCTCGATCACCGCCACCAGCTGCTGATCGTCGTCCTGGCGGATCACCTGCTCGACCGCCGCCCGCCCGCTCTCGGTCTCGATGAAGCCGGTGTCGGACACCTGGCCGCCGCCGGCCGGGTAGAACGGCGACTCCCTGAGCTTGACCGTGATCGCGCCCCGCTCGCCCTCGGCCAGGGCGCCGATCTGGGTGTGCACGTCGAGCTGCTCGTAGCCGACGAACTCGGTCGTGAAGCCGGCGTCGATCTCGGAGACGACGAACCCGACCTGTTGGGTGCTGGCCCGGGCCCGGGCGCGCTGCTCCTCCATCAGCCGGGCAAACCCTGCCTCGTCGACGCTGCGGCCGTGGTCGGCGGCAATCTCGGCGGTCAGCTCGAAGGGGAATCCGTAGGTGTCGTGCAGGCGGAAGGCATCGTCAGCCGAGATCTGATCGCCGGAGCGGGCCAGCACCTCGTCGAGCAGCGCCTGCCCGGTCTGCAGGGTCTGCGCGAAGCGCGCCTCCTCGGCATCCAGTACGTCGGCGACCTCCGACTGCCGCTCCCGCAGCTCCGGATACACGTCGCCGATCCGGGTCACCACCAGCTCCTGCAGGCGCCGGGCGACCAAGCCTTCGATGCCGATCCGGCGGGCGTGGACGGCGGCCCGGCGGATCACCCGCCGAAGCACGTATCCGCGGCCCTCGTTCGAGGGCCGGATGCCGTCCGCGGCCATGAAGGTCATGCCCCGGGCGTGATCGGCGAGGATGCACAGGCTGCGGGTCTGCTCCGGATCGGCGCCGAAGCGAGCTGCCGACCACTGCTCGATCTCGGCGATGGCGTCGCTGAAGATGTCGGTCTCGAATACGCTGTGCAGCCCGTTCACCGCGGCGGCGACTCGCTCGACGCCCGACCCGGTGTCGACGCTGGGAGCCGGCAGCGGCTCCAGGGCACCGCCCTCCAGCATGTTGTACTGCATGAACACGAGGTTCCAGAACTCCAGGAACCGGTCGCACTCGCAACCGGGCGCGCACTCGTCGCGGCCGCAGCCATGGGCGGGGCCGCGGTCGAGGTAGAGCTCCGAGCAGGGGCCGCAGGGTCCGACCGGGCCGGCCTGCCAGAAGTTGTCGGATCCCAGCCGGACGATCCGCTCCGCCGGGACGCCGATGCGCCGCCACAGGTCCGCGGCCTCCTCGTCCGGGGGCACGCGCTCGTCGCCCTCGTAGACGGTCGCCCAGATGCTCTCCGCATCGAGCCCGAAGCCATCCTTCGACGTCGCCAGCTCCCACGCGCACTCGACGGCGTAGTCCTTGAAGTAGTCGCCGAACGAGAAGTTGCCCATCATCTCGAAGAAGGTGAGGTGGCGGGCCGTGCGGCCGACCTGCTCGATGTCCACGGTGCGGAAGCACTTCTGCACCGTCGTGGCCCGCGGCGCGGGCGGCTGGTCGACACCAAGGAAGTAGCGCTTCAGCGGCTGCATGCCGGCGGTGGTGATCAGCACCGAGGTGTCCCAGTCCGGCGGCACCAGCGAGCCGCTGGGCAGCCGTACGTGCCCCCGCTGCTCGAAGAAGCTGACGAACCGCTCGCGGATCTCGTCCGATCGCATGGGCGCCATTCTATCGACGCCCCTGCCGCCGCCTGCTACCGCGGCGACTCCCCGCCGCGTGACACGGCGGGTGCGCCCGCTAAGGTGAGAACATGCACGAGGACGACACGCTTCACCGCTTCGAGCACTCCGAGCGCTTCACGGGCCGCATCGAGCCGCTCGACGAGCACGTCCTGATCGAGCCGATCGACGACGAGACCCAGACCTCGACCGGCCTGATCATCCCCTCCAGCTCCGAGTCGGCATGCTGGTCAGGGATCGTCGTGGCCGCCGGTGACGACGCGGTCGGCGTGCTCCCGGGCGACAAGGTGCTGTACCCCCGGCATGCCGGCTACGAGGTGCGGATCGCCGGGCAGCCGAAGCGGATCGTCAGCCGCCACGAGCTTATCGCCCGGCTGCACGATTAGCCAAAGGCCGGTCAGGGGCCCGGCTCGCCGAGCTCCTCGTCGAACGCCTCGCCCGCCTGCTCGGCCGCCATCTTGCCCTCGTCGGCAGCCTCACGCAGGTCGTCGCCGATCGTCCCCAGATCATGCAGGAAGCGGCCCGGCATCTCCATCAACACGTCCACCAGCGGCCGGCCCTCCTCGGCGGCGATCCGCTGCGCCCGGCTCAGCGCCGCCACGCCCAGGGCCGACGTTGCCAGCCCCAAAAGGGCGAACACCCGGGTCACACCACGCCGCCGCGCTGGCGCCGTTTGGCCTTGAACGACTCGAAGGCGTGGCGGGCGCCCTCGACCGCGCTGTTCACCGCCTTGACCGGCGCGGCCGCCGCATGCGTGACCGCGCGTGCCGTGTGGTCGACCGTCTGCACGGTGTCGACCGCGGTGTCGGTCACCTTGCCGACCTTCTCCAGCTCGGCGTTCACGTGATCGAGGGTGATCGAGGTCTTGCCGAGCATCGGCACCACCTCGCCCATGGCATCGTCGAGGTTGGTGGTCACGTGCTTGAGCAGGGTGCCCAGCCGGAACAGGGCGAAGGCCAGTCCGAGGCCGAACAGGATCAGGAATGCGGTGAGGGCGTAGTGCCAGGCGTCTGTGCTGTCCATGGGCGCAGATCATACCCTCGGGACGGACTGGTCAAGCCGTGATGATGCCGGCGCCGACGACGACGTCGCCCTCGTAAAGCACGGCCGCCTGGCCGGGCGCCGCGCCCGGCACCGGCTGGGCCAGCTCCAGTCGGAAGCCTCCCGGCTCCGCCACCACGGTTGCCTCCACCGCCGGCGAGCGATAGCGAAGCTTCACGCTGACGCGGCCGGGCGCGGTGTGCAGCGTCCCCGGCGACACGCGGACGGCGGTCGTCCGCAGCTGGCCGCGGCGCCCGGCCACCACCGTGCCGGTGGCGGCGTCGGTGCTGATCACGTACAGGGCGTCGCCGCCGCCCACGCGAAGGCCCCGGCGCTGGCCGGCGGTGAACCGGTGCACGCCGTCGTGGCGGCCCAGCTCCCTGCCTTCGCTGTCGACGATCGCCCCCGCCTTCCCGGCCCCGCCGTGACGCTCCAGGAACGCCCGGTGGTCGCCGCCGCCGACGAAGCACACCTCCTGGCTCTCGGCCCTGCCCGCGGCGGCCAGCCCCGCGTGGCGGGCCTGCTCGCGGGTCGTCGTCTTGCGCTGCTCGCCGAGGGGGAACCAGACCCGTTCCAGGATGCGGGGCGGCACGGTCGCCAGCATGTAGGACTGATCCTTGGTCTCGTCCAGGCCGCGGGCCAGCAGCGTCCGCCCCTGGCGCCTGACCGTCCGCGCGTAGTGGCCGGTCGCCAGGCGGGGGGCGCCGACCTGCTCGGCCAGCGTTGCCAGGGCCTCGAACCGGAACCGGCCGTTGCAGCGCACGCAGGGGTTTGGCGTCAGGCCGGCCGCATGGTCGCGGACGAAGGCCTCCACCACCTGCTCGCGGAACGGCCGGCGCAGGTCGAGCGTCAGGTGGGGAACCCCGAGCGCGTGGCAGGCGCTGCGCGCGGCCCGCACCGACTGCGGCGAGCAGCAGGCGCGCTCGGAGTCGGGCGCCTCGGGGTCGATCCACAGCCGCAGCGTCACGCCGACCGGCTCGAATCCCGCCTCGACCGTCTTCAGCAGGGCGACGGCGCTGTCCACGCCGCCGCTCATGGCCACTGCGACCCGACCCTCCTGCGGCGGCAGCTGCCAGCGCTCAAGGGCGCCGGCGAGTGCGGTGTGCAGGGCGTCGACCGCCAGCAGCGCGCATTCCCGGCCGCCGGCATCGGGCAGCAGACCGGCGTCGATCTCGGACGCGCCGATGCGGGCCGCGTCGAGCAGCTCGCGGCCCTCGGCCAGGGAGCAGACCAGCGCGGCGCCGGCCGTGGCGTGCGGACAGGCGCGCGAGCGGTGGCGGGCCCGAACAATCCGGCCGCCGGCGACCGCCAGCTCGACGTGGACGCGATCGCCGCAGGCCTCGTCACCGGCCTCGCCGGCGCAGGCCTCCGGGCCGGCCGAGCCGCCCCGGGTGGTGTCGAGGGCGAACCGCACGACGGCGTCGGAATACATGGAAGGCAGCTTAGTGGGCGGCCCTGGCCAGGATCTCCTCGTACAGCCCGCGCAGTTCGGCCGGCGCCAGCTGCAGCGTCGGCTCGCCGACCATCACCTCGTGCCTCTGCCACCCGGGCGACGTGGTCGGCCCCGGCTCCGCGAACAGGAACACCTTGCGCTCCTCGGCGACCGCCAGCGCCGCCTCGCCCAACCGCTCGCCGTCACCGCGCAGCAGCAGGTGGAACATCGGCGTCTGCGGCGGGTCGGGCACCACCTCGAGACCGTCCACCTGCGACAGCTCCGCCGCGATGGCGCGGGCATGCTCGGCATAGGCCGGGATGCGGTCGAGCTTCTCGTCCAGCGCCAGCTCGGCCGAGACCACGAACGGATGCATGGTCACGAGGTTGCCGCCATGGCGGCGCAGCCACACCCGGGCCTGGGCGATCAGCTCGGCATCGCCCGCCAGCGCGGCCCCGGCCAGGCCGCCCAGATCCTTGTAGAACGAGACGTAGGTGCTGTCGAACAGCCCCGCGATCTCGGCGTGGGGGCGCCCGTAGAACGGTGCCGCCTGCCACAGCCGGGCGCCGTCCATGTGCAGGGCGATCGCCCGTTCCCGCGCCCACGCGGTCTGGGCCATCAGGTCGTCCCACTCGGGCAGCCGGCCGCCGATCTCGCGCTGCGGCAGCTCCAGCAGCAGCGCCGCCACCGGCTCGGCGATCGCCTCCAGGTCGGTCAGCCGGATCAGGCCGTTGGGATCACCGACCAGTCGCGCGTGCAGGCCGTGCAGCAGCTGATAGCCCTTCTGCTCGTGGATCTCGAGGTGGCAGGTGGGATG
>Ga0070683_100001834_pt1 | contig 16570 bp, 18 predicted proteins | sample KBSC713LmetaG_FD_64662 | JGI IMG/M metagenome (GOLD analysis project Ga0070683, IMG submission 64662) | Corn rhizosphere microbial communities from Kellogg Biological Station, Michigan, USA - KBS C7.1-3L metaG | ecosystem: Host-associated > Plants > Roots > Rhizosphere ...
GAGACGGTTGGGGAGGACTACATCCGCACGGCTCGGGCGAAGGGTTTGAAGGAGCGGCGGGTGATCGGGAAGCATGCGATGCGGGCGGTGTTGACGCCGATCGTGACGATCTTCGGGCTGGACTTGGGTGGTCTGCTGGGTGGGGCGATCCTGACCGAGGTGGTGTTCTCGCTGCCGGGTATCGGCCGGCTGTCGTTTGACTCGGTGAACTCCAAGGACCTGCCGATTATTCTCGGGGTGACCCTGTTCGCCGCGCTCTTCATCATCGCCGCCAACTTCATCGTCGACCTGCTCTACGCGGTCATCGATCCCCGCGTCCGGCTGTCTTAGGAGCGTTTTGTATGTCTGGAGTGCTCGTCAACGAGCCGGCGTGGTCGCCTTCGCACGGGTCGCCTGACACGAAGGCGTTCCTGGATGTGCGGGATCTGAAGATTCATTTCAAGACCGATGACGGGGTGGTGCGGGCGGTGGATGGGGTGACCTTCACCGTGGAGCGCGATCAGACGTTGGGGATTGTGGGTGAGTCGGGTTCGGGGAAGTCGGTCACCTCGTTGGGGATTTTGGGGTTGCATCGGCGGGGGTCGGCGCAGGTGTCGGGGGAGGTGTGGCTGGACGGGGAGGAGCTGGTCGGGGCGGATCCGGAGCGGGTGCGGGAGTTGCGCGGCAACGAGATGGCGATGATCTTTCAGGATCCGCTGACCGCGATGCATCCGTATTACACGATCGGTGCGCAGATCGTTGAGGCCTACCGGGTGCATCACAAGGTGTCCAAGCAGGCGGCCCGCAAACGGGCGGTCGACATGCTGGACCGGGTCGGGATTCCGCAGCCGGCCAAGCGGGTGGATGACTATCCGCACCAGTTCTCCGGCGGGATGCGGCAACGCGCCATGATCGCGATGGCGTTGGTGAACAACCCGCAGTTGCTGATCGCCGATGAGCCGACCACCGCGCTGGATGTCACCGTGCAGGCGCAGATCCTGGATCTGATCCGCGATCTGCAGTCCGAGTTTCACTCGGCGGTGATCATCATCACCCACGATCTGGGGGTGGTCGCCGAGCTGGCCGATGACATCCTGGTCATGTACGGCGGTAAATGCGTCGAGTACGGCACCGCGCAGACCATTTTCCGGCGCCCGGAACATCCCTACGCCTGGGGGTTGCTGTCCTCGGTGCCGCGGGTGGACCGCGGTGTGCGGGAACGGCTGGTGCCGATCAAGGGCAGCCCGCCGTCGCTGATCAACCTGCCGTCCGGGTGCTCGTTCCACCCGCGCTGCCCGTATGTGGAATATCAGGGCATCCCCTGTAAAAGCGTCGAGCCGGACCTGTCCGAGGGCAGCGACCACGGGGTGGCCTGCCACATCCCCCCGGCCGAGCGGCAACGCCTGTTCACCGACGACATCAAACCCGCCCTCTAGGAGCGCCCGTGTCGACCAGCACCGCCCCGCAGCCGGCCCCGGCCCCCACCACGGGGGAGAACATCCTCGAGGTGACCAACCTGGAGAAACACTTCCCGATCATGCGGGGGGTGTTCTTCAAACGCAAGGTCGGCGCCGTGCGCGCGGTCGACGGGATCTCCTTCCACGTCAAAACCGGCGAAACGCTGGGCCTGGTCGGCGAGTCCGGATGCGGCAAATCCACCACCGGCCGGCTCGTCACCCGGCTGCTGGAACCGACCGCCGGGACGGTCCTGTTCGAGGGCCGCGACATCACCCACCTGTCCGTCGGGCGGATGCGCCCGGCCCGCCGCGACATCCAAATGATCTTCCAGGATCCCTACTCGTCGCTCAACCCCCGCCACACCGTCGGGTCGATCATCTCCGCCCCCCTGCAAGTCCAGGACATCAAAACCCCGCACGGCGTCAAACGGGAAGTCCAACGCCTGCTCGAACTGGTCGGCCTGAACCCCGAACACTACAACCGCTACCCCCACGAATTCTCCGGCGGGCAACGCCAACGCATCGGCATCGCCCGCTCCCTCGCCCTACGCCCGAAACTCGTCGTCGCCGACGAACCCGTCTCCGCCCTGGACGTCTCCATCCAGGCCCAAGTCGTCAACCTGCTCGACGACCTGCAACAAGAATTCAACCTCACCTACCTGTTCATCGCCCACGACCTGTCCGTCGTGCGGCACATCTCCAACCGGGTCGCCGTCATGTACCTCGGCAAAATCGTCGAAGTCGGCCCCCGCGACGACCTCTACCTCGACCCCCTGCACCCCTACACCTTCGCCCTGCTCTCCGCCGTCCCCGTCCCCGACCCCGACCGCCGCCAAGCCGCCCAACGCCAACGCATCCTGCTCACCGGCGACGTCCCCTCACCCATCGACCCCCCCTCCGGCTGCCGCTTCCGCACCCGCTGCTGGAAAGCCCAAGACATCTGCGCCAACGAAGAACCACCCCTCCGCGAACTACGCACCACCCACACCGTCGCCTGCCACTTCCCCATCACCGAAACCGACCGCACCGAACGCGGCATCGTCGCCGCCAAACAAGCCGCCGCCGCCATACCCGCAGAAATCACCGAACCACCGCTGTGAGCGTCTCGGTGCCGTCGTTCCAGCGCCACGGCACGTCGTACCCGCGTAAATGCACGCCGCCGATCCACCGGTCGATGCCGTTGAGCGTCACGTAATCGACCTCGCCGGCCAGTACTCGCGCGCCGGTCCCGGTGAGGCGCAGGCCGGTGTGGCGATCGACCGGACCGCCCTCCGGCTCGGTGTGCAGCAGCGGCTCGGCGCACCGCGCCATCCGCTCCATCATCGCGAAGCAGAAGGTGTCGCCAAGGTACGGGCGGGCCTCGCGGGCGCCGGCGCGCACGAACGCGGTGCCGGCGTCCGGGGCGCCCTCGGCGACGGCGGCCAGGACCCGCCGCTCGGTGAGCGACAGCCCGTCGCGCGTCGCCGGGTACTCGCGGCTGAGCCGGTCGAACGCCTCACCGAGGAACCGCAGTTCACCCAGGCGGCTGCCGGCGATCGCGCGAAGACCGTCGGGGGCCGGTGCCCGGAACGCGGCCCACGCTTTGGTGGCGAGCTCGAGCGCGGCCGGGGTCAGCCGGGCGCACGCGTTGGTGTTTGGCAGCTCGCGCAGTTGCTCGGCGGTCAGCTCGCCGAGGCCACCGAAGCGGGCGATGCCGGCGTGCTCACCGATGCAGATGAGCGTGATGCGCTCGGCCGGCACGCCGAGCTCGGCGAGGCGGGCGAGGATCTGGATGATTTGCAGCTGGTCGTAGAGGTCGGCCTCGAACCAGAGGACATATTCGCCGTCGCGGTTGGCCTCGAGGGTGCGATCGCGTTCGGCGAACATGGCGGCGCCCTCGGCGCGGTCATCCACGCCCACCCCGCCCAGGAAGGCGGCGCGGATCTGGCGGAGCTCCTCGGGGCCGACGGCCGGGACCGGACCCTCGTGGAGCACGTCGCGCCAGTAAAGGATGCGGGTCGCGAGTCCGGTCCCGGCCAGATCGGTGGCGTCGCCGTTGCTGACGTGCAAGGCGCCTTCCGGCTTTCCGGCTTTTCGTTGCTCGTCCACGATCTGGGCGCGGGCGGTCGTGTAGGACTCGCCGGTCTTGGCCATGCGGGCGCGCACGCGCGCCTTGAAGTCGGCCTGCTTGGTCATCGTCGTCTCCCACGGCCCATCCGCAGTCCCCCAGCGACCGGTGCGGCGGCCGCGCGATCGACGATGAAGCCCCGGCCGAGAGGTGGACCTCCCTTTGCCTCCTGAGGTGACCCGGCTGGGGCGGGTCGCCGGAGGTTGGGCGCGGACGGACGCCGCGTTCAGGGTACCCGACCGACGACGCCGTATTCGGCGACCCGTGTCGTGCCGTCGACGGCGTGGTGTGCAGCGCGGCCACCGTCTGGCTGGCCGGGGTGCCCGTTGCTGGTTGCCGGAAACGTCGCTATGGCAGTGCCTGGAGGTCAAGGACACCTTCGCCGGTTCCGGCGTCATCCAGCACACCTGCCTCAGTGCCTGGAACCCGAGCACGGGGCGGTGGTTCTTCTAGCGGACACGTGATGAGTGCGGGCGGGGTGGTTGCATTCGCAGCCGCCCCGCACCTGTCGGGGAAACCGATCGGCAACCGAGGGCGCCGAATCTGGTCGTACGAACATCCCCGATAACTCAAGGAGCACAACATGCGTACTCGTATCGCCGCCCTTGCCATCGCCGCCGCCGCTGGCGTCGCCGCCCTCGTGGGCCTGTCGGCCAGCCCGGCCGCGGCGGCCACCACGACTTCGGCCGGCGGAACGACCGTCAACGTGGTCGTCCTGCCCGGCGGTGGCTTCCAAACGCTGGGTCGCATCATGTGAAGCAGCCCGATTTCCATGTGCATACCGAAACAACCAGGTGCGGTCCGTGGTCTCGCCCGACCCGGACCGCACCTGGTTGGTATCTCAACTGGGCCCGCTTCCGGCCGATCGGAGCGTAAGGGCACAAGTCGGGAGGAGGGACAGTGACGACAGAGCTGGCGACAACCGCGGTCGGGCCGGTGGCGGCCGAGCGCGAGCTGCTGGCTCTCGCCGTCGCCGTGGCCGAGCTGGAAAGCCGGCCGATGTCGTTGTTTCGCACCCTCGCCGCCCCGGCCGCCGAGATCGAACAGCGGGCCGCCGAGCTCGGCGCCGCCGAGGTCGTCCAGCGCGCCCGGCTCTTACGGATCGGTGTCCAGCTGCGCGAAGGCCACTCTGAGCAGGGTGGCCGCTCTGCGCATCAGGTGCTGTCCTGGGCCCAGGAGAACGGCAGCCCGTACCTGCACGCCCGCGCCCACCGCGAGCTGGCCATCTTCTACCGGCAGGTGGGCGACGTCGCGAGCGCGCTGACCCACGCCGTGCAGTGCGTCGCCAACCTCACCGACGACGTGTCGCCCACGATCCGAGCCCGCCACCTGCTGTCCCTGGCCGTGGCCCTGGACGAGAGCGGCTCGAACGAGGAGGCCGACCGGCGCTTCCAGGAGGCGCTCGTCATCGCCACGGCGATCGAGGATCACGAGCTCACCCTGTACATCCTCAACAACCTGGCCTATACGGCGTACGAGAGCGACGACGAGCCGACCGCCCGCGACCTGATCGCCCGCATGCGCGCCGTGCAGTCGCGCAGCCGGCGCATGTTCAGCGCCAACGAGCTGGACACGATCGCCCGGGTGGAGCTGATGAGCGGTCGCTACGCGGCCGTCGAGAGCACGCTCAGCGCCGCATTGGACGGCGATCATTCCACGGTACTGGGCAATGAAGGCGACGCGATCGCCGAATGCTGGCTGACGCTCGCCGAATCCCGCCGCCTCGACCGGCGCTTCGAGGCGGCGCAGCACGCCCTCGACGCCGCGCGGCGCATGTGCGACGCCCGCGGCCTGTCCGCCGTCCGGGCCCGCGCTCGGGAGGAGCAGGCGGCCCTGCACGCGGCAACCGGCCGGTTCCAGGAGGCCTACGAGGAGCACCGCGCCTTCTACGCCGAGACGTCCGCGCTGCACTCCAGCCAGCGCGACGCGCGGGCCCGGGCGCTCCAGGCCGTGTTCGAGGCGACCGAGGCGCGCCGGAGCGTCGAGCACTTCCGCGAAATGGCGTACCGGGACGCGCTCACCGGCCTCTACAACCGTCGCTACATCGACGAGCGCCTGCCCGCGCTGCTGCACGAGACGGCGGTGCAGCGTACCCCGATGTCGATCGCCCTCATCGACCTTGACCATTTCAAGCGCATCAACGACACGCTGTCGCACGACGCCGGCGACGCCGTGCTGCGGCGGGTCGCCGAGATCCTCAACGAGTCGGCGACCGGGCAGGCGATCGCCGCGCGGATGGGTGGCGAGGAGTTCCTCCTCGTCATGCCCGGGGCCGACGCGGAAACCGCGCGCGAACGGTGCGAAGAGGTGCGGCAGTTCATCCGCTCGTACCCGTGGCAGCCGATCACCGGGTCGATGCCGGTCACGACCAGCATCGGCGTGACCACCTCGCCGGACGGGAGCGGGCCGCTGGCGGCGCTGCTGGCCCAGGCCGACCGGCACCTCTACGCCGCCAAGCACGCCGGCCGCGACCGGGTGCGCTGACCGGGCGCTGATCCCGTTCCCGGCAGCGCCGCTTGCCCCGGTCGTCAACACTGGCGGGGATGCTGCTGGAACGAGACTCACGCGCTCAACACCCGGGCGATCTCGCGTGTCGGTCGGAAACGGCGAGTGGGCCGGGCTGATGAACTGGGCGCTGGCACGAGCGGGCGGCGCGGGCCCTCTACAGCCGCTACTCCATCAACATCAGCAAACTGGGCGTGCCAGCCGCTTCACGGCCGCCCGGCGAGCGGCGGAGCTCGGTCTGATCTAGGACCAGATCGCGTTGGCCACCGCGGCACCGCAGAACGCGGCGCCCAGGCCGGCGACGATGCTGGCGGCGACGTTGAGGACGGCGTAGGCGCGGACCCGCTCCTCGAGCAGCCGCACCGTTTCGTAGCCGAACGTCGAGTAGGTGGTCAGCGCGCCGCACAGGCCGGTGCCGAGCAGCGCGTTGACCGTCCCCGGCACGGCGTGCGCGGCCGAGCCGGTGATCAGGACGCCGAGGATGAACGAGCCGGCGATGTTGACGGTGAACGTGCCCCACGGGAACACCGAGTCGTGCCTGGCCTGCACCGCCCGGTCGACCAGGTAGCGAACTGGGGCGCCGACGACGGCGCCGAGGACGACCATGAGCGCCGTCATGAGGACCTCTGCGGGGTGCGCCCGACGTATCGGATGACCTCGACGGGATCGAGGATGACCAGGCCTTCGCGGACGAGCTCGTCCAGCTGCGGCAGGAAATCGCGGATGCGCTCCTCCTGGTCGACGATCACGATGACGATTGGCAGGTTTTCGGCCAGCGAGAGCAGGCGGGTGGTGTGGATGCGGGACGTGGCGCCGTAGCCCTCGATGCCGCGTAGCACCGAGGCGCCGGCCAGCCCGGCGACGTGGGCGCGGTGCACGATCTCGTGGTAGAGCGGCTTGTGGTGCCAGGTGTCGTCCTCGTCGATGAAGATGGTGAGCCGGACGGCGGGCCCCTCGATTTTCATCGCGCCTCCCTGTGGCGCTTTACCCGCCGGCGGCGTGTGGCCAGGCGGGTGACGGTGATGCCAAGGTAGACGGCCGCCAGCGCGGCGACCAGCGTCCCGGCCAGGTAGAGCAGGCCGGCCCGGGCCGCGCCGGCGTTGACGAGCTGCAGCACGTCACCGGTGTAGGTCGAGAACGTGGTGAAGCCGCCCAGCACCCCGACGCCGAGGAACGGGCGGATCAGCCGGTGGGCCGACCACACCTCACTGATCAAGACCATCAGGACGCCGATGAGGAAGCAGCCCGCGACATTGGTCACGAATGTGGCCCACGGGAACTTGCCCGGCGTGTGCGGCCAGGCGGTCGCCAGCCCGAGGCGGGCAAGGGCGCCGAGCGCGCCGCCCGCGGCGATCACGCCCAGCACCGACCACGGCGTGCGCAACAGTTCGAACCGTTGCCGGGCGTCGTGCAGGTCGACATCCGGGTCGACGGGCAACCGAGTGCTCTGCGACATGGGAAACCCCTACCAGTCGAAGGTCCTGCTGGAAGGGACCGTTGGCGGACGTCGCGGTTCCCCGATGGACCGGGACGGCGGGCCCCACCGCCGTACCGATCACTCTACTACGGACCTTCTATCGCTTCACCGGGCTGTTCAACGACCTGCGCTGCGTCAAGGGAAACCTCGTCGTCGACGGGTACATCGGCGACCCCAACAAGCCGACCTGACTGCTCACGAGTAGCCGAACGGTTGGCGCGGCCGGTACGGGCACTCCAGCGCCTCCACCTCCTCGGCGGTGAGCGTGACGTCGAGCGCGGCGACGGCGTCGTCGAGGTGTTGTCGTTTGGTGGCCCCGACGATGCATGCGCTGATCGTCGGCTTCGAGAGGACCCACGCCAAGGCGATGCGCGCCGGCGGGAGGCCGCGCTCGGCGGCGACCCGATCGAGCGCACTGCGCACCTCGACGTCGTTGGGGTCCCGCTCGGACTCCTCCTCCTGCGAACGGCGGCTCGGCGGACCGGCGGGACGGGCGAGGAACCCGCGCGCCAGCGGACTGTAGGCGAGCACGCCGACGCCCTGGTCGGCGCAGCAGGGGAGCATCTCGCGCTCCTCCTCGCGGTACACGAGGTTGTAGCGCGTCTGCATGGACACGAAACGCGTCGCGCCGGCGGCCTGAGCCTTGGCGAACTGCCAGGCATACATGAGCGACGCCCCGATGTAGCGGACCTTGCCGGCGCGGACCACATCGTCCAGCGCCCGCATCGTCTCCTCGATCGGCGTCTCGTGGTCCCACCGGTGAATCTGGTACAGGTCGAGGTGGTCGGTCCCCAGCCGGCGCAGCGACGCGTCGATCGAGTCGAGGATGTGCTTGCGGGACAGCCCGCGATCGTTCGGGCCCGGCCCCATCGGGTAGTAGACCTTCGAGGCCAGCACGTAGTCCTCGCGCCGGTCGAAGAGCTTCCCGAGCAGCCGGCCGGTGATCTCCTCGCAGATGCCGGTCGAGTACATGTCGGCGGTGTCGAAGAACGTCACCCCGGCTTCGCAGGCCCGCCGGACGATGGGCGCGGCGTCGTCCTCCGAAAGGAACCAGGCCGCCTGGCCCGGATCGCCGTAGCTCATCATGCCGAGGGCGACCCGCGAGACTTGCAGACCCGACGAGCCGAGACGCGTGTACTGCATTGTCCGAGTCTCCAATGCGAGCAGCGCCGACTTGAATGGCAATTTGCAGCAAAATCGACGCAATCACCGTCGAATTCACGGTATCGATCGACGTTGACAGATGGGCGGCGGCGCCGGCTCATGGGGGCCGTTCCGGGGCCTCGGCGCCGCGCGGTATGAGTTCGCCATCGTGCGGCCGGGCGCCAGCCCGCACCACTTCTACCATGAGCCGTTCGACGACGGTGTGTGAGTTTCAGCGCCGGGCCGGTCGCCACATGCGAGTGACGACCGGTCCGGCGTCCGGCATGGCGAACGTGCCGATGTCGACGAAGCCGGCGCCCTCGTACCGGCGGTTGTTGGCCGGGTTGGTCGACTCCAGGTAGGCCGGCCTGCCTTCGGCGTCGATCACGGCCAGGCACTCGCGCAGGAGCGCCATGCCGATGCCGTTGCCGCGCCGGTCGTTGCGCGTGCCGAGCAGGCTCAGGTAGTAGTGCGGCTCGTCGCGCGGGTGGGCCGTGTCGAAACCGTGCAGCCCCTCCAGCACGGTGTCGGTCCATGGGCCGAGCAGTTCCCGCAGCAGCGGTTCGACGGCCGCCTCGTCCTTATCGGTCAGCTCGACGCCACCCGGCGGGATCCACACCGCCACCGCGTCCGCGTCGTCGGCCAGCCAGATCCAGTCATAGCGGGTCGCGCTGGCCACGTAGATGGCCCACCAGCGCCGGTACTGCGCCGGGCGTTGCTGGGCGTCGGGAAACGCCCAGCCCCACATCGGGTCTTCCTGAAACGCCTCGGTGATGGTCTGCACCGCGGCGGCGATGTCGTCGCGACCGGCTCGTCGTACCTGCACGATCGCCAGCATGCCATTGCGTTGTCAGTCGCCGGCGGCGAGGCGTCCCAAAATGGAGCCGCTGACCGCGTGCCAGGTGCGCACCTGGCTGAGCGTCAGCCCGTCGAACACCAGCTGCTGCACCAGTTCCACGTGCGCCGGGGCGGCCGCCTCGATGGCTCGCCGGCCGGTCGGCGTGAGCACCACGTAGGCGCCCCGGCGATCGGCCTCGCACTCCTCCTTGGCGACCAGGTCGCGCGCGGCCAGGCGGGCGACCTGCTTGGACACGCGGCTCTTGTCCCACTGCAACGCCTCGCCAAGCTCGAACGCGCGCAGCCGGCCCTCGGGGACGTCGGTCAGGTGGACCAGGATGTCGTAGTCCGACAGGGTGAGCCCCGACGTGCGCTGCAGGTCGCGGTTGAGCCGGGCCGAGAGCCGGGCGTGCATGTCCAGGAACCCGCGCCAGGCCCGCTGCTGAGTGGCGTCAAGCCAGCGCACATCAGTCTTCACGACATCGAGTCTACGGAGATGGTTGACGCGGCCTCTACTTCAGAGGAAAGTTGGTTGCCACGGCAACTACACGCTGTGTAGGAGGATGTCCATGAGCGCGTGGAACTTCATGAGCTACGAAAGCAAGGACAACCTGCTCGAGGCGGTGCGCCGGGAGTCGGCCGGCATGTTCGCCCTCGCCTCGGAGCCGGAAACCTGGATGGCGCCGACCGGTGCCGGTGACTGGCAGGTGCGCGACGTGTTCGGGCACCTCATTGACACGACCGAGACCTACTTCATCGGCTTCGACGCGGCTCGCGCGGGCGGCCCGCCGCCGGACTCCGCGCCGCTGCGTGACATGGCCGTGCACGTCGACCGGGGCGCCCGGCAGTTCCGCTCGCTGGACCGCGAGGACGCCCTGAAGCGGCTCAGCGTCGCACTCGACCGGATGACCAGCATCACCGAGAGCCTGACCGAGGAGGACTGGGGCGGGCTGCAGGTGCCGCACAAGTACATGGGGCCGCTGCCGGCGTTCTTCTACCCGGTCTTCCAGCTGGTCGACTACGCCGTGCACAGCTGGGACATCCGGCAGGGCACCGGAAAGCCGCACGCGCTCGAGGCGCAGTCGGCCGACCTGCTCGTGCCGCTGTGCTACGTGCTGTGGTCGGCCACGCCGGTCGTCGGCCCCGACACCGAGCCGATGGAGCTCGGCATCCGGATCACGTCGGGCGCCAACGCCGGTGACACCCGCATCGCGATCGGCCCCGAAGGGGCCAGCACGACGCCCGGCTCGATCGACGACCTGTCGTGCGCGATCGAGTTCGATCCGGGGAGTTTCGTGCTCACCGCGTACGGGCGGACCAACGCCGGCACCGCTCGGGGCGACCGGGAACTGGCCCACCGGTTCCTCGGTGGCTTCTTCCGGATTTAGGGTGAGTTCGTGGGTATCGACTTGGCGGCGGTCGCCGCCGAACGTGAACGCATCAAGAGTGACTTCCTCGCTGAGGCGGCCGACCGGCCGCCCAGCGCGGCTCGCGGTCTGCACCACTTCGCGCTGCTGTGCGCCGACGTCCGGCGGACCATCGAGTTCTACCAGAACGTGCTGGAGTTCCCGCTGACGGAGATCTTCGAGAACCGTGACTACCCAGGCTCGAACCACTTCTTCTTCGACATCGGCAACGGCAACCTGCTCGCGTTCTTCGACCTGCCGGGGCTCGACCTGGGCCCGTATCAGGAGGTCCTCGGCGGCCTGCACCACCTCGCGATCTCGGTGACGCCGGAGCGGTGGGAGCATCTGCGCGGCAAGCTCGATGCGGCTGGCGTCGAGTACCAGGTGGAAAGCAAGACCTCAATCTATTTCCGGGATCCCGACGGTGCCCGGCTCGAGCTGCTGGCCGACCCCCTCGGCGAGATGTACGGCACCAAGGTGCTCTGACACCAGCGTGGCGACGGCGGCGGGATCGTCGGCCATCGGGATGTGACCGCAGCCGCGCAGCGTCACCACACGGGCGCCCGGCGGCAGCTGGTCCACGTGGCGCGACTGCCACGGCAGCAGCAGGAGGTCGCGCGAGCCGAACGCGACCGTCACCGGCGCCGCGACCGGCGTCGACGACCGGTAGCAGCGCCCTTCGGTCGCCTTCATCGTGGCCCGGAAACCCGATGAGCGGGCCATCGCCTCAATGGCCATCCGGGCGTACTCCGCGGAAACCCGCGACGGCCGGCCGTGCGTCTGGCCGAGCACGACGATGCGCGCCAGCCGGTAGCGCATGAGCCAGGAAAGCAGCGAAGTGCCGTGCGAAGCGAGCCAGCGGGTGGCCCGCAGGCTGACCCGGTTGTAGAGCGGCGGGCGGTCGCGCCAGAGCCCGGCCGGCCCGAGCAGCGTCAGCGAGGCGACCGGGCGAAGGCCGGCGAGTTCGAGCGCGACCCAGCCACCCAGCGAGTTGCCAGCGACGTGCGGGGCGGCGATGCCGAGCTCGTCGAGGAACGCACCGACGCCGGCGGCCAGGACCGCGGGCCGCGGTTCGACCTCGGCCGGCAGCGGCTCGGACCCGCCGAAGCCGGGGAGGTCGACGGCGATGACGTCGAACCGCCCGGCGAGCGCGTCGAGCACCGGATCCCAGGCCTGGCGCGCCGAGCCGAGCGCGTGGATCAGGACGAGCGGCGGCCCGGCGCCGCGGCGGGTGTAGGCGAGTGCGGTCATGGTATCGATGCCTTTCGCAGTTTGTCGGGGTTGACGACCAGCGCAGTGGCCAGCCAGCCGCGGACGTCGCGCAGCGGGAGGTGCCGCACAAACTCGGCAGCTTTGGCAGACACGTCCAGATGGACGACGCAGGCGGTTCATCTGTGACACGCGCAAGGTAGCGTCGCGGTGTGCAGGTGCTGATGAACGAGCCGGCCGGCTGGTTTCTGCTGACCGACGGCGAGCGGCACTACCTCGACGTGAACTGCAACCGGTCGGCCGTCGGGTTTTCGATCCTCGTCCAGCTCACCGACGACGAGGAGGTCGAGCTGCACGGGCTCGGCCGGACGTTTGTGAGCTACCTGGCCGCCAAGATCGCGTACTGGCCGGACCGCTACCAGCAACGGAATGTGACCGGCCCGATTGCCAAAAAGGTGACAGAGGCGGAGCTCGGCTAGGCGGAAACGATGGTCAGTGCGATCTCCGGGTGGGCGGCGGCGAACCGGCGCATCGCGTCGAGGAACGCCGGGTCGGAGGCGACCAGCTGCAGCCCGGGCGTCGGGTGGTCGAGCAGGTACTGCTGAAGCTGTGCGGCGTCACCCTTCTTCCACTGATACAGGCTCCACAGGTAGACGTCCCAGGTCAGGCCCTGGTCGCGCTGCAGTCCGGAGGCCCACATCGCGGACAGCCCCTGAAACTGGACGCCGGTGTGGAACAGCATCGGCCGCGGCGGCCCGTCGTTGCCGAGCGCCTGGTAGGCCTGCACCGCCAGCCGTGCGGTGGGGGAGTGGCCGAACGCGCCGACGACGTATCCGCGCCCGTAGGTCGCCTCCTTGATCGCCGTCGAGGTGTGCAGCTCGAACGCGTCGTACCCGGCCAGCGGGATGGCCGAGAGCGCGAGCGCCGTGACCGCGGCCGTCAGGCGACGCGTCGGCCGGAGCCGCGCGATGGCCGGTGCCACTCCGCCGAGCGCGACCAGCAGCACCGGGATCAGCACGTACAGCGTCTTTTCGAAGAAGTACGCGGTCCGGCCGATGGCGTGCAGCTGGGCGGCGGCGATCGCCACGGCGAACAGTGCGGTGGCCGCCGTCGTGGCGCCGGTCGCCCGCATGGCCGGGCTGCGCCACCAGCCGCGGGCAACCCCGACGCCGGCCAGGACCAGCAGCCCGAGCGTGAGAACGGTGGACCGGTGGACACGGATGATCCCGAACGTCCCGACGAGCAGGTCCAGCGGGTAATCGCCGCTGGCGAGCACCCGCGGCAGCCCGGACAGGACCGCCCCGACCAGCGTGACGATCGCGGTGAACCGCCAGTGCCGGCGCAGCCGGTGGCGGGACGCGATGACGTACGGGAGCGCCGCCGCCGCGGCGAACGGCAGCAGGATGTAGTAGGTGTACGCGATCGCGACGATCAGGGCGATCGCGACGACGACCTGCTCGCGGGTGCGCCGGAGCGGGCGGGCCAGCACCCCGATCAGGATCATCAGGTAGCCGGTGCCGACCGCCTGCGGCGCGTACCCATACATGAACGTCGTGATCATCTCGCTGAACAGCAGGTACGCCACGCAGGCACCGGCGATCGGCGCGAACGACCAGGCGGTGGCCGACGGGCCGGCGACCCGGCGGGCCGACCACAGCACGGCGAGCGCGAAGAAGGCGTAGCTGGCCACCACGTACCAGAGGTAGCGGTTCAGCGCGTGCAGCGGATCCCCGACCGTGGCCGAGGACGTGACGAAGTTGTCCAGCACGGCGGCGACCGCGTGCGCGCCGGCCGGGTAGATCAGGTCCTGGTGGATGACCGAGACGCTTGCCTCGTGCGGGTGCTGAAACGGGTACCCGCCGAGCCGGCGGATCGTGTCGTAGATCGCGAAGTGCCGGGCCGGGTCCTCGACCGCGATGATCGGTGCGAGCCGGTCGGCGAGGCTGCGCCGCAGCATCGGGGCGGCCACGCCCAGCGTGATCACCGCGGTGGGCAGCAGCGCGAGCCAGTCGGCGCGGCGGGGCCGGGGCAGGCGCGGCCGGCGACCAAGGCCGGCGGCGATCAGCACCAGCACCGTGAGCCCCAGGCCACCCAGGAACACCGGGTGCAACCGCCAGTGCCACGGCGGCAGCACCAGCACCACGGCACAGCCCACCCCGGCCAGGGTGGCCAGGCTCAGCAGCAGCCGGTCGAGCAGGTAGGGGCCGCTGCGCAACAGCGCGGCGGTGCCCAGTACCAATGCCGAAAGCGTCAGCCAGTCGACCCGCAGGGCGTGGAGGGCAAACGCCAGCAGCCAGGCCAGCGGGAGCCCGATCGCCAGGGCGAGGAGGCGGGGTCGCGCCGCCGCCGGCGGGGCCGTGACCTGGGGTTCAGCGGCGAGCGGCGGGGTGTTCGGCGCGGTGCGCTGCCTCGGAATCGCGGTGCGGGTGGGGGGCTTGGCCGCGTTCACCCGGACAGGGTAGCGGGTGGCGCCGGACCGGCGTTGCCAGCCGGAGGGACGGCGAAATCCGGTGGATCGGTCGGCGACCGCCTGAGACGATGGCCGCGACCGGAATGACCGACGACGGGAGCACGGCAATGCGAGGACTCGCAAACTCACAGCCCATCCGGATGCGAGCTTTCGAGGAACGCGTTGCCCATGGAGATCGTCAACATCGGGATTCTGGCGCACGTCGACGCCGGTAAGACCAGCCTCACCGAGCGCCTGCTCTACGACGCGGGCGTCACCGACCGGCTCGGCAGCGTCGATGCCGGCACGACGCAGACCGACACCGGCGAGATCGAGCGCGCCCGCGGCATCACGATCCGCTCGGCCGTGGCCGCGTTCACGGCCGGCGATCGCCGCGTGAACCTCATCGACACCCCCGGTCACAGCGACTTCGTCGCCGAGGTCGAGCGGGCCCTCGGCGTCCTCGACGGCGCCGTGCTGGTGCTGTCCGCGGTCGAGGGCGTCCAGCCGCATTCCCGGGTCCTGATGAAGATCCTGCGCAAGCTGCGGCTGCCCACGCTGATCTTCGTCAACAAGATCGACCGGGTAGGTGCCCGCGGGGACGAGCTCCTCGCCGACATCGCCCGGCTGCTCACGCCGCACGCGGTCGCGCTGGGAACGGTCCGCGACCTCGGTACGCCGGACGCCGACGTCGTTCCGTCGCTGGATCCCGCGGCGCTGGCCGACCACGACGACGCACTCCTCGCGATGCTCGTCGACGGCGTGGTGCCGCCGGCCGACCGCCTGTGGGCCGCCCTTCGGGCGCAGACCGCGGCCGCGCAGGTGTACCCGCTGTACTTCGGCTGCGCGCTGTCCGGCGCCGGGGTCGGCGCCCTGGTCGACGGTGTCCGCCGGTTGCTGCCGCCGGCCCCGGCGCCGGAGGAGCGGCTGCGCGGCCGGGTCTTCGCCATGGACCGCGGCACCGCCTACGTCCGTTCGTACGGCGGCCAGCTTCGGGCCCGCCAGCGCGTCACCGTCTACCGGCAGACGGCCGACGGCCGGATCACCAGCTTCGGCGGTCAGGTCAGCGGGTTGCAGGTGGTCGGCGAGCCGGTCGTGGACGAGCTGGCCGGGGGCCACATCGCGCGCGTTCGCGGGTTGACCGGGATCCGCATCGGGGACCAGGTCGGCTCGCCCGACGGGCTGGGCAGTGCGGCGCACTTCGCCCGGCCCGGCCTGGAAGCGGTGGTCCGGCCAAGACCCGGCGGTGACGGCTCGGCCCTGCACGCCGCGCTGCTCAGCCTGGCCGACGAGGACCCGCTCATCCAGACCCGGGTCGGCGCCGACGGGCAGAGCAGCGTGCTGCTGTACGGCGAGGTGCAGCGCGAGGTCGTCGCGGCGACGCTGGCCGACGTGTACGGCATCGAGGTCGCCTTCGAGCCGACCCAGATCGTGCACGTCGAGCGGCCGGCCGGGGTCGGCGCCGCCGACGAGCCGATCGGGCACGGCTTCGCCGCGTCCGTCGGGCTGCGGATCGCGCCGGCCGCGCTCGGCTCGGGGTTCCGGTACCGGCGGGAGGTCGAGCTCGGCTCGCTGCCGCTGGCGTTCCACCGGGCTATCGAGGAAACCGTCGAGCGGGCGCTCGAGCAGGGCGTCTACGGCTGGGCGGTCACCGACGCCGTCGTGACCCTCACCCATTGCGGGTACTGGTCGCCGATCACCGTCGCCGCCGACTTCCGCCACCTCACGCCGCTGGTGCTGGCGCAGGCGCTCGGCCGGGCCGGCACCCGCGTGTACGAGCCGTGCCACCGCTTCGACGTCGAGGTGCCGCACGACCGGCTGGGCCCGGTCACCGGGTACCTCGCGCAGCTCGGCGGGCGGATCGACCAGACGACCGGGGACGACAGCGTTTGGCACATCACCGGCGAGTTGCCGGCCCGCGCCGTCGACACCGCCCGGCAAAACCTGGTCGGGCTCTCCCGCGGCGAAGGCATCTGGACCTCGCAGCCGGCCGGCGACCGG
>Ga0070683_100001839_pt1 | contig 16550 bp, 15 predicted proteins | sample KBSC713LmetaG_FD_64662 | JGI IMG/M metagenome (GOLD analysis project Ga0070683, IMG submission 64662) | Corn rhizosphere microbial communities from Kellogg Biological Station, Michigan, USA - KBS C7.1-3L metaG | ecosystem: Host-associated > Plants > Roots > Rhizosphere ...
CTAGAATGGTCGTCCGACGCATGCAATCAATATGTAGTAAGATTTTCGGAATGACGCGCCTGAATCGCTCACACCACATCGGAACACTCGCCGCGGCGACCCTCGTCGCGTGCATTGCCACCGCGTGCCAACCGCATGACCCGGGGCCAAGCCTCGCCGGCGACTGGGACGCATATGTCGCCGACGGTTCGACCGCGCGACCAGGCTTCGAAGGCTGGCGGCGGATGGGCGTCGGCCACTTCGCAGGCGCCGATTCAGGATTTGCGGGAACGATTCGTCGTCGCACGGGCGAGCCGATGGTCACTGTCACGAACGTCGCGACCGCGAACGACTCGGTGTTGCTCTCGGGTCTCAACTCGCGTGAGGCGCTCAAGGGCAAATGGTCGAACGACACGCTGACTGGCGTCCTTCTGACCGACAACAAGCCAACTGGTCGACGCATGCGACTCGTGCGTCGCACGACTCCGTTCGTCGTCGAGCAGAACTATCTCCTGTGGCCGGGCGCGGTCTCCGATTCCCAGTACGCCGTGACTGAAGACACCGCCGTATTCATGAAGACCCGGGACGGCGCGAAGCTCGTGAGCTACATCGCGCGGCCAGTTGGGAACGGACCGTTCGGCGTCGTGATGCAGCGGACACCCTACACGCGAGTTCTTCATCCCGCGGGAACGTACTGGGCGTCGCGCGGCTACATCTTCGTCGCGCAACACGTTCGCGGACGCGACGTCTCCGACGGCAACGAGTTCGGCGACTACGACACCGACGTGAACGACGGCTACGACGCCGTCGAGTGGGCCGCGAAGCTTCCAGGCTCGAACGGCCGCGTCGGCCTCATTGGCCACTCGGATGAAGGACGTCTCGCCTGGTACGCCGCCGTCAGCGCACCGCCGCATCTCGCCGCCATCGCGCCGTCCGCCGCGACGGGCGATCCGTGGCGAATCGTACCCTATGAAGAGATGGTGTTTTCGCCGATCAACGTCGCATGGGCGTGCCTGATGCGCGAGCGAACGCTTCAGAGCATCAACGATCTCGACATCGGCTCACAGATCAGCCATCTGCCACTCGCCGATCTTCCGCAAAAGCTTGGCTGCGGCGACGTAAAGCTGTGGGACCGTTGGCTGGATCACCCGACGCTCGACGCATACTGGCGCGCGCATGCGGTCACGACAAACATCGCGAAGGTCCGCGCGCCGGTGCTGCAGATCTCCGGTTGGTACGACGACTCGCGTGGTCCGATCGACTATACGAATGCTCTAAACAAGGTCCCGGGTCATCCGCTCATTCGCGTCGTCATGGGACCGGGCGCTCACAAAGGCGTCGACTACGTTGCCGGCGAGTTCGGTCCGCAGTCGCGCGTCGAAACGCGACGGCTCCAGCTCCGCTGGTTCGATCACTACCTAGTCGGCAAAGACAACGGCGTCGATAAAGAACCGCCGGTCGACATCTTCGTACTCGGCGACAACACGTGGAGGAAAGAGGCGGCGTGGCCGCTCGCCCGCGCGGTGCCGACGACATGGTATCTGTCGTCCGGCGGCAAGGCGAACACCAGCAACGGCGACGGCGTACTCGACACGATTCCGCCGACGGGCGCTCCAGCCGACACGTTCACCTACGACCCTGCGAATCCGACTCCCTTCCTCATCGACTCACGAGAGCTCGAGACGTCGCTGAATGAGGATTTCAGTTCTCTAAATGCGATGCGCAACGACGAACTCGTCTACACGTCGAAGCCGCTCACGAAGGCCATCGAGGTCACCGGACAAATGTTCGCGACAATCTTTGCGGCGACGGACGCGAAGGACACCGACTGGAACGTCATGCTTCTGGACGTCTTCGCCGACGGGCACGCCGAGCGGGTGCAGGACGGAGTGATGCGCGCTCGGTTCCGTCACGGTTTCGACAAGCAGGAGCTCCTGACTTCCGGAACCGTCGAGACATATCCGATCGATGTCTGGTTTACATCACGCGTCTTTCCACCGGGCCACCGGGTCAGAGTAACGGTGTCCTCGGCGCTGTTTCCGAAGTACGATCGCAACCTGAACACCGGCGGGAATAACGAGCGCGATTCGACCTTCGTCGTCGCGCATCAGAAGGTCATGCACCAAGCGCCCGCGGCGTTGTCGTCGATCACGCTGCCGATCATTCCGAGGTAGACGAGGCGAGAGAGTAGAGCACGGACGAACGACATCGGCGTGGTCTATTTCGGTAGTCGCATTTGCGAGACGATCTTCAAAAATCGAGGATCGTCGCGCACCGACCTCCAGCGCGGATCGCGGTTCAACCACACCATCCAGTTCGTACGCTCGGCATACGCGCGATCCAGCCATGCGAACGCACTGTCGCGCTGATTCAGCTGCGCGTAAACCAATGCGGGTCCGTATGCCGTGACGTACTGGGTACGCGACATCGAATCGAGGCGAGCCAAGATCGCTCGGGCCTCCGTTGCACGTCCCGCCGACGCCAGAAGATGCCCCTCGGACATGAAGCCCGCCGACCCAGCGATCGCGATCGACAGCGGATCAAGCTCCTGCGCGCGCTGTTCTTCCGCGCGCGCTTCGTCGAATCTCCCCATCGCCGTCAGGAGGAAGCCATACCACTCGTGCGCCGTGGCGTAGCTCGGATTCAGCGCTATCGCCCGTTGGAACTCGCGGTCGGAGGCCTCCCAGTCCCAGTCGTAGTAGAGATTGACGAATCCAAGCGTGGCGTGCGGCTCGGCTAAGGTCGAATCGAGGCCCATGCTCGCGTCGCTGCGCTACGGGCTTTCGGGAATGCGTCGCGTGGAGCGAGTCCATTCGTATAGCCAAGCTGCACGTACGCGTCGCCCATCCCCGAGTAGGCAAGAGCAAACGTCGGATCGGCGTGAAGGGCGTCGCCGAACAGCTGGACCGCGCGCAGCAGATTTGGAATTCGACGCTCGTTCCAGTAGTACCGGCCCTTGATGTACGCGTCGGCGGCGCCACGATTGATCGATGACGATCCCAACGACCTTTTCGCCCCAGGACTGTTCTCATTCGCATTCTCTAAACGAGGTGTCGGCGTTGACGATGCGCTGTTCCAGCGGGATCGAGCGGCGACCACGGCGATCACCACGACGACCACGCCGAGTGCGACGACGGCAAACTGACCGAGTCCGCGCGATCGCCTTTTGAAAATCTCCGACCCCTCGCGCCGCATCGCTGAGCGCCGTCGCGCATTCGGCGGCACGTCGTCGGAGCTCGGAGCGTGTGTCGTCCACCCACTGCTGGAATTCCGGCGCGACGTCGGACGGGAAGAAGCCGTCGAAAAAATCGCCGCGGTAGAGTGCCAGCGCCTGCTCATGGCGACCGTTGTCGCAACACTCTCGAAACACCACTGCGTCACACGACATCGCGTCCCGGTTCACACCGATTTCTTCCTCGCCACGCGTCGCGATTGCGCTGTCGCCGAGTGCGCGGCGAAGTGAGTAGAGTGCTTGGCGGAGGGCAGCGCGGGCACGAGACGCGTCGAGCTCCGGCCACAGAAGGGCGATGACGACATCGCGACGTCGGAATGCCGAATCGGCCGTCACGAGATAGACGACGAGGGCAAGGCGCTTCGGCTGCGTCGCGGCTGATCGAGCGGTTTTGTCCTCGATGCCCTCAAGCTCCGCGCCCCCGAACGTCCGCAATTCGATCATCGGACGGTCGGTGACGCGTTATTAACGGTCGGGTGACGGCGCCGCGGTATATGAACGCTACACCTACACTCTTCGAGGAGCATCATGCGTTCGCGATTCGCCGGTGCCCTTACGCTCGCTAGCCTTTTCGCCGGCTGCACGACGTCCAACAACTCTTCGCCACGATGACGTCGCCCGGGGGCACGGCAAGCCGTGGGGTGTCTTGGGGACCGGAGACACCGAACTTCAACCTCGAGGTAATACTGCGCGGAGACGGGGCGTTCGGCCACGTCGAGTTCCGTCAGCGGAAAGATGCGAGCCGGATCGTCGATCTCGACGTCTGGGTCCGCGACCTCGCTCCGAACCGTCAGTACCAGCTCCAGCGTGCCGTCGATCAGACGCTGGACGGCCTGTGCTCGAGCGCAAGCTGGCTCACGCTCGGTAAAGGACTCGCCGCCCAGACTATCGGGACGGATGACAAAGGGACTGGCCGCGAAGCGCTGTTCCGCGACTTGGGGTCGTTCACGACAGGCACGCAGTTCGACATTCATTTCCAAGTCATCGATGCATCGACCCACGCGGTGGTGTTGACGAGCGACTGCTATCGGTTCACCGTGAGTCAGTAGCGACATCGCGGTCGGAACCAAGCCCCGCGATCGCGCCCACTGGAACGACGGCGACCCCCGATTCGAGTTTGCCAATGGAGCTCGTCCAACCCGAGGACCGACATCTGGCGAGTTACATCGCGGCGCTCGAGCGCGGTTGGTCGCCGGACAACTTGCGTCCGGAAGCCGCCCGCGAAGAGCTCGACGAGATCGCGAAAGATCCTGAGAAGTTCATCGCCGAGCAGACGGACCCTGAGGGCAAGGGCTCGCCGATTACGCTGCCTAGCGGCTCGGTCGTGCCGCGACTTCCCGGCTACCACAAATGGATGTGGGACGGCGATTTCTGTGGGACGATCGGCTTTCGCTGGCAGCCGGGAACGACCGAACTCCCGCCCTATTGCCTTGGGCACATTGGCTACGCGGTCGTGCCGTGGAAGCAGAACAACGGCTACGCCAGTCGCGCGTTAAGTCTCTTGCTCCCCGAAGCTCGCGAGCGCGGCCTCGCATTTGTCGAGCTCACGACCGACGCGAGCAATGTCGCGTCGCAGCGCGTGATCCTGGCGAACGGCGGCGAGCTCTATGAGCGTTTCAATAAGCCGGCGTCGTACGGCGGCGCGCCGAGCTTGCGATATCGAATCAAGCTCGCTCCGCCGCTCGCCATTCAGCGGTAACCGGCGGCGTCGGGATCTCCGCGAGTTTCCGGACGAACACATCGAACTCGTCGTGCATGATCTTCATCGACGGATTGTTGATCATGCGGCGGAACGAATCCTCCTGCGCGACCTGCCACATGCGAGTCGTCCACGACGCGAAGTAGTCGTCGGGGAGCTGGCCGTTCTTGTGCGCATACCAGGCGATCTCGAACAACGAGAGCTGCATGAGGTTCAAGAAATACTCCTGGATCTCGCGGTCCGAGTGAAGATTCTGGACGTCCGCCTGATGGACTGACGCGAGCGACGGATTGTTGACGCGAATCTGCCGAAGTTGGTACTGGAGCTCGACGAGCTTCGAGAAGTTCGCGACGGCCTGGGCCTTTTGGGCGTGCCGGAACTGAACGGCGGTGAAGATCAGACCGCCGGCGATCGCGAACGACGACAGGGCCTGCAGAGTGATCTGCAGAATTTGGAGGTTGACGTGCATAGGCGAATTCTATCGGGGGCGACTGGATACCGGCGACTGGCGACTGGGGACGGACGACTGGGGATCGAACGCGGATTAGATCGGATACTGCTTGGATCGCACTCGCGGCGAACGATCGTTCTGCCATCCGACCGATCCGTTTGAAATTCGACGAATCCGCGTTTGCTCTCTTGAACGGCGGAAGAACCAGATGCGATCGCGACGACGACGGCGGTTGTGCGGGCGATTCGACAAGTCTTCCGATGATCGGGACGCCACGGTCGCCGAGGTATACCCGACGGCCGATAGTCTGCCGATGAATTTGCTGCGGATGTACGTACAATTCTCGGCGCCGATGACCGTAGGCGACGACGCGGAGAAACGCATTCATCTGCTGGACGAGAAGGGCGCGATCGTCGACAAGGCGTTCCTGATCGCCGCCGGGGGCCAAGAGCTTTGGGATCCAGACCACACGCGGCTGACGATTTTCTTCGACCCGGGGCGCATCAAGCGCGACCTCACGCCGCATGAAGCGCTCGGGCTGCCGCTTCGTGAGGGGCGTTCTTATTCTCTAACGATCGACAGCACCCTCCGCGACGCGCATGGACTCTCGTTGGCCCACTAGGTCGACCCGGAGCTCGAAGACCTTGCCGGAAACAACATGCATCACCTCTTCGATGTGATGCCGGGCGATACCGGGACCAAGGGGACGAGCGCGCCGCTGGTAAGGGTCGGGTTTACCCCGAAATAGCGTTTCCCTGTCGCGGCGCGTTAGCGCTCGTGGTATCGTGAAGTACCCACTCACTCGTAGGTAATTGATGTCCCGCATCAGGACACGCGCGGCCGACCCAGCCGCCGTGGATCGCGACGCGTATCCATTCGAGGACAAATGGATGCCGCTTCGCGCCGGGCGCATGCACTATGTCGACGAAGGTTCGGGCGAGCCGATTCTGTTCTCGCACGGAACCCCGACGTGGTCGTTTGAATGGCGTCACCTGATCAGTGCGCTATCGCCTGAGTTTAGAACGATCGCGCCTGACCACCTCGGGTTCGGACTCTCTGATCGCCCGCGAAACGCACCGTACACGCCGGAGTGGCATTGCGAGAACTTCGTCGAGTTCGTCGAAGCGTTGGACGTCGGACCGCTGACGCTCGTCGTGCACGACTTCGGCGGCCCGATCGCGCTGCCACTCGCGTTCCGCCGGCCAGACCTCGTGAAGCGCCTCGTCGTTACAAACTCGTGGATGTGGAGCTTCGCGGGCGATCACGACATGGAGGCAAAGGGGAAGATCGCGGGCAGCGCGGTCGGTAAAGCGCTGTATCGGTGGGCGAACATATCGCTCAAGGTCATCATGCCGAGCGCGTATGGGGATCGCTCGAAGCTGACGCCGGAGATTCATCGCCAGTATCTCGAGCGCTTTCCCGACAGCTGGTCGCGCGGCGCCGTTCTCTGGCCGCTCGCCCACGCGCTACTCGGCTCCGGCTCGTTCTATGACTCGTTGTGGTTCGAGCGCGCGAGGCTTTCTGGAACACCGTCGCTCGTCATTTGGGGCATGAGCGATTCAGCATTCAAGCCGCATCAACTCGCGAAGTGGCGCGAGGCGCTTCCGCAGGCGCACGTCGTCGAGTTGCCGGATGCCGGACACTGGCCGCATGAAGAGGATCCGGCCGCGTTCGAATCGGCGCTGCGCGCCTTCCTCACCGCCGACACGCGCATCAGAATGTCGTCTTGACGCGAACGCCTGCCCTCAGCGATTGGAATTCTCCGATCACCACGGTCATGCAGCGCATTCGTCGCGACGATCTTCCTCTCATCGGCAGCTCTCGCAACTTCGTCGGAGCGGACAACGACGACGTCGACGTTTCGGTCTTTCTTTTCGATGGAACGCCGGCGCCGGTCCCGGGCCACATCGCCATCCGTATGACGAGATTCAGTTCATCCAATCGGGACGCGGACGCTGGAACGTGAACGGCCGGCCCTTGCCGCTTCTGCTCTAAGTGAGAGCTGACTCTGATTTATCGATCACCCAAAACCCACCCAAGCGAATGCCAACGCCGAAAATCGCCAGTTGCCTATGGTTCGATAGCGAAGGGGGAAGAGGCCGCTCAACGGTGGCCCGGGCTTCAATTTCAACGAAGCGATCTCGCTCGAGATCCTCTGCGAGACACAGGACGAAGTCGACTACTTCTGGGAGAAACTCACGGCCGACGGCGGAGAACCCGGTCCCTGCGGCTGGCTGAAGGACAAGTTTGGCGTGTATTGGCAGGTCATTCCGCGAATGATCATGGAGATGTATGCCGACGACAAATCCGAGAAGGCGAAGCGCGTCATTGCGGCGATGATGACGATGAAGAAGCTCGACATCGCGGCGCTGCAGAAAGCAGCCGTCTAGCGACTACGCGGTTTGTCGGTCGTCGAGCAGCGAGAACCGTGGTGACTCACCACCATATCGGTCCGCGGAGGCGCTTTCGCCGCTTCGACGCATCTCGAGCATGCAGTTCGCACTTTGCATCGCGGCGACGAACGCTCCCGCCGTCGCGAATCGCTCTTCAGGCGCCTTTGCGAGCGCGCGCGCAACCGCGGCGGACACGCCGTGCGGAACCGACGAGAGACGACACGACAGCGGCATCGGCTCGGCTGCGACTTGGCGAAGGAAGACCATGTTCGGCGCGCCGATGAACGGCGGGCGCCCCCAGATCATTTCGTAGACAACGCACGCCAAGCTGTACACGTCGGCGCGTCCGTCGACGTTCGATTCTCCCTGCGCCTGCTCGGGGCTCATGTATTCGGGCGTGCCAGGCATCGACCCCGGCATCGTTCTACGTGGAAGCACGACCGCGTCCAACGCGAGTGCGATACCGAAGTCGAGTACCTGAGCCCGTCCACCGTGCAGCAGCACATTCTCCGGCTTGATGTCACGATGCACGACACGCCGGCGATGAGCAAAGTCCAAAGCCGCGGCAACGTCGGCGCAAACGCCGATCGCTTCGTTCACCGACAAACGATAGACCGATTCCAATCGGGTTCGAAGGGTTGCATCCCCGGCGAACGGCATCACATAGTACGGAAGGCCGTCGGCCGTACCCGATCCGCACACCGGAACGATGTTAGCATGCTCTAATTGCGCGGCGATGTTGATCTCGGCGAGGAAGCGGGCGATGGAGACGCTCGTCGCCTGCTCCTCACGCAAGACTTTGATCGCGACGCGCCGTCCGGTGCGGAGCTCGTCCGCGACATACACGTGCGCGGACGCTCCTGAGCCAAGGGTCGATGTAAGTCGGTACGTGCAACTCAGGCTCTTCGCGAGACGCTCGAAATGACTGGTCATGCCGTCCTTCCTCGATCGATACGACGTTGCGGGCGAGAAGACCCGTATCGATTAGACGGATGCCGTTTCGACTTTTCGAGTCGCGAGCTCGATCGCGCGCGCGCAGTCGAGTCGGCCGTAGCCGTAGAGCGGACTGTGACCGTTCGCGTCGTATGACCGACCTTCGACGTCGATCTTCTCGCACGTCTGGGCGATGATCTCGCGGACGTCTCGCGACGTCAGCTCCGGATTTGCCGCGAGTATCCGCGCGCAAACACCCGCGGCGAACGCGCACGCCGCTGACGTGAAGCCGAAATCACGCGTATAGAAGGTTTCGCCGAGGAGGAACGAGCCGACAGGTGTCGTTGTCGCGTAGGTGTCGAGCGCACCGAGGGGGTCACCAGGGTCGTTGCTCTGGACCACGCACCAGAGTGGGTCGCCCCACCCACTGTACCGTGGATGTTTTCCGTGACGATTGCACGCACCGACGGCGATGACGCCCGGATGACTCGCGTACTCGCTGCGCGCGATGTCCGCGCCGTGATTCCCGGAGGAAAAGAGGACGACGCAACCTTTGCCGCCGCGGCCATGCTCGATCGCGAAGACGAGTGCGGCGGCGGTTGCGGCGGGGACCGTTACAGTTCTCTCATTGAGCACTTGCGGACCCCAAGCGCAGCAGATGACGTCGGCGCCATTCTCGGCGGCCCACCGAATCGCGGCGGCTTCGGTTGGATCGCCGAGCGCTCTTGATAGCGCCGAGACGCGAACGGCGAGGAGCTGAGCGGTCGGCGCGACTCCGGTGACTTCGATACCGCCGGCGAGCGCCAGTCCCGCGACCTTCGTTCCGTGGGGCTGCCAGCCCTGAGGAAGCGCCGAATGCGCGCCGGTGACCGCGTCCCATTCCCCGGTAACGCGGCCGGCAAACTCGGCGTGTCGTGTATCAACCGCGTCATCGACGACTGCGACCGTGATGGTGGTCGATGACACGCCTGGCTTACTCCCGTCCGTGCGGGCAGATCAGGTAGTTATCGGGATCGTCCCCCATCGGCATCTCCCCTGTAGGCATCCCGCCTATAGGCATCCCCCCCGTCGACATCCCCCCCATCGGCATCCAACCCTCGCCCGCACGCCGACCCGGGGTCGGAGGCGGGAGGAATGCTCTACCTGGCCCAGTGCCAAGATCAAGCGCATCGAGGCGATCGCCCCTCGGATTGATCAGATAAGGAAACGGTTGGCCATGACCCATCATTGCCACGTCCTCGTTCCACGCATCCTTGTCGTAGTCCAACATCACCTGCACGAAATCCGTGTATTGCTGGGTGTTCACGTACTGATCTTGGTTCGGCGGATAGCCCGCGGCAGTGCATGTGATTTCGAAATGCAGGCCATGCGGGACGGCCCGAACGCGGCGCGCCGGAAGGTTGGTGAACAAGACCTCCACGGTGTTCGGCTCGGAGTCTTCGTCCGAAGGACGGCCCTTTACACGCGGCCAGAGCTTTTGCTTCATGCCGGGCCCGTCGATCGACAGGAATTTGTTGTCGTCGTCGCCGTCGCTGTCGCTGTCGTCGCCCATTTCTATGACGACCTCGTTTGCACCGTATCCTTGCCAGTTCGTGCCCATGTAGGCGATTCGCGCCGGTGTGTTTCCATGCCAGTTCCAGCCGATGAAATTCCGGGTGTAGCACACCCCGTTCGTGAAGACGATCTTCGCCACGACGAAGTCGTCTTTGATGCCCGTCGACTGAGCCCAATGAAGCTCCTTCAGGCATGGGACGTAGTCGATGAAACTGCTGTCGAGAAAAACGCCTGCTGCGGTGCCCTGCCCCGCTAATTGCACCGTTGTCGATTCACCCGGTTTGTGCCGTTGAATCTTCTGCTTCCAGATGCTGGCGCTGTTCCCATTGTTCTTGTCTCGCCCGTCTATCGAAATTCGCGGCGTGTGCTGATGTAGCGGCGGCATCTTAGCGTTCGGGTCGGATATGAGGTACGCCGTCAGGCTCTCGACCATTCCGGCTTTCGCCATTCCCCGCGACAACGGCTGGGGAATGAACAACGTGAGTCCTTGAAAAATGAATCGCGCTCTCATCGCGCCTCCTCATTGAAGGGGTAGCCCTGCCAGCCAACGAAGGTTAGACGGACCAGATTGTTCTTTTTGGTTGCGAGCACAGCGTGGATTCAGCCGCCGAACAACTGAAACGCTGCCCATGAGCGGACCCGCGTTGGAGATCGGCCGTCGCCCAGGAATTCAATTTGAGTTTTCTGAAGCGCGACGGCGGGCGAGTCACCTGCGGAAAGGCGTTTGTGGAACGCGACGAAAAATCCCGACGTCGCCTCGTCGTCGATTGGCCAAAGACTCGATACCACCGCCGGAACACCTGCCGCGAAGAACGCTCGGGCCAGCGACGATGCGCCCTCGGTCGCCGACAGCTTTCCGTCTGCCGTGCTGCAGCTCGATAGCACGACGAGTCCCGTATGCTCCAGCTTCAACCGAGCGATGTCGGATGAAAACAAGGCACCACCGCTTTGCCCGTCTGATGCCAGCACGAGGTGCGAGAGCTCGGGTGCCCCACCGCCTACCACGGCGTGACCCGCGAAATGGATAACGTCATATTGCGGAGCTAACCGCTCGAACGTTACGTCGGTGGCGGCAGGACCGATTAGAAGGTTCTGATTCGCATACATTCCCGCAATGTTGCGAGCCTCGATTGCAGCCGCCGGGAGTGGGCGCAGCTGAAATGCCTGCCGGTCAAAAGAAGGATTCCCCACCGCTAACAGCTTGGACGACTGCGAGAACCGGCGCCGCGGGCGAGCGAGCGTTGCTTGTAGAATCGTCGCGCTGGGTACGTAGCTGACTGCGTGATCTACGACCAGGTAGGCTTTGGTCGACGAGTTACGAAGCGCCGCGAACGGAACGAAGTGAATCCAGCGATCGGGGATGACGAACAGATTTTCCTTCCGCCCCAGATCGCCGACGGGTTCGATCAGTACACGATAGAGACGCTCCGAGAGCCGAGGATCGGGTTCGGTCGCCGTTTCAGTGAACGATCGCTGATACCGGTTGATCAAATCCTCGAGCTGCTCCGACTCGACTTTTACGCGCCGCTGTTCGAAACGATCGTGCCTGATGACCCAGACGAGAAGCTCGTGCGGCAGAATCGCGTAACTCACGACGACGTCGTCATTCGCTAACTGTCGTTGCAGTGCCGCGAGAACACGCTTCCCACCGGCCTCCTTCGCGCCGGTACCCGCGAGCCGTTCGAGTAGCACGCGCGACCGATTCGCTTCAAAAGACTCGAATGCAGCTTCTTTATCATGGTCGGCACGAAACGCGACGATCTGGTCGATAACGGACCGTGCGGCGTCGAGAAACGCGCCGCGTTCTGTGGCGGCGGCGACCGTCGCCCGCTGCCGCTGCATGAGATCCATGGCTGCATCGAACGCTGCGCCTGCCGAGTCGACCGATCCTGCGGCAACCCGCGCCTGGGCCAAGGCCAGGTACGCTGAAGGAAGCCCTCTCTCGTAGTGCATCGCGACGTATTCGTCAACGACGCCGCGAAGTCGCTCCTCGGCTCCCGTCGGCGCCAATTGAGCGGCAATGATCTCGCTCGACAGCGTGATCTCGGCGACGAGTGACGGCCGCGTATCCGAATCGGTGAGAGCGGCAGCAGAAAGGGACGCGGTAATCGCGGAACGAGCACTGTCGACCTGGCCAAGCTTCGCGAGCAATTCCGCCTTTCTTCGCAACGCATATGCAAGCGTTGTCGAAGAACTAGGCAACTTCTCGGCGGCGCTGATCGACTGTTCGCAGTAGCGAAGCGCCAGCCGCGGGGCGTCGTTTGCCGCGGCTTTGCCGGCGACGTCGAACGCGGTGAAGAGGGCTTGGTAACTCCTCGGAAACTGCGCGCTCGAAGCGAGCACCGAGTAGCGGGTGCGCCATCCCGCCTGCCGCCCTCGCAGCAGATCCTCGAGTTGTGACAACCAAGCCCCAACGCGCAGCGCAACGTTTGGCTCGCGCGTCGTCACATTCTCCATGACGGCCGAATCGTACGCGGCCTGCATGCGAAAAAAATCAACGTGGAAGCTGTGAATGAGACCCTCGTTCTGCGCCGCTATGCTGCGGAGCGACAGATACTGCGCTGCGGCCGAGTCTCGAATGGCCGTCAGGAACTTGAGTGCAGTATCGAGGTTGTCGAATCCGCTGCGCCCCCTGAAGAGAAGCGCCCACCCACTCATCGGGCTCTCACCCTTCACGAAGAGACTCTGCGCGTCCTTGAGGTCGGTCTTCGCCACCTTCCTGTTGAAGTCCTCGAACTCTGTAATTCCCCGCTCGAGGACGGCGTGTCCGTTTGCCAGCGTTCGTGTGCGCGTCGAATCGTGGTTCGACACTGATTGGTCAATCGCCGCGATTGCGTCGGTCCACAGCGCGTCTTTCGTAACTTCGAGAAGCGGCGTCGCGACGGCGCGCGCCAATGCGAGATACTTGTCGCTCCCCGCATCACCGGCGCTGTACGCCAAGCCCCAACTGCCAAGCTCCTTCTCCACCAACAGGCGAGCCGCAGCCGGGTCAGCCGCAACCGCAGCGTTTAACGTTTGCGCATCACCACTGGCGACCGCACGCTGAAATCTCATTGTGTCCGGCGTCGACGGCGCGAGCAGCGTTACACGCTTCCGCGCCTCCCCTGCCCACGACGACCTCGTGTCCAGCTGCAGATAGCGATTCCAATCCGCCCGGGCGTCGTTTGCCAGGTACAGCTTTTCTAACAACAGCGCATGCGTGAATCGCGCCTCCCTGAGCGTCGAATCCGCACGCACCGCGCTGTCCGACACCACAAACGCATCGATCAGCACCGACGGATCGTCGTGGCGTTGCGCGTACGCCGTTAACGCCACAGCGAGGTCGTTGAGCGCGCTCGCGTTCAACGGATCGCGCCGCACCGCCTCGCGAAGCTCAGCGACGGCTTCGTCCGCTCGTCCCGAAAGCAGATGCCACACCCCGACGGCGTGCGCGTCGCGAGTCGCGGATCCACGTTGACCGCCGCGCAATTCTTCCGCGAATTTTCCCAGCTGCTCCGGTGACGACGGCGCTGTCGTCGAGTCGCATACGAGACCGTTGACCAGTCGATCGCGCGACGAATCGCTCTGGCACGCGGCATAGTCGAAGCGCCCCGAGAGTCGACCGCGCGTCACCCGGCGTGCCCCGGCAATGTGCGCGAGTCGCTCGATACTGCCCTGTTCCGAAGACGATGCCCGTACGTAGTACCACACGCCGCCAGCCGCGAATAGAACGACCAGGGCCAACCCCGGAACCATCGAGCGGAAATGCGACAGCCTTTGTCCAGCGCGGATCATGTTCTCCGAGCCCGTAGTACAACGAACGCGCGTCAGCTGCCTCGGCGCTGTATCAATTGCTTCAGGACGGCGTGTACTTCTTCGAACGAGCGGTCGTCGTGGCTTTCCGTCAACCGCGCGTCGACGCGACGGATCGCGTTCGCGTCGTCGCTCGTCAGCTGGTCGGCCGGAATCGCCGATTTGATGAACCGCATTCCCTGGCTCGAAGTGAAAAACGACGCCTCACGCGCTTGCGCCGCGAGATCGGCCACTTCCGCCCACTGCCCGAGCAAAAACGACGGCGAATGAAGCAAGTCGCGCAGTTGCTCCTCGATCTCGGTCGCGCGGGTGATCGAGGCGGCCGGCGACTCCGTCGACAGCCGCGTGCTGAAATCAGTGTATCGTGCCGCGACGGCCTGCGCGAGATCGACCGACTTTAGAGTTTCTATAATCTCGCCCGTCATCCGTGCCGCCAGCACGATGTCGGGAATACGAAGCGCAACGACGACGTCGACGCTCCGTACGCCGAGCCGAAACGCGAGCCTCGACTCGACCTCGCTCCCAACCGCGGCCGGTCCACTCGACCCCGCACCCCGGGTGACAGACCATTTCTGCTCGTCCAGCCCGGCGCGAACGACGTCATTGAATCGAGGCGCGCTCGCCAACTGCATCGTCGCGGGGACGACGAGACTCCCCGGTCCCAAGAGCTTTGGCAGTATCGCGAACGCGATCGCCGCAGCCGCCGCCAGCGGGGCAGCGATCTTTGCCCACCCCCACCCGCGCGCCTTCGCGATCGGAACGACGTCAGCACTGTCCTGCGGCGGTTGCGCACGCACCGTGTTCGCGAAGATCTCGAGTGCGTCGTCGGAGCTCGCAAGCATCTTCAGGGCGCGCTCTCTCTCCGTGCCGGAGAGGCGCCCGTCGGCCAGCGCTGCCAACAGCTCGAGGTCTAGGTTGGTGTCGGTCTGATCCATCCCGAACTCCACGGGTTTGATACCATGCGTGCGATGCGTGCCTCAACCGTCATACTCAATTGACGGACGAAATTCGGTCTTTTCGATCTTGGTCGATTTCTCAGCTCGAATTCAGCTCCTCGAGAAAATCCGGCGAGATGTTTTGCGCACTGAGGGTCTTCTTCAGTGAGGCGAGCAGTTGCCGAATGCGCGGATACAGACGTCGCTGTTCTATGTGGAGCACGCGCGCGATATCCGCGATCGACACTCCCTCGTAATACAACATCCGTATCACTGCTTGGTCTTCGTCCGGAAGCTTTTCGAGCGCTGCTCGCAGTGCTGTCTCCGCCGCTCGCAATTGACCGTCGCGTTCGGTCGCAAGGAGATCAGCATCGGCGTCGTCCGTCGTCGAGGCGACCGCCTTCAGCCCGTCATCCGTTTCGAAACGTCTGGGCGAGCGGCGAGGAAGCTGTGCGAGAATCTCCCGCAGCTTCCGCCGATCAACGGACGGGAACGATCGCTCCAGAATGTCGCACGCCGAGTCGAACGTTCCGCCGTCTCGGTAGACGATCGTCTCGAGCGCCACAGCCAGGTCGCCGATCCGCTTGGCTTGAGACGACGGAGTCCACTTTCCCCAGACCCGGCGCCGATGGTCCAGGAAGGCCTTGTTGATCACCACCGTCAAGTACGTGGTGAATGAGCTCTTCCCTTGGAATTTGCGGATGACGCCGTAGTCGTCGTCACACAACTTTAAACGGACGTCTGACGCGAAATCCTCAGCGTCGTGATCGTTCACACCATTTCGGCGGCAGACCGATTGGGCTATCTGGCCGATGTGTGCGAGGTGCTGTCGATAAAGCTCTGCTGCGTCCATGCCGTCGATGCCTGGACCAGTTGCTAAGACAGCAACGTTTCTGGGATTGGATGGGGCGAACATACGTTCTTTGGTCCCCAAGGGGAACCTCGTCTGAACCGGCGTTGCCAGCTAGCTGCTCTCCCGCAACCCTGATACTCCCGACCGACTCAAAGTGATGCACCACACACCCGAACGACAGTGCGCCCGATTGCCCGCGCCGGGGTCGTGAGGCACAATAGCAAGCCGTTGTAAGCACCGTTGCTTTCACGAACTCTCGAGCGAGGATCATTGGCCCCCCCAATCCGAATCGCCTGTTCACTTCTCTCCCTCGCGGCCCTCGCACTCGGCGCCCAGCAGCCGAGGGCCGACGTCGTCTTCACAAACGGTCGCGTCCTCACGGTGGACGCCGCGGATCGCGTCGTCCAAGCAGTCGCCGTGGCCGGCGACAAGATCATCGCCGTCGGCTCGAACGCAGATGTCGAACGCACCGCCGGCCCGAACACGAAGCGAATCGACCTCCACGGCCGAGCCCTAACGCCAGGGCTCATCGACGCACACGACCACTTCTCCTCGTCGGGTGCCGATCGATTGTATGTCCTCGACCTGAGTTACCCGAACGTGAAGAGCATCGCGGACGTCGTCGCCGCGGTGCGCGCGAAGGCAGCGGCCCTTCCGAAAGGCTCGTGGATCCAAGGACGCGGCTGGGACGAAGGCAAACTGTCCGACCACCGCCTTATCTCGGCGAAG
>Ga0070683_100001841_pt1 | contig 16544 bp, 14 predicted proteins | sample KBSC713LmetaG_FD_64662 | JGI IMG/M metagenome (GOLD analysis project Ga0070683, IMG submission 64662) | Corn rhizosphere microbial communities from Kellogg Biological Station, Michigan, USA - KBS C7.1-3L metaG | ecosystem: Host-associated > Plants > Roots > Rhizosphere ...
ACGAACGGCTCCTCGGTCTCCACCACGAGGTTCGGCCGGATCCGCCGGTGGTCGGCGTCGACCTGGAGGTGCCGGCGGCACCACGCCAGCGACGCGGTGCCGACCAGGGAGACCTGGCCGTCGTCGAAGTACGGCGTCGTGGTCTCGGCCAGCACCCGGACCGGGGTCGCCATCGCCTCGCTCAGGACCTGGTCGACGTCGTCGCCCGGCGCCGGCCACTCGCCGCCGCGACCGGTGACCACGACGCCCGCGGGCGTCGTACGGGAGGCGAACTCGAAGACCTCGTCGCGCCGCCGGAACCGTCGGGTCTGCTTGCCGCTCGCGAGCTTGCCGTCGCCGTCGACGACGGCGTACGCCCGGTCGCCGACGACGCCGCGGCGGTCGACCTCGACGGAGGCCACCGCCTCGCCCCCCATCGCCTTGACGGGATAGCGGCGTATCTCCCGGAGGACCTGAGCAGGTGCGCGCCGATCCTCTCCCAGGACCGGCTCGCCGCACGTGTCGCACAGAACGGTGTCGGCGCTCTCGCCGGGCGGAACCTCGCCGGTCGCGCCGCAGCGGTCGCACGTCCATCGCCCCATGCGCCCAGTGTCGCGTATCGCCGGCGTCGCGCACACTGGTGGCGTGATCTCCCGACAGCTCGCCGCCGACCTGCGCGATGCAGGCCTCCCGTGGTCGCCGGCCAAGGGCGACTGGTTCGTGATCCCTGACCACGGGCTCGACCAGCTCGAGTTCGTGGTCAGCGACATGGTGATCGAGACCCGGCGGATGGCACGGGGGCGACAGATGCTGGCGTTCAACGGCACGACCGAGTGGGCGATGGACACGCTGGCCGCCTCCGACGCGTTGTGGCTGCCGCGCGAGGACCAGCTCCGAAGCGTGCTCGGGGAGGCCTTCATGGGCCTGGAGTACCTGGCCGGCGAGACCCCGGGGTACGCCGTGACGATGCTGCTCGGCGACTCCGAGCAGCGTTACGTCGACGTCGACGTGGAGTCGGCGTACGCCCGGGCCGCGCTGGCCCTGCTGCGCGGCTGACCCGGACCGGGGTACGTCGTCAGCGGCCGGTGTAGTTCGGTGCCTCGACGGTCATCTGCACGTCGTGGGGGTGGGACTCGGCCAGCGACGCCTGGGTGATCCGCACGAAGCGGCCCTTCTGCTGCAGCTCGGGGACGGTGCGGGCGCCGACGTAGAACATCGACTGGTTGAGGCCGCCGAGGAGCTGGTGGGCGACCGCGGACAGCGGGCCGCGGTAGGCGACCTGGCCCTCGATGCCCTCCGGCACGATCTTGTCGTCGCTGCTGACCTCGGCCTGGAAGTAGCGGTCCTTGGAGTAGGACTTCTTGCCGCGGCTGGACATGGCGGCCAGCGACCCCATGCCACGGTAGGACTTGTACTGCTTGCCGTTGACGAAGACCAGGTCTCCCGGCGACTCCTCGCAGCCGGCGAGCAGGGAGCCCACCATCACCGCGTCGGCGCCGGCCACGATCGCCTTGGCGATCTCGCCGGAGTGCTTCAGGCCGCCGTCGGCGATCACCGGGACGCCGGCCGGGCCGGCCGCGAGGGCGGCCTCGTGCACCGCGCTGATCTGGGGTACGCCGACGCCGGTGACCACGCGCGTCGTACAGATGGAGCCGGGGCCTACGCCCACCTTGACCGCGTCGGCGCCGGCGTCGATGAACGCCTGGGCGCCGGCCCGGGTCGCGACGTTGCCGCCGATCACCTGGACGTGGCGGGTAGCGGGGTCGTTCTTGAGCCGCTGCACCATCTCGATCAGAAGCCGGACGTGGCCGTGCGCGGTGTCGGCCACGAGCACGTCGACACCTGCCTCGACCAGGGTGGTGGCGCGCTGCCAGGCGTCGCCGAAGTAGCCGATGGCGGCGCCGACCATGAGCCGCCCGTGGGCGTCGTACGACGCGTCGGGGAACTGCTCGCCCTTGACGAAGTCCTTGACCGTGATCAGCCCGCCCAGCCGGCCGTCGGGGTCGACCAGGGGCAGCCGTTCGCGCTTGTGCCGGCGCAGGAGGGTGGTGGCCTCCTCGCGCGAGATGCCCACCGGCCCGGTGACCAGCGGCATCGGGGTCATGATCTCGTCGACCTTCGTGGTCGACCACTCCGCGACCGGGGTGAACCGCAGGTCGCGGTTGGTGATGATGCCGAGCAGCTGGTCATCGGAGTCGACGACCGGGAGGCCGGAGACCCGGTACTCGCCACAGATGCGGTCGAGGTCCTCCAACGTCGCGTCGGGGCCGATCGTGACCGGGTTGGAGATGATCCCGGTCTGGGTGCGCTTGACCAGGTCGACCTGGAGCGCCTGGTCCTCGATCGACAGGTTGCGGTGGAGGACGCCGAGGCCGCCCTCGCGGGCCATCGCGATCGCCATCCGGCTCTCGGTCACGGTGTCCATCGCGGCGCTGACCAGCGGCGCCTTGAGACTGATCTCGCGGGTCAGCCGCGACGTGGTGTCGATGTCGCTCGGCGCCAGGTCGGAGTATCCGGGCAGGAGCAGGACGTCGTCGTAGGTGAGACCCATCGTGGCGAACTTGGCGGGCAGGACGTCGTCGGCGGGCTCCACTCCCATAGCCTAGCGGTGGCCGTGCTCCGGTGGGATCAGTGCCGTGCGTCGATGGTGATCAGTGGCCGTGACCGTGACCGTGACCGGCCGCGGCGGGCTCCTCGTCCTCGGGCTTGTCGACCACCAGGGTCTCGGTCGTCAGCAGCATGCCGGCGATCGAGGTGGCATTGACCAGCGCGGAGCGGGTGACCTTCACCGGGTCGAGGACGCCCTGGGCGACCAGGTCGCCGTACTCGCCGGTGGCGGCGTTGTAGCCCTCGCCGACCTTGCCCTCACGGACCTTGCTGACGATGACGTAGCCGTTGTCGCCGCCGTTCTCGGCGATCCAGCGCAGGGGCTCGTCGGCCGCGAGGCGGACGATGCGGACGCCGGTTGCCTCGTCACCGGTCAGACCCAGGTCGCCGTCGAGGACCGAGACCGCGTGGATGAGCGCGGAGCCTCCACCGGGCACGATGCCCTCCTCGATCGCGGCGCGGGTGGCGGAGACGGCGTCCTCGATGCGGTGCTTCTTCTCCTTCAGCTCCACCTCGGTGGCGGCACCGACCTTGATCACGCACACGCCGCCGGCCAGCTTGGCGAGGCGCTCCTGGAGCTTCTCGCGGTCCCAGTCGGAGTCGGTGTTCTCGATCTCGGCCTTGATCTGGTTGATCCTGCCCTCGACCGCACTCGCCTCGCCACCGCCGTCGACGATCGTCGTGTTGTCCTTGGTGACCACGACGCGACGGGCCGTGCCGAGCACGTCGAGCCCGACCTGGTCGAGCTTCAGGCCGACCTCGGGCGCCACGACCTGACCGCCGGTCAGGGTCGCGATGTCCTGCATCATCGCCTTGCGGCGGTCACCGAACGCCGGGCTCTTGACCGCGACTGCGGTGAACGTGCCGCGGATCTTGTTGACCACCAGGGTCGACAGGGCCTCGCCCTCGACGTCCTCGGCGAGGATGAACAGCGGCTTGCCGGCGGCGATCACCTTCTCCAGCAGCGGGAGGAGGTCGGCGATCGCCGAGATCTTCCCCTGGTGCAGCAGGATGTAGGGATCGTCGAGGACGGCCTCCATCCGCTCGGGGTCGGAGACGAAGTACGCCGAGATGTAGCCCTTGTCGAACTGCATGCCCTCGGTGAACTCCAGCTCGGTGCCCATGGTGTTGGACTCCTCGACGGTGATCACGCCGTCCTTGCCGACCTTGTCGAAGGACTCGGCGAGCAGCTCACCGATCAGGGAGTCGCGGCTGGAGATCGTCGCGACCGACGCCATGTCCTCCTTGGAGTCCACCTCGCGGGCGGCCTCGCGCAGCGCGTCGCCGACGGCCTCGGCGGCGGCGTCCATGCCCCGCTTGAGACCCATCGGGTTGGCGCCGGCGGTCACCGCCTGAAGACCCTCGTGGACCATCGCCTGGGCCAGGACCGTCGCGGTCGTGGTGCCGTCGCCGGCGACGTCGTTGGTCTTGGTGGCGACCTCCTTGGTCAACTGCGCCCCGAGGTTCTCGAACGGGTCGTCGAGCTCCACCTCACGGGCGACCGTGACGCCGTCGTTGGTGATCGTGGGGGGTCCCCACTTCTTGTCGAGGACGACGTAGCGGCCCTTCGGGCCGAGCGTGACCTTGACGGCGTTCGCGAGCGCGTCGACACCGCGCTCCAGCGAACGGCGGGCGTTCTCGTCGAACGAGAGGATCTTGGGCATTGAGGTTTCTCCCTGGAAGAGCGATGGATGCCTGACGGGCCTGGCGCCCGGCCGGCAGGGCCGCCGGCCGGGATGCCAGGTGCGTCAGGAAACGACGGCGAGGACGTCGCGGGCGGACAGGATGAGGTACTCGTCGCCGCCGTACTTCACCTCGGTGCCGCCGTACTTGCTGTAGATGACCTTGTCGCCGACGGCGACGTCCAGCGGGACGCGGTTGCCGTTGTCGTCGATGCGGCCCGGACCGATCGCCTGGACCTCGCCCTCCTGGGGCTTCTCCTTGGCGGTGTCGGGGATGACCAGGCCGGACGCCGTCGTCTGCTCGGCCTCGAGCGGCTTGACGACGATCCGGTCCTCGAGAGGCTTGATGTTGACCGACACGTGTCGACCTCCACTTTCCACTGTGTGCGGACTCTGCTGAGGAGTCCGGGGAGCCGGTCGCTCCCGGACGTTGGAGCCTGCGGTGACGTACGCCGTCGCGGGGGTCGTGCGTCGTAGCAGGCGGCTGGCATTCTCGGGTCGAGAGTGCCAGTGCCGAAACTAGCACTCACCGCCAACGAGTGCCAACGCGGTCCCCCGGCGGCGTACGGTGCTGTCATGTCTTCGGTTCTCACCGCCCTCACCGATGCGCTCGCCGACGGTTCCGTCGAGGTCGTGGACCTCACGGCCCGGCTCAGCAGCGAGACCCCCGTCATCCAGCTGCCGCCGGAGTTCGGCCAGACCGCGCGCTTCGAGCTCGAGGAGATCAGCGCGTACGACGACCGCGGGCCGGCGTGGTACTGGAACAACTTCCGCAGCGGCGAGCACACCGGCACCCACTTCGACGCACCCTGCCACTGGGTCACCGGCCGGGGTGGTCTCGACGTCGCGAGCGTGCCGGTCGGGCACCTGATCCGGCCGGCCGTCGTCCTCGACGTCAGCGCCCGGGTCGCCGACGACCCCGACTTCCTGCTCGAGGTCGACGACATCACGACGTGGGAGCAGGAGCACGGACCGCTGCCCGACGGGGGCTGGCTGCTCTACCGCACCGGGTGGGACGCCCGCTCCGACACCCAGGAGCGCTTCACGAACGCCGACGAGACCGGCCCGCACACGCCCGGCATGAGCCCTGAGTGCGCCCGCTGGGTCGCCGAGGAGGCGCCGGTGATCGGGGTGGGCGTCGAGACGGTGGGCACCGACGCGGGCGCCGCGCACTCGTTCGACCCGCCGTTCCCCTGCCATGCGAGCCTGATGGGCAGCGGGAAGTACGGCCTCACCCAGCTGCAGAACCTCGCCTCCCTCCCGCCGACCGGTGCCGTCCTGGTGGTCGGCCCGCTGCCGATCGTCACCGGGTCGGGCGCGCCGGCGCGGGCGGTCGCGCTGGTCGAGCGCTGACCGTGGCCCCCACCGTCGCCGAGGTCGTGGGCGCGGCGCTGGTCGAGGCCGGGATCGACCACGTCTTCGGCGTCGTCGGGTCCGGGAACTTCCACGTCACGAACGCGATGGTCGCCGCCGGTGCCCGGTTCGTCGCGGCCCGGCACGAGGGCGGGGCGGCCACGATGGCCGACGCCTTCGCGCGTACGACGGACAAGCCCGCGGCGGTCACGGTCCACCAGGGTTGCGGGCTGACCAACGCGATGACCGGGATCACGGAGGCTGCCAAGAGCCGGACGCCGGTGGTGGTCGTCGCCGCGGAGTCCACCGAGCCGCGGTCGAACTTCTACGTCGACCAACCCGCACTCGCCCGGGCCGTGGGGGCGCTGTCGTTCCGGGTGGACGACCCGGACACGGCGGCTCAGGTGGCCGGCGACGCCGTCCGGACGTCGGTGACCACCCGTCGTACCGTCCTGCTGAACCTGCCGCTGGCCGTCCAGGCCCTCGAAGCCCGAAGTGGGAGTTCTCCGGGGTCGAGGTGGGAGTTGTCCGGCGGAGAAGTCCCACCTCGACCGCGGACAAGTCCCACTTCGGCGGTGAACCGGCTCGCCGAGGCTGTACGACGGGCGGAGCGGCCGGTGTTCGTCGCCGGGCGGGGGGCCCGCGGGGCGGGGCCGGCCGTCGCGGAGGCGGCCGGGCGGGCGGGCGCGCTGCTGGCCGAGTCGGCGGTCGCCAAGGGCCTGTTCGCCGACGACCCCTGGTCGCTCGGGGTCTCGGGCGGCTTCGCCTCGCCCGGCGCGGCCGAGCTGATCCGGGGCGCCGACCTGGTCGTGGGCTGGGGCTGCGCCCTCAACATGTGGACGATGCGCCACGGCACGCTGATCGCCCCGGACGCGACCGTCGTGCAGGTCGACGACACCGAGGACGCGCTCGGGGCCCATCGCGAGCTGACCTTCGGCGTCCACGGCGACGTCGGTACGACGGCGCTCGCGCTGACCACCGCGCTGCCGGGGCGCACCGGCTACCGCACCGACGACGTACGCCGCCGCCTGGACGCCGGCATCACCTGGGCGACCGAGCCGTACGACGACCTCGGCGGCGGCGGGCGGATCGACCCGCGCACCCTGAGCCGCGACCTCGACGCGCTGCTCCCGGACGACCGGGTCGTGGCCGTGGACTCGGGCAACTTCATGGGCTACCCCGCGGCGTACCTCGGGGTCCGCGACCACCACTCGTTCTGCTTCACCCAGGCCTTCCAGTCGATCGGGCTCGGCCTCGCGACCGCCATCGGGGCCGCCGTCGCGAGCCCGGGCAGGCTCACCGTCGCGGCGCTCGGCGACGGTGGTGCCCTGATGTCGGCGATGGAGCTCGAGACCGTCGTCCGCCTGGGGCTCGACCTGATCGTCGTGGTGTACGACGACCATGCCTACGGCGCGGAGGTCCACCACTTCGCCCACGCCGGAGCGCCCCTCGACACCGTGGTCTTCCCGGACACCGACATCGCCGCCATCGGGCGGGGCTTCGGGTTCGACGCCGTCACGGTGCGGAGCCCGGCGGACCTCGACGCGGTGCGGTCCTGGCTCGACGCCGGCCGGCAGCGGCCGATGCTGGTCGACGCCAAGGTCGTGGACTCCGAGCCGTCGTGGTGGCTGGAGGAGGCTTTCCGCGGCCACTGACCGGCGCTGTCAGGATGTGCCGGTGGACGTCGAGACCTTCAGGTGGCTGCTGACCGACGACGGTCAGTCGCTGCTGGCGGCGGCGACGGCGGCCCAGGGGACGCCCCTCCAGGTGCAGAAGCAGCTCCGGGCCGCGGTCTCGACGGGCTCGACCGACGAGCAGGCAGCGCGGGTCGCCGCCGCGCTCGGCCAGGTCGAGCTGCGGGGCCGGGCGGCAGCCAAGCTCGGGGACGACGCCGCCTCGATGTACTTCACCCGAGACGGCCTCGAGCAGGCGACCCGGGCCACGGTCGCCCGGCACCGGGCCGCCCGCGTCGCCCTGGGTGGCGCGAGCGTGATCGACCTGACCTGCGGGATCGGGGGCGACCTGGTCGCGTTCGCCCGGGCCGGCCTCACCGCCGCCGGGATCGACCTCGACCCCCTGCGCGTGGAGATGGCGCGGGCCAACCTGGCCGCGCTCGGCCTCGGCGGGGCGATCGGGGTGGCCGACGCCACCGCGCTCGACGTCGGCCCCTTCGACACGGCGTACGCCGATCCCGCGCGGCGCGGCGCCCGCGGCCGGACCTTCCACGCCGACGACTGGACCCCGCCGTGGACGTTCGTCGAGTCGCTGCTCACGGGACGCGCCTGCGTGAAGGTCGCCCCCGGCATCCCCCACTCGCTCGTGCCCGACCACGTCGAGGCCGAGTGGGTCAGCGACCGGGGCGAGGTGAAGGAGGCCGTGCTGTGGTCTCCGGCCCTGGCCTCGGCCGAGCGCCGAGCCACCGTGATCGGCCGAGGCGGCCTGGCGACCCTCACCGAGGAGGACGACCCCGGAGCCGGTAGCGGGCCGGTCGGTGCGTTCCTCTACGAGCCGGACGGTGCCGTGATCCGGGCCGGGCTGGTCACGGCGGTGGCGGCCGGGGTGCAGGGGCACCTGCTCGACCCGAAGATCGCCTACGTCGCGAGCGACGCGGCGTACCACTCCCCGTTCGCGCGTAGCTATCGCGTCGTGGCGGAGCTGCCCTACCGCGAGAAGCAGCTGAAGGCCGCCCTGCGGGAGCGCGGCATCGGAACGCTGACGATCAAGAAGCGCGGGGTCGACGTCGTACCCGAACAGCTGCGCGCGCGGCTCGACCTCCGTGGCGACGAGATCGCCACGATCGTGCTCACCCGGGTCGGCGGCGAGGGCGCGGCGCTCCTCGTCGAGCCCGTGTGAGTCCTCACCGGCCACTCCGGTCACATCGGTGCGGCGTTCCTGTCACTTCGGAGTCATTGCAACGCCTCCTAAGTGACGGTTTCCCCGGACGTCCGGGGAAACCTGCAGCCCGCCAAACCCCCTCACACCCCCAACCAGGCGAGGACGGCGAGGACGCGGCGGTTGTCATCGGGGGCGACGGGGAGGTCGAGCTTGGTGAAGATGCTGTTCACGTGCTTGCCGACCGCCTTCTCGGTGACGAGGAGCGCGGCGGCGATGGCGGCGTTCGAGCGCCCCTCGGCCCCATCAGCCCGAGGACGTCGCGCTCGCGGGCGGTGAGCCGCTCGACGGGCTCCTGGCGCGCCATCACCGCCGAGACGACCTGGGGATCGAGCACGGTGCCACCGGGCGCGACCCGGCCCAGCGCGTCGACCCACTCCCCGACGTCGCCCACGCGGTCCTTGAGCAGGTAGCCGATGCCGCCCTCGCCACTGGCGAGGACCTCGCGGCCGTAGATGCGCTCGACGTACTGCGAGAGACCATCACCGGGAACCCGGGTCTCGCCGACCGTACCGACACCGCTGCGCGCAGGCCCTCGTCGATGTGCGTCGGCGGCAGGCGTGATCGCCCGCGGCCCTGGTGCTCTTCGTCGGGGAGCACGCCTGGTGGCCCGGGCGGATCGAGCGGCCGCGCGGCGACGTCGTGGAGGCGGAGGAGCCGTGCTGGTCGGCTGACGCATCACCGACGGCCGGGCGAGGTCGCTCTGCCAGGATCCTCGGGTGACCCTCGACGACCAACGCGGCCGCTGGGTCGCGTTGATCGTCTGCTGCAGCGCGATGTTCATGACTCTGCTCGACGTGAGCGTCACCAACGTCGCGCTGCCGTCGATCTCGCGGGACACCGGCGCCGGACCGGCGGAGCTGCAGTGGATCGTGTCCGGCTACACCCTGGCGTTCGGTCTGGTGCCGGTGCTCGGCGGCAAGCTCGGCGACGACCACGGCCGCCGGGTGATGTTCCAGGTGGGCGTCGGCGGCTTCGCGGTCGCGTCGCTGCTGTCCGGCCTGGCGCCCACGGCACCGATCCTGATCGGGGCCCGCGTCGTGCAGGGCCTCTTCGGCGGCCTGATCAACCCCCAGGTCTCGGGCCTCGTCCAGCAGATGTTCCACGGCCACGAGCGCGGTCGGGCGTTCGGTGTGCTCGGGACGACGGTCGGGCTCGGCACCGCGGTCGGCCCCCTGGTCGGCGGCGCGCTGATCGCGCTCGGCGGCCCGAGCCTCGGTTGGCGGCTGGTGTTCTTCCTGAACATCCCGATCGGGATCCTGGTGATGTTCCTGGCCCGGCGCCTGCTGCCGGCGCCGACCGAGAGCACGCCCCACCGCCTGGACGTGCCCGGCGCCGTGATCCTCGGTGGCGCGACCTTCTGCGTGCTGTTCACGTGCGTGCAGTACGACGCGTTGCAGGACGCCCGGCTGGCCTGGCTGGGAGTGCCGGCCGTCGTCCTCGGCACCCTCTTCTTCCGGCGCGAGCGACGCCTCACCCAGCAGGTCCGGGAGCCGCTGGTGGACTTCCGGCTGTTCCGGAGCCCGTCGTACGTCGCGGGGATCACCCTCGCGCTGACGTTCTTCCCGGCGATGGCCGGCCTCCCGCTGGTGCTCGCGATCTTCTACCAGGACGGGCTGGGGTACTCCGCGATCGAGTCCGCGCTCGGCGTCACGGCGTACGCCGTCGGCAGCGCGATCGCGGCGCCCCTGGTCGGCCGCGTCGTCACCCGGATCGGACGCTCGCTGGTCGTGGGCGGGGCGGTGATGTTCGGGATCGGCGCGGTCGGGCTCGCGGTCGTCGCCCCGCACGTCCCGGCCGAGCACGCGGCCGTGGCGCTGGCGCCGGCGCTGTTCGTGATGGGCTGTGGACAGGGAGCGCTGATCACGCCCAACCAGACCCTGGCGCTGATGGAGGTCGATCCGCTGATGGGGAGCGCCGCCGGCGGCGTGCTCCAGACCGGGCAGCGGATCGGGCTGGCGATCGGCCAGGCGGTGATCGGCGCGGTGTTCTTCAACTCCCTGGTCGGCACCGGACAGGCCACCTACGAGACCGCCCTGCGCAACGCGGTGCTCGCCGCCCTCTGCTTCATCGTGCTGGCGGTGGCCATCGGCCTGCACGACCTGGTGCGGGCTCGCCGGCGTGAGAGGGTGTCGGTGCGATGAGCGCCGCTGACTCTGCTGCCGACGATGCGGCCACCCGTATCGCGGAGCTCACGGGCGTCGCCCGGCACCGGGCCGTCGTCGTGCTCGGATCCGGCTGGTCTCCGGCAGCGGCCGCCTTCGGCGAGCCGGTCGCGACGCTGGCGATGACGGACGTGCCGGGGTTCGTCGCGCCGACCGCCGAGGGCCACGCCGGCACGATCACGTCGTACGACGGGGGTGGCGTGGCGACGCTCGTGCTCGGCGGGCGCACCCACCTCTACGAGGGGCTGGGGCTGCGGCCCGTCGTGCACGGCATCCGCACCGCCGCGGCAGCCGGCTGCACCGTGGCGGTCCTCACCAACGCCAACGGCTCCCTGCACGGCGACCACGAGATCGGCCAGGCGGTGCTGATCCGCGACCACCTCAACCTGACCGGCACCTCACCGGTCGAGCGCGCGCGCTTCGTCGACCTCACCGACTGCTGGTCCGCGCGGCTGCGGGCCCTCGCCCGCGAGCTCGACCCGGGACTGGTGGAGGCGACGTACGCCTGGCTGCCCGGCCCGCACTACGAGACGCTCGCCGAGGCCGAGTGGGTACGCCGGGTCGGAGGCGACGTGCTCGGGATGTCGACGGTCCCGGAGGCCATCGCAGGACGAGAATGCGGCCTGGAGGTGCTCGGACTGTCGACGGTCACCGCCGTGGAGGGTCAGGCTGCCGGGATCGACCCCGGCGAGGTGGTGGCCGTCGCCGAACGGACGGCCGCACGGATCGGTCCGCTGCTCGCGGACCTGGTGAGAAGGGGAACGACATGACCACGACCGACGAGCCGCCGGTGTCGGCACCCCGGCGCGGCATCGAGTCCAACGGCATCAACGTCATCGAGGAGTCGGAGCGCAAGGGCACGCCGGCCGGCCTGTTCTGGCCCTGGTGCGCCTCCAACATCTCGGTGCTCGCCGTCTCGTACGGCGCCTTCGTGCTGGGGTTCGGGATCGGGCTCTGGCAGGCGATCATCGCCGCCGTCGTCGGCGCGGTGGTGTCGTTCTTCCTGGTCGGGCTGGTCTCGATCGCCGGCAAGCGCGGCTCGGCTCCGACGTTGGCCCTGTCGCGGGCGGCGTTCGGGCGCTGGGGCAACACGCTGCCCTGCGTGGTGTCCTACGTCCTGCTGGTCGGGTGGGAGACCGTGCTCGTCGCGCTGTCGACGCTGGCCACCGCCACCGTCTTCGAGCGGCTCGGCTGGAGTCACGGCGACGGCACCAAGGTGGTCGCCTTCGTGGTGGTCGCACTGATCATCGTGCTGGCCGGGATCATCGGCTTCGACCTGATCATGCGGCTGCAGAAGTACCTGACGATCGCGCTGATCATCGTCACCGCCGTCTACGTCGTCCTGACCTGGGACCACATCCACCTGTCCACCGCCCGCGCGATCCCGCACGGGGGCACCAGCGCCGTGATCGGCGGTGGCATCCTGGTGATGACCGGGTTCGGCGTCGGCTGGGTCAACGCCGCGGCCGACTACTCCCGCTACCTGCCGCGCCGCGCCTCGACCGGTGGGGTCGTGTGGTGGCCGACGTTCGGGGGCAGCCTGCCGGTCGTGCTTCTCGTCGCCTACGGCATCCTGCTGGCCGGCTCGTCGCAGAAGCTCAGCGACGCGATCGGCTCGGACCCGATCGGCGCGCTGACCACGATCCTGCCGACGTGGTTCCTGCTGCCGTTCGCGATCGTCGCGGTGCTCGGCCTGGTCAGCGGGGCGGTGATGGACATCTACTCCTCCGGGCTCACCCTGCTCACGCTGGGGGTGCGCATCCCGCGCTGGACGGCGGCGGCGTTCGACGGGGTCCTGATGGTCCTCGGCGCGATCTACATCGTCTTCTACTCCTCCAGCTCCTTCATCTACCTCTTCGAGGCCTTCCTGATCGTCCTCGGCGTCCCGATGGCCGCGTGGTGCGGCGTCTTCCTGGCCGACCTGCTGCTGCGGCGCCGCGACTACGACGAGGCCTCGCTGTTCACCTCGCGCGGCATCTACGGCTCGTTCCGGCTCAGCGCCGTGCTGTCCATGGCCGTCGGCACCTTCGTCGGCTGGGGACTGGTGATCGACACCACGGGTCAGGGGAAGGGCCTGGACTGGCTCGGGTACTTCCTGGACCCGTTCGGCTTCGGCGGGAAGGACGGAGCCTGGGCCTACGCCAACCTCGGCGTCCCGTTCGCCCTCGCGATCGGGTTCGTCGGCTACCTGGTCTTCGGCTTCCTCGGCGTACGTCGCCAGGAGCGGTCCGTCGCCTGAGAGGCCTCTCCGCTCAGAGGTTCGCGCGCTCGGCGGCGATGGTGGTGTCGTCGCCGTGGCCGGTGTGGACGACGGTCGGGCCGGGCAGCGGGAGCAGCCGCTCGCGGATCGACTCGACGATCAGGTCCCCATCGCTGTACGACCGCCCGGTCGCACCCGGGCCGCCGTGGAAGAGCGTGTCACCGGTGAAGACGCAGCCGAGGTCGTCCGCGAGCAGGCAGACCGATCCCGGCGAATGTCCGGGCGTGTGCAGCACGGTGAGCGACGACCCGCCCACCGGCACCTCGAGCCCGTCGGAGAGGTCGACGTCCCACAGCAGCTCGGGGTGGGTCAGCTCCCACAGCGGCCGCTCGTCGGGGTGCAGCAGGATCGGCGCCTGCACGGCCTCCCGCAGCGCCGGCGCGACCCGCACGTGGTCGTCGTGGGCATGCGTGCACACGATCGCCCGCACCCGCCGGCCCGAGACGACGGCGAGAATGTCCTCGACGGAGTGCGGCGCGTCGATGACGACGCACTCCTCGTCGTCGCCGACCACCCAGATGTTGTTGTCGACTTCGTACGTCGCGCCGTCGAGGCTGAAGGTCCCGCTGCTGACGGCATGGTCGAGACGCAGAGGCATCAGAGGATGACCACCGACCGGAGCACGTCGCCGTGGTGCATCTTGTCGAACGCCGCCTCGACGTCATCCAGCCCGATCTCCTCCGACACGAACGCGTCGAGGTCGAGCCGACCCTGCCGGTACAGCGACACCAGCATCGGGAAGTCGCGGGAGGGCAGGCAGTCGCCGTACCACGACGACTTCAGCGCCCCGCCACGTCCGAACACGTCGATCAGCGGGATGTCCGGCAGCATCATCTCCGGCGTCGGCACCCCGACCAGGACCACGGTGCCGGCGAGGTCGCGGGCGTAGAACGCCTGCTTCCAGGTCTCGGGGCGCCCCACCGCGTCGATCACGACGTCGGCGCCGTTGCCCCCGGTCAGCTCCTGGATCCCGGTGACGGGGTCGGCGTTCGCGCTGTTGATCGTGTGCGTCGCGCCCATCCGGCGCGCACCCTCGAGCTTGCGGTCGTCGACGTCGACGGCGATCACCGTGTCCGCGCCGGCCAGCACGGAGCCGGCGATCGCGGCCGAGCCGACGCCACCGCACCCGATCACCGCGACGGTCTTGCCGCGCGAGACGTTGCCGGTGTTGATCGCCGCGCCGAGGCCGGCCATCACCCCGCAGCCGAGCAGGCCGACGGCCGCCGGCCTGGCCGAGGCGTCGACCTTGGTGCACTGGCCCGCCGCCACCAGCGTCTTCTCGGCGAAGGCTCCGATCCCGAGGGCCGGCGACAGCTCGGTGCCGTCGGCGAGCGTCATCTTCTGGGTGGCGTTGTGGGTGGCGAAGCAGTACCACGGCTCGCCGCGGTTGCAGGCCCGGCAGTTGCCGCACACCGCCCGCCAGTTGAGGATCACGAAGTCACCCGGCGCCACCGACGTGACGTCGTCCCCGACCGCCTCGACCACGCCGGCGGCCTCGTGTCCGAGCAGGAACGGGAAGTCGTCGTTGATCCCGCCCTCGCGGTAGTGGAGGTCGGTGTGGCACACCCCGCAGGCCTGGACGGCGACCAGCGCCTCACCGGGACCGGGGTCCGGGACGTTGATCGTCTCGATGCCGACCGGCTCACCCTTGGCGTGCGCCACGACTGCTTGGACCTGATGCATGAGGCTCCTCTGAACGACGGTGCAGTCAGCCTAGGAGAGCGGGGGTGCCGGCGGCGACCTGGGTCGGGCCGTGAGAACGACAACCTTCGACCGTCCGCGCCCGTCCCACAGCCGTGAAGCCCCACCGGTCCCGCTCACTGCCGGTCGCTGCGCTGGCGCTCGCCCTCCTCGCCGCACCGGGCACGACGGCGTACGCCGTGGAGCGCCCGCACACGCACGACGAGTACGTCGCGCGCACGGCCGACGCGACCGCACCCGGCCCGCTCCCGGTCTCAGGGCTCCCGGTCGGCGATCCGCCGAAGATCGCCTTCGCGTTCGCCTCGAAGCCGGAGTTCGGCGGTGGGAACTGGCGGCTCCACCGTCCGGACGGCTCCACCCTGCGGCTGACCCGCCTGACGTGGAGCACCTGGGCGCCGATGGGTGACGGCGCCATCGGGATGGCCGGCACCGAGGCCGGCCCCGAGCTGCAGCGCGTCACCGGGACGGGACGGGTGCACACCCGGATCGTCGCGCACTTCGGGCTGGCCGTCTCCCCCGACCACGAGATCGTCGGCTGGCTCGGCGACCACGGCGCGCCGCATGTCGTCGAGGGTGGCGGCGCCCGGCACCTGACCCTGCCTCCCGTGCCGCACGGGCGGACCGTCGCCACGATCCAGGGCACGGCGACGTGCGAGGAGCAGACCCCCGAGGGCGGTGGCTGCACGGTGTTCGTCGACGGAGCGCGCCGCGTCCGGGTCTCGACGTCGCACGGCATCGTGGACACGATCGGCCCGATGCCGGAGGTCTCCGACGTCAACCAGCACGGCCGGGTCACCGGCCTGGTGTCGCGACGTACGCCGGACTCGCGGGCGTGCTGGGGCGTCCTCCGCGCCGGTGGCCACCGGGTCTTCCGGACCTGCGACTACTATCTCGCCTCCTTCTCGCCCGCCGGCCGCCGGGTCCTCGCCGAGCGCTCCCAGGTGAGGTGGGCCAGCGTCCGGCGGTTCGCGGTCCTGGCCCGCGACGGCCGGGTGGTCCGGTCGTGGACCTTCGACCCCGGCGCCCGCCGCAGCCTGTCGCAGCTCACCTGGGAGGACGACCGCCACCTCCTCGGCGTACTGCGCGCCCACGGTCGGTGGGGACTGGTGCGGATCGGCACGGACGGCACCGTCGAGTACGCCGGCGACCCGGTCGCGACGACCGACGAGCTCACCCCGTACAGCCTGCCCCTCCGCTGACGTGGCGCGGGCCGCCGGCCGACCGATCTGGCACGATTGCAACCTTCCCGCTCCTCGTCGCGTCTTGGTCCCGACACGTGAGGAGGGGGAATGGACCCGACGCCCGAGCACCAGACGGGGACGACTGCCGTGGCTGACCGTCGACAGACCCGCGACGCCGACTTCGCGGCGTACCTCGCCGCGCGGCAGCCCAGCCTGCTCCGCACGGCGTACCTGCTGACCGGCAACCGGCACGACGCCGAGGACCTGGTCCAGAACGCCTTCGCCAAGCTGTACCTGTCCTGGGACAAGGTGCGCAACCAGGGGTCGATCGACGGGTACGTCCGCCGGATCCTGGTCAACGAGCACAACTCGCTGTGGCGCCGAGCCTGGAAGAAGCGCGAGCACATCGCCGACGACGAGACGCTGCACCGGCTCGACCGGCCCCACCACGACGCGCAGCACGACGGCGTCGACGCGGCCCTGTGGGACGTCGTACAGACCCTTCCGCGCAAGGCCCGCGCCGTCGTCGTGCTCCGCTACTACGAGGAGATGAGCGAGGCGGAGACCGCAGCCGTGCTCGGGATCTCCGTCGGCACCGTGAAGTCCCAGACCAGCCGAGCGCTCGCCACCCTGCGCGACCGCACACCCCAGACCCTGAACCCCCGCTCACGCGAGGAGGACGACCTGTCATGAACGAGCACGAGAACGACGAGCTGGCGACCCG
>Ga0070683_100001845_pt1 | contig 16530 bp, 16 predicted proteins | sample KBSC713LmetaG_FD_64662 | JGI IMG/M metagenome (GOLD analysis project Ga0070683, IMG submission 64662) | Corn rhizosphere microbial communities from Kellogg Biological Station, Michigan, USA - KBS C7.1-3L metaG | ecosystem: Host-associated > Plants > Roots > Rhizosphere ...
CTGGATTCAGAAAATCGTCGAGATCGAGGTCTGATCATGATCCTCATCCTTCTGACAGCCCTCGTCCTCCTGGCGCTTGCCGTGACGCTCGCCCTGCGCGCGTTCGGCGGGAGCCGGCTCCAGCAGGAGCAGGAGCGGGTCGGCCGGATCGCCGCCTACGGCTACGGCGCGGCGCGGACCCGGCCGGCGGAGGAGACGAGCCTTCGGTCGCTGCTGGACGCGCTCGCCAACGCGATCGGCGGTTTCGTCGACCGCCGTCTCGATAACCGGCGCGAGCGTGACCTGCGGCGCGAGCTGTACGCCGCCGGCTTGTACCGCACGACGCCGCGTCGGTTCCTCGGCTACCGCCTGCTGATCACCGTCGGCCTCGCCGGCTTCTGGCTCTGGCTCATGCTCGTCTCCGGCGGCACGGCGGCCGGAATCGTGCTCGGAGTGCTCTGCCTTGGCGCCATCGGCTGGGTCGGCCCGACGTTCTTTCTCAAACGGCGGGCGGCAGAGCGCCTCCAGCGGGTCGACCACGAGATTCCCGAGCTCGTCGACCTGCTCGTGACGGCGATCGAGGGTGGGGTCGGCTTCGGCGGCGCGCTGCAACTCGTCGCAAGGAGCCTCGAAGGGCCGCTCGGCGACGAGCTCCGGATCGCGCTGCAGGAGCAGAACATCGGGCTCACGACGAACGAGGCGCTGCGCAACATGGCGGCGCGTATCGACACCCTGAGCATGCAGTCGTTCATCCAGGCCGTGAACCAGGGCGAGACACTCGGCGTCTCGATCGGCAAGATCATGCGCGACCTCGCGAGCGAGATGCGCAGCCGCCGGCGCCAGGCCGCGGAGGAGCGTGCGCACAAGGCCGGGACAAAGATCATCTTCCCGGTCGCACTCTGCATCTTCCCTGCGATCTTCGTCATCGCCCTCGGGCCGCCGATGCTCTACATCTTCCACAACTTCGGCGGTGCTCTTTGATCGCCGCGCTACGCGAGAGCAGGCGGGCTCGTGACGAGGATGACGACGGCCGCACCGAGGCAGAGGTACGGCCCGTACGCCAGCGTCGCCTTCAGCGACCCCGCCCTGCGCGCGGCGATCAACGCCGCCGCGGCGCCGCAGAGCGTGCCGAGGAGGAGCGCACCGACGACGTCCTTGCCCAGCAGCAGGCCGAGCAGGCCGGCAAGCTTCACGTCGCCCATGCCGAAGGCTCCACGCGAGAGGACGGCGAGAAGCAGGAAGACGGCGAAGCAGATCGCGCCGGCCGCGAACGTCTCGGCCAGGGAGCCTCGCACCAGCAGCAGCCGCAGGATGACGGCGCCGGTTGCCGTTCCCAGCGTCACGATGTTCGGAATCCTGCGAGTGGCGGCGTCGATCGCCGCGATCGCGACCAGCACGACCTGGACGCCTGCCCACGCGGCGGCGTTCGCATCATGACCCTGCAGGACGAACGTCGCCGCTGCCAGAGCGAGCGCGACGGCCGGGACGATCTCGCGTCGACGAACGCGTTGCGCCACAGCGGCCACCCGCACAGGGTAGGCCGTGCGCGCGGCGAACGGCAGGCTCCGGCGGCGAACGCATGACGGAGATTCGCGAGGAGCGTGGCGGGCTCCTGCAGGCACCGCTCCCGCAGGTCGCCGAGCTGCTGCCCGCGGCACGGGACCAGGTGGGGAAGGCGATCGTCGGTCAGAGTGCGGTCGTCGAGTTGATCCTGATCGCGCTGCTCGCCCGCGGCCATCTACTGCTCGAGGGGCCGCCCGGAACCGGCAAGACACTGCTGGCGCGCACGATCGCGCGGCTGATCGGCGGCTACTTCCGACGTGTGCAGTTCACGCCAGACACGACGGCGGACGAGATCACCGGTCACGTGACGTCTCGCGGCGGAGAGCAGATCTTCGAGCCCGGCGCCGTCTTCACGAACGTCCTCCTGGCGGACGAGATCAACCGGGCTCCGTCGCGGACACAGGCCGCGCTGCTCGAGGCGATGCAGGAGCACGCGGTTACCGTCGAGGGGAAGACACGGCGGATCAAGTCGCCCTTCTTCGTCCTCGCGACGCAGAACCCGTACGAGCACGCCGGTGTGTACGAGCTGCCGGAGTCGCAGCTCGACCGTTTCCTGTTCCGCGTCGACCTCGAGTACGGCAGCGAGGACGAGGACCTGGCGATGCTCGACCTCCCGCGCCGCGGCATCACGCCCGACGTGATCGGTGAGGTCAGACCGCTGCTGAACGACAGCACGGTGCTGCTCCTGCAGGAGGCGGTCGACCGGGTGAGGGTCCCCGAGGATGTCGCGCGCACGATGGTCCGCCTCGTGCGGCGGACGAGGGAGATGCCCGGGGTCACGCTCGGCGCAGGGCCGCGGTCGATGATCCACGTGCTCACGGGAGCGAAGGCGCGCGCGGCGCTCCACGGCCGGGACGCGGTCTCGGTCGACGACGTCGTCGCGATCGCCCACCAGGCCCTGCCGCATCGGATCATCGCCGAGGATCCCGGCAAGGAGATCGTCGAGCGCGCGGTCGACCTGACGCTCCCGTAGATCGGCGCGCGTCAGTCGTGCGAGGCTGCGCGGAGCCACTGCAGGCCTGCGAGGCCGAGAACAGCGCACCCCGCACCTGCGACGTAGAGGCCCCAGCCGTTCTGGAAGCCGTCCATCTGGGACTGCTGGGAGTGCACGAGGCAGATGAATCCGCCGAGAAGCGCGTTCAGCAGCACCCAGAGCCCCAGCGCTCCGCGTGTGAGCCCGACGAGCGCCGGCGCGACCGCGAACCCCGCGGCGAGGACGAGCAGCCACCCGTCGCCGCCGAGCGCGATGCCGGCGGAGTCGCCCGAGAGCTTTCCTGCGAGCCAGGGGCCGAAGGCGCCTGCGATCATCGCTGCGGCGCCGAGCGTGAGCAGCAGACGTGGACGCCAGACGCGCCCCTGCGCCGGATCGAGCAGAACGAGAGGTTGCGGGCTTGTCTCCACGAGTCCTTTGAGGCTAGCGCGGGTTTTCCACACGGTCAACACACCCGGGCTCAAGTTCGGGCCGCGGCGTGCCGACACCTGGAGCGTGATCCTCACGCCCTGGAAAAGAGACGCGCCCGTCGACCTCGACGAGGCCAACGAGGCCGTCGTTGCGCGGATCGACGCATGGCTCCCCGGGCTCGACGCCCCGCTCTCGTGGGTTCCTGTGGTCGCCGATGCGCCGCTGCCGACGCGGGACTACAGTGTCGCGGCCGCAGCCGACGGCCCGGGCATGCCGGCTGCCTCGTAGGCGGCTGCCTCGTCCAGCGTTTCGTGCTCCAGCAGCGCCTGGACCAGTGACTCGAGTGCGTCCCGATTCTCGCGGAGCAGCTCTTCGACTCGCGCGAACGCGACCGAGACGATGCGCTGCGTCTCGGCGTCGAAGGCCTCGCGCAGGCGCTCCGACGGAATGTGCTCTCCGGGGCCGGCGCTCTCGGGCACGGCGATCATGCCGATCTGCCGGCTCATCCCCCAGCGGCCGACCATGCGGCGGGCGAGCTCGGTCACCTGCTTGATGTCCCCCTCCGCGCCGGTGGTGAGATCGCCGAAGACGAGCTCCTCCGCTGCACGACCGCCGAGGGCGAACTCGATCTTCGCGAGGAGCTCGCGCTCGGAGTAGTTGAACCGGTCGACGTCCGGTGCGGCCAAGGTCACGCCGAGGGATACTCCGCGCGGGATGATCGAGATCTTGCGGACGGCGTCGGCGCCATCGACGAGCATGCCGACCAGTGCGTGCCCCGCTTCGTGGTACGCCGTCCGCAGGCGATCCTCCGGCTGCATGAGCAGCTGGCGCTCCGTGCCGAGGACGATCTTCTCGAGCGCCCGCGTCAGGTCGGTCGACGACACCTCGGAGCGTTCCTCCTTCGCTGCGAGCAGCGCCGCCTCGTTGACGACGTTGGCGAGGTCGGCTCCGACCATTCCCGGGGTCATCGCGGCGATCCGGTCGAGCTCGACGTCGGGCGCGAGCGGAACGGCCCGCGTGTGCACCTCGAGGATCATCCGCCTGCCGTTGCGGTCGGGCGCCTGAACCGCCACGCGCCGGTCGAAGCGGCCGGCGCGCAGCAGCGCCGAGTCGAGGATGTCGGCGCGGTTCGTGGCGGCGACGACGATCACACCCGCCGACGGATCGAAGCCGTCCATCTCGGTCAGGATCTGATTCAGCGTCTGCTCGCGCTCGTCGTTCCCCGAGAACCCTGCGCCGGTGCCGCGGGCGCGTCCGACGGCGTCCAGCTCGTCGATGAAGACGATCGCCGGCGCCACTGCCTTTGCCTGTGAGAAGAGGTCGCGCACGCGTGAGGCGCCGATTCCGGCGATCGCCTCGACGAACTCCGACGCCGACATGGAGAAGAACGGAACGCCCGCTTCCCCGGCGATCGCGCGCGCGAGCAGCGTCTTCCCGGTGCCCGGCTGGCCGTTCAGCAGGACGCCGCGCGGGATGCGCGCGCCGAGCCGCTGGTATCGCTCGGGATCGCGCAGGAAGCCGACGATCTCGTCGAGCTCCGCTTTCGCCTCGTCGATGCCCGCCACGTCTGCGAACGTCGTCCGGCTCTGCGACGCCTCGTAGCGGCGGGCGCGCGAGCGCCCGAAGCCGCCGATGCCGCCGCCCCGCATGCGGCGGACCAGCCACACGAGCAGTCCGACGAGGACGATCGTCGGGCCGAACCCGAAGAGCAGGCTCTTCCACCAGACGAGACCGGTCTGGAGCGGCACGGCGTTGACGACGACCCGCTCGCGCTGGAGCAGACGGGTGAGCGCGCCGCCGTCGGTGAAGGTCGGCACCTCTGTCCGGAACCGGCTGGCCGACCGTGAGCCGTCGTAGGCCACGGGCTTGCGGAATGTCCCCTGGATCGCCGACCCGCGCGCCGAGATCTCGGCGACGTTGCCGGCCCGCACCTGGTCGACGAAGAACGGGCTGTACGGGACGCGGATCCTGGGCGGCGGCTTCGTGGCGTCGTGGACGAGCCAGAAGTTGACGACGAGCAGCGGCAGGATGACGAGGAGCCAGAAGCGAAGCCGCCGCGCGCGGGCGCCGGCCGGCCCGGTGGAGGTGTCGCGGTCCCGGGCGGCGAAAGGGAACCGGGTGGGCACGACCGGATTCTCCAGGAACCGGACGAGATGGCGCAGCCCCCGGATGGGTGGATCGGACGGCTCTTTGGGCGGGATCCCCTGTCGTGGCCCGACGCCGTATCCGACCGACCCCTCAAGCTCGTTCTCAAAGCGACCGATGAAGGGAGCAGAGTGAGCGCACAGTTCTTCACCTCGGCGATGTACCTCGGGTCGTGCCTCCTGGCGATCTGGGTCTACGTCCGGCTCCCGGTCCTCCGCCCGCGGTCGCTTTCCGTCGCGGCCGCGCACATCATGGCGTCGCTCGCCGTCGTCCATGTGGCGCCCGCGCTCGTCGGCGCCGCAGGGTGGCTCCTCCCGTCGCCCTATTCGGTCGCGCTGGCAGTCGCGGCGGTCGTCGCTCCGTCGCTCTGCTACCTCTTCGCGAGCTGGCTGTGGCTGCTCGGCCGCGTCCGCGACAGCTTCGGCCCCCGCGGCGGCCACCCGGCCGACGTCTCCGCGTAGCCACCTGCATTCGTGCGGACGGCAGTCGTCTGCGCTGTGACGACTCGTGCCCGCTCGAAAGTGGCACCGCAGGCGTTCAGGCGGATGAACGCAACTGAGCCGCTGGACCTATTGCTCCACAGTATCCACAGGCGGAAACTCACAGGCCTGTGGAAACCTGCGGTCACTCCTCGCCCCGGCTGATCAACGAGCTGCTCGCCGCCGCGCGCGCCGTCGCCGCGGGCGACGCCACGGCGGGGCCTCTGCCGCTCGAGCTGCGCCGCGCGCTCAGGCTCGCCGGCGAGAAGGATCTCGCCCGCGCCGCGGCGCTCGACTTCGTCGCGGAGGCCATCGGCACGCTCGCCGGTGACGACGCGCTCGGCCCCGGAACGGTCCGGTCCTTGGTGCGCCGGTTCGCCCGGCAGCTCGGGATGAAGGAGGAGACGGTCGCCTATCGCCTCTTCGTCGGCGCCGCGGCGCGCATCCACCGGGCCCAGCTCCCGCCGGCCGACGCGGCCGCGGCGGTCCTCACGCTCCTCGCGGAGCTGGCGCCCGTGACGGCGGTCTCGCTGTGGCACGTCGGCCGCTCCGGCCGCACGACCTGCATCGCCGGTTCCGGGCGCGGCCCGCGCGGGAGCGCGCTGCGCGCGGCGGCACGGGCCGCGCTGGACGGCGTCGTCGAGCTTCCCGACGACCTCGAGATCGCCAGCGTCCACCGCTGGGACGCGCCCCACGCCGTCCTCGTGGCGCGGAGGGCCGGGCCGGACACGGCGCTCGCCGCCGACTTCCTCGCCGAGGCGGCGACCGTGCTGGCGCCCGTGCTCGAGCGCGACGCGTTGTTCGCGCTCGGCTCGTGGCGGGAGCAAAAGGTCGCGTCGTCGGCGGAGCGCCGGCTGGCGCGCGTCGCCTTCGACCTGCACGACGGGCCGCTCCAGGAGCTCTGCGTGTTCGCCGACGACCTTCGTCTCGTGCGAGGCCAGGTCGACGGGGTGGTCGACCCGCAGCTCCGCGACCGGGTCCGCGGCCGCTTCGCCGACCTGGAGGCAAGAATGGAGTCGCTCGACACCGCACTGCGGCAGCTGGTGGCGTCGCTTCGATCCAGCACGGCGCTCGAGTGTGTGCTCGAGGACGCGGTGCGCGCGGAGGTCGACGGGCTGCGACGCGTGAACGAGATCGCGACGGTGGTCGGCTTCGAGGGCGACCTGACCCGGCTGACGAACTCGCAGCGGATCGTCGTCTTCCGCGTCGTCCAGGAGGCGCTCGCGAACGTTCGGAAGCACAGCGGCGCGACCCACGTCTCGGTGACGGTGCGGAGCGCGCGGAGGCACCTCACCGTCGTCGTCGCGGACGACGGATGCGGGTTCGACGTCGAGCAGACGGTCGAGAACGTCCGGCGCAGGAACCGCTTCGGCCTCGCCGGGGTGGTCGAGCGGGTCCAGCTCCTGGGCGGCGACGTCCGAATCAGCGCCGAGCCCGGCGCCGGCACGACCATCGAGGCGACCATCCCCCACTGGAGCCCGATCGACGGCACACCGTCGTCGCCGTACGCCGCGGCGGTCTGACGAGAGGCTCGGTGCAGCCTCTAGTGGTCGTCGAGCGGGCTCTCGACGAGCCCGTTCTGATACGCGAGCCGTGCGGCCTCGGTGCGGTTCGAGACGCCGAGCTTCCGATAGATGTTCGTCAGGTGGAACTTGACGGTCTGCTCGGCGACCCAGAGCTCCTTGCCGATCGCCTCGTTCGAGAGCCCGCGGGCGAGCGCGGAGAGGATCGATGCCTCGCGCTCGGTCAGGCCCGCCGCCCGCGCAGCGCTCTCGCCGGCCTCGGGCAGCCCGATCGCCGTGTAGACGGTCTCCTCCATGGCCTGCCTCAAGGCCGAGGGAAGGTCGATCGGGTTGATGCTCTTGACGATGTAGGCGCTCGCCCCGCGCTTGAGAACCGTTTCGATCACGTTCTCGTCCGTGCTGACGGAGAGGACGACGACCTTGACGTCCGGGTGGCGCTTGCGGATCTGCGCCAAGCACGTGAGCCCGTCCGCGCCGGGCATCCGCAGGTCGAGGAGCACGATGTCGGGATTCGTCCGGCCGACCATCGGCAACACCTGCGAGCCCGACGAGCACTCGCCCACGACCTCGAAGCCGGGGGTCGCCTGGAGGGCCTGCTTGATCCCCTCCACGATCAGCTTGTGGTCGTCGGCGATCAGGACGCGCATGGCGCCATCGTAGACTGCGTCCCCGAGGGCGGATAGGGCCAGACGAATGACAACGACTCCGCCCGAACCGCGGGCACTCGTGCTCATCGCGTCCGACTCGCGACCGACGAGGGTCGGCATGCGCCTGGCGCTCGGCGACGACGTCGCCTGTGTCGAGGTCGCCGACGGCCCGTCGGCCGTCGAGCAGGCGCTCCGGCAGGGGCCGGACGTCTGCCTGGTCGACCTCCGGCCGTGGGCGCTCGGGCTCCGGACGACGACCGAGATCGTGACGCGGGCTCCCTCGTCGGCCGTGATCGTCTTCACGCCGACCCCGGACGAGGCCGAGCTCGTCGCCGCCCTGCGCGCCGGCGCGGTGGGCTATCTCCCGCACGCCTTCGACCCATCGCGCCTACGCGAGGTCGTCCGCGCCGTGATCGAGGGTGAGGTCGCCGTTCCGCGCCGGTACGTGCGCTGGCTCGCCGACGAGGTCCGCGACGGGGGCCGCCGGCGCCGGCTCGCCGTGCAGAACGGGTCGACGGTCTCGGTCACCGAGCGCGAATGGGAGATCGTCGACCTGCTCCGGCGGCGGCTGACGACGCAGCAGATCGCGGAGCGGCTCGACATCTCGCCGGTCACCGTCCGCCGCCATCTCGCCGCCGTCGAGCGGAAGCTCGGCGTCACGACCCGCGCCGCGCTCCTCCAGCGCCTCGAGTAGGAAGTGGTGAACGGGTGGCTTGCACCCGGACGTTCGTCGGTGGCGCAGGTGGCCCCCGCGAAAAGACTGCGACTGTGGGCGGCCCTGCGGACGGCGTGCTTCTCTCTGCGATCCAGAGTCTCTTCTCGGCGCGCGAGCCGGACGACATCCGCGCGGCCGTCGCCCGGACCGCGTGGCTCGTCTCGCGCTACGACGGCTTCGCGCTCCACGAGTTCCAGGACGACGGAGAGCTGCACGTCACCCTGCGGCACGGCGAGCGGACGACCGCGACCCTGGCGGCCGAAGCCGTCCTCTGCGCTCACGTCCGCGCGACGCGCCGGACTGCCGGAACCCTCGACCGGCTCGACGACGCGCAGGGGCAGGACGTCGTGGACACCTATGTCGCCGGCAACCGGCTCTGCATCGTCCGTCCGCTCGTCGCGGACGACGAACCGGTCGGGCTGCTCGCGCTCCACTACGAGGGGCGAATCGCGCTCGAGGCCGGGGAGTTCGACGCGCTGCGGCGGCTCTGCAGCTGCGCGGCGGTTGCCCTGTCGAACGTTCGCCGGCGCGAGATCCTCAGCGGGCTCGCCTACAGCGACGCCCTGACCGGGCTGGCGAACAGGCGGCACCTGGAAGGGGAGTTCGAGCGGCTGCGCGGCACGGAGCTCTCCCTGCTCGTGATCGACTTCGACGGGCTCAAGTCCGTCAACGACGAGCTGGGCTACGACAACGGCGACGCCCTGATCCGCGAGGTCGCCACGGCCCTCGCCGCCGCCGCTCTGCCGGGGGAGACGGTTGTCCGCTTCGGCGGGGACGAGTTCGTCCTGCTGATGCCGGAGCGCGGCGGCGACTACGCGCGGGCGCGCGCGGACGAGCTGACGGAGCTGCTCGACCGGGTCACGTTGCCTCCTGACATTTCTCGTCTCTTTCGGGGGGCCAGCGTCGGTTGCGCCACGGCTCGCCCCGACGACGAGCCGGGCCAGGTGTTGCACCACGCCGCCGCAGTCATGCGTTCGCGGAAGCGCCGCCGGAACACGGATCGCGTCGCGCGGAGCGCCGACGGGCCGTCGGCGACGGTCGCGGCCGGGTGAAGGACTGCTCCAACGTCCTGGGTCGACCCGACCTAGCGGCCAGCAGCCGCGGGCGGCGGTCGTAGGAGACTCACCGTGGGACGATCGTTCGATCTCGCCCTGGAGCAACGCGTGGCTCTGTCGCAACCCTATTCCGGACACATCCCGATGATCTCCGGCCGACCGCGCCGCCGGCCGCCGGAGGGCATCTTCGCCTCGCGGGCGCGGGTAGCCGGGATCTGGACGGCGTTCGCCGGCGTCGTCGTCACGCTCGTCTTCCAGATCGGCCCCGGGCTCGAGTTCGCGTACCGGCGTCCGGCGTTGCGGGCCGGGCTCGAGACCACCGAAGCGCTCGTCGCGCTGCTGGTCGCGTACCTCGTGCTCGGGCGGCTCGGTCGGACGAGAAAGGTCGACGACCTCGTCATCGCGGTCGCGCTCGGTGTGTTCGCGGGTGGGAATCTCGTCTTCGGCGTCCTGCCGACGCTCCTCGGCAGCGGCGGCGCCGATCCCGTCTCGGGCTGGGCCGGCATCGGCATCCGCCTCGTCGGTGCGTGTCTCTTCGCTCTCGCAGCCGTCGCCCCGCGCCGGCCGCTGTGGCATCGCCTGCGACGCGCTCCCACCGTGGTCGCCGTGACGATCTGCGTGGTCGTCCTCGTCGCCGTCGCCGTCGCTGCAGCCGCGCTCGCGCACGACCTCCCGCAGCCGGCGCTCCCTTCGGGTCAGGCGGTCGCCGTGAAGCACTTCGCGCTCTTCAGCCACGGGTACGCGCTCGTCGTCCAGATCGCGACCATGGTCGCCTGCACCGTGGCCGCCGTCGGCTTCGCCCGCTCGGCCGACCGCCGTCCCGACGACGAGCTGCTTCCGTGGCTGGGCGCCGCGGCCGTCTTCGGCACCTACGCGTCGCTCAACTACGCCCTCTCACCCGCGCTCGTCTACACCGACTGGGTCTACCCGGCCGACGTGGTCATGCTCCTCTTCTATCTGATGCTGCTCGTGGGAGCGGCACGCGAGATCACGGGCTACTGGAAGGGCGCCGCGCAGGCGGCCGCGCTCGAGGAGCGCCGGCGCGTCGCGCGCGACCTCCACGACGGGCTCGCGCAGGAGCTCGCCTACATCAGCCGTGCCTCCAAGCGGCTCCGTTACGGCGACGTCGACGGCGAGTTTGCGGCGCGCCTCGAGAGTGCCGCCGAGCGGGGTTTGCGGGAGTCCAGGCTCGTGATCGCCGCGCTCGCGACCCCGCAGCGTCCACTGGAGGCGATGTTCGAGCGGGTCGTGCACGACGCGGCCATGCACCACGGCGTCGAGGTCGACCTGGATGTCGGCCCCGCGGGCCGGCTCGACCCGCCGCGGCAGGAAGCGCTGCTGCGGATCGCCGGCGAGGCGGTCGCGAACGCGGCGCGTCACAGCGGTGCGCAGACGATCCGCGTCGTCCTGCGCTGGGGGGCCGGCAGGCCGCGGCTGCAGGTCCTGGACCGCGGCGTCGGCTTCGACGTGGAGGCGGCGCGTGCCGGCGGCGGCGGGTTCGGCCTGACGTCGATGCGCGAGCGTGCCGCGGCGGTGGGCGCCGAGTTCATCCTCCAGAGCGTGCGTGGATCCGGGACGTCGGTGGAGGTCGTGTTCTGACTGCGACGCCCATCACCGTTCTCATCGCGGACGACCACGAGCCGACGAGGCGCGACGTGCGGGAGATCCTCGAGCACGACGCGCGCTTCGTCGTCGTCGCGGAAGCGGCCGACGCCGCCGGGGCCGTCGCGCGCGCGCTCGCGCAGCGGCCTGATCTCGCGCTCCTCGACATCCGCATGCCCGGCAGCGGGCTCTCCGCCCTGTGGGAGATCAGCGCGCGGCTGCCGGCGACCAAGATCGTCATGTTGACGGTGTCGGAGGAGGGCGACGACCTGTTCGCGGCGCTGCGGGCCGGCGCGCACGGGTATCTCCTGAAAGACGTCGACCCGCGCCGGCTGCCGGAGGCGCTCCACGACGTCTACGCCGGCACACCGGCGATCCCGCGCGCGCTGATTGCCGTGATGATCGAGGAGTTCCGCGACGCCAATCCGCGCCGTCGGGCGATCGCCGACTACGACGAGCTCGGCGCCCGGCTGACGAGCCGGGAATGGCAGGTGCTCCATCTCCTGGCGTCCGATCTCTCGACTGCGGAGATCGCCGATCGGCTCGTGCTGACGCAGAGCGCGGTGCGGGCCCATATCGCGGCGATCGTTCGAAAGTCCGAGGTCGAGAATCGAAGCGAGGCGATCGCGCAGTTCCGCGCGCGCTCGGAGATCTAAGCGGTGGCCGACAAGAGAATTGTGCAGGATTCGGCAATGAGCGACGGCGTCACCGTTCTGCTCGCGGACGCCGATAGCGAGGCTCGCGCGAGCGTCCGCCGGAGCCTCGAGAGCGTGGGGATGCACGTGGTCGCCGAGGCCGGCGACACGGAGGAAGCGGTGGAGCTCGCGCTCGAGTTTCGCCCGACGGTGTGCGTGATCGACCTGCACGCCGACGACCGTTCCGGGCTCGGCGCAGCCGCCGTTCTCGCGCGCGTGCTCGACGAGACGAACGTCGTGCTGCTCGCCGACGACCTGACGATTGCGGACGTCCTCGACGCGGTGCGCGTCGGTGCGGCCGGATGCCTGTCGAAGCTGGCGGGCGCCGAGGCGCTCGCAGCCGCGATCGCCGCAGCGGCCGCGGGCGAGGCCGCGTTCCCGCGGCGTGAGTTGCGTCAGGCGCTCGGTTTTCTCGTTCCGCAAGTCGCGTAAAAGCGCTTCGCACCCCGACTTGACGCTCGCGGACCTGAGCGCCGCGGCTCTTGATCTTCGTGCCGGAAAGCGCGAGGACTGTCCACAGGTGATTGTGGACATGCGGATCCGCCACGTATCGGTCGAACGCGCGACGGAACGTTTCGCCGCTTCCGACGGGCATGTCTCCGCCGGCAAGCGCGCACTGCGGAAGGGGGTGAGAGGACGACCAAACGATTGGAAGGCGGCAGCGGCGTCGCCGTCGAGTGGGGTCCTCGGTCCGGCCTTCGGTTAGCGGCGTAGCCCTCCGGCTTCGCCGCCGAACGGTCAACTAGGTAGAGGGGAAGGAAAATGCGGAGCGGCAAACACAAATGGCTTGGCCTCGCGCCGGCCGCGCTCGTAATCGCTGCGGTCGTGGTGGCGACAGCGGGCGCACAAACTGGAGGGGCGGGTGGCGCTACGGGTCACTCGCCGAAGTCACACCACGCGGCTCGAACACTCGCGGGGACAACCTCGTACAACGTCAGCTTCCGGCTCCAGGGATGTGACCTCCCGGTTGCGACGACGCTACCGATTAGCGGGAAGTTCATCTGCCCGGATGCCGACTATTCGGACGGCAACCTCGGCAAGAACTGGAACGAGTTGGATCTCGTCCCGCATCGCATCCTGATCACGGCGGGAACGAACGCGCCTGCGACGCAGACGTACACGTTCCAGATCGCAGCCGACTACTCGCAGACGAAGAACGGCGTGACAGCGCCGGGCTACGACCTGATCGAAAACGGGTTCGAAGCCACTTCTTCGGCATGTCAGAACGTGCAGCTCGGTGCCCAGAACATCGACGGGACCGTGCCTGCGGATCAGACGATCTGGCGCAGCATCACAGTCACACAGGCGGCGGGAACCACCTGCCAACTGGATCTGTGGCTGCGGCTGGCGGTCGGCGCACACCTGTTCCCCGGCTCGTCGCTGCACTCGTACCTGCTCAACGACGGCGGCACGTCGATCGGCGACACGAGCGGGATCGGCCAGAAGACGAACTCGATCCCGACGAACGAGATCGAGCCGCAGTCGATCAGCAAGGACATGCTGGCACAGCGCGACACCGATCACACGTGGAACGTCACGAAGTCGGCCACGCCTGCAAGCCTCGACTTCGGCGACATCTGCTCGTCCACCACATTCCCGAGGACGCAGGGAGTGTCGGTCACCGTCACCTGGACGAAGGGCGCAGCGACGCCTAGCGGCCAGACGACGATCACGACGAACATCTATGCGAACAACCCGTCGCACCGCGTCATCGACGTGGGTGTGACCGATGTCATCTACGCCGGTACGACGCAGACGACGCAGATCGACTCGCACACATTCGCGGCAGTCCCCGTCGCTGCGAACACGAACGGCTACCTGATCGCGACTCACACGGTCTCCACGTCGGATACCTCGACGCACTTCAACGACGTGGCGACAGCCACCTATATCGACGATGTGGCGAATGTCCCGGTCCCAGGGAGCACGACGGCCACCGCAGGTGCGGATGTCGCAACGGGCGATGAGCTCAACGCCTCCGCGACGATCAGCGACAGCGAGTCGATCACGACCGGCAAGAACCTGTCGTTCAAGGTCACCTCGCCCACGACCGGCTACGTCGCGCCTTCCGAGGCCGGAGCACTGCTTGCCTACACGGCAGGCGACTACACCGTCGGTCCGGTGAACTGGTCGTCCGGGTCACAGTCCGACTCGGGGAGTCAGGTCTTCGCCAAGACGGTCAAGATGGATCCGGGGATCCTGCTCGGTTCGGGCGACGCAGCCCTGACCGATCAGGCGACGATCACCGGCTCCGACGGGTTCTCCGCGCAGAGCGACCTGCTGTCTGTGGGGATCACGTCGTCGCGGACGACAAGCCTGACCATCGACAAGAGCGTCCCGACTGCGCTCGCTACAGGCCAGTCGGTCACGTTCCACTTCACGGTCAAGAACTCGGGCGGCAGCGTCGTGGCAACCCCGTCGATCGCGTTCGGCGCGGGCGACAGCGACAAGACGGTCACCGTCAACGGCCTCGGTGACGACACCTACACCGTCTCCGAGGATGCGCCGACGGGCACGACCTCGACGGGATGGACGCTCGCCCCGAATACGAACGTCGACCTGACCGCGGCGTGCTCCGGCACGGCGAACATGGACAACACGTACGGTCCGGCGACGCTCACCGCCGGCAAGGTGACGGATCCAACGACCGACACCATCAACAACGTGTCGTACGAGGCGGGCTGGACGTTCACGCTGGCGAAGGGCGGGACCACCATCGCGACCGGTACCAGCGACAACACGGGTGCGATCAAGTGGGGCGTCGGCGCTGCGAGTAGCGTGTCGATCTCCGACGCCGGCACCTACACCGTCACCGAGACGGGCCAGACCGGCTGGACTCGGACGAACACGAACGCCGGCAGCAACGGCACCGTCACGAGTGGTGGCGCGTGTCAGTTCGTCGTCGTGTTCCCGGACAACGCCGGAACGGCGTACAACTGCACGATCACCAACCAGAGCCGCGGCCACGTCCGCGTCGTGAAGGCGATCAACGGCGCCCCGATCACGGGTTCGCAGACGTTCCAGTTCCAGTTGAGGGCAGGCGATCAGCACACGACCTCGACTGATCCGCTGGAGACGCTCACCGCGAACAGCACGAACGGCGGCACGCTGAACTTCGTGACCGGCATCAAGCCCGGCCAGACGTATGCGATGTGCGAGCTGCTGGTCGCGGCATACAACCCGACGATCAACGGCTACGGGCCGTACAACCCGACGGACAACGCCAACTACTGGTGCTGGAACTTCTCGATGACGCCGAGCGATACGGTCAACACGCTCGTCTTCAACGTCGAGAACGACCATCCCACCTCGAAGGCGCTGACCATCGGCTACTGGAAGAACTGGACGTCCTGCAAGAACAGCAAGGGCAAGCAGGCGGACGTGCTCGGCCAGTACCTCGGCGGGATCACGCTCGGGACGTACACGTTCACGAACTCGTCGAGCGACGAGTGCAAGGCCGTGCAGACGTTGAGCAAGAACACGTTCGGCGGCGTCAACAAATCGAGCGATCCGCTGTTCAACATGGCGGCTCAGCTTCTCGCCGCCGACCTGAACATCAACGCTCAGGCCGGTGTCTGCTCCGCCCTCGTCACCGCAGTGAACGGCGGTCAGGCACTGCTCGTGAAGTACGGCTGGAACGGCAACACGTACTCGCCCGCGTTGACGGCGGCTGACGCCACGCTCGCGAACGGGTACGCGACGACGCTCGACAAGTACAACAACAACCAACTCTGCTAGACGCTCGTCGCGTCAAGCAGAGCGTGGGGGGCCGCAAGGCCCCCCACTTCTTCTCTCGCTCAACCCCAGGTGTCCGAAAGGAACGTCTTGAGGCCCGCGACCTGGCGCGCATCCGGAATCAGGTAGTTCATCTGCGTCATCTCGTTCTGCGCGCTCGTCGTGCCGAACAGGAGCCTGTAGTCCTCGGCGAGGATCTCCTTCCGGTTCCACATGTACGACGTGTCGAGGTTCGTGTTTCCCGCCAGACCACGAGCCCGGAGATAGCTCGTCCAGTCGCCCTGCTGGGTGATGTAGAGGTGGTACAGCGACCAGGCGTGACCGTATTCGTGCGCGATGATCGCATCGGGCTGATTGCTGAACGCCGAGGTGCCGTTCGCCTGGAGGTACGTGTTCGCCTTGTAGCCCGTGTAGACGCCGCCGACGAGATTGACGCTCGTCGTCGTGCTGGACGCCCACTGCGCCGAGACCTTGATCGTCAGGGCCGGCCCGATCAGCGATAGCTGATACGCGTTCGGGGCGAGCAGGTCGTAGATCTTCTGCGCCGTCCAGCCGCCGACGGCGTCGGAGTAGACCTGGATCGTCGCGCCCTCCGGCGTCACCAATTGGCTGACGATGGTCGGCGCGGCAGCCGTCGTTGTCGCGGTCGTCGTCGTGGTCGTCGGCGTCGGGGCCGCGGTCGTGGTCGTGGTCGTGCTCGTCGTGGTCGTCGGGGTTGCGGTCGTCGTGGTCGTCGGCGTGGGGGTTGCGGCGGTCGTCGCAGTCGTGGTCGTCGTCGGTGTGGCCGTCGCGCACGTCCCGTGCTTCGCCTGGCACGGCGGCGATGTGAGGCCCACAGAGGCGAATACGCCGGTCGCGAAGATCGCGGCAAGGGCGACTCCGAACCCGAGGTAGTTCTGGCGGCGGGGCACGGCGGGTCTCCTCCTTTGAAGGACTGTGGCTTCGCAGCGCGAGACCCCGTGCCGGCTGCGTACACGCCTCTATCGGCCC
>Ga0070683_100001847_pt1 | contig 16521 bp, 19 predicted proteins | sample KBSC713LmetaG_FD_64662 | JGI IMG/M metagenome (GOLD analysis project Ga0070683, IMG submission 64662) | Corn rhizosphere microbial communities from Kellogg Biological Station, Michigan, USA - KBS C7.1-3L metaG | ecosystem: Host-associated > Plants > Roots > Rhizosphere ...
CGGAGATGTTCCTCGGCTCGTCCCCGCCGATGCGCGAGCTCGCGCAGCAGATCGAGCTGATCGCGCGCAGCGAGCGCACCGTCGCGCTCCTCGTCGGTGAGGTCGGGGTGGGGAAGCGGCGCGTCGCCCAAACGATCCACGCGTTGAGCGCGCGCGGCGGACACGCCTTTCACGAGATCGATTGCACGACACGGCCGGTGGACGCGCTCGACGTCGAGCTGTTCGGGGCGGAGCGTTCGGCGGACGGGCCGACACCGGGGCTGTTCGAGGCGGCGGACGGCGGCACCCTCTTCCTCGCCGAAGTCGCGGAGCTGCCGGCGACGCTGCAGCCCAAGCTGCTCACGGCGCTGGAGTCGCGGCGCGTGCGGCGGTCGGGGGGGACGCGCGAGGTGGTGGTCGACGTGCGCGTCGTCGCCGCGACGGCGCGCGATCTGGCGAACGAGGTGACGGAGGAGCGCTTCCGCGAGGACCTGTACTACCGGCTGGGGGTAATGCCTCTGTACCTGCCGCCGCTGCGCGCGCGGTCGCCCGAGGACCTGCACGAGACGGTGCGTTCGCTCGTCGCCGAGCTGCGTCGCGGGATGCCGGGCGCACCGAGCGAGGTCAGCGCGGAGGCGCTCGACCTGATCGGCGCCTACCCGTGGCCGGGCAACGTGCGCGAGCTGCGCAACGTGCTCGAGCGAGCGCTCCTGCTCGCACGTGGAACGGAGACCATCCTGCCGCAGCATCTCGCGGTGGAAGTGCGCGGCGCGGGAGAGGATCTCTTCGCGCCGCACGTCTCGCGCACGCTGTCCGAGGTGGAGCGTGCGCACATCGACCGCACGCTTCGCGCGCATGGCGCGAACCGCACGCGGGCGGCGCGCGAGCTCGGGATCTCGCGCGCGACGTTGATCAAGAAGATCCGTGAATACGAGCTCGGGGAGCGGCCCAGTGCCGTGAGCCGGGCAGGGAGAGCGATGCATGACTAGCCTGCGCGAGCGGGATGCGATGACCTGCCGTGCCTGCGGCAACGAGGAGCGCGCGTCGGAGGGGTATCCCTGCGTGAAGTGCGGCACCTTCGTCTGCGTCGTGTGCAACATGCGCGGCGTGGTGGAGTGCCGCGCCTGCGCCGAGAAGAAAATCCCGACGCCGAAGTGGCTCGAGGATTGAGCGCACGCAGGTGCACGTGACGAGTCTCGCGGCGTGCGGGCTCGTCGTCGGACACGCGACCGACGTCGCGGGCGCGACGGGGTGCACGGTGATCCGCGGCGCGGAGCAGCCGTTCCGGTGCGGCGTCTCCATCGTGGGGCGCGCGACGGGAACGCGGGAGCTCGCGCTGCTCGCGCCGGGCCAGCTCGTGGATCGCGTCGACGCGATCCTTCTCGCCGGCGGCTCGGCCTATGGTCTCGACGCGGCGGCGGGAGTCATGCGCTGGATGGAGGAGCGCCGGCGCGGGTTCGACGTCGGCGCGGGGGTGGTGCCGATCGTTCCCGCCGCGGTGCTGTTCGACCTCGCGCCGCTCGGGCGGTTCGATGCGCGTCCGTCGGCGGCGATGGGTCACGACGCGTGCGAGCGCGCGACGAGTGACGTGGTCGAAGGATCGGTGGGCGCCGGCACGGGCGCCACGGTGGGGAAGGTTGCCGGCGCGGGTGGCGCGATGAAGGGTGGATTGGGCTGCGGCGCGGCGAGCGCCGGCGCTCTCGAGATTCGGGCGATCGCGGCGGTGAACGCGCTCGGCGACGTGCGCGATGGCGAAGGCCGGATCATCGCCGGCGCGCGCGACGATGGCGGGGCGTGGATCGACAGCACGGCGTGGCTCGCGCGCGGTGGCGCCGACGCGGCGCGGTTCGACACGCTGACGGGGCGCAACACGACGCTGTGCGTCGTCGCGACCAATGCGCGCCTCGACGTGGCGGCACTGACCGTGGTGGCACGCGCCGCGAGCGCCGCGCTGTACAGGCGCATCACGCCGGTGGCGACCCCCTTCGACGGGGACGTCGTGTTCGCGACGTCGCCGATGACCGGCGGCGTGGACGCGCCGCTCGCACAGATCGAGGCGCTCGCCGTGCACGCGCTCGAGTCGGCGATCGAGCGGGGCGTGCGGACGCGCTCGCCTGGAGACATCTTGGAGTGATGAGCACGACCTACCCACGCGCCCTGGTGCGCAGCCCGGTTGCCCCCCTGTTCGACGAGCCACGCGTCTCGAGCGTGCAGATCTCCCAGCTGCTCGCGGGCCACCACGTCGAGCTCCTCGAGGAGCGCGAGGGGTGGTGCTGCGTGCGCGGCACCGATCACTACGAGGGCTGGATGCACCGCGGCTACCTGCACGAGAACGGTGCCGCGTACCATCACGATGGCCTGCACCCGGCGCGGCTGTCGCTCGGGTGCGTCGTGCTGCGGGAAGGGCTCCGGCATGCGCTCCCGCTCCGTGCGTATCTCGCCGAAGGCGATCAGGTCGTGAGTGGCGAGAGCTGTAGCGTGGCGGATCTGGCGCAGCGCTTTCCCTGCGACGCCTCGGCGATCACGCGCACCGCACGCCAGTACTTCCAGGGGACGAGCTATCTGTGGGGCGGCGTGACGCCCTGGGGGGCAGACTGCTCCGGACTCGTGCAGACGTCGTTCGGGCTGCACGGCGTGGCGCTGCCGCGCGATGCATGGCAGCAGGCGTCGACGGGCGTCGCGGTCGAAGCGGGCCCGCTCGAGGCACGCGAAGGGGATCTGCTCTTCTTCTCCGACCGCGCCGACCGCCACATCACCCACGTCGCGATCTCGCTGGGCGGTGGCGGGATCGTCCACCAGGCGCTGGGCCGCGGAGGATTCGGCGTGGAGCGGCTGGACGACGCGACCGATCCCTACGTGACGACGCTGCTCGAGCGGTTCACGTGTGCGAGGAGAGTTCTCTAGGGACGGCCACTCCCAGCAGCGTGAGAGTAAGACGTGTGGGGTCAGACCCCGAGGGCGAAGCCCGAGGGCTCTGACCCCTTGGCGTGATCAGCTCAGCGGCGAGCGGACAGCGGCGCGCGAACGGCGGTCAGCAGTAGGTGTCGGGGTCAGACCCCTTGCCGCACTCGGAATGCGGACGGCCGTACTCGGTACTACCTACCGGGCGTGGCCGTCCCCGTCAGGACATCCACTTCGGGACCGACGGCGGCGGCGATTGCTCCGGGGTCCGGACCTGGAGCGGCACCTCGGCGTGGACGTCGCCGTCGAGCCCGACGTGCATCACGTACGCCCCGCTCTGATCGAGGGGAAGGTCGAGCTGGGCGATGAGCGGGAAGTCCATCTCCTGCACGCCCTGCGGTGGCTGCGCGACCCCGAGCTCCCCCTCGCTGCTCCACAGCTCGTTGCCGCTCGGGCTCAGCCATCGCAGCGAGACGCGATGGGCGCCCACGTCGAGCGCGTTGCCCTTGAGATGCACGACGAGCGTGGCGCGCGGGTGGAGCGCCGGGAGCGTGCCGACCTGGAGTGCGTCGAACACGCCGAGGATGTTGAGCTTCCCCTCCTGCGAGAGGTTCGCCGCGTCGGCGAAGAGCGCAAAGGTGACGTGCATGCAGCGAAGCTAGCGGCGTCGCGTCCCGTTTGCGACGCTCGCACCCCCATCTAGCTTTCGGCATGTCATCGCCAGCCCTCGAGCGCCCCGAGTCTGCACCGGCGCGCAAGCTCGTCCTGTTCGACATCGACGGCACCATCCTCTGGACGGATGGGGCCGGACGGCGGGCCGTGTTCGGAGCGCTCGTCGAGCACTTCGGGGTAGTCGACCCCGGCGACCATCGGTTCGATGGCAAGACGGACCCGCAGATCGTGCGCGAGCTGCTGACGAAGGCCGGCGTGAGCGACGAGGACATCGACGCCCGGCTCGACCGGATACTCGAGAGCTACTACGCCCTCCTGCGCGAGGAGCTCGACGGTGCCGATCATCGCGAGCACGTCTTTCCGGGCGTCCACGAGCTGCTCGACGAGCTCGAGCGACGGGACGACGTCGTGCTCGGGCTGCTGACCGGAAACATCGAGGCCGGTGCGCGCGCGAAGCTCGCCGCGGTCGGCATCGCGCCGCACCGATTCATCGTCGGCGCGTTCGGCTCCGACCATCACCACCGCCCCGAGCTCCCCGAGATCGCCCGCCGAAGGGCCGAGCGCGTGCTCGGCCATCCCATTAACGGGCGCGACGTCGTCGTGATCGGCGACACCCCCGCCGACGTGGCGTGTGGCGTCGGGATCGGCGCACGGGCGATCGGCGTCGCGACGGGGCGCTATTCCGTCGACGAGCTGCGGGCGTGCGACGCGGCAGCCGTCTTCCCCGACCTCACGGACACGGACGCGGTCGTCCGCGCCATCCTCGGAGACTGACCTCCATGCTCGAGGTCGAGCTCAAGTGCGTGGTGGACGACGTCGAGCGCCGGCGTGCGAACGTCGAGCGAGCCGGCGCCACCGTCGTGTTCGCGGGCCGGCTCGAGGACCGGCGGTGGGACACCCCCGACCGCGCCCTCCTCGCGATGGACCACGTGCTTCGCGTGCGCACCTACCGCAGCGAGGCCGGCGTGCGTGCGGAGCTGGGCTGGAAGGGACCGACGCGCCGCGAAGGCGGCTACAAGCTCCGCGACGAGCTCGAGACGATGATCGCCGACCCGGATACGCTCGGCGCGATCCTCACCGCGCTCGGCTACGAGGTCAGCATCGCGATCGATCGCGAGATCGTGCAGTACGACCTCGAGGGGACGATGATCCGCTTCGAGCGGTATCCGCGCATGGACGATCTCGTCGAGGTCGAGGGAGAGCCGGAAGACATCGAGCGCGCCATCGCGGTCCTCGGGCTTCCGCGGGAGGGATTCAACACCGATCGCCTCCCCGACTTCGTGAAGCGGTACGAGGAGCGCACCGGCGAGCGTGCCCTGATCTCGGACGCCGATCTGACGGGCGAGTCGACGTTCGACCATTCCAATGCCTGACGGCGAGCTGCCCGAGCTCGCGCGATCGTTGCGCTCGCTCGGCGCGGCCCGCGACCCGGCGACGCAGGCGGCGCACGACGCGATCTTTCCTCCGCTGATCGCCGCCCGGGTGCGCGCCTCGCGCGCCGAGGGACGCGACGTCGTCCATGCCTTCAATGGAGCATCGCTGGGAGAGCAGATCGAGCGAGCGGTGACGGCGGCCGCGACGCTCGGGACGACGCAGCCTTCGGTGGCGCGGGCACGGTCGGCCCGGGCGAAGGACGTGCTCGGTCCCCTCCGGGTGGCGTTCGCGACGTTGGATGAGCAGGGGCGCGCGGCGGCGGCCGCGTCGCCGGGCTCGGAGCCGTGGGAAGCCTGGGTCGACGCGCTGAAGCGCGCGTTCGTGGCGGCGGACGAGGTCTGCGGCCAGCTCGCCCGCGTGCTCGCCGAGCCGCCAACGGAGCCGGAGGAGCGGAGCTGGTTCGGTCGTCGGCGCACGTGACGAATCGCGCTATAGGATTGGCTGGCACCGCCTTGTAAATCCCGATACATTTCCTCGGCAATGAGCTGCCCCCGAGGACTCCCCCTATTCGTTGCCCTGGCCGCCTGCTGCGTCGCCCTTCCGGCGTCGGCCCAGGAGCACCCCGCGCGCCGCGCGGCGAACATCGTCAGTGTCGCCGTCGAGGAGTACTCGAAGGCAGTCGACGCACGAGGTCGACTCATCAGTGCGCAGGAGTATCAGGAAACGAACGATTTCCTGGTCGACGCGAAGCGCGCGGCGGAGCGACTCTCGGGGTCGAACGCGCCGCCAGCGCATGCGCTGCTGGACTCCATCGCCGTCGCGGTCGCCGCCAAGCGGCCCCCCGCGGCGGTCGACTCGCTCGAGCAGCGGTTCGCCGCAGTGCTCGGCAACGAGGCCAGGCTGGAGCTTCCGGTCACGGCGCTGAACCTCGCCGAGGGGAAGGCAATCTTCGACAAGAGCTGCGCGAGCTGTCACGGGGCCACCGGGCGCGGTGACGGACCCGCCGGCGTCGGGCTCAACCCCAAGCCGCCGGCCATCGGTACCGTCGAGCACATGCGCGGCGTCACGCCCGCGCTCACGTATCGCGTGCTGTCGGTCGGCATCGCGGGGACGCCGATGGCGGGCTACGCGGCGACGTTGACGCCCGAGCAGCGCTGGAACGTCGTGGCGTACGTCAACTCGCTCCGTGCCTCGCACGCGGAGCTGATGGAAGGGGAAGGGCTCTACACGCAGCGCTGCGCCTCCTGTCATGGCGTGGCGGGCGCCGGCGACGGCGTGCTGGCGCGCTCGCTCACGCGCCTCCCTCCCGAGATCGGTACCGTCGCGTGGCAGGTGGAGCACAGTGACGAGCAGCTGGCCGAGGTGATCCGCGCCGGCATTCCCGCCACCGCGATGCCGGGTTCCGGCGAGCTCACGCCGGCACAGTTGCAGAGTGTCGTCGCGTTCGTGCGCACGCTGCCGATGAAGGATCGCAACGGCCTCGCGTCGGCGGACAGCAGCGCGTCGCGCGACGTCTCGCGCAACATCGTCGCCCTGCTCGAGCAGTCGCTCAGCGCGGCGAAGAGCGGCCGCCCCGCCGACGCGGCCGACAAGGCGACCGACGCCTACATGGCGTTCGAGCCGATCGAGTCGCCGGCGCGCGCGAAGAATCCGGGCCTCGTCGCGCAGATGGAGCGGATCTTCGCCGACTTCAAGGCGGCGGTGCGCAGCAACGACGTGCGTGGCGCCGAGCGACTGCGCGACGCGATCGAGGCGGGGCTCCCCGAGGTGGAGGCGCTGACGCAGCCGGCGGGAAGTGGATGGGAAGCGTTCTGGCAGTCGTTCCTCATCATCCTGCGCGAAGGCTTCGAGGCGATCCTGGTCGTCGGCGCGGTCGTCGCCTTCCTCATCAAGACGGGACATCGCGAGCGGCTGCGCAACATCTGGTGGGGCGTGGGCTACGCGCTGCTCGCCAGCGCCGCGACGGCGGTGGTGCTGAAGACGCTGCTGGCCGCGATGCCGGCGAGCCGCGAGATCATCGAGGGTCTCACGCTGCTCGTCGCCGTGGGCGTGCTCTTCTCCGTCAGCTACTGGCTGATCTCGAAGGTGGAGGCGGCGAAGTGGCAGGCGTTCATCCGCGACAAGGTGAACAACGCGCTGCAGCACGGTGGCGGACGCGCGCTCACCTTCGTCGCCTTCCTCGCCGTGTATCGCGAGGGCGCCGAGACGGCGCTGTTCTACCAGGCGCTGTTCAACGAGGGGCCGAACGTCGCCTTCCCGCTCTCGATGGGGATCGTGGCCGGCTTCGTGGCGCTCGGCGTGATCTTCACGCTGTTCTACCGCTTCGGCGTCAGGATTCCGCTGCGTCCCTTCTTCTCCGTCACGAGCGTGCTGCTGTACCTGATGGCGTTCGTGTTCATGGGGAAGGGGATCCGCGAGCTCCAGGAGGGGAACGCGATCTCGCTGACGGCGATCCCGGGCTTCCCACACTCGGAGCTGCTCGGCCTCTACCCGAGCTGGGAGGGAGTGCTGGCGCAGTTCGCCCTGCTGCTGCTGTTCGCCTTCGCGGTGCTGAAGACGTTCTGGCCGAAGCGGTCGGTGACGTTGCCGACGGTCATGCCCGCGGCGCCGGTTCCCCCGCCCGACGCGCTCGCCGCGATCCGCGCCGAGAACGAGGAGCTGCGGCGTCGGCTCGAGGTGCTCGAGGAGTCGGTGAATCGCGCCGCGGCGCGCGAGCTGGGGGACGCGAGCTCGGTGGTGTCGTCGGACTGAGTGTTTTCGCCGGCGTGCGTTCGTTCTGAGTGATCGCGCGCTGGTCGGTCGCGCGAGGGTATTCCGGCGACGACGGAAGGAGTGCCCGCACCCATCCAGGCGCGACGACGCTCAGACGGGCGCGGCCACGGGAGCATCGGAGGAGGGTGCGGACGCGTAGATGCCCGGCAGGCCGGGACGCACGCGCCACAACGCGGACATCCAGATGATCCCGATCACCACGAACCCGATCGCGATCATCTGTGCGTACGTGAGGCCGCCGACGAAACGGTCGTCCTTGGCGCGGAAGAACTCCACGATGAACCGCTCGATCCCCGCCAGCACGCAGTACACACCGAACAGCCAGCCCTCGGCGTGCTTGTGGTCGCGCATCCGCCAGAGGATGCAGAACATCACGAACCCCATCGCCACTTCGTAGAGCTGCGTCGGATAGACCGAGAGCACCGTGTTCGGCCCGGCGCCCGGCGGGAGCGGCACGCCGAACTCGCGCGCCATCACGCCCGCCGTCGAGGGCGGCGCGCCCTGCGGGAATGCCACGGAGAGAAATCCCTTGAACGGACGCCCGTAGTCGTCGCCGACGGCCCAGCATCCCGTCCGTCCCACCGCGTACGCCGCCGCGCACGCCGGGGCGCCGACGTCGAAGATGCGCAGCACGCCGAAGCGCTTCTTCAGCGTCACGGCGAGCACGCCGAGCGTGCCGCCCAACAGGCCGCCCCAGAACACGAACCCGCCCCGATCGAAGATGGCATCCCAGTGCCGCAGCACGATCACGTAATACAGCTTCGCGCCGAGCAGTCCGCCGAGCACCGCCGCGAAGATCATGTCGTTCACCGGCTCCGGATCGTGCCCGCGGCGCGCGAGCTCGTGCTGCGCTACCGACTGGCCGACGACGAAGCACATGAGGATCGCGATCCCGAAGCCGGTGAGCTGCAGCGGACCGAGCGAGACGACGAACGGGTGGTGGATGATCGGTTGCGGCAGCGTCATGGGGCGGTCGCCAGGCCGGGAAGGGGAAGGCTCGCGAAGGCGTTGAGGTCGAGCGGCGACCGCTCGCCGCGCTCGAAGTGGAACAGGCCGGCGCGGGCGATCATTGCCGCGTTGTCCGTCGCGAGCCGGTTGCTCGGCGCGTAGACCTCCGCGCCCAGACGCTCCATCCGCGCGCGCATCGCGGCGACGAGCGTCCTGTTGCCGGCGACGCCGCCGCCGAGCACGACCCGCGCGCGGCCCTGGCGCTGGACGGCACGCGCCGTCTTCTCGACGAGCGTGTCGACGATCGCGTCGTGGAAGGCACGCGCGATGTGGGGAGCGTCATCGGGCGTTCCGGCGCGCACGGCGTTGAGCACGGCCGTCTTGAGACCGGAGAACGACAGGTCGTAGTACTCCTGATCCGCGGGTCCCTGGTCGCGGCGCAGCATCGGTCGCGAGAAGCGGAAGCGCGCCGGGTCGCCCGTCTTCGCGAGCCGCTCGACGTGCGGCCCGCCAGGGTAGGGGAGGCCGAGCAGCTTGGCGACCTTGTCGAACGCTTCACCGGCGGCGTCGTCACGCGTCCGGCCGAGGAGGTGGTACTCGCCCCACGCGGGCACGTCGACGAGCATCGTGTGGCCGCCCGAGACGAGCAGGCCGACGAAGGGGGGCACGGCGTCACGATGCTCGAGCGCCGTGGCGAAGAGATGCCCTTCCATGTGGTGCACGCCGAGGAAGGGAATGCCCTGCGCGAAGGCGTACGCCTTGGCGAAGCTCACCCCGACGAGCAGGGCACCGACGAGCCCCGGTCCATTCGTCACCGCGATCGCGTCGATCGAGCCGGCCGCCGCGCCGGCGTCCTCGAGGGCGCGCGTCACCACCGGCACGATCGCGGTGAGGTGCTGGCGCGACGCGATCTCCGGCACGACGCCGCCGAACACGCGATGCACGTCCTGCGACAGGATGACGAGCGACTCGAGGCGTACGTCGTCGCCCGCGCCTTCGATCACCGCGGCCGACGTCTCGTCGCACGACGTCTCGATCCCGAGGATGCGCGTCATGGCGTCCGCGCCGTGGATGGCGTGCTTCCTGGTGGCGCGACGCGCTCGACCGGCGCCCGGTTGCGCACCTTCACCTGCGTCGGCTCCACGCGCACGCCCATCCCCGCCGTGTCGAGATCGGCGACGTGCGGCAGTGTGTCGCCCCACGCGATCGAGAGCGTGGACGGATGGATGCCGCGCAGCTGCCGCACCACGCGCCGCGGCCCGGTGACGCGCACCGAGCTCGGCTCGAACACCAGATCCTGACTCAGCGTCGCGTCGGCGGCCGGCGCGCTGTCGGCCCGCACGACGACGTAGCCGTCGTTGCGCACGGGCACGCGACGCGTGACGCTCGACTCGAAGCGCAGCGTCACGGCGCGGGGCTGCACGTCGAGCACGTGCACCACCTCGGAGAGCTCGGCGGGCACGTGCACGTCGGCGGGGGTGAGGTCCAGCATCAGGGTGTCGGGTGCGTCACTGCTCACGGTGCGGCGCAGGACGAGTGGCATGGAGTAGAGCTTCACGAGATCCGCGGCACGCCCCGAGACGAGCGCCTGCACCTCCGGCGCGCCGCCGATCAGCACGAGCGAGCTGTCGAGGACGGGCGTGACGCGCACGCGCACGTAGCCTTCCGTCGGCTGCCGCAGCGACACGACGATCCAGAGCAGCAGCGCGAGCACGAGCGCGATCGCCTTGAGCCCGAGGCGCTCCGTGGTGACGTCGCGCAGCCGACGGCGCCAGTCCGGGCGGATCGGCGGCGGATAGGGCGTCGTCACGGGAGTCGTCCGCTATCGCGACGCGGTGGTGCCGCCGAGCAGCTCCCGCACGAGGGCGCGATTGCCCTCGGAGCTCCAGTCCGATGCGCCGATCAGCTTCTTCCGGATGATGCCGTCCCGCGCGATGAGGAAGGTCTCCGGATAGCCGGTGATCTGGTAGTTGCGCGTCGTGACCTGCTTCGGGTCGTGCAGGACCTCGAAGGTCAGCCCGAGCTCCTTCACGAAGTCGCGAATGCGCTGTTCGGCGCCCGGATCGTCCACGCTGACCGCGACGACGGCGAGCCCGTGCGGGCCGAACTCGCGATGCAGCTTCTCGATGCTCGGCATCTCGACGCGGCACGGCTCGCACCACGTCGCCCAGACGTTGAGCAGCACGACCTTGCCCTTGTAGTCGGCGAGGGTCTTCTCCCGCTTCGCCGAATCGAGCGTGACGCCCTGAATCGGCGGCGCCTTGGAGCCCACCGACACGGGAAAGAGCTCGTCACCGAGGAAGTGCACGCCCGCGCCGAGCACGAGGGCGAGCAGGATGATCACGCCGGCGACGATCCCCCACTGCTGACGCTGCGTCATCGTGCGGCTCCGCGCCCTCGCGTCACGCCAGGTGCGCGCACCGCGCGCGTAGCGCGGCCACCTCGGCGCGCGGATCGGGTGAGCCGAACACGGCGTTGCCGGCGACGAAGGTGTCCGCGCCGGCGCGCCACACGTCGCCGATCGTCTCGCGGTTGATGCCGCCGTCCACCTGCAGGGCGGCGCTCGCGCGCGCCCGATCGAGCATGCGCCGCGCGCGCGCCACCTTGTCGAGCGAGGACGGGATGAACTGCTGCCCGCTGAAGCCCGGGTTGACCGACATGACGAGCAGGAGATCGAGGTCGGCGAGCACTTCCTCGACGGCGGAGAGGGGCGTGGACGGATCGAGCGCGACGCCGGCCGCGCAGCCCAGCTCGCGGATGCGCGAGAGCTGGCGCTGCAGATGCGGCGACACTTCGGCGTGGATCGTGAGCCCCGTCGCGCCGGCGGCGACGAAGTCATCGAAGTAGCGCTCCGGCTCCACGACCATCATGTGCACGTCGAGCGGAAGCGTCGTGCAGCGGCGCAGCGTCTCGATGACCTTCGCGCCGAAGGTGAGGTTCGGCACGAAGCGGCCGTCCATCACGTCGACGTGGATCCAGTCGGCGCCCGCCTGCTCCAGCATCGCCACCTCGTCGGCGAGCTTCGCGAAGTCGGCGCTCAGGATGGATGGCGCGATGCGCGTCGTGCTCATGGCTGCTGCACCGGTGGTGCGGGTTCGGGCGTCGGTTCCATCGCCGGCTCGCCCGCCACGCGGAGCTGGACGGTCATCCCCGCGGCGATCGGCGTGCCCCCCACGGGGGTCTGGCCGACGATGGTGCCGGGCGTGCCCGGGCCGGTCGGGTCACGGACGATCTGCACGTTGCGCACGCCGATCTGGGTCAGGATCTGCCGCGCCACCGCGACGTCGCGCCCCATGACGTCGGGCATCGCGGGCGCGGGGGCGCCGCCGCTGAGGATGAGTCCCACCGTGGACGGGATGCTCACGGCGGAGCCGATGGCGGGTCGCGTGCCGATGACCGTGCCGCGCGGCGCGTTGCTCGGCGCCTCGGTCACGTCGCCGACGTCGAATCCCTCCTTCTCCAACAGGACCTGCGCTTCGATTCGCGTCATGCCAGTGACGGTAGGTACGGCGACCATGCGCTGCCCGCCGCTGACGACGAGCGTGATCTTGCTGCCCAGCCCTTCACGCGTGCCCGGCGGAAGCGACTGCTCGAGGACCGTGCCCTTCGGCGCCGAGTTGTTGTAGCGCTGCTCGCCCTGCTCGGTCTTGAACCCCGCCTGCGCCAGGCGTTGTGCCGCCTCGTCGAAGTCGAGCCCCGTCACGTTCGGCACCTTCACGTCGCGCGGGATCACGCCGGCGGGAAAGATGACGAAGGCGACGAGCAGATAAGCGAGGGAGAACCCGGCGACGATCGCGACGAGATAGACGAGCGACGAGCGGAAACGTGCGCGCCACGTCATGCCGTCGCGGGCTCGGCGCGACGCAGCCTCGCCGCGAACGCGCCGTCCGTGCCGTGGCGCTGCGGGAGCACGCGCAAGCGCCCCGCGTCGATCACGGCGGCGGGCACGGCACCTTCCGGCGGCGGTTCCAGACGCCACTCCGGATTGTCGGAGAGGAAGCTCTCGACCTGCGCGTCGTTCTCCTCCGTCTCGAGCGAGCAGGTGCTGTAGATGAGGAGTCCACCCGGGCGCACGGCGGTCGCGGCGGCACGCAGGATCGAGCGCTGCACGGCGGGGAGCACGGCGAGGTCGCTGATGCGCAGCCGCCAGCGCGAGTCGGGGTGCCGGCGGAAGGTGCCGGTGCCGGTGCAGGGGACGTCGATGAGCACCGCGTCCATCCCCTTCACGGCGGGGAAGCGTGCGTCGCCGACGAAGGGGATCACGTTGGTCGCGTCGAGCCGGCGGACGTTCTCGCGCACGCGCGCGAGCCGCCCGAACGACGCATCGCCCGCGTACACGACGCTGGCGGTGCGCGCGAGCTCGAGCGCCTTGCCGCCTGGCGCGCTACACAGGTCGGCAACCCGTGCACCAGACGGAATGGCGGCATAGCGCGTGACGAGCGTCGACGCGGGATCCTGCAGATGGAAGAGCCCCTGCTTGAACGCGCCGAGCTCCGTCATCGCGCCCACCCCGCCGGTGAGCACGAGGCTGTCGGGCACCAGCGGCGCGTCGCCCACGGTGACGCCCGCACTCTCCAGCATCGCCTCGAGCTGCTCGCGCACGACGTGATACGGCCGCGCGACGAGCGGCGCCTCGCGGTTGTTCGCCTCGAGGAGCTGGCGCGTCTCGTTCGCGCCCCACCGCGCGATCCACCGCGCGACGAGCCAGCGCGGATGCGAGTACTCGAGCGCGAGCGCTTCGACCGGGTCTTCCGGCGTCGCGACGACGAGCGCGTCGCGCTCGCGGTCGAGGCGGCGCAGCACGGCGTTCGCCAGCTTGCTCGCGCCAATGCCGTGCCGACGCTTCGCCAGCTCCACCGTCTGTCCGATCGCCGCGTACGCGGGCACGCTCCCCATCGAGAGCAGCTGGTACGCGCCGAGGCGGAGCAGGTCGATGAGATCGGGATCGAGCTTGGCGAGGCCGCCGCGCACGCGGTCGTCGAGCAGCGCATCGAGCCAGCTCCGCCGACGCAGCATCCCGAACACGAGCTCGCGCGTCCACCGGCGGTCGCGCGGATCGAGCCGCGTGGTGCGCCGCTCGAACGAGCCGTCGAGCAGCTCGCCGCTTCGCAGATCGGTGAGCACGTCGGCGGCAGCGGCGCGTGCCTCCGTCACGGCGCCGCGCGCCGCCATGGCGGGGCGCCCGGTGTCGCTCACCGGTCGAGCATCCCCGTCGTGGGCGACGACGGCACGGCCACCTCGCGCTTCGGCATCCGGCCGGCCAGATACGCGAGCCGGCCCGCGTCGACGGCGAGGCGCATCGCGGTGGCCATGCGCACCGGATCCGTCGCGGCGGCGATGCCGGTGTTCATCAGCACGCCGTCCACGCCCTGCTCCATCACGACCGCGGCGTCCGACGCCGTGCCGACCCCTGCGTCGACGATGACGGGCACGCCGAGCCGGTGTTTGATCGTGCGGATCGCGAACTCGTTGAGCATGCCGAGCCCGGAGCCGATCGGTGAGGCGAGCGGCATGACGCACACCGCGCCCGCATCCTCGAGCCGCAGCGCGCTGATCAGGTCGTCGTTCGTGTACGCCATCACCTTGAATCCCTCGGCCGCGAGCACGCGCGTCGCCTCGATCGTCGCCGCCGCGTCGGGGAGCAGCGTCTGCTGGTCGCCGATGACCTCGAGCTTCACCCACTCGTTGAACCCGGCGGCCCGTCCCAGCCGAGCGTACCGAATGGTGTCATCAATGGCAAAGCAGCCCGCCGTGTTGGCGAGCAGCATGAACCGCTGCGGATCGAGGTGGTGGAGGATCCCCTCCTCCTTCGACCGGTCGAGATCGACGCGCCGCACGGCGACGGTGACGACTTCGGCGCCCGACGCCTCGATGGCGGCGATCATCAGCGCGTTCGACGCGTACTTGCCCGTCCCGACCATCAAGCGCGAGCGGAACTCGCGCCCCCCGATGACGAACGGCGTGTCGAGCGTGGTGAGCAGATCGGGGGTGGCGGTCACGTCAGCCTCCTCCGACGAAATGCACGATCTCCAGATTGTCGCCCGCACCGAGCACGATCGACGGATACGCGTCGCGATCGCGCAGGATGGTCCGGTTGTGCTCGACCACGACGAGGCGCGGATCGAGCTTCAGCGAGGCGAGGTAGGCCGAGAGCGAGGTGCCCGCGGCGATCGTGCGCGAGTCTCCGTTGACCGTCAACGCAATGGTGGACGGCTCATGCACCAGCGGCGTCGTCATACGCCGAAAGATAGTCGCTGGCGGCTCGTTCGGCATTCGCGGCGTCCCAGATCCCCCGGATCACGGCGAGCCCATACGCACCCGCCTGGCGCAGCAGCGCGCAATGCTCGGGCTTCACGCCGCCGATCGCGACGATCGGCACGTGCACCGCCGCGGCGATGGCCCGCACGAACGGCAGTCCGCGTCCCTCCTCGCCCGGGTGCGTCGTCGTCGCGAACACGTGGCCCGCGACGAGCCAGCTCGCGCCCTCCTCCTCGGCGGCCTGCGCTTCCGCGAGCGAGTGCACGCTGGCACCGACGGCGAGCGTCGGCGCGGCGCGTCGTGCGTCGGCGACCCGCAGCGATCGGCTCGTGAGTTGCGCGCCGCGGGCGCGGCACGCGATGGCCAGATCGAGGCGGTCGTTCACGACGAGCCAGGCGCCCGTCACCGCCTGTGCCGCCTCGAGGCTGGTCGCGAGCGCCTGGAGTCGCGCCCCGGTGGCGCGGCCGGCGCGCAGGTGCAGGGCGCCGCGCGGGCCGAGTGCCGACATCACGGCGCACGCGACGTCGAGGAAGTCGGCGCGCGTGACGATCTCGTCGCTCGTCACGGCGTGTACGACGGGGAGTGTCTGGAGTGCCTTGCCACCGACGGTGGCCGGCAGGGCATTCACGGTTGGATCGAGCATGCTCCCCCTACGGGGAAGCAGGCGCGGCGGTGTCGAAACAGTCGCCGACGGCGATGCCGCGGCCGTTGGCCCACTCGAGGGGGCTGAGACGGCGCTTGCCGGCGGGCTGCACCACGGTGATGCGCAATGCACCGCCCCCGCAGGCGACGAGCATTCCCGCCTCGTCGATCGCGAGCACCTCGCCCGCTCCGTGCGAGCTCCCGCGCGGCGCGATCCGCGCCCCGAACAGCTTCACCTCGGCGCCGTTCACGCGCCCCCATGCGCCCGGCTTGGGGTCGTAGGCGCGAATGTGCCGCCCCACCTCGTGTGCCCCGGCCTGCCAGTCGACGAACCCCGACTCCCGCGTGAGCTTCGCGGCGTACGTCGCCTTGGAGTCGTCCTGCGGCTGGGGGACGGCCATGCCGAGCTCGATGAGGGCGAGCGCCTCGATCAGCGCGCCAGCCCCGAGCTCGCTCAGGCGCAGTGAGAGCTCCCCCGCCGTCTCGTCCTCGAGGATCGTCGTGCGCGCCTGGTGCAGGATCGGGCCCGCGTCGAGCGCGAGGACCATCTGCATGATCGTGACGCCGGTCTCGCCCAGCCCTTCACGAATGGCGCCCTGGATCGGCGCCGCGCCGCGCAGCGCGGGGAGGAGCGACGCGTGGATGTTGACCGTGCCGAGCTTGGGCAGGTCGATCACCGCCCTCGGGAGGATGTGGCCGTAGGCGACGACCACGCTCAGGTCGGGCGCGAGCGCGCGCAGCTGCTCGAGAAACTCGTTGCCACGCGGCTTCTCCGGCTGGAGCACGGGGATGCCCTCGGCGACGGCGACTTCCTTGACCGCCGACGGGCGCAGGTTGGAACGGGAGCGCCCCACCGGCTTGTCCGGCTGGGTGACGACCGCCGCCACGTCGAATCCCTCGCCGAGCAGCGCGCGCAGGGGCGCGGTGGCGAATTCCGGCGTGCCCCAGAAGAGCACGCGCACGTCAGAGCTCCTC
>Ga0070683_100001848_pt1 | contig 16521 bp, 16 predicted proteins | sample KBSC713LmetaG_FD_64662 | JGI IMG/M metagenome (GOLD analysis project Ga0070683, IMG submission 64662) | Corn rhizosphere microbial communities from Kellogg Biological Station, Michigan, USA - KBS C7.1-3L metaG | ecosystem: Host-associated > Plants > Roots > Rhizosphere ...
ATCTCATGGCCGGCCTGCTTTACGGTGTCTCGCCCTACGATCTCTCCATCTTCGTCGGCGTAACCGCCGTGCTCACCGCCGTCGCCATCGCCGCCAGCTACATCCCGGCGCTGCGCGCCATGCGTGTCGATCCGATCACTACCCTCCACGCCGAATGACCTTTGGCGCTGCTCGAGATTTGTCTTCACAAGTTTTGCCTCCCCAGATTGCATGGGAAGCCATCGCTCTGCACACGACCCCCGCCGTCACTCGGCATATGGCTCCCGAAGCAGCGTTGCTCGATTCGGGCGTTAGTCTTGATGTGCTGACGGAACAGTGAACTCCGGCTTTTGCGAGCGCTTCGTCCCCGGCTCCAGGCCTCCGAGTTCCGTAGACCTGGTCGCCTCATCCCCCTTCCCGGGTTCTGAATAGCTGTTTCGGATTCGAACAAGTCGTAAGCAACTTTCACGGAGCACAGTCATGACACAAATGCGAGCAATGGAGTTTACCGGTCGGTTGGCCCTTCAACCGGCGACACGCCCGGTTCCTGAGCCACAATCCGGCGAACTTCTCATTCAGGTCTCCGCTGTTGGAGCCACCCCGACCGAAAAGATCTGGTACACCACCACGCATAAGGCGGACGGAACGGCGCGAACGAACGCAATCCCCGGCCATGAATTCTCAGGCAAAGTCGCGAAGATCGGTCCGGGAGTAACCGGCTACCATGTCGGCGATTCTGTGTTCGGATTGAACGACTGGTTTGCAGAGGGCGCCACGGCGGAGTTCTGCATCACCCTACCGTCGGCTCTCTCTCTGAAGCCGACCTCGTTGTCCGACGCCGAAGGGGCTGCCGCGCCGATCAGCGTACTCACGGCCTACCAGGGACTGTATCTCCACGCGAAACTGCAGAAGGGTGACCGTCTCCTCATCCATGGAGGCGCCGGCGCCGTCGGACTCTTCGCTGTGCAGTTTGCAAAACGCGCGGGGGCTTATGTGATTGCCACAGCTTCGAAAGCGAACGGCGATCTCCTGAAGCGACTCGGAGCCAGTGAGGTCATCGACTACCACGAGAGCCGGTTTGAAGTCGCAGGCCTGTTCGATGTCATCTTCGACACCGTAGGCGGAGAAACTTTGGACAGATCGTGGAGCGTTCTCAAGGATGGCGGCCGGTTGGTGACCATTGCTGCGGACTCCGAATCGAACAGCGACCCACGAGTGAAGAATGCCTTTTTCATCGTCGAGCAAAACGGAGCGCAACTGGCGGAACTCGCAAACCTCTTTGATTCCGGAGCGCTGAGAAGTTTTGTCAAAGCCGAGCTGGAGATGGAAGAAGCGGACCGTGCATATAACTGCTCAGTCGCGGGCCATCCTGGGAAGATCGTGATACGAACGCAATCAGGCCATGGCGCAACCGAGCGCGGCAAGGTCATCCGGCACGCTTGAATCGCTGGACGTATTCGGCGGCGGTGATGCCCAATACTTGCTGAAATACACGGCGCATCGAATCCACAGATCCGAATCCACACGCATCGGCGATCTCCTTCAATCCTTTGGAGGAGCTGTCGATCCTCTGCTGCGCAGCTTCCACGCGAAGACGATTGACGAACTGCCCCGGGGCCATCTTTCATGTCATTCTTGACACGCGATAGTCGACGGTCTACCATCGGCACTCAGAACGAGGGTAGACGGTCGACTATGGCGGGAGACAAACAGCAGCGCGCAAACCTGCTCCTGGGCACGCTCGACATGCTTATCTTGCGGACGCTCGCCTGGGGTCCCGCGCATGGCCACCAGATCGGGAAACACATCCAGCACACGACGAATGACTTTCTGCAGACGCAGCACGGCTCGCTGTATCCGGCATTGCATCGTCTGGAAAAGCGCGGATGGGTCGCTGCCAGGTGGGAGACGGCCAAGGACCGGAACCGGCAATTCAAGTACTACCGGCTGACGGAAAAAGGCAAGAAACAACTGGCGGTTGAGGAATCGCAGTGGAAGCAGATGACAGAAGCTGTGGGCCGCGTGATGTGGCCGGCGGCAGAGGAGTTCTGACATGCGATGGTGGCCGACACGAAAGCGAGATGCTGCGCTCGACGAGGAACTGCGCTCTGATCTGGAACTCGAAGAAGAAGAGCAACGGGAGCGTGGCGCGTCGCAGGAAGAGGCTCATTATGCCGCTCTTCGCGCTTTCGGGAACCCTGCGCTGATCCGCGAGCAAGTCCGCGAAGCCTGGGGATGGACGCTATTCGAGCGCGTCGAGCAGGACATTCGTTACGCCTTGCGGCAAATGCGGAAGTCGCCAGGATTTACAACGGTGGTGGTGCTGACGCTGGCGCTTGGCATTGGAACGAATACGGCGGTGTTCAGCGTGCTGAACGCGGTGGTGCTACGGCCGCTCGCATTTCCGAATGCCGATCGCCTGGTCGAGATTACGTCACTCAAAGATGGAAAGCCGGTGGGAACATCGCCTCCCGATGTGAAGGATTTTGCGGCCCAGAACCGCACCTTCGAAGAAATGGCGATCTACGACGAGTGGCGCAAAAATGTGAGCACCTCCGCGGGTGGCGAAAACGCTGAGGAGCTGCTGGTGGGCCTGGCGCCGCGTGAGATCTTCGAAGCATTTGGAGTTCGCCCGATCGTGGGCCGGCTATTTCATGCCGAAGAGGGACTTCCAGGGCGGAATCACGTGGCCGTGATTACCGAAAGCTTTTGGCGCACGCACTATGAGCGAGACCCGAGGATCCTCGAGCGAACGCTGACCATCAACGACCAGCCGTATACGATCATCGGAGTCGTACCTGATGTGATTCCGGGATGGATCAACAAGAGCTATAACCAATTGCGCCCCGTGGCCCTCTGGGAGCCTTTTCTGCCCGCGGCCGATGTGTGGAGCGAGCTGTCGCGAGGCGGGCGCGGCGAAGGGACGATCGGGCTGCTCAAGCCCGGGGTGACCAGGGAAGAGGCGCAGGCAGATCTGGCGAGGATCGCCCACAATCTCGCCGCAACCTATCCTGTCGATCGCAACATGGGCGTTGCGGTGATGCCACTTGAAACAATGCGCAGCGGCGACCTCAAACCGATGCTGCTGATCATGATGGGGGCAGTGGGGCTGATCCTGCTGATCGCGTGTTCCAATCTGGCCGCTCTACTGCTGGCGCGGAACACGGGGCGACAACGCGAGTTTGCCATGCGCAAGGCGCTGGGAGCGGGACCAGCGGCGCTGGCGCGCCAGGTGCTGGCGGAGATGCTGCTGCTGTCGATAGTGGGGAGCGGACTGGGTTTCGGGTTAGCATGGGCCACCGCGCGAGCGCTGCGGCTAAGTGATCCGGGACGTTTGCCGCAACTGCGGGAACTGACGCTCGACTGGCGGGTGGCGCTGTTTACGCTCGCGGCGGGACTGGCAACCTGCTTGTTGTTCGGCATGGCGCCCGCGATGGTGAGCACAAGGGTGGAAGCGGCCGGCGTGCTGAAGGATGGCGGCCGAACCAGCAGTGGGGCTTCGCGGCAGGGATTCAGGAAAGCGCTGGTGACCACGCAGATCGCGCTGTCGCTGATGCTTCTTGTCGGCGCGGGCCTGTTGATCCAGACGCTGGAGCGGCTGCAGAACCAGGATCTCGGATTCCACCCCGACCGGCTCGTGCATGGTCAGTTGTATCTGCCGCCAGCTCAATATCCGACGCCGGAGTCGATTGATCAATTCTGCGATCGATTGACAGAGCGTCTGCGCGCGCTGCCCGGGGTGCAGGCTGTTTCGATCACCGAGATCTTTCCGCCCTCTGACCGGTGGCGAATGATGTTCTCGATCGAGGGCCGACCGGTCTCGCGGCTCGAAGACATACCGAGCACGATTTTTGGCGTGGTGGATGCGAACTATCTTCGTGCGGCGGAGATCGCTTTGGCAGAGGGACGGGATTTCTCTGAATCGGATGGAGAGAAGACGCTGCCGGTTGCGATCGTCAACCAGAGTTTTGCGAAGAAGTTTTTCCCGGGCGGAGATCCGATTGGGCGGCGCATCGAGGTAGGCGCGCCCGCGAGTTTGCTGGCCGAAGATGACTGGATGGGTTCGCAGCGCGTCACGGTGACGGTGGTCGGCATCATGCGCGACAACCGCGATCAGGGATTGGCGCTGCCTGTGGCTCCGCAACTCATCGGCCTGTTCCGGCAGATGCCGAAAGGGGTGAATTCCGGATTCAAGGATCTGCTGGTGCGGTCGAACCTTGCGCCACAGCCGTTGGAGGGGTCCATCGAACAACAGTTGCATGCGCTCGACCCGCGAATCCCACTCTCTGAGCAAGCGAGCATGCGGGAATTGATTGACGAGATGACATCGGTCAAGCGATTCACGGGCGTGATCCTGACTGGCTTCGCCGGTATCGGGCTGTTGCTGGCCGTGATGGGAATCTATGGCGTGACCGCTTATCTGGTGGCGCAGCGCACGCAGGAAATCGGCATCCGGCTGGCCCTCGGCGCGCCGCGCAGCGCTGTCGTTTGGCTGGTGTCATCGCAGGGACTGCGCATGGCCCTTGCCGGAGTCGCGACCGGATTGCTGGGTACGGTGTTGGTGGCGCGAAGCATGGCCAGCCTGCTCTATGGAATCTCGGCGCTCGACCCGTTGACGCTGGGGTCGGCTGCAATCGTGATCATCGCGATCGCGCTTGCAGCCTGTGCGCTGCCGGCGCAACGGGCGGCGAGGATCGATCCCTTGCAGGCTTTGCGGGCGGAGTAAAGCGGCCTATTGCGCTCACGGCGCGGGTCGGGTTTGGCTCCGTCCGTGCGGATGCCGGCGCGGTTGGAGGTCAATTCCATGGGTGTGTCTCGTTCTTTGCTCCGGCTCATGCCGGCGCTGTTCCACTCTGCGCTGCCTCTGTTGTCCTCTGCTGGGTCCTTCCTCGGGCCACTCCCAGCTTGCAAATGTCGCTCGCTTCCCTGATCCAGTCGACGCTGAGAAACTCATTCCGCATTCGGCCGCATTCTTTCTGATCTTCTTCAACGCGGTCTGGATAACGCGCGTCAGTCGGTGGGAGGCGCTGCACGGGACCCGTGCGAACGATGAATCTTCCTGGTAGAAGGCGAATCTAAATAGGTACAACAACCAATTAAGCGAAATGCAGAGCAGCAAGACGCATACCACCAAAGTGCCATAAGTAAAGCGATTTTGGAGTGTAAGACTTACGCGGCATCAGAGTAGAAATTGCACGATGCGGGTAATGTTTTCCGGGATGCTTGCCAAGGTGTGATTTTCGTCACTTTTCTTTGGGTAAAGGGTTGCTTCGCGGTCAAGACCGTGTAACCATGGCTTTGTTGCCTGAGAAAAACACCGGCAAGTCGGACCCGCAACACTACATAGAAAGGTCCGAACATCGATCCGGGACGGAGTAGTTTATCGGCACGGTTAGAGAGATTACCGGGGCCAATAAAAGAGGTTGTGAGCCGTACGAGCAAGCCGCTCAAGAAACAGCCCAACACAATACAAGTGATTGCGTACTGAAGCTCAGCGAAAGCTGAAGAAGGTACGCCGGAGGATACGTGTACCTCGGGGAAGACCCGGCGGCGCAGTTCGACTCCGGCACGCAGAACGCGACATTTGAAGTAGATGAGGGTCCCAAGAAAAACGTTGCCTCACACGGCAGCAAGTTTTAAAGGCACTGCGATTTTGATTTCCCAGAGGGCCAAGATGAATTTCCTTCACAAGATTTTGATTGTCTCTGCCATAGGCGCCGGACTCGCGGTTCCCTCGTTCGCCGGCGTCACGATTGCCAGCCCGACGGCGGGCGAGGCCGTGAATACATCTTTCACACTCTCAGCCAACGCCACTTACTGCAGCAATCAGCCGGTGAGCTCGATGGGCTACTCCTATGACAGCACTTCGGGGACGACCACGGTGAAGGGCTCGTCGATCAACCAGACGATTTCAGCCTCGACGGGCAAGCACACGTTGCACGTGAAGGCATGGGGCAACGCGGGCGCGTCGTGCGTAGCCGATGTGGTTGTGAATGTGAGCACCAACAACACGAGCACGTCTACGACGAGCTCTGGAACGGGAGCCGCCATTCCTTCGACCGCCAAGCTGGTGAGCTCACTGCAGGCCCTGAAGAACTGGAAGGGGACGCATGACGAAGGGACCCCCGGCTCCGCAACCGGGACCATGTCGATGACGAGTTCGCCGGCGCAGAGCGGCAACGCGCGTAAGTTCTACACCACGTTCAGCAAGTATGGCGGGGAGCGCTACATCACGTCGTTTGCGGATGATTTCACGGCGAAGAATTTTGTGTATGACGGCTGGATCTTCTTGCACAACACAGCGAGCACCGTGTCCAACCTGGAAATGGATGTGAACCAGGTGATGGAAAACGGCCTGACGGTAATTTTCGGATTCCAATGCGATCATTGGTCCGGCACGTGGGATTACACGGCGAACCTGGGTACGCCGAAGGCTCCGCAGGATAAGTGGATCCACTCCAAGGCGGCCTGCAATACCCAGAAGTGGGCGCAGAACGTATGGCATCACGTACAGGTGAGCTATTCGCGCGACGACAGCGGCAACGTGACGTACAACGCGGTATGGCTCGACGGGGTCAAGCAGGTGATTGGAGCCAAGGTGAACTCGGCGTTCGCACTCGGCTGGGCTCCGACGATTCTGACCAACTTCCAGGTGGATGGGACGAGCGGGAGCGGGTCATCAACGATCTATCTCGACAACCTCGCACTTTACCGCTGGTAAGCCTCGGGGGAGTGCTGACTGATCGGTCCTGTCCACTCGGTGGACAGGGCCGATTTCGTTTTTGAGGCAATTGCGGCCCGGCCGTTGGAAGCGCGGTCAGACTAGAGCCAGCCCGTGTCGAGGCCCGGGCTCAATGAAACTCGATCGACAGGGCTACTTTGGGCCCGGCACCACATGCAGCAAATATCCAAGACCTGCCAGTACGGCTGCGAAATAGAACCATGTTCCCCAGTCATCCTTCGGCGGCAGGTCCCTGGTGAACATCTTCCAGCACATGCCCAGCGCAACGAACAGGAACGTCAGGTTCCCCGTATAGGCGAGCAGAGCGAGCGAAATTGCAATCAATCCGGCCCGCTCGAACTTGCCCAGAGCGAGAGTGGCCTGCGCGCCGTCGAGGGTCCACACCGGTATGAGGTTCAGCACATTCAAAAACGCGCCCGTACGCGACAGCGCTGCCCAAACCGGCTGGCCTGTTCGCAGATAGATCCAATAGCATCCGGCGGCTGCCACCCAGCCTGCGAGCGGCCCTGCCAGGCTGATCTGCGCAATTTGCTTCTTCGTCACTCCCAGGGCATTCCATCGCACGTAGGCGCCCAGGCCCGGGAGGAACACCGGCATCTCCGCCGGTAGCCCGCGGCGCTTGATATCGACGAAGTGCCCGAGTTCATGGATCAGGATGCAGACCGCAAATCCCGCCCCGAAGCGCCATCCCCACAGCGCGACGTACACGCCGATAAAAGAGAAGAAGCTGAAAAGAAATTTGAGCTTGAAGATTGCGAGAAGGAGCGTCTTGGCCTTGGCAAGCACAATAGCAAGCGGCGCCAGCGGGCCCAGCCATTTGGCCCACGGGTGCGCGTTGCCGGCCTGGGGCTCAGCAGTGGCAGCGGCAGCAACTTCCAGTGTCCGCAGCTTCTCGCGTACCCAGTCCGCCTGTTTCGAATCGGGGGGCAGTAGGCTCAGTGATCGGTTCCACACCTCGCGCGCCTGCGCAAACTGCCGCTGGTCCTCGAGCGCCTTCGCCGCTCGCGCGAGTGCGTTCAATTCCGCGCCGTGAACCAGCACATGACATGCCGGGCACGCGACCGCACCGAGAACCAGCTCGTGTCCACATGACGGGCACTGCCGCGCAATTTCTGTTCCCAGTGAAGCCACTGCTTAACCTGCCGTCGCGTTGTACGGCCCATCCACGGCGAGCGGCCTGGGGGCGGTTATGCGGAATCCGATACTCAGGCCCACAAAGAGAATCACCAGCCCGATCACGCCGCCCATGCCCTCGCGAAGGTCCATGAACGGCGATGCCACCGCGTACTCTCCAAGAACGCCTGTGATTCTGCTCCAATTCATTTGCACGTGCTTGACGGGAACGTCGGCTCCTCCATTCGACATGGCCTGGGCGGCATCTGAATCGATTTGCGCATTCTGCTTCGCCACTTTCTTGTTAATGGCGAAAATAATCGGCGGAACCGCGGAGGACGAAATTGCAAGATACGTCAGCAGCACCGCGACTACCTGGTACCGGCGGCCGCCAATGCCGTTCGAGCCTTTCTTCATCGCCGTTCCGACCATCCAGCCCACGCCCAGCGCGAAATATCCGATCGTGAAATTCAGCGTCACGGTGATGAGCGCATAGAGAATCATTCCGCCGATGGCCGCGCCAAGTCCGAACAGGATCGCCCGCACAAACGCCGCGTGGCTATCTGACGGCTGTCCGTCCCGTGCCTGAGAGGCGCAGGTGCTGCACGCCATCTGGTTATTCACGCGAAAGTATTCGCCCGCGATCAGGTTCCCGCAGATGCGACAGCGTTCCGTCCCCGGAATATGCGCATATTCCGCGGTGGAAAATTGAGGCACATCGGGCGGCAACGCCGGATCGGGCGTCGGTACCGCTTCCAGTTCGTTTGACATATTGCCGCGAGATTACCACAATTCCTGGTCCTCTTGTCCCTCAGGTTCGTGGTCTCTTTTTCCCTTGCATACTGGTCCTCTTCCCTTGCCCTATCCCTCGCCAGTTACACTTGCGCCCATGACGCGCAAACACTTTTCCTCGCTCATTGCATCCACGGCCCTCGTACTTTTCAGCCTCGCGACGTATGCCCAGCAGTCATCCGACCAGAAGATGAAGCCGGAGGAGACCGAAATCTGGAAGCCCGTTCCCCCGGTCGTCACCCCCGGCAAGACTGCCCTCGATCCTCCGTCTGACGCCGTGGTGCTGTTCGACGGCAAGAACCTGGACCAGTGGGTGAACGTGAAGGACCACGCTGCCTGCTCGTGGGACCTGGCAGATGGCGTGATGCGCGTGAACAAGGCAGGCGGCTCAATCGAGACCAGGGAGAAATTCAAGAACTACCAGCTTCACATCGAATTTCGCATTCCGACCAGCATCACCGGCTCGGGACAGGCTCGCGGCAACAGCGGCGTCTTTCTCGCCTCAACCGGCGAGGGGGACAGCGGATACGAGCTTCAGGTACTCGACTCGTACCAGAACTCGACTTACGTGAACGGAATGGCCGGCAGCCTGTACAAGCAGTCGATTCCCCTGGCGAACGCGGCCCGCAAACCCGGCGAGTGGAACGTGTACGACGTGGTCTGGACTGCTCCGACGTTCAATGAAGACGGGTCAGTCAAGACGCCCGCCTATGCCACCGTGTTCTGGAATGGCGTTCTGGTCGACAACCACTTTGAGCTGAAGGGGCAGACGCTCTACATCGGCAAGCCGTTTTACAAGGCGTACGACACGGCTCCCATCAAGCTGCAGGCCCACGGAGACAAGTCCGAGCCCATCAGCTTCCGAAACATCTGGGTGCGGAATTTGCCCTAAGGCCGGGTTCAAGCGCATTGCGAATAGAATGCCCGTCATGGATTGACGAGGCTGCGGAAAAACTCGTGAGAGCGACGGGGCTACGGCAAAACAATTTCAGGGGCTGAAGCCCAACACTTTTGTTGGGGCGGCTGGCGGTGGGACTGAAGTCCCACCCTTACGCGATTTTGGATCGGACTGACAAATGTTCACACTCGAAGGCATTCGCAAATTTCATAGCTGGACTCACGCCTGCATCAATCTCCTGCTGGAACACCTATCCACCATCCCAGCCGGCGACTACGGAATAGAACTCCCTCACTTCGGCTTCAACACAGTGCGGAAACAGGTGATTCATATTTTCAATTGCGAGGGTTTCTGGATCCACACGCTCGAGGGGCTTCGTTACGTCGACCGCGATCCATCCGAGTGTCCTGAGGTCGCCGATGCCAAGCTCCTCCAGTGGACTGTCACCCAGCGCACGGCCGCGTACCTATCAAAGCTGACGGAGGAACAGCTCAACGCCAATACCGAACTTCATTTCCCCGATGGAGACATTGCGGTCCGCACTCCTTCGCTTGTCATCCATCATTTCCTCACCCATGCCTTTCATCACAAGGGACAGATCGTGGCAATGTGCCGCGCGTTGGGGTATCCAGCGCCAGACACCGATCTGAACCAATTCGAGTGAGGCAGCCGGGAACCAAGTCCGTCATCCCACATGGACACAACTTTCCCCTTGCGCTTCGCTTTTTGTTCGCTATAATTCGCCCATGGCCGTCACACGTCGCCAAAAAGAAATTCTCGACTTCCTCGACTCCTTTGTGAACCGCAACGGATACTCCCCTTCTTTCGAGGAAATCGCCCGCGGCATGGGCTTGAAAAGCCTCGCCACCGTCCACAAGCACGTCACCAACCTTGAAAAAAAGGGCATGCTTGACCGCACGCACAACCGCAGCCGGTCGATCGATGTGCTGCCGCCCGGAACCCGCACCCGCTCGTCGGACCGGCTTCCGTTGGTGGGGCGCATTGCCGCCGGATTGCCGGTTGAGGCCAGCGAGTCGTCCGAATCCATTTCTTTGCATGACGTAGTCGGCAACCGCGATGTTTTCGCGCTTGAAGTCCGCGGCGACTCGATGCGCGACGAGCACATCATCTCGGGCGATTACGTTCTGGTCGAGCGCACGCGCACTGCGCGCCAGGGGGAAATTGTGGTCGCGCTGGTCAATGGCGCTGAAACCACCCTGAAGCGCTACTTCTCAGAAGGCAGCACAATTCGGCTGCAGCCCTCGAACCTTGAGATGGAGCCAATCTACGTTCCGGCGAGCCAGGTCGCCATTCAGGGCCGGGTGCTCGGCATTCTGCGGAAATACCACTGAGCTCCGCAGAAAAAAATTACGCATACGCAACGAGGCCCGGCGGTTTGCCGGGCCTCTGCTTTGAATCCTGATGAAAGCACTAGAGAAGGCGCTGCACTTTCTCTTCAATGGCTTCCTGCGGTACGTAGCCTACGATCTGGTCGGCGACCTTGCCGCCCTTGAAGAACAGCAGTGCAGGAATTCCGCGGATCCCATAGCGCGATGGCGTGGCGCCGTTCTGGTCCACGTTGACCTTGGCGACCTTCAGCTTGCCCGCGTAGGTTTCCGCGATCTTCTCCACTGCCGGCGCGATCATTTTGCAGGGACCGCACCATCCGGCCCAGAAATCCACCAGGACCGGCTGCTCGCTCTTCAGAACTTCCTGATCGAAGTTCGCATCCGTGACTTCGAAAACCCCAACACCTGTTCCAGCCATGCTTCTCCTCGCTGTCAACTGCTCCGGTCTAGTGTAACCCGGAGCCTTCCACTCAATGGATGCGCCGGCCCAGGTGAAAGTCGCACCGGGTTCCCATTTCGCCGCCTGGCCAGAGTTGGAAAGTGTGTGGTGAAATCCGCACAAAATTAAAGCGCCCGGATCCCTGAAAGGAATCACGGGCGCTAGAGCAGCCCTCCCCCAGAACTGCCCACGTCGTGAATGTATGGATTCCTGCCCGCATACGCAAGCAATCTTAGGTAATAGTGATAGTAATCACCGACGGGTTATTGCCGACTTCGATACTGCAGAATGCGAAGCATTTATCGCTTTACCAACAAAGCGGCGGGTTTCTCGTCAGGAAAATTCCACGTTCTTCCCATGCGCGGGCTAGCCCTGGTTTATGGCCACCGCGCAGGTGCCCTCTTCCTGGAACCGGCACACCAGCAGTTCGGGGCGCTGCATGCCCTCAAGCGCTGCGAGAATTGCCAGCGACGCACTCTGGGCCGCGGCTTCGCTCTCCACGATGGCGAGCACTGCCGGCCCTGCACCGCTAAGCGCCACGCCGAGGATTCCGCTCTGCCCCGCGAGCGGCAGCAGCTTTGGAAGGAGCGGGCAGATGGTGAGGCGATAGGGCTGGTGCACGCGGTCGGTCATCGCCGTTTTCAGCAGATCGCCGCGCCCCTGGGCAAAGGCCAGCCCCAGCATCGCGACAGCCTGGAGGTTTGTCACTACATCGGGCCGGGCATAAATTGCCGGCAGCACAGCACGCGCAGTGCTTGTGGCCAGCGGCTCGGTGGGCAGCACCACAATCGCGCGCCAGTCTTCAGGAGCCTTGACGCGCGCCACCTGCACGCCACCGCCCAGGGTGCCTGACGCCACAAATCCGCCAAGCCAGCAGGCAGCCGCATTGTCGGGGTGACCCTCAAGCTCAGACGCCTCGGCGAGGACACGCTCGCTGGTCCACTCGAGCCGTCCAAAATAATTTGCCAGCACAATTGCGGCGAGGCGGCTCGCGGCGGACGATCCGCAGCCCATGCCAAGGGGGATTTCATTGTCCATGCGGATCGCGAGCGGTATCGCTTCCCTGCCCTCGCGCTGGAGCAGCGTGCGATACAGCTCGATCACCAGGTTATCTTCGAGAGCTCCGCAGCGGTTCGCATCGCGGCCGGTCGCGGCGAGTGAAAACTCCGCGGCGGGCTCCGCCTCTACCGTCAGGTAAAAATCCAGAGCCACCGCGGCCGTATCGAACCCGGGGCCCAGGTTTGCCGACGTAGCCGGCAACCGCACGCGAATCCTATCCGTGCTCTCGCTCATGCGGGAACGTCCTTCATCGCGGACAGCACGGCGGCAGGCGTTGCGTCGACGCTGATCGCATTCCGCCGCAGCTTCGCGATTTCAGATTCGTGGCCTGCGGCCTCTTGCGGCTGCAGCAGCGTTCCGCGATGAAAGTCGATGGTGTAATCCGCGTCCTTGAGCGTGTGGCCGGTGAGCAAAAGCACCACGGTCTCACCGTCGCCAACCGCGGACTGCGCGCGCAGCTTCTTCAGTCCGGCAAGGGTGACCGCCGACGCGGGCTCGCAGCCAAGGCCTTCCGCGCCGAGCTCGGCTTTGGCAATCGCGATCTGCGCCTCGGTGACGTCGAGGCACCAGCCGCCCGTCTCCTCGACCACGCGCGCGGCCTTCTTCCAGCTTGCGGGATTGCCGATGCGAATCGCCGTTGCCCGCGTGTGTGCTTCCACCGGCTTGAATTCCTTGTTGCCTGGGGCGCTCATATAGCGTGCCAGCGGATTGGCGCCCTCGGCTTGGATGACCGAAATCTTCGGCACGCGCGCGACGAGGCCCAGCTCTTTCATTTCCTTGAAGCCCTTGCCCAGCGCAGACGAGTTCGCCAAATTCCCGCCCGGCACAATCAGGTGGTCGGGGACGTTCCAGTCGAAAGCCTCGGCAATTTCGAGGGCCGGGGTCTTCTGGCCTTCGAGCCGATAGGGATTCATCGAGTTCAGAAGGTAGATCGGCGCTTCGCGCACGATCTCAAGAAGCACGCGCAGGCAGCCATCGAAATCGGTGTTTAGCTGGCACGTGACCGCACCATAGTCCATGGCCTGGGAAAGCTTGCCCCATGCAATTTTGCCCTCGGGAATCAGGACCAGGCTGCGCATTCCGGCGCGCGCCGCATAGGCGGCCATCGCCGCGGAGGTGTTTCCCGTGGAGGCGCACGCCACCCATTCGAACCCTCGTTCGCGCGCGACACTCAGAGCCGCCGTCATGCCGGTGTCTTTGAACGAGCCAGTGGGATTCATCCCTTGATGTTTCGCATAGAGCTGGTCGAGTCCAAGAGCCTTGCCGGCGCGGGGCAGCGCATAGAGCGGCGTGTTGCCCTCCTGGAGCGTGACCGCGTTGCCGAAGTTTTCGAGGATGGGCAGCAGCTCGCGGAAGCGCCACACGCCGGAGCGATCGAGCAGCTCGCCGGAGCAGCGGCGCTCACGCCAGAGCCACTTCAGCGCGCCCGCATTAGGACGGTTTTGGTCTTTCCGATTGGCCCAGCCGCGATATTCCACTTCAAACAAGTCGCCGCAGTCGGCGCAACGAAAGTCGGGCCGCGCTTCCGATCCGGAAATGCGCGCACCACAACCGAAACAACGTAACGTGTGCAGATTGTCGTTCATGCCTGCTGATAGCCTAGCAGCGTACGCGTAGATTTGCCGTGACGAGGTAGGCCGTGGGGCGATTCTCCGCCGCTCTGATGTCGATCGTGCTTTTCGCCGCCGGCGCGGCCGGTGCGCAGACGATCCGCATTGCAGCCGCCGCGGACCTCGAGCCTGTTCTGCCGCCGATCCTCGAGCAGTTTCAGCGCGCCACGGGCATTCACGCCGACACCACCTACCAGGCCTCCGCCGCGCTCACGACGCAAATCGAGAACGGCGCGCCGTTCGATGTGTTCCTCTCAGCCAATCTCGATTACCCGAAGAAGCTTATTGCAGCTGGAGTTGCGCAGGGTCTCGAAGGCTCAACCGGCACGCCGGTCATTTATGCCAGGGGCACGCTCGTTTTGTGGACCCGCAATGGATCGGCGCTTGGGCCAGCGTCGCTTGCGCTGTTGCGCAATCCGACGCTCAAACGGCTGGCCATTGCGAATCCTGATCGTGCGCCGTATGGGAAGGCAGCCGTTGCCGCGCTGAAGAAGCTCGGGCTCTACGATGCCCTGAAGGCGCGGCTCGCGATTGCTGAAAATATTTCTCAGGCTGCACAGTTCGTCGACTCCGGCAACGCCGACGCCGGGCTGATATCGCTCACCTCGGCGAAAACTCCGCGGCTTTCGTCTTCCGGCTCTTACTTCGAGATTCCGCCTGACGACTATCCACCCATCGAGCAGGGCGCGGTCCTGATTTCGAAGTCCGGCGAGCGCCGCGCGGCTACAAAGCTTCTCATGTTCCTGATGTCGGCGCCGATCCAGGAACAGCTTGCGAAGTACGGCCTTACGCCCGGCCGGCCGGCGCCCGCCAGCCCGTAACTGCTGTTGCTTTTCCTGGCCTCACAAGGCGCGACTGCAGCCAATCACGCCGCCACCGCCGACTATCAAATAAATGGGCGCGCAGCGGTTACAACCGGTATCATCCCTTTTATGCCGTCACGATCGGCAAAATACGAACTGACAGGCTTCTCGATCGGTGTCCTCTACTACCTCTGGCTGGGCACGCTCTTCGTGCCACTTTCCAGCCAGTCGTATGACTCATGGGCGCCGTTCCTCAAGTCCTGGACCATCCGCCTGGTCGTCTCCGTCGTCTTTCTCGCGCTCACCCGGCGCGTCCTGAAAATCGGCACAGTCGCCACCGATCGCGTCACGCCTACTCCTCCTGACGCACCCGCGCCCCCCGCGGACCAGCCCCTTACTCCATCTCCCGCCCCCCGCCTTTGGCCGCGTTGGAAGGTCATGTTGATCCTCGCCGCCAGCGTGGCTGCATTCGCCATGCGATTAGTTAAAGGAGCCCACAGCTACCTGCCCTTTCACTTCTCCCCCCGCACGGTTACCGCCCTCGCCGTCGCCCTCTTCGGATCCCTCTGCGCTGCGGCCCTCGCCGCGATCCTTTTGGCCGTTACCGTGGCGTGGATCCAGAAGCCGCACCTCGCTCGGCCCAATCGAGCTCAGCAAATGTTTCTCGGGATTTGCGTTCTATACGCCGCATCCTGGTGGGTCCTCGACAGCCAGTGGCTGGCGGGCCAGCCATGGTTCGCGCCTCTCACAGGCAATCTGGCCGTCGGAGCTATCTCTCTGTTTACTGTCGTCTGCTTCGCCATCCTCTGGCTGCCGAAGCCGACCGACCAGCCCGACTTACTCCACGTCGCGCCGCGCACCGCGGAACGCCGCTAGCTACCCAGCTCTCCCTCACCAGCCCATCTGGCGCATGCGCTCATCGATGACCGCGCTGTAGCGGTTCATCCGATCCGGCCGCCTGCGCCGCGGACCGGGAAGAATCGCGGCCAGGCGCTCGGCCTGGTCGCGGCTTACATTGCGCGCCGAATTGCCGTACCAGGAATGGCAGGCGGCCTCGGCGCCGTAGATGCCCTGGCCCCACTCCACCTCGTTCAGATAGAGCTCGAGGATGCGCTGCTTGCCGAGCACCGCCTCTGCCACCGGCACCAAACCGGCCTCAGCGCCCTTGCGCAGGAACGAGCGGCCGGTCCCGAAGAACAGGTTCTTCACCAGTTGCTGCGTGATAGTCGAGCCCCCGCGCGTGCGGCCGCCTTCCATGTCATGCTGGGCGGCCTTTTGAATGGCATCCCAGTCGAATCCGTGGTGCTGGTAGAAGCGCGCGTCTTCGGCGGCGACCACGGCATGCTGCAGGTTGGGCGAGATCCTGCTGATCGGCACATAGGTGTAGCGCTTTTGATAGGGCTTGCTGCTGAACCATGACTGCACGCGCCGCTGCGTCTGGACCGCGGTGGTGGGAGGATCGATCCACTTGAGGGCGACCAGGCTCAACGCCGCAAGAGACCACGCGCCGGCCAGCGCGAGCAAAATGAAAATGGCGGCCAGCTTCAAGCGGCTCGTCCGCCGCCGGAAGCGCGGCGGCACAAATGTCTTCACAATCACATTTCAGCATAGACGCAGGCAGGCCTGGGTTTCTGCCGCGCCTACACTATTCTCGTGTACACTGGAATCGTATGAAGAATATCACTTTGAACGCGGACGACGACCTGATCGAGAGAGCTCGCTCGGTCGCCCGAGCCC
>Ga0070683_100001849_pt1 | contig 16520 bp, 20 predicted proteins | sample KBSC713LmetaG_FD_64662 | JGI IMG/M metagenome (GOLD analysis project Ga0070683, IMG submission 64662) | Corn rhizosphere microbial communities from Kellogg Biological Station, Michigan, USA - KBS C7.1-3L metaG | ecosystem: Host-associated > Plants > Roots > Rhizosphere ...
TCTGTGCGACCTCTCCGGTGGAACCTTTCTTGGTGCCGTAGGCGACAAGAATCTTCATGCGGCCAGTCAACCGCCCGGCGCCTCCGCGGCCAACCGAGCGAACCACGTTGCCGGCTACGTAGTTGCCCGTATTGCTTCGCCCACGTAGCGCATGAGGTCGGCGTCCACCTGTCCGCGGGAGGCGCGCTCCGGCCCTTCCTCCTCGTACATCGTCTTCAGCGAGTCGAGGATCTCGGGGTCGCCCTGGGTGAAGAGCTCGATCAGCTCGGTCCAGCGGCGCGCCACCTCCTGCATCTCGGGATCGCGCGGGTCCGTGCTTTTTTCATAGTGCGTCTTCGCGGTCGCGATCAGCTCGTCCCAGTCGCGGTGGTAGCGGGCCTGTGCTTCCTCGCCCAGCTCCTTGCGGTGGCGCTCGAGCTTCTCGAGCTGCTCCGGCGTGTAGTACCTGTCCATCATCGTCATGGCTTGAATCGCCTCCATGTAGTCGTGCCCCGACGCGTCATCCACGCGCTCGAGGATTCCTTGGAGAAGCGACTGGAGCCGGCGGCCGCGTTCCACGTCCTGCTCGACCCGCTTGAGATGTTCCGCGAGCGTGTTGCGGGGATCGCCGTCGAGCGCGACCGGGATGTCCTGCAGCGGCAGGCCCAGGTCGCGCAGCGCGCGGATCTCGTAGAGCCGGCGGACGTCGTCGTCGCCGTAAAGCCGGTAGCCGGCCTGCGTCCGCTCCGACGGTCGGAGCAGCCCGATCTCGTCGTAGTGATGCAGGGTCCGCACCGTGAGTCCGGTGGCCCTTGCCAGCTCGCCGATCTTCCAGAGCTTCTCATCCATGACCGCGACCGTAGGCCCTCACGTTACGTGAGGGTCAAGCTGGCGGGCTGCAAACCGTCGCCTGGCTACGTCCTCGGTCGGCCGCGGGCTAGTTGCCCTGCGGCCTCCCTGCGTCCTTGCCAGCCTCGGTTTTCGCAGCCAGCACACAAAAGAACCGCCGGTCCGAAGACCGGCGGTTCAAGTGGCCCCATCAGGACGGGCAGGGGTACGTGCCATGAAAGGGCCTCAGCGGTTCGAGCGGCGGGAGGCGCCGATACGATGCGGCTTCGCCCGAACCTATGTGCCGAATCTTCCGGTCAGTGCGCCAAGGCACGCTGACCCGACCCGGCGAGGCCAGTATAACCACAGCGGGGTACTGAAGGCAAGCTAGAACATGCGCCTAGACGTACTCCAAAACGTCCAATTAGCGGGCAGCTGAAAGCGCCATTCCATAGAGGATGTCGTGCTCGCCGACTTCGATCGAATCGAGCCCGAAAGCCCGCATCGATTCGACCAGAATCACCGCTCCCGCGACGATCGTCGGCGCGCGGTCCGGATGGAGCCCGATCACCTTCCTCCGCTCCGGCTCTGGCAACGCGGCCAGCATGCCGAGGATCTGCTCGCACGCTTCCAGCTCGAGCCGATAGCCGTGCACCTTGGCCGAGTCGTACGGATCGAGCCGCTGGTCGATGGCTGCAAGCGACGTCGGCGTGCCCGCCACCGCCACGCCGTCGCGTACTCCGCTGCGGACATCCGCGGGCGCCTGCGCCTCGATGATGCCGCGCACGTCCGCGGCCAGCTCCTCCACCTCAGACGGGTCCGGCGGGTCTGAGTCGATGTGGCGCTCGGTCTGCCGCACCGAGCCCGCCTGCGTAGACACGTGGAAGCCGGGCTCCTCGCCTGGGATTCCGACCACGAACTCCGTGCTGCCGCCGCCGATGTCGAGCACGAGCAGGGGATCGCCGTCCGGGGAGCGCTCGCTGGTCGCGCCCGCGAAGGTGAGCCTGGCCTCCTCGTCGCCGCTGATGATCCGCGCCTCGATGTCGAAGCGCTCGCGCAGCTGGTCCTGGAAGTAGTCACCGTTGCTCGCGTCGCGGACGGCGCTGGTCGCGACCGCAACCGTGCGCTCAGCCTGAAGCTCGTCGATCGCCTCGCGATAGCCGGCCACCGCCTCGAACACCCTCTGCATGGCGGGCTCGATCAGTTCGCCGCCCGAGTCCACCTTCTCGCCGAGTCGCGTGACGGTGTTGCGCCGGATGACCTCCTCAACCCGCCCGTCGACCACATCGGCCACGAGCAGCCGCGTGGTGTTGGTGCCGAGATCGACGACGGCGATCCTCACGCCACCGCCCTGTAGCGCGCGATCGCGCGACGCCGCTCCTCGGCGTGGTCCACGATCGGCTGCGGGTAGTCGCGCCCGATCACGCAGCGCGCGGCACGCTGCTCCTCGCCCGTCATCTTCCAGGGCTCGGCCAGGTGCTCGACGGGCACATCGCGCAGCTCCGGCAGCCAGCGGCGCACGTACTCGCCGTTCGGGTCGTGCCGCTGCTGCTGGGTCGTCGGATTGAGCAGGCGACGGAAATACGGCGCCGGATCGGCGCCCACCGAGGCGATCCACTGCCAGTTGCCGTTGTTGTTCGCCTCGTCACCGTCGAGCAGGTGGCGCATGAAGTGACGCTCGCCGGCCCGCCAGTCGAGGTGCAGGTCCTTGGTCAGGAACGAGCCCACGACGAGCCGCGCGCGGTTGTGCATCCAGCCGGAGCCGCGCAGCTGGCGCATGCCGGCGTCCACCAGGGGATAGCCGGTCCGGCCCTCGCGCCAGGCCTCGAGCAGCTCGTCGTCTTCGTCCCACTCGAGCTCCCGGTAGCGAGGCTGGAGCTCTTTCGTCGCCGCCTCCGGATGGTGGAGAAGGAGCTGGCCATAGAAGTCGCGCCACGCGAGCTGGCGGCGGAACTCCGGCGCGTGCACGGTTCGCTCCTCCACCTCGCGCGCGGACACGCAGCCGAAGTGGAGGTACGGCGAGAGGCGGGAGCTCGCCTTCGCCAGGTCGTCGTGTGTGGTGGCGTAGTGCTCGGCGCCCGCGCGCGCCCAGGCGGCAAGTCGCTGGCGGGCGGCTGCCTCGCCTGGCTCGAAGTCGCCCGTCTGCCCCGGGCTTCGCGAGGGCAGCCGGCCCTTACGCATCTTTGGCATCGGGATCGCGCGCGGCGCGCGTCCGACCTGCCGCCGCTCGGCCCTCAGCCAGGCGCGGTGATACGGGGTGAAGACCCTGTAGGGCTTGAGCTCGCCGAGGTCGGCGCAGAAGTTGCCCTGGGTCTCATGCAGATCCAGTCCTTCGAGGGCGGCGGCCACCTGAGCGTCCCGGCGCGTCGCGAACGGCGACACGTCGGCGGCCCAGTAGACAGCGCTCGCGTTCGCCTCGGTCGCCAGCTCGGGCAGTGCGGTTGCCGGGTCGCCCTCGCGGATCACGAGCCCGGCGCCGCGCGCCCGTAGCGCCGCGTCGAGCTCCTTCAGGCAGCCATGCAGAAACGCGGCCCGCAGCGGAGAGGCGAAGCGCCCTTCGAGCAACCGCGGGTCGAGTACGAACGCCGGCACCACCTGGTCGTGGGCCGCGAGCGCGGCGCGCAGCGGCGGGTGGTCGTGGACGCGCAGGTCGCGCCGGAACCAGACGATGGCGGTGGACGGCATCAGTGCAGAAACCTAGTCAGCGGATCTGTACGCTGCCCCGATGCCACGGATCCTCGGCGCTTCGCTGCGCCGCCAAGAGGTGCGGCCGCCCGAGGACGCGGGCGGCCTGGCCGATCTCGTGGTCAAGGACCTCGATGGCAACGACGTCCGGCTCGGCTCGCTGTGGGAGGACGGGCCGGCCGTGCTCGTCTGGCTTCGGCACTACGGCTGAACCTTCTGCCGCTCGCACGCGGTGCAGTTGCACCGCGACCGCTCCGAGTTCGAGGCCAGCGGCGCTCGGCTCGCCGTGATCGGGCAGGGCACCCCCGCGCACGCGGCGCAGTTCCGCGACAGCCAGAAGCTCGAGATTCCGCTGTACGTGGACGAGGGGCGCGACACGTACAAGGAGGCCGGAACGAAGATCGCGACGGTGGGGGAGCTGCTCGGTCCGGCCATGATCGCCAAGGGCGCCAAGGCCAGCCGCCGCGACGGGGTGGTTCAGGGCCGAACCGTCGGGCATCCGGCCCAGCTCGGCGGCGTGATGGTGGTGCGGCCGGGGAACGAGATCACCTACGTCCACCTGGCCGGCGACGCCAGCGACAACCCGCCGAACGACGAGGTTTTGCGCGCTGCAAGGGCGGCCTCAAGAGGTTGACGACGCCTTCACACGATTGCTACATTCAGCAGTCGCGACGCGGGGTGGAGCAGTCAGGTAGCTCGTCGGGCTCATAACCCGAAGGTCGCGGGTTCGAATCCCGCCCCCGCTACTACCGAAGCCTCGGAAAACGAGGACTCCCGAAAGCCCGCAGGGGCCGGAAATCGAGTCTGACGCCCGGGGCTTCGGCGTGTCTGGGCGTTTGTCGTGACCGTCTCAGACTGACGCGCTGCGGGCCCAGTGCACGTGAACCCGCATTCGGCTGAGCCGATGGCGCGGTGAATGGCAGAACTCCCGGATTCCGCGACCTTCTGCTGGGTCCGGCAGAAGGCCCGCAGCCAGCCGAGTCGTTCGGGGCCGTGCTCGCGACCGGCTGTTGCCAACGGTGGCTTCAGGCGAATGGTGCGGTCAGGTCGCGGCAAACTGAATCACCGGCCCCGTCGACTTTGGGCGAAGGCTGGAGGAGCCTCGCTCGCTCAGCTCGAGCGGGTCGGCTTCGACCGGCGCGGACTCCTCAGGTGTTCCGTCCGCGCTCCACGGGAGTCACGCGACTGCTGCAGATCGTGTGTAACGACTGCCTAACGCCGTAGCACGCCCTGCGTTGTCTCCGGCAGGCCCTCAGCGCTCACCAGCGCATGCCCGCTGCCGCCCCCAACCATCCCAGGCCTGGAGGCGCCCAGACCGGTGAAGAGCTCCGCGGCCGTGGCCACCAGCAGGATCCAGATCGCCGCAGTCCAGCCGTGCGTGAAACCGTGGACGAGACCCACGGCCAGAGGACCGACGGCGGCGAGCAGGTAACCAACCGACTGCGCCATCCCGGACAGCGCTGCCGCGTGCGGACCGTCGGGCGCCCGCACCACGATCAGGGTAAGGCTGAGGCCGAACGCCGTGCCCTGGCCGAGGCCGAGCGCGACCATCCACAGGAGCGTTGCTCCGCTGGCGGCCACGAGCAGACCCACCAGCCCCACCAGCCAGCAGGCGGCGGCGGCCACGACGATGCTGCGCTGGTTGGCGAGCCGGGCCGCTGCGATCGGGGCCAGCAACGCGGCGGGGAGGCCGAAGAGCAGGGCGATCGAGAGCATCAGCCCTGCCTGGCCCGCGGTGAGTCCGCTGTCTCGCAGGATGTCCGGCAGCCACGAGATCAGCACGTAGAACAGAAGGGACTGCATGCCCATGAAACCCGTCACGTACCACGCGGTGGATTCGTTCCAGAGCCGGACCGACGGGGTGTCTGCATCAATGTTCGAGCCGGTGCCCGCGCGACGAACCGTGGGAAGCCAGATGAAGATCGCGAGCGCGATCGGCAGCGCCCAGACCGCAAGTGCCCACTGAAACGAGCCGAAGGCGTGCATGAGCGGCACCGTGAGCCCCGCCGCCAGTGCCGCGCTGCCCGTGAGGACCATCGTGTAGAGCCCGAGCATCGTGCCTGGCCGCGCGTAGTCGCGTTTGATCACGCTCGGCAGGAGCACGTTGGCGATGGCGATCGCGACTCCGAGCATCAGCGTGCCGGCGAACAGCAGTGACACGTGGGGCAGCGCGCGTACGGCCGTGCCGATGATCACGGCCACGAGGCAGGCGAGCAAGATGGCCTGGTCCCCGAAGCGACGCGCGAGCAGCGGGGCCGCCGTCGCCATCACGCCGAAGCACACGAGCGGAAGCGTCGTCAGCACGCCGGCGCCGGCGTTGCTGAGGCCGTCGCCGCGCCGGATTTCGTCGAGAATCGGCCCCACGCTGCCCACCGGGAGGCGCATGCTCATCGCGACGAGCAGCAGCCCGATGGCCATCCAGAGTGGCGCCTTCGAGCGCTTGATGGCCTTCGCCGCGGGCCCGCCGGGGGCGCTCACGCGGCTGGGACGGCGGACAGGTATGAGATGACGCCCTCGAGCTCCTCGACGTCGCCGTACTTCGAGTCCATGTCGAAGAGCGCGGCCTGGTGGACGCCGGCGGAGCGATCGCCCACGGCCTCGAGCGGAATGATCGGCCGGTACCCCTGCGAGATGGCGTCGACGACGGTGGCGCGGACGCAGCCGCTCGTCACGCAGCCGGCAACGATCAGCGTGTCCACCCCCTCCGAGACGAGGAAGGGGTGGAGCGGCGTGCCGAAGAAAGCCGATGGTGCGCGCTTGGCCCACACGGGCTCGTCCCCAAGCGGCGCAACACGTGAGTCGATCTCGCTCCACGAGGAGCCCTCGACCAGGTTGTCCATCCCCGGCATCTTTCGAAGCCAGGTGGTCCCGTCGCGCAGCGACGGGTGGAAGCGCACGGCGGTGAAGGCGATCGGCAGCCGGGCGGCCCGGGCGGCGGCAAGCAGGCGCGCCGTGGCGGCCATCACCCCATCGAGGTTCGAGCCGCTCGGGCTCTCGGGATCGGTGAAACCGTTCTGCAGGTCCACGACCACGAGGGCGGGGCGGGACCCGAACCCCACGCGCCCGCCGATTCCGCTGCGCGCGTAGACCTCGGGCGCGTCCGGATCGATCCCGGCGGCATCTGTCATACGTCGCACGCCATAGCAGAGTTACGAAGATATAGGATCGAAAAGTGCGCACGCAGGTGGCGATCGTCGGTGCGGGTCCCGCCGGGCTCGTGCTCGGGCGGCTGCTCTCCGCCGCGGGTGTGGAGAGCGTGATCGTCGAAGCTCGCGACCGCCGCTACGTGCAGCAGCGCGTCCGGGCGGGACTGCTCGAGCCGGGCACGGTCGAGGTGCTCGCGGAGTGCGGCGTCGACGGTCGGCTGCGCCGCGAGGGCATGCCGCAGGACAGGTTCGACCTGCGCTTCGCCGGGCGTTCGCACCGGGTGGAGGTGGCCGAGCTCACTGGCCGGGGGATGACGGTGTACGGCCAGTCGGAGGTGGTGAAGGACCTGATCGCGGCGCGGCTCGAGGAGGGAGCGCCGCTCCTGTTCGCGGCCGAAGACGTCCGGCTCCACGGCGTCCAAAGCGCGAGCCCGCACGTCACCTTCCGGCACGCTGGCGACGAGCGGCGGCTCGACTGCGATTTCGTCGCCGGCTGCGACGGCTTCCACGGCGTGTCGCGCCGGACGATCCCGCCGGACAGGCTGCGCGTGGTCGAGCACGTCTACCCGTTCTGGTGGCTCGGCATCCTGGCTCAGGTTCCGCCGCCCGCGAACGAGCTCGTGTACACGCGCCACGACGATGGCCTCGCGCTCCTCACCCTGCGCACTCCCGAGCGCACGCGCCTCTACATCCAGTGCGGTACCGACGAGCAGCTCGAGAACTGGCCCGCAGAGCGCATCTGGCAAGTGCTCAGGCAGCGCCTCGCCACCGACGATGGCTTCGAGCTGCGCGACGGGCCCGTGCTGGAGAAGGGATTCACCCACCTGCGCTCCTTCGTCACCGAGCCGATGCAGTACGGGCGACTCTTCCTCGCCGGCGACGCCGCGCACATCGTGCCGCCCGCCGGCGCGAAGGGGCTCAACCTCGCGATCGCCGACGTCAAGGTCCTGGCCGCGGCGCTCGCCGGCTTCTTCGCGAGCGGCGACGAGACGCTCCTGGGCTCGTACTCCGCAACATGTCTGCGGCGCGTCTGGCAGACGCAGCGCTTCTCCTGGTTCATGACCTCGCTGCTCCACCGCTTCCCGGGCGCCGACGCGTTCGAGCGCCGGCTCCAAGTCGCGCAGCTCGAGCAGATCGTGAGCTCCCCGGAGACGCAGCTGAGCTTCGTCAACAGCTACATCGGGGCCTACCCAGGCTGACCCGCCGTGGCGGGCGCTCATTCGAGCGGGATGAGCAGGGTCAGCCGGTCCGCGTCGCCGACCCGGCGTGTGATGTGGCCGGCGCCGTCGACGTCCTCGAGCAGCAGCACGGAGCCCGGCACGAGCCGGCGCCGATCGCCGTCGGAGGTCTGGATCTCGCACTCGCCGGTGAGCTGGACGATGAACTGCCGCCGCGGCGTGTTGTGCGGGTGCTCGGCGCTCGCCTCCTCGACCACGTGGCGGAACAGCGCGCGCTGCGCCGGGAAGGGATCCGAGAAGATGGCTCGCAGCTCCGACTCCGCCACCCCTTGCGAGCCTCCGTCGAGGCGCACGTCCTCGAAGTGGGACTCGCCGTCGTCGCCCGCGTAGAGGCGGAAGTAGGCGACGGGCGCGTTCACGCGTCGTTCTCCGAGCGCTCCGAGCGCCAGCGCGTGAGGCCAGGATCGAGCAGCACGGACAGGTCGCCGTGCGCGGCCCAGGCGAGCGACTCGAGCTCGAGCGCGTCCAGCTCGACCGCCACGTGTGCGCGCAGGTCCTCGATCCGCAGCCGCTCGCGGCCCGGCCCGCCGCAGATCTCGATCGCGACGACGGCGAACTCGTTGCGCACGACGAGCCGCCTGGGCGGCGTCAGCCCCGCGTCATCCGGCATGCGATCGTCGCGGTAGGCGCCTCCCGGAGCGTGTCTGCGGCCTCCGCCTGCGACCCGTACCGGCGGTCCTGCATCACCCGTGCGGTCACGCTCCACTCCACCTCGTCCGAGTCGAAGGGATAAGGATCGACGCTGACCACGCCCGGCTCCACTGCGCGCAGCGTGAGCTCCACCCGCTCGCCGCCGACAGTGACGGGGACCGAGCCGATGGTGCGCGCGCCCGGCTCCTGGTCGATACTCTTGAGCGTGGCCGGCACCGGCCGCGGCGCGGCCTCGTCCGCTGGGCTCAGGTCGATCAGGCAGACGTAAAGTGACAAGAGATCCCACGCCTGCAGCAGGTCGTAGTGGTGCCAGAGGTGCTGCTCGAAGTCGCTGCGGCGCGACTGCGTAACGAGCCCGCGCTTCACCTCGATCCAGCGCAGCTCCTCGCGCGCGACCGCCTCCTCCTGAAGCGCCTCGTCGGGGAACTCGACCTTCCCGGCCTGCATCCCCCAGCGGCCGCGGTACAGCCCGGTCCAGTGCATCGACACCATCAGGCCGGCGTAGGGGTCCGTGGCAAACGCGCGGTCCACGCCGCGGCCGTAGAGCGGCACGTGCTCGCGCATCTCGATCTCGAGGAAGTGGAGCGGCCGCCCGGCCTCGGCGTTGAACAACGGCTCCTGGTCGGCCTCACGCCAGCCCTCGTCGTGCATCGCTGCTCCGAGGCGCACGCTCTCGAGCGGCTCGGGCACCGCGAAGCCGTCGTTACCCCAGCGGCCCACGAGGTCGCCGCAGAGCCGGGCGTGCTCGAGCTGCTCGACGAGATAGAGGTCACCGTTCCGCCTGCTGATCAACATCGCTTTCCTCTCAGGACGGGCTAGAGCACGATGCTCAGGTTGCCGAGATAGCCGTCGTTGTTGACGAGCTCCACCTTCTTCATCGCGATAGCGAGCGCGTCGCCGGTCCTGCGGAGCTCATGGCGGTAGCGCCCCGCGTGGATGTGTAGGCGGCCGCGACGGAACTCGTGCAGCACGAACACGGATCCCACCAGCAATCGGTCTCCGTCGGGCTCGACGGTCACGTTGCTCAAGATGCGCGCCGTGCGCGACGGCGGCTCCTGCGCGTGCGCCACACCGCTCTGGAGGCGCCACACGCGCTCGCGCAGCCGCGACAGGCTGTCGTACGCCACCGACACCTCGCGCTGCGGATCGCTGTCGTCGCTGCCGCTCGGCACCCAGTACACGCCGTCCTCGGCGAAGAGCGTGAGCCAGGCATCGAACTCCCGCGCGTCTAGCAGCTGCGCCTCTTTGTATAGAAAGGCCTCGACCTCGGCCAGCAGCTCGAGGCGGCCACCAGAAACCGATAACTCAGGCATCGAGCCCCTCCTCGACGAGCTCGAGCCAGCGGCGGTAGAAGGCGCGCTGCGGCAGCTCGTCCGCCGAGCGCCCGTAGCGGACGCCGGTGGCCGCGTCCACCACCTCGCGCTCGACGCCACGGCTCATGAGAATCCAGTCCTCCGGCACCGCGTCCGCCGCGAGCCCTTGCGCCACGCGGTCGAAGCCCACCTCGATGTCGTCGGTTGAGCCGGCGCCGGAGGGCCCGTAGAAGGCCTCGTGGTTGCGCAGCACCTCCGCGCGCTGGGCCGCGTCATAGCCCTTCGGCATCATCGGGTAAAGCAGCACGCGCGTGCGCGTAGCTGACAGGGGCATCACCACGCGCAGCTGAGCGCCCACGAACCCAAGTGTGGGGAACACCACGAAATTGAACGGGAGCAGCTCCCCGCTCGAGAAGTTCGTGACGGTCTTTCCCTTGTGACTCTCGAGCGATCCGTATTCATGAGCGGAGTGGCCGCCGCCGAAGTCGATCGTCCTCCACGTCTCGTTCTGGGCCACGTTCTCGCGCCACGTGGCCGGTGAGGACGTGCCTCTCTGGTTGAGGATGTCGAGCCAGCTCTTGTGGGTGAATGAGAAGTGGTAGCAGTCGATCGTGTTCTCGAGCTGGAGCTTCCAGTTCGCCTGGTACTCGAGCTTGCTGGCGTGCGCGCTCAGCTCGATGCCACCCGGCAGGTCGGCGATGAAGTCGAGGAAGCGGGTGGCGTTGCCGAGATAGTCCTCCAGCGGCACGGCGTCCGGATCGAGGCACGCGAAGATGAAGCCGCGGTAGCTCTCCACGCGCGGCACGTGCGCGAGCCCCATCGAGGACTTGTCGAAGCCATCGCCGTAGGCGTCGGGGAAGGGCACGCCGATCAGGCGCCCATCCGAGCCATACGTCCAGCCGTGGTAGGCGCAGCGGAAGTGGTTGGCGTTGCCGTATTCGCGCTGGCACACGGCCGAGCCCCGGTGGCGGCAGCGGTTGAACAGGACGTGGATCGCGCCGTCGTCGGCGTTTCGGCTGACGATCACGGGCTGGCGCCCGATCAGCCCGACCTTGTAGTCGCCGCCGTCGGCGATCTCGCTCTCGTGCGCTACGAAGATCCAGCAGCGCGCGAAGATCGTTCGCATCTCCGCCTCGAACACCTGCGGATCGCGGTACACGCGCCCCGCGATTCGCCAGTCCTCTGTGATCAGCGCATTGCCCGTGGTGATGCTCATTGACTCACCTCTCTGGCCTCAGCCGCTCGCGGCGCCGGGGACGACAATCGACCTGATCGCAGCCGGGTCGGTGGTGATCGCCGTGAGCGCCTTCTCCGTTTCTTCGACTGGGAAGGTGCCGGTGCACATCCGCTCGAGCGGATAGCGCCCCGACTCGATGATCCGAAGCGCCGCCGGTACGGCCGCGGCCGGGCGGCCCAGGACTCCTCGCAGCGTGATCCGGCGGGTGACGAGGATCTCGGCGAGCGAGCGCAGGCCGGCGTCGCCGGCGCCTCCGCCGTAGCCCACCTGCGCGATGTGCGCGCGGTCTCCCGCCACGGCGAAGGCGAGCTCGATGGTAAGAGCGGAGTCGGCCGCGTTCACGATCGCATCCGCCATCTGCCCGCCGGTGATCTCGGCGACCGTATCCGGGACGTCGTCCACATCGCTGCTGAGCACGTGATCCGCCCCGAGCTCGAGCCCAACCTCGAGCCGCGCGCTGTCGCGCTCGAGGCCGACGAGGATCACGGTCCGGGCGCCGGCCTCGCGCGCCCCGATCACCGCTCCGAGCCCGTGCGGCCCCGGGCCGATAACCACCACCGTGCTGCCGATCTTCGCCTCGGCAGTGTCCTGCACCCAGTGGAGGCCGTTCGAGATCGGGATGTACAGCTGGACGAGCTCCGCCGGGGTGTCGCCCTCCACGCGGTGGACGATCGACTGGGGGTGCAGGTAGAGGTAATCCGCATAGCCGCCGAAGAGCCCGGGGGCTACGTGGATCGACTTCCCGCCGTAGCGTGGCACCTTGCACATCTGGTAGGCGCCCGCGAGGCAGGAGCGGCAGGTGCCGCAGGGCAGGTACTCCTCGACGACGATTCGGTCGCCCTCCGTCACGCCCCAGCGCTCCGCCGCGGCCGCGCCGATGCGCTCGACCCGGCCCACGAGCTCGTGGCCCATCACGCAGGGCAGCTCGTAGAAGGGGTTGTGGCCGTGGTACGCGGCGATGTCCGAGCCGCAGACACCGGTGGCCTCAACTCGCAGAAGGCCATCGTGCTCGCCGATCTCGGGGAGCGGGAGCTCACGGATGTCCAGCTCTCCCGGGCCAAGCAGCACTGCCGCTTTGGTTGTCGAGCTCACTTCGTCATACCTTAAGACATACGATCTTGCATGCATAATATGCCCGACAGCTGTCTGACAGCCAGACACATGCCAAAGCCTTTCATTCGAGAGATACCGCCCCGGGTCCGAGCCGCCGACCTGATTCGTGACCAGCTGCTCGAGCTGATCCGTTCGGGCGGTCTGGAACCGGGGACCAAGCTCCCCGGCGAGCACGAGCTCGCCCGGCGCTTCGGCGTCAGCCGGCCGGTGGTAAGGGAGGGACTCGGCGCGCTGCGGGCCGCCGGCGTGGTGGAGTCTCGTTCGGGCGCGGGCTCCTATGTGAAGGCGGCGCGCCCGGAGTCCACGCTTCTGCTGCTTGGCCGCTACAGCCCCGAGCAGTTCCACGAGGTGCGCTGCCACCTCGAGGTGCCCGGCGCGGGGCTGGCTGCGCTGCGCCGCGGCGACCACCATCTGCGCCGCCTCGAGCAGATAGTCGAGCACCATTGTGGCCGCACCGACGTGGAGGAGTGGGCGCGCGACGACCTCGCCTTTCACGTGACGCTCGCCCAGGCGACCTGCAACGAGCTGCACGCGCGCCTGGTGCGCGAGCTCGGCGAGTTCCAGCACGAGCAGTCCGCGCTCATGGCGCGCCTCGCCGATGGAGCGCTGCGCGCGCCCGACGAGGAGCACGGCGCGATCGTGGAGGCCGTGAGGCGCCGCGACGAGGCCGCCGCGCGCGAGGCCATGGCCGCCCACCTTGCTGCGATCTCCGATCGCTGGCAGTCCGTCGACAACCACGGGAGGGATGAAGAGGATGCTGCCTAGTCACGACCGCTTCGAGTACTCGCCGATCGCCGGGCGGCCCGACTTCACGTGGCCCGGCTCGCGCAGACTGGCGGTGTACATCGCGCTCTGCATGGAGCACTTCCCCTACGGCGAGGGCGGGCTCGGCATCCCGTACTCGCCGGGTGCGCCGCATCCCAACACCTACAACTGGGGCTGGCGCGAGTACGGCAACCGCGTGGGAGGCTGGCGCCTGCTCGACCTGCTCAGCTCCCACGACGTTCCCACCACCCTCCTGCTGAACAGCGAGTGCTACGACCACTGCCCGGACCTCGTGGCCGCCTACAGCGCCGCCGGCGCGGAGATCGTGGCCCACGGGCGCACCAATGCCGAGATGCCGAACTCGCTCGAACCGGAAGCCGAGCGGGAGATGATCCGCGAGGTCACGGAGGCGATCGAGCGCGCGGAGGGCAGCCCGCCGCTCGGTTGGATGAGCCCGGGAGCCAACCCGAGTGCGGTCACCGAGGATCTGCTGGCGGAGCTGGGCTACCGCTACACGCTCGACTGGCCGATGGACGACCAGCCGGTGTGGATGCGCACCCGCGGCGGGCCGCTCCTGAGCGTCCCGTACCCGCATGAGGTGAACGACGTGCCGATGATCGTGCACCACCACGGCACTGGGCCCGCCTTCGCGGACATGGCGCTCGAGCAGCTCGACGAGATGCTGGAGCAGTCCAACCAGCAGACGCTGGCGCTCGGCATCACCATCCACACCTTCATCGTGGGACAGCCGTACCGGCTGCGTCAGTTCCGCCGCGTGGTGGAACGCCTCGCAGAGCTGCGCGAGCGCGTATGGGTGACCACCGCGGGCGAGATCGCGAAGCACTACGCCGAGGTCGAGCCGGCGGCGGCCGGATCCAGGAGCGCGGATGCCGGGGCCTAGGCTGCGGGTGGCGATAGCTGGGCTCGGGGCGATCGGCTCCGAGCTCGCCCGTCGCCTGCCCGACGAGGTGCCGGGGCTCGAGCTGGCCGCCGTGTCCGCGCGCGACCACGACAAAGCGAGACATACGCTGAGCTCGTTCGGGCGCGACGGCGTGCCGGTCGTGGCCGTTGAGGAGCTGGCCGAGCACGCGGACGCCGTGATCGAGTGCGCGCCCCGCCAGGTGCTCGAGACGCTCGCGGAGTCCGTGCTCGGCGCCGGCAAGGAGTTGATCGTGCTGAGCGCGGGCGCGCTGCTCGACCATCCGGAGTGGATCGAGCTGGCGGAACGCACCGGCGGCAGAATCACGGTGCCCACCGGCGCCCTGGTGGGACTCGACGCTGTGGCGGCGGCCGCGCTCGCCGATGTGGAGTCGCTCAAGATCACGAGCAGCAAGCCCGTGGCGGGACTCCTCGGCGCCCCGGAGATCGAGCGCCTTGGCGTTGACCTCGAGGGCCTCGAGGAGCCGCTGCGCGTGTTTGCGGGCACGGCGCGTGACGCCGCGCGCGGCTTTCCCGCCAACCTCAACGTCACCGTTGCGCTGGCGCTTGCCGGCCCAGGGCCGGACCGCACCGAGGTGGAGGTCTGGGCTGACCCGCACGCGGTCTACAACCAGCACCGGATCGAGCTGCGCTCGAGCGTGGCGAATCTGAGCCTGATGATCCAGAACGTGCCGTCGGAGAACCCGCGCACCGGCCGGATCACGGCCCTCTCGGTGGTGAGCCTCCTGCGCAAGCGGGTGGCCACCCTGAGCGTCGGCTCATGAGCGAGACACAGAAAGGAAACGGATGGATCTAGGCATCGACGGGCGCTGCGCGCTAGTGGTGGGCGGCGGGGGAGGGCTGGGCGGCGCGATAGCCCGCGCGCTCGCGGCGGAGAAGGCGCGCGTGGCGGTGGCGGACCTGAGCGGCGACGCCGCCGGCGAGGTGGCGGCGGCCATCGAGGCCGATGGCGGCGAGAGCCTTCCGCTCGCCCTCGACCTCTCCGAGCTCGACTCGTTCTCCGGACATCTCGACCTGGTGCGCGAGCGCTTCGGCTCCGTGGACATCCTCGTGAACCTCACCGGCGGCCCGCCGCCGACACCCGCCGTTGGGGTGGAGCCCGAGCTCTGGAGCAAGCACTTCCGCTCGATGGTTCTCGGCGTGATCCATCTGACCGACCTGGTTCTGCCGGAGATGCGCGAGCGCGGCTTCGGCCGCGTGGTCACGAGCACGTCCTCGGGAGTAGTCGCCCCGATTCCCAACCTCGGCGTGTCGAACTCGCTCCGCAGCGCGCTCGTGGGTTGGGCGAAGACGCTCTCGCGCGAGGTGGCCGCCGACGGCGTGACGGTGAACCTGATCGTGCCCGGCCGCATCGCCACGAAGCGCATCAAGCAGCTGGACGAGGCCCGTGCGGAGCGCGAGGGCACGGACGTGGCCTCGGTGGCGGCGGCCAGCGCGGCGAGCATCCCCGTGGGCCGCTACGGCGAGCCGGCGGAGTACGGGGCGGCCGTCGCGTTCCTCGCCAGCGCGCAGGCGTCCTACATCACCGGCGCCACGCTCCGCGTGGACGGTGGCCTGATCCCATCCATCTCGATCTGAGGAGGAGCAGATGCCCGCAGCACCAGCAGCGCGGGATGCCGAGAGCGTCCGCCGGCGCTACCTCGCGGTGGACAGCTCGAACGTGGCCGACGTGCTCGACGAGCTCGGCCTGCGCGACCAGGGTCTCGCGCCTTCGTTCCGGCCCTTTCCCGCCGGCGCCGGCAGGATGGCCGGTTGGGCCGCACCGATCCAGGGCGAGATGGCGGACTACCCGGGCGATCAGAAGGACCCCCGCAAGATGGAGGCCTGCGCGGCGCTCACGCCAGGGTCCGTGTCCGTGTGGGCCGGCGCGGGAGAGGGCGTCTGCTTCTTCGGCGAGCTGATCGCCATCGGCATGGCCGAGCGCGGCTGCGTGGGCGCGCTCGCCGACGGCGGCGTCCGTGACCTGCCGTGGCTCGGCCGGCTCGGCTTCCCGGTCTACGCGCGCTACCGCACGCCGGTGCAGTCGATCGGACGCTGGCGCGTGGTGGGCCACGGCGAGCCGGTGGCGATGCCGGGTGCCACCAGCGCCGAGGTGACGGTCAATCCAGGCGACCTCATCCTCGCCGACGAAGACGGCGTGATCGCCGTCCCGGCGGACGTGGCGGTGCAGGTACTCGAGCGCGCCGAGGCGCTGGGGGCGCGCGAGGTGGAGATCCGGGCGCAGCTCGAGCGCGGGCTGTCACTCGCCGACGCCCTCGCGAAGTTCGGGCATGTCTGACGAGCACGCGGGCGAGCTGCTGCGCGCGATCGCGGCCGCTCGCGGCATCCCGCTCGCGGATGCCGATGCCGAACTGCTTGCCCGCCGCGCAGCTCCGCTCTGGGACGAGTTCCGCCGGCTCGCCGCATCGCTGTGCGCGGACGACGACCCGCTCGCCTTCCGGCGCATCCTCGAGCAGGAGGGAGCCGTTGGCTGAGCTCTGGGAGCTCTCGTTGGCGGACCTGGCCGCCGGGCTGGGCGCGGGTGAGACGGGCGTGGAGGATGCCTGCGGCGCGTTTATCTCTCGCGCCGCCGAGGTGGACGAGCGCGTGAACTGCTTCATCGAACTCGACGCGGCCGGCGCGCTGG
>Ga0070683_100001850_pt1 | contig 16518 bp, 13 predicted proteins | sample KBSC713LmetaG_FD_64662 | JGI IMG/M metagenome (GOLD analysis project Ga0070683, IMG submission 64662) | Corn rhizosphere microbial communities from Kellogg Biological Station, Michigan, USA - KBS C7.1-3L metaG | ecosystem: Host-associated > Plants > Roots > Rhizosphere ...
CCGAAGCCGGTGCAGTGCGGCACCTGGTAGAAGCGGTTGCGCAGCGTCTTGGGGCCGATCCGGACGGGCTCGAAGAGCACGTCGTGACGGGCGTCCCTCACAGGCCGTCTCCGATCTCGTCGCGGCGGCGGGCCATGTACTCCTGCAGCTGCTCGTCGATGGCGGGGTCGATGCCGGGATCCTGGTAGCTCTCGAGCAGCTTCTTCCACACGGCCGTGGCGGCCTGCTCCGTGGTCAGCGAGCCCTGCTTCTCCCAGGTCACGTATGCCTGGGAGCGGAACAGCGGGCTCATGAACAGCCAGTCCCGGAAATGCGCCAGCGTGTGCGGTGAGGCCAGAAACATGCCGCCCGGCCCCTCCTCGCGCACGGCGTCCAGCGCGAAGTGCTCCTCGTCGATGGCGATGCCCTCGTCGATCATCGTGAACATGCGCAGCAGCTCGATGTCGAGCACGAACTTCTCGTACGACGCGGTCAGCCCGCCCTCGAGCCAGCCGGCAGCGTGCATCACCAGGTCGCAGCCGGCCAGCATGGTGGCCCACAGCGTCATCGTGGCCTCGGCCGCTGCGGCCGCGTCGACCGTGTTGGAAGAGCACAGCGCCCCGCCACCGCGCAGCGGCACCCCGTAGCGGCGCGCCAGCTGGCCGCCGGCGATCGTGCCCAGCACCGACTCCGGGGTGCCGAAGGCCGGCCCGCCGGTGCGCATGTCCACCGCGGTGAAGAACGAGCCGAACAGGCACGGCGTCCCCGGCCGGATGGCCTGGATCAGGGCGATGCCGCTGAGCGCCTCCGCCACCTGCAGCGCCAGACCCGACGCCACCGTCAGCGGCGCCGTCGCCCCCGCCAGCAGGAACGGCGTCACCGCCACGGGCTGGCCGGCCCGCGCCCACTCGAACAGGGCGTCGGCCATCAGGTGATCCCAGACCAGCGGGCTGTTGGGGTTGACGACGCCCATCAGCACCGGGCTCCGCTCGATCTCCTCCAGGCCGCCGCAGGCGATCGCCGCCAGCTCAACGGCGTCCCTGGCCTTCGGCCCGGACGTGCCGTAGCAGATGTACGGCTTGTCCGACCAGCGCAGGATCGAGTAGTCCATGTCCATGTGGCGGGTGTGCTCGGACAGGTCGCTCGACTCGGTGACACCGCTCTGGTGGCACGTGAGCAGGTCGGCGGCGTGGGTCATCTTCACCAGCTCGACGTGGTCGGCGTAGGTGCCGTCGCGGCGGCCGCGCTCGAGATCGGAGCAGAACGGGGAGCCGCCCACCGGCGTGAACACCGGCCGGCCGTCGCCGAACGACACCGTCCGCTCGGGATTGCGGCCGCGAAGCGTGAACCGGGCCGGCGTCAGCCCCACCATCTCCATCACGAACTCGCGATCCCAGCGCACCCGCTCGCCGTCGATCGACAGGCCGTGCGAGGCCAGCAGCTCCAGCGCCCCGGCGTGGCGGACGTCGGTGCCGATCTCCTCGAGCACGGTCATCGCCCGCTCGTGGATCTCGTCGAGCTGCTCCTCGGAGAGGACGCCGCCCTGCAGGTTGAACATCGACATCACGGCTGCCTCCGGGTCTGGGGTCGCTCGCGGCGACTGTACCGGAGTCCGAAAGCCGGCTCCCAGACAAGCCGTCGGTGGCATATGATCGACGGCGGCCAGCACAAAGCCAAGGGGGGTTCGTCGTGCTTCTGCGTCGTCGTGCGATCGTGATCGCTGTCGTGATCCTGTCGGCGGGCCCGGCCGCCGGCCACGCCAGGGCGCGAACCACGCCCGCCGGCTGGGGGATCACGCCCGCCGGGCGGCTGATCCTGAACCCGACGCCCGACAGCGCCGGCCTACCCGGGCCATGGGCGGTCAAGATCTCCCCCGACGGCCGCTGGGCGCTGGTCACCTCCAGCGGCAGCGCGACCAAGCGGGAGACGGTCGAGATGTACGACATCGGCAGCGGCGCCCGCAGCGCGCTGCAGGTGTACCACGGCCGCGGAGGGAAGTCGGTGTTCTACGGCCTGGCGTTCTCGCCCGACGGGAAGCGCGCCTGGGCGTCCGGCGGCGGCCAGGGCGTCGTCCACTCGTTCCGCGTGATGCCGGACGGCCGCCTGCTGGGCAGCTCCGACATCAAAGCCGGGCACTACCCGTCGGGTATCGCCTTCGCGCACACGCCGCTCGGTGACCGCCTCTACGTGGCCGACAATCTCGGCGCCGCCCCGTTCAGCGCGGGATCGTATGAGGACCCCCCGGGCGACTCGGTGCTGGTGATCGATCCCGACCACCAGAGCACCAAGCGAATCGATCTGGGCACCGCACACTTTCCGTTCGGCGTCGCGTTCAACCGATCGGGCACATCGGCGTACGTGACGAACTGGACCGGTCGCTCCGTCACCGTGATCGACACCGCAACCGAGAAGCCTGTGCGGGACATCCTGCTGTCGCCGATCAGCAACCCGCTGCAGGCGGATCACCCGTCCGCCATCGCCGGCAACCCGGCACAGGACGAGATGTACACCGCGAACGCGAACAGCGACACGGTCTCGGTGATCGACACCGCGACGAACCGGCTGGCGGCCACGATCGACGTGTCCCTCGTCCCCGGCGCCCCGAAGGGCGCGATGCCCGAAGGGCTGGCGGTCAGCCCCGACGGCCGCACGTTGTACGTGGCGCTGGCGGGAGAGAACGCGATCGCCGTCGTCGATCTCCAGTCCCGGCGCACCCGTGGTTTCATACCCACGGCCTGGTATCCGGCGGATGTCGCTGTGACCCCCGACGGACGCCGGCTGGTCGTGGCGAACACCAACGGCCTGGGCGCCGGCCCCAACCCCTGCGGCCCGTTCACGCCGCTCCCCGTGCTGCAGTGCCCCGACCAGCACCCGGCGCTGTACGCGGGCTATCCGGAGGCGTATTACATCGGGACGATGATCCGCGGCGCGCTTCAGGTGATCGACCTCCCCGCCGGCCAGTCCGCGCTGACCACCGCGCTGGCCAACTGGACGCGGCAGGTGCGCAGCAACAACCACGTGACGGTCGACGCGCCGCTCCGGCCCCGGTACCTGAGTGCCGTCGATCACGTGATCTACGTGATCAAGGAGAACCGCACCTACGACCAGGTGTTCGGCGACCTGGAGAAGGGCAACGGCGATCCCGACCTGACGTTGTTCAAGGACGACTCGGCACCGAACCATCGTGAGCTCGCTCGCCGGTTCGTCCTGCTCGACAACTTCTATGTCGATGCCGAGGTGAGCCAGGACGGCCATCCCTGGTCGACCCAGGCAACCGCCAGCGACTACGTCGACAAGACCTGGCCCTTCGATTACGGCTGGGCGTACTACCGCACATACAGCAGCGAGTTCGTGCCGCTCGGTCAGCAGTTCAGGTCGGAGCCGCTGGCCAGCGACCCCACCGTGCCACGATCGGCAGCTGCGGCCACCGCGGGCTACATCTGGGACAACGCCTACGACCACGGGGTCAGCTTCCGAGACTACGGGGAGGGAACGCCGTGGGACGATCCGAACAACTGCCACAGCGGGAAATCGTCATCCGACCTCACCCGGTTGCGCCCGCGGTTCGGAGAGCACGTCGCGCCCGGCTTCCCCGGGTGGAACATCGAGTGCTCCGATCACGCGGTTCGCCTGCCGGCATGGGAGCGAGAGTTCCGGCAGTACGAGCAGAACGGCAAGCTGCCCCAGCTCGAAATCGTCTACCTGCCGAGCGACCACACCAACGGCACCACCGCCGGCGAGGCCACACCGGCCTCCTACATGGCGGACAACGATCTGGCGCTGGGCCAGCTGGTCGAGGACGTGTCGCACTCGCAGTACTGGCAGAGCACGGCCATCATCGTCCTCGAGGACGACGCGCAGGACGGGCCTGACCACGTCGACGCCCACCGGTCGCCGGCACTTGTGATCAGCCCCTACACCCAGCATGGTCTGGTCGACTCGACGCACTACAGCACGTCGTCCGCCCTGGCAACGATCGAGGATCTGCTCGGCCTGTCGCCGATGAGCATCTTCGACCAGCGGGCCACCCGCATGTGGGCGTCGTTCAGCCCCTGGCCGAACATGCGCACCTACACCGCGATCCAGCCGACCGTAACGCCGTTCGGCGACCCCGGCGCGCCGCGGAACGCACCCGGGGCCCACCTCGCTGCCGCCTCGGCGGCGCAGAACTGGGCGGTGCCGGACGGTCCCGACAAGCAGGTGCTGAACGCGGCTATCTGGTGGTCGATCAAGGGCGAAACGCCGATGCCGGAGCCCCGGTCGGCCTTCGCCGACCCCGATGAGTGACGGAGCACCGGGCCTGCGTCAGTCGAGAACCGGCGGCCCGTAGGCCTCGATGCCCTGCCGCTCGAGCATGCGCCGGACACCGTCGCGTTCCGCAACGCGGCCGTAGTGGTCGCCCAGGTTGGGCAGCGACCACGCCTGCCGGGGCAGGTTGCGGCCCCACCGGGTAACCATGAACAGATACAGATCGGGTGCGGTCAGCTGATCGCCGAGCAGATACGCACGGCCCGCCAGCGCACGCTCGAGATAGTCGAACATGGTGTTGAGATCCCGTGCCGCACCGGCACGGATGGCCTGCGGAGCGCCGGGCGCATCGGCCAGCCGCCACGGATAGAGATACAGCATGAAGGTGGCCTGCACCGAGTTCGTGAGGTAGATGAGGTACCGGTAGGCGTGGCTGCGCTCGGCCGTACCGACCACCGGCATCAGGCCGGCATCGGGGAAGCTGTCCGCCAGGTGCAGAACGATCGCCGCCGACTCGTGCAGCACCAGGTCTCCGTCCTGGAGCACCGGAACCCGTCCATGCGGTGACAACTCCGCGAACCCCGCCGGGAGCACGGTGCCGTCGTCCCGCCGCTCGACCATCACCAGGTCATACGGCTCCCCGATCTCTTCGAGCACCGCGTGCGGGGCCATGGCCGCAGATCCGGGGATCGCGAACAGGGTCATCGGCCGGCTCACAGCTGCCACCCGTCATCGACGATCACCGGTGTCTCGGCCCCGTCGGCGCCGACGCCGGTGACCCTCACGGCCGGGCCCCCGATCATCACGTCGGTGTGAACGTCGGAGCGATTGATGCCGCGGGCGATCTGCTCTTCGCGGGAGTCGGGCAGACCGTCGAACGCCTCCAGGATCGAGTCGCCCCAGGCCATGTGGCAGGTGGCGTTCTCGTCGAACAGGACGTCGTGGAACACCAGCCCGGTGGCACCGATCCGCGATGCCCGATCGACCAGCGCGATCTCGCCCAGCCGGGCCGCCCCGTCGTCGGCCCGAATCTGCTCGCGCACGATCTCGGCCCCGCGATCCGCCTCAACATCGCTGATCCTGCCGTCCTGAAACCGCAGCCGCAGGCCCTCCACCACCTGGCCGCTGATCAGCACCGGCCGCGTGCACGCGACGGTTCCCTCCACGCCGCGGTGGTCGGGCGAGGTGTAGACCTCCTCGGTGGGCAGGTTGGGGATGAACTCGCGGCCCCACCTGGTATGGAAGCGGGCGCCGCTCCAGCGGGCGTCCGGGTGCAGGCTGACGCGCAGGTCGGTGCCCGGCCCGCGGAACCGCAGGGCGCGGAACCCACGCTCGTTGATCGACGCCGACCTGCGGTCGAGCTCGTCCATGTGGGCGCGCCAGGCGGCGATCGGGTCCGGTTCGTCGAGCCTCAGGATCGTGCGCAGGTCGCTCCACAGCCGCGCCGTGTCAGGCGTCCCGTAGACCGCCTCAGCCCAGCCCGGCACCGGCCATGCGCAGATCACCCAGTTGACCTGGCCGCTGGCGGGCAGCACGATGGCCAGGCGGCTGCGGGCGGCCGAGAACTTGCCCACCCGCACCGGGTCGAGCCCGGCGTACGGCTCCGGCACGGGCTCGCCGTCGACGTAGATGAAGGCTCGCCGCTCCTCCACCGTCTCCGCGTACTGACGCTCGATCCACCCGGAGAACCGGTCGAGCTCGTCGTCCGGCGCGCCGGCAATCCGGGCGCGCTCGATAACGCGGTCGTCGTAGCGGTGATCGACGCGCCGGGCGCCGGCCCGATAGGCAGCCTCGGCCAGCGCCCGCACCAGCTCGGCATGCTCGACCAGGCCGACGATCTGCACCGCCTGGCCCGGCTCGACGTTGGCGCCGGCGCGGACGACGAGGTCGGCGTACGCGCGAAGGTCGTCGGCTGGCACTGCCACAACGGAGAGCCTAGTCAAGCACCCATCGCGGCGTGCCGGCGAGCGAACTCCGCGGCCGGGCTCGCCAGCCCGGCGCCGATCGACGCCGCGTCGATGCGCGGACCGGGCACGCGAAACGAGTGGTCGCCGCCCTCCACCCAGCGCAGCTCGGCCCGCTGCCCGAGCCGGGCAGCCACCCGCTTGAGCAACTGGGGCGTGGCGAACGGATCACGGGTGCCCTGGAGGAACAGCATCGGCGCGGGCACGGCATCGAGGTGGGCATCGCGCAGCCGATCGGGCTTTCCCGGCGGGTGGAGCGGGTAGCCGAGGAAGACCAGCCCGGCGGCCGGCATGCCCTCGGCCGCGGCCATCGAGGCGATCCGCCCGCCCATCGACTTGCCGCCGGCGAACAGGGGGCGGCCGCCGGCAAGCGCGCCGGCCCGTGCGAACGCCGCCCGGCTGGCCGCCAGCAGCAGCGGCGGACGGTCGGGCGCACGCCGCCCACGCTCGGCGTAGACGAACGAGAAGCGCAGCGTGGCCAGGCCGAGCTCCGCGGCGGCGCGGGCAAAGCCGACCAGGAACGGTGCGTCCAGCGTGCCGCCGGCGCCGTGTCCAAGCACCAACACCTGGCCGGCGTCCGGGTGGTCGATCCAGGCGGCCGACACCTCCACCCCCTCCACGTCCACCACCAGCCGCTGCTCCGATCCGCCGCCCATGCCGTGGGATGATGCCAGCGATGGCAGGGCAGCTCTTCGTCGGCACCTCGGGGTTCGCCTATGACGCGTGGAAGCACGGCGTCTTCTATCCGGAGGGGATCCGAAACGACCAGATGCTCGAGCACTACTCCTCGGTGTTGAGCTCGGTCGAGATCATCTACACCTTCCGCCACTTCCCCGCCGAGTCGACGATGGCGGCCTGGCGGCAGCAGGCGCGGCCGGGCTTCCGACTGGCGCTGCGGGCTCCGGCGCGGATCACGCACACCCGGCGGTTGGCCGGCGTCGGCGGCGAGGTGGCCAGGTTCTTGGAACGGGCCGCGATCCTCGCCGACAACCTGGGGCCGGTGCTGTTCCAGATCCCGCCCGAGCTCGAGTACGACGAGCAGCTGCTGGCCGGGTTCGCCGACGTCCTGCCGCCCGGCCTGGCGACCGTGATGGAGTTTCGGAACGACTCCTGGGCCGCGGCAGGCGCGCTGCTCGAGCAGCGTGGTGTCGCCGTATGCCTGGCCGACACCGACGACGGCCCGGCCGCGCCGCCCATCCCGCCCGGGCCGTTCGCCTACCTGCGCTTGCGGCGCACCGAGTACTCCGACCACGATCTGGCGGCGTGGGCAGAGCGGGTGTCGGCGGTGCTCGGCGAGGGCCGCGACGTCTACTGCTACTTCAGGCACGAGGACACAGGCACCGGCCCCAGGTGGGCCCTGCGGCTGCGGCAGCTGGTGGACGAACGGAACAACGGGATCTGACCCCGTTGTTCCGCGTGGCCGTCCGCTAGCGGTGCTGCACCACCAGGTTCCACTTGGTGATGTCGGCCATGTCCCAGGTGTTCAGGTTCGCCACCTGCACCTTCACCGTCTTCAGGTTCGACGTCCCGCCCAGCTCGCCGACCCACTCGAAGCTGTTGGCCACCGGCCGGGCCTTGGCGACCCGGATCCTGCCCGCGTTGTCGAGGAACCTGACCGGGCCGGGGCTGAGCACGGTGTTCGTGCCCACGACCACCCTGACGATCAGCGCGGCATACGAGTGGCCGACGAACACCCCGCCCTGGTTGAAGTCCCTGACCGAGCCGCTGGCGCTGAACCGCACGATGACCGGGCCGGGGTTGGCGGCGAACGTCCGCGACGCCACGGTGATGAACGTGCCGGACGGCGTGCTCACGCTGCCCCCGGTCTTGTAGGCGACCAGCGGCACCTGCCCGGCACCGCCGACGCCGCGGGCCACTCCAGCGACCGCGGCCACCGCCACCAGCGCTGCCGCTCCTGCGGCAAGAACACGCTTCCTGCGCATGTCCCCTCCTTGGTTGGTGGCGCGAGCCTACCGGGGGTGGCACCGGATGTCTGCTCGTCGCTTTGTGCGCGTTCAGACCCCATTTGCACTAGAAATGAACACGAGGCGCCGATAGTATGGCCCCGCTTTGACGATCGTCCGTCAACCCCCAGCGGTCACGGAAGCGGTGGGCACACATGGCTGAGATCGGGTTCGACGAGGTCACCAAGATCTATCCGGACGGCACACGGGCGGTGTCGGCGGTCGACCTGGATATCGAGGACGGCACGCTGATGGTGCTGGTCGGCCCGTCGGGGTGTGGCAAGACCACGCTGCTTCGGATGGTGGCGGGGCTAGAGGAGATCACGGAGGGCACGATCCGGGTCGGCGATCGCGTGATCAACGACGTGGATCCCAAGAACCGCGACCTGGCGATGGTGTTCCAGAACTACGCCCTCTACCCGCACATGACCTGCTACGACAACATGGCGTTCGGGCTCAAGCTGCGGAAGCTGCCGAAGAAGGAGATCGACCGCCGCGTCCGTGAGACGTCCAGGGCGCTGGGCCTGGACGACCAGCTGAGGAAGAAGCCGCGGGCATTGTCGGGCGGCCAGCGCCAGCGGGTGGCGATGGGCCGGGCGATCGTCCGCGAGCCGAAGGCGTTCCTGATGGACGAGCCGCTGTCCAACCTGGACGCCAAGCTGCGGGTGCAGATGCGCACCGAGATCTCGCGCATCCAGCGTGACCTGGGCGTGACCATGATCTATGTCACCCACGACCAGACCGAGGCGATGACCATGGGCGACCGGGTGGCGGTGATGAACCGCGGTGTGCTGCAGCAGGTGGCGGCGCCGCAGGAGATGTACGACAACCCGGCCAACCTGTTTGTGGCCGGGTTCATCGGCAGCCCGGCCATGAACGTGGTCAGCGCCGAGCTGATCCGCGGCGACGGCGGCGCCGAGGTCGCGTTCGGCGGTGTCCGGCTGCCGATCCCCCAAAGTGTGATGCAGGGCCGGCCCTCGCTGGCCGCCCACGTCGGCAAGCGGGTGGTGATCGGGATCCGACCGGAGGATCTCGAGGATCCCGAGTACGTCGCCAACCCAACCGCCGACGCCCGCCTGCCGGTCACCGTCGACGTCCGTGAGGCGATGGGGGCCGAGGTGTACGCCCACTTCACCGTTGACGAGCCACCGGTGCTGACCGACGACACCCGCGACCTGGCCGCCGACGCCGGTGTGGACGTCGACGACCTCGGCTCGTCCGGCGAGCGCACCTCCCACTTCGTCGCTCGCCTCGATCCCCACACGTCGGCCGCCGAGGGCCGGCCGATCGACCTCCACGTCGACATGCGCAGCATCCACGTATTCGATCCCGAGACCGGCGAGGCCATCCGCTAGGTCCGCTGATGGCCGCCGGATCCTGATTTACACTCGCCGTGATGGCAACCGTCGGCGTCTGCGGGTCGATCAACATGGACGTCTTCGGCTACCTGGCCAGGCCGCCGCTGCCCGGCGAGACGGTGTTCGGCAAGCGGCTCGCCTACGCCGCAGGCGGGAAAGGCGCCAACCAGGCGGTGTCGGCCCGGCGGATGGGAACCGAGGTGCGGTTCTTCGGCGCCTGCGGTCGGGATGCCTTTGGCGATGCAGTGACCGGCTCGATGGCGGCCGACGGCATCGACCTGTCGGGCGTCCGGCTGGTCGACCAGCCCACCGGCGTGGCACTGATCCTGGTGTCGGATGATGGCGAGAACCAGATCGTGGTGCTCTCGGGCGCCAACGACCACGTCTCGGCGCCCCGCCCGGATCCGGCGGTCGACGTCTGGCTGACTCAGGCCGAGGTACCGGTGGACGCGGTGGCGGGGACGCTCGAGGCCGCGCGGGCCACGGGCGCCGGCGCGCTGCTGGTGCCGGCGCCGGCCGGCCGGCTGCCCGCCGACCTGATCAGCCGGTTCGACGTGGTGATCGTCAACGAGCTCGAGCTCGAGGCGCTGGGCGAGCGCCGGCCGGCCACGGTGGTGCTGACACTCGGCGCCCGCGGCGCGCGGATCCTGCCCGACGGCCCCACCCTGCCGGCTCTGCCGGCGCAGGTCGTCGACACCACCGGCGCTGGAGACGCCTTGGCGGGAGCACTGGCCGCCGGGCTGGCGGCCGGCGAGCGGATCGAGCGGGCGCTCGAGCTGGGCATCGCCGCGGCCTCGATCTGCGTCGAGCGCTATGGCTGCCAGCCGGCCATGGCCCTTCGCGCGGAGGTCGACGAGCGGCTGGCCGCCCGGCCGGCGGGCTGATCCCGGGCAGCGCGACCTTCAGGCCAGGAGCGCGGCCAGCAGCGGCTGGCGCTCCAGGTATCCGGCCAGGATCTGTTCCGCGATCGCGTGGCTGGGCACCAACGGGTGCAGCGCCAGCGCCTCCACGGCCAGCGACCGCGATCCCTCCGCCGATGCCCGGATGGTCAGCCGCTCGACAGCCTTGACGGTCGCCATCAACCGTCGTGCATCGGGCGGCGGCTCGCCGGTGACCAGCGGGCGGACCCCCGACCGGTCGATCATTGCGGGCACCTCGACGACCGCGGACGCGTCGAGGAACGGCAGCGCGCCCCGGTTGGCGACGTCGAGGATCAGCACCTGTGGCCGCACACCCTCGAGCGCGTCCATCGCCGCCAGGGCCGCCTGCTCGTAGCCGCCGGTCGGAGGGCTGTCCTCGTCATCGGCGGGCCGATCGGGCGGCTGGCCGTCCCGAGCCTCGGCCATGTAGCTGCTGTTCCGCGCGTGGACGGCGCGGCGCCAGGCCCGCACCGCCGATTGCGAGTCGCCGGGATCGGCGTCGTAAAACGATCCCTGGCCCTGGGCCAGCAGCTGGGCGCGGGTGGCTCCGGCGCGCCTGAACCCGTCGATCGCCTGCTGCGGACGCTCGTAATAGAACAGATACTCGTTGGGGACGGCGCCCAGCTCGCGCAGCCGTCCGGCGCCGAACAGCGCCGCCGCCGGAAGCCGGTCGACCCGCTCGTCATCCGCCAGCAGGCCCGGCAGCAGATCGCGGCCGCCCTGGCGCGCCGACACCAGCCAGCCGAGATGGTTGAGCCCCGCGTAATCGAACGCCAGCTCGTCGAACGGCCGCTCCAGCGCGTCCGCCACCTCGCGGCACAGATGGTCGGGTGAGTCGCAGATGCCCACCGCCCGCTCGCCCAGCGTCTCCTGCAGCGCTTCGGTGACCAGCCCAGCCGGGTTGGTGAAGTTGATCAGCCAGCCGTCGGGTGCATGCCGCTCGACGGCGACGGCGATCCGGCGCATCGCGGGGAGCGTGCGAAGGGCGAAGGCGATCCCGCCCGGCCCCACCGTCTCCTGGCCCAGCACGCCGTGCTCCAGCGGCACCGTCTCGTCGACCACCCGCCCGGCCAGCCCACCGACCCGGATCGCGCACAGCACGAACCGGGCGCCCGAGACGGCGACGTCGAGGTCGGTCTCGACCCGCACCGGCAGCTGCCGGCCGCGCTCGGCCGCCAGGCCGTCGAGCACCGGCAGGATGCGGCGGATCCGCTCGGCGTCGTCGTCGTGAAGCACCACCTCGGAGATGCCCAGCCGCTCCTGGGCGTCCAACAGCACGCCGTGGATCAGCGGCGTACGAAAACCTCCCGCTCCGACGATGGCGATCCTCATCGAGCCTGGACGCTATCGCGCCCCGGCGGCATACTCGGCCGATGCCGATCCCGATCGTGCTCGACTGCGACGTCGGCCACGACGACGCCATCGCCATCCTGCTGGCGCTGTCCAGCCCCGAGGTGGAGTTGCGAGCGGTGACGGCGGTGTCCGGCAACGCGCCGCTGCACCACACGGTGGCCAACGCGATCCGCGTGCTCGACCACGCCGACCGGCAGGACATCCCGGTGGCAGCCGGCGCCGACCGGCCGCTCGTTCGGGACCCGTTCACGCACGGCGCCGCGCACGGCGCGACCGGGCTGGACGGCCCCGAGCTGCCGCCGCCCAGCAGACGGCCCCAGGGGCATGCGATCGACCTGATCGCGGACACGGTGCGGGCGTCCGACCAGCCGGTGACGCTGGTGCCGACCGGCCCGCTGACCAACGTGGCGCTGTTCCTGGCCCGCCACCCGGACGCAGCCGCGCGGCTCGACCGGATCGTGCTGATGGGCGGGTGCACGGGCTTCGGCAACGTGACGCCGAACGCCGAGTTCAACGTCTGGGCGGATCCCGACGCCGCCCGGCGGGTGTTCACCAGCGGGCTCGATGTGACCATGGTCGGCCTCGACGTCACACACCAGGCGCTGTTCACGGTCGCCGAGGCGAATGCTCTTCGCGGCGCCGGCCGGGCCGGGCGGCTGGTGGCGGAGCTGGTCGACTTCTACGCCCGGTCGCATCGTGACCGGGAGGGAACGCCGATCCACGATGCCGTGGCGGTGGCCCATGTGATCGACCCCGAGCTGCTGACCCTGACCGCCTGCAGCGTCGAGGTCGACTGCGGGCCGGTGTGCCGCGGCCGGACGATCTGCGATCTCCACGGCACAACCGGCCGGCCCGCGAATGCCCGCGTGGCGACGGGGATCCGGCCCGGCTTCGGCGCCTGGCTGTCGGAACGCATCGCGCGCCTGGGATGAGAGGGCCTGGGCCGGTGGGGAATCCGGCCGGGTATCGTGACGGGGTGCGGTTCGCGATCGACATATCGCCCCAGGGGCCGTGGGGCGGCCCGCGGTCGCTCGCCGAGCTGGCGAGCCTCGCCGAGCGGTCGGGCTGGGACGGGGTGTTCCTCGAGGATTACGTGTTCACTTCCAGCGGCATCGAGGCGTACGACCCGTGGGTAGCGCTGGCCGCCATCGCCCTCGCCACGGAACGGGTACTGATCGGGCCGATGGTCACGCCGCTGCCGCGCCGGCGGCCGTGGAAGGTGGCTGCCGAGGGCATGACCATCGACCACCTGTCCGGCGGACGGCTGGTGCTGGGCGTGGGCTCGGGCGACCCGGAGAGTCCCGACCTGCAGGCCACCGGCGAGCTGCCGGACGCTCGCGGCCGCGCCGCCCAGCTCGACGAGGCGCTGGACATCATCGACGGCCTGTGGAGCGGCCGCACGGTCACCCATCACGGCGCCCACTTCCAGCTCGACGGCGTCACGCTTCGCCCCCGGCCGGTGCAGCGACCACGGCCGCCGATCTGGATCGGCGGCCAGCTGACGCTGCGGCGACCGCGCGAGCGGGCGCTTCGCTGGGACGGCTCGTGCCTCTATCGCGTGAAGCCGCCGGACTGGGACGACGTGACGCCCGATGACGTCCGCGAGCTTCGGGCGGACGCCGGCTCGCGCCCGTTCACGATCGTGGTCGGCGGCCGCAGGCGGCGCGACGACGAGCGAGCGGAGCGCGAATACGTCGCCGCCCTGGCCGAGGCCGGCGCCGACTGGTGGCAGGAATACCTGCGTCCGGAAACCTCGCTGTCGGCCGTGCGCGACCACATCGCCCGCGGGCCGCTCCGCGGCTGACCGGTCAGCCCGCCGGGGCGTCGAGCGGAAGCGCGACGGTGAACGACGTCGACCCCGGCCGGGAACTGAGCGTGATGTCGCCCCGATGCCCGCGAACGATCCGGCGAGCGATGTCGAGCCCCAGGCCGCTGCCCGAACCGACCGCCTTTGTCGTGAAGAAAGGATCGAAGATCCGCGACTGCAGCTCGGCGGGCACTCCGGGGCCGTCGTCCTCGATCTCGACCGCGATCCCGGTCGGCGCCCGCCGGGTGGTGATCACGATCGTGCCCTGACCGTCCAGCGCGTCGAGCGCGTTCGTCAGCAGGTTCGTCCACACCTGGTTCAGCTCCGACCCATGCACGGTGACCCGCGGCAGCGTTCGGTCGTACCGCCGCTCGACCGTCACCGAGCCGTGCTTCAATCGGTACTTCAGGATCCGAAGCGTGCTGTCCAAGCCGTCGTGCAGGTCGACGTCCTCGAGAGCGGCCCGGTCCATGTGCGTGTAGTCCTTGACCGCCGCGACCAGGTCGGAGATCTGGCCGAGGCTCTCGTGGAGCTCGCCGACCAGGCTGTGCGCGGTCAGCGACGCGGCCACCCATTCGAGCGCCGCCGGAGTCGCCGGCCCGGCCGCCGCCTCAACCCGGTTCAGCCACTCGTCATCGAGCCGGGCGCGGGCCAGCGGCTCGGCCAACCTCCAGCCCTCCTGACCGAGATCGTCCAGGCGCTCGGCCAGCCGATCCTCGCGGTCGGCGGCATCGACGGCGCTCTCGCCGTCCTGAGCGCCGTCCGCCTGGGCCAGCGCCTGCTGCTGAAGCGCAACCAGCTCCGCCGCCTCACGTCGCTCCACCCCGCTCGAGACGAACCGGGGGATGGTGCCCTGCAGCGTGGTCAAGGCCGCCTCCAGCTCGGCGGACGTCCGCCTGGCGGCTGCGGCCGGGTTGTTGAGCTCGTGGGCCAGGCCGGCGGCCAGCGTCCCCAGAGCGGCCAGCTTCTCCTGCTGACGCACGGCCGACTCGGCAGCCTGGGCGATCGGGGCGATCAACCGCACCGCCGTCTGCATCGCCGCGGGCGAGCTGCGCAGGAAGGCCAGGAAGTCCCCCGCCTCCCAGCGCAGCAACCGCAGCTCCGTGGCCGCCCGACCGGTGGCCACGGCGCTGTCCCCGGTGAGCAGGTTCGACGCGCCGGCGTAGGTCGGCGCCTCACGCTCGCCCAGCGCCACGTCGACGCCGTTGATGCGGCGGGTCCACTCGATTCGCCCCTCCGCGATCACACTGAACCGGTCAAGGACCTGGCCCTCCCGGAACAGCGTGTCGCCCACGGCGAGCCGCTCTTCGGTTGCCCGGGCGGCGAAGTCGTCCAGCAGCTCCGGCTCGACACCTGCGAACAGGTCGATCTCTCGCAGCAGATCGATCATCCCACCGTGGCCAGGTATTCGTGCACGAAATGCACCGCCATCGATCCCTCGCCGACGGCGGAGGCGACGCGCTTCATCGACTCGCTACGGACGTCGCCGGCGACGAACACCCCGGGCAGGCTGGTCTCGAGCAGGTGCGGATCACGGTCGAGCCGCCAGCGCGGCCGCACGTCCTCCATCAGCAGCTCGGCACCCGCCAGAATGAACCCCCGCCGGTCGCGGGCGATCGCCGGCGGCAGCCAGTCGGTCTGGGGCCGGGCGCCGATGAACACGAACATCGCTGCCAGCTCGAGCTGCTCCCGGTCGCCGGTGGCCGAGTCGCGCACGGTGATCGATCGCAGCGACTCCTCGCCGTGGGCCGCCTCGACCTCGGCGTTCAGGCGCACCTCGATGTTGGCGGTCGCCTCGATGGTGTCGATCAGGTACCGGGACATGTTCTTGGCCAGGCTGTCACCGCGGTAGAGGATGGTCACCCGCTCGGCGTAGGCGGCGAAGTAGATGGCCGCCTGGCCGGCCGAGTTGGCGCCGCCCACCACCACAACGTGCTCGTCGCGACAGGACAGGCCCTCGCTGCGCGAGCCGCCGTAGTAGATCCCGCGGCCGGAGAGGCCGTCCACGCCCTCCGCCTCCAGCCGCCGGTAGTCGACACCGGTGGCGATGATGATCGCCGAGGCACCCAGCTCGTCGCCGCCGGCCAGGCGGACGATCCGCGCCGGCCCCCGCTCATCGATCGCGGTCACCTCCTGCACGGTCAGCAGCTCGGCGCCAAACCGCTGTGCCTGGGTGGTCGCCCGCCGCGCCAGGTCGCCTCCGCTGAGGCCGACCGGGAACCCCAGATAGTTCTCGATCCGGGAGCTCTGGCCGGCCTGGCCGCCCGGCGCCTGGCGCTCCACCAGCGCGGTCTGCAGCCCCTCCGACGCGCCGTACACCGCCGCGGCCAGTCCGGCGGGACCACCGCCGACGATCAGCAGGTCGTAGAACGGCAGCTCCGCCCGGCGCCGGATCCCGGCCCGGTCGGCCAGCTCGACGACCGACGGACGCTGGAGGGCGCTGCCGTCGGGCAGCAGCACCAGCGGGAGCTCGGCGGCGCCGTCGGCGGCCGCCAGCAGCCGCCGCCCCTCGTCGTCACGCTCGACGTCGAGCCACCGGTACGGCACCTGGTTTCGGGCCAGGAAGTCGCGCACGTCGTGCGATTCGCGCGACCACCGGTGCCCGACCAGCCGAATCCTGTCGGCCGGAGACGGGGCGTCGGCACGCCAGGCATCGAGCAGATCGTCGACCACCGGGTACAGCTGCTCCTCGGGTGGATCCCACGGCTTCAGCAGGTAATGGTCGAGTGAGACGCGGTTGATGGCATCGATCGCCGCCTGGGTGTCGGCGTAGGCCGTCAGCAGCACGCGCTTGGCCTCCGGGGCGAGCGCGATGGCGTGCTCCAGAAACTCCACACCCGACATGACCGGCATCCGCTGGTCGGCGAGCAGCAGCGCGATCGGAGCGCCCCGCAGCTTCGATTCCCGAAGCGCCGTCAGCGCCTC